>TARA_R110002074_G_scaffold148382_2_pt1 | contig 54197 bp, 38 predicted proteins | sample TARA_R110002074 | Tara Oceans TARA_R110002074 (sample SAMEA4397215) | marine metagenome | biome: Polar Biome; feature: [MIX] marine epipelagic wind mixed layer (ENVO:01000061); material: water (ENVO:00002006), including particulate matter (ENVO:01000060) such as... | depth 10-100 m
AACCTGTGCTAATCCAATAACTTTAGCTTGCTCTTTAGACAATGTTTCAGCTAAATAAACTCTATTTTTTCTAATAACATCCGCCATTTTATGTAAAAAAGCACCTCGTTGAACAGCTGGTAATGCTTCCCATTTTGGTTGAGCATCCTTAGCAGCTTCTAAAGCTAAATTTGCGTCTTCAGCAGAACCTGTTGGAATAGTACTAATAACTTCTTCAGTACAAGGGTTTAAAACGTTTATAACGGTTGTGGACGTTGAATTTACAAACTGTCCATTAATATATTGTTTATAGTTTTTCATTAGGCTTTTTTTAGTTAGTTTTAAATATGTAATTGAATTTATAATGGTGGTGGTTTAAATGTTCTTATTCTGTGAATATTTACTAAATACCAAAAACAAAACACCACAAAGCAACCAAGCAGGAAGAGTCACAAAGGACAAAAACACATCAAATCGCAATGAAATAAAATAGAACAGTCCAAAGCTAATCGCCCAAGCCCAAAACACGGATTTATTGAAAGAAAGATTGGCAACTTCAGCATAATTTTTTATAATACCCGCCTTTTTATGGAAGAAATGCTCAAAGACAATAACAGCTCCAAAAGGTGCTAAAATAAACCCGTAAAGTGCTACAAAACCTAAAAGTTTCATGGCAAATGCAGGGAATAATCCAGCTATTGTAGCTATAGCACCCGCTAAAATAGTCACTTTTGCAGTCGATAGTTTTGGTAATATGGCTTGAAACGCTAAACCTGCCCTATAAATTGTAGGGTTAGCGGTTGTCCATCCTGCCAGTACCACGGCAATAATTCCAAAAACACCAATTGCATTATTTGCTAAAGGACCAGGAGCTACTGGGGGTGCATCGCCATTGCTTAAAAACGCTTGTGCTTCTGGAGACTTTAAGTACACCGCATATAATAGCGCCGCTGCTATCCAGGCCATGTAATGGCCAACATACATGCCCGCCGCGGTTGCCCAACCTGCCTTTGCTTTTTTAGCGAACCTGAACACCGATAGATCGGACATGCCAACGTGCATGGCAGCATTTGCAAACCATGACCAAATGACCACATGCCAGAAGTTGAATTTATGTTGTCCCGGGAAAGGCTCCGAGCCCTCGCCCCAGATATCCCAAAAATCAGAGAAACCCGAAACACCGAGCTGGTTCAGCGCCACTATCCCAGCGGCCAAAAATGCCAATACAATAAATGGGGACATCCAGTTTGCGGCTTTGGTCACCGTATCATAACCACGTGCAGCAATTATGGAAATAACAGCACCGATCAAAATGACAATGACAACCCATGTTAAGCCATTGGGCATGGTATCCGTCAATTTTGGCATGGGCATATCAAAGGGGATACCTACTGCCGTTGCAGATACGGTTATCATGGCGCCTGCCAAAAAGCAAAACAAAATACCGTTGGCCAGGTTATAGCCTGTTACCAATTTTTTGCCACAGATTTTTTCCAATTGGAAGTATAAAGTAAGCCTGTTTTTAACCGCAATTTCAGCCGTTAAAAACCGCCAGCTCAATACCGCTAAAAGATTCCCTATCAATAGGCCAACAATAAGATCAAAAGCACTGACACCTGCCGTCAAAAACAACGGGCCAATCATAAACTCGGTGCCCGCAGCGTGCTCACCGGCATACATGCCTATAAAACTTTTCCAACCTTTAAGATTCGATCGGGGTACGGGGGTTCTTTCAAATTCCCCACCTGCAATCTCTTCGATCATCTCTTCTTCAATACTTACTAGGGTCATATAGTTTGGTTTTATTTAGTTAATGGTATTTAGTTTTTGGAATTTGTTTTTGCTATTTAATTAAATGGTATGGAAAATCGTCGGTCTTTTCGCAACAAAGTTGTTCCATAACTTGTTGCAATTCTGTTTTTAACAAAGATATGGTATGGTCCCCACCTTTTTTGCCCAAAGCCGAAACACCATACATAAAGGAACGCCCCATAAAAGTGAATTTGGCCCCACTAGCCATGGCTCGTGCCACATCAGGACCCGAACGGATACCGCTATCCATCATCACTTCTATCTGGTCACCATATTTTTCAGCAATAGTGGCCAAAGGTTTTATGGCGGATTGCCCAGCATCTAATTGTCGCCCACCATGGTTGGACACGATAATGCCATCGATACCTAATCGGATGGCTTCTTCAGCATCATATTCAGAGGCTACGCCTTTTAACACCAGCTTACCTTTCCACATATCACGTATGGGCTTTATTTTTTCCTCATTCAACCGGCCGCTAAAGGTTTGGTCCATAAACTTTCCCAATTGTTTTAAATCCAATCCTTTAGGCATATAGGGTTTTAACACTTCAAAATTCGGGATGCCATGTTTTAGGGTTTGTAAACCCCAATGCGGTCTGCCAAATACCTGTAAAATATTACTTAAGTTCATTTTAGGGGGCATGGCCAATCCGTTTCTTATATCCCTGGGCCTAAACCCAAAAGTGGGGACATCGCAAAGAATGACCAAAACGGGGCATTCAGCTGCTTCAGCACGTTTTATGATATCATCACGCAATCTATCTTCTGTTGGATGGTACAATTGAAACCAAGCCTTGCCTTCCGTGAGCTCACTGGCACGTTCAATACTTGTAGTTGTAACGGTACTAAGAATAAAAGGAATGTTATGGTTAAAAGCAGCCTTAGCCAAAATTTCAGGTGAATTAGGCCACATCAATCCTTGTAAACCAACAGGCGCAATACCAAATGGCGCATCGTACTCTATACCAAATAATTTGGTTTTTAGAGAAGAACCATGATGGTGCCTGAGGTAATTAGGCTTTAATTGGACCTCTCTAAGTTCAGACGTATTACGGTGTAAATTTACATCCTCATTACAGCCACCATCTAAATATTCAAAAGCGAATTTTGGTATTTTTTGTTGTGCCCTGGCTCTTAAATCGTCTATGGATGGATAACGTGTATCAATTTTTATGTCCATAATTATTGTTTTATGATAAAAACTTTTTTCTTAAATCTTCAACTTCGTCATCATTTATAGGCACCATATCCCCAAGTGAATTTCCTAACACTATGGATTTTGCACTAAATTCTGCAACTTCCAAATAATCGAAGGTCTGTAATAGTTTGTCGCCGGTTATGATTACTGAATCATTCTCAATAATTAAAGCTGTAGAACAATTATCAACTATTTCTGAATTGTTGTTTTTTCTAAAATGAGCCCCATATCTTACGGTACTAATATCTTGTAAAAAGATCCAGCTTTCTGGAATCGTTCTTACATTCAAATACTCCCCAGTCACTCCAAACGCCATCAAATAAGGGGGTTGTGTCATAATAATAGAGTTTACACCAGGGTTACGGTTGTAAATCTCTTGATGAATCCAAGTGGCCCTACTAGGTGTTTTACCTTGTTCTCTTTTACCGCCCTTTATTTGAACAATGTCATCAATATGCATATCCCAACGGTTTACATCGGTTGGCGTAATCAAAAAATCATTGTCTTTCCATCGCATGGAAATGGTGCCATAAGAACTTATCATTAAACCCTGTTGGCAAGAGCGTTGTACTATCTTACAGATTTCCAAACGTTTTTCTACTTCGTCAGACGGGTATTCCGTTGTTTCCATTTCTGGCAATACCCCGGTTGCTTGCGCTTCAAATTCATTTATTTGATCATCTGTTAAATAGTTTGGGGTTCCAATCTGTGAGCCGTACAAAATGGTGCTGGCACAAAACTCCAACGCTTCAAAACGCTCAAAAGCATCGGTAAGATCGCTACCACCTAAAACGATACCATGGTTTTCCATGATAACTGCTTTGTAACCTTTGTTAAATTCATCTGCTATTACATCTCCCAGATCGTTACTTCCCGGCAACCTGTATTTAGCGTAACCAATAGGGCCGCAAATATGTTTTGCTTGCGAAATAATGTTGGTATTTGGAATCTGGCGTACAATACTGAATGAGACCAACGCTGGCGGATGCGCATGAATGACCGATGTAATATCCGGTCTGGCATCGTAAATGGCTTTATGGAACGGAAATTCCGAGGACGGTTTGTGCTTGCCTTCAACGGTGCCATCTTTTTTAACACATATAATATCTGAAGCTCTTAACGCCCCTTTGTCTATAGCCGAAGGTGTTACCCAAATATTGCCATCATCATCCATAATCGATATGTTTCCACCGGAAGTCGTGGTCATACCTCGTTTGTAGATCCTACTGATAATGGTAGTAATTTGATCTCTTGGGTGTTCTAAATTAATTTTTTTTGACATGTTTTTAATCTTTGCTTGGGGTGTAATATTCTTTTTAAATATAATTTTATATCAGCTTGTATTTAGCTAACTATAAAAGGCACATGCTTTTTAAGGGCATAATTTTCCTTTAAGAATTTCGAATTTAATTTAGTGTCTGCAATAGCGATTGCGGCTCCTAAAGCAGAACCCAGGGATGCATCGGTAGTACTTAATTTTTTGTCCCTAAAGTGATGTGACAGTAATTTTATATAGATATCGTTATTACTAAAGCCACCGTCAATATATATCCTTGCAATAGGATCATTGCCCAAAGCATCTTTGATACATTTAATTTGAAGCAGTACTAGCTCCGTCATTAATTGATGGTAGGCATGCTCATATTCTTTATAAGGAATCTGTGTTTTCCCAGGCATGTTTCCATCGGTAATGCTCTCCCATTTATAGCAATGCTTAAAGTCTTGAATGATCTCAAAATACGTATCATAATCAAATTTTACGGAACGATGGTAATCATCGTTAACACCAAAGTGTTGGTCCAGTTTAGCTACTTGAAGCTTATATTCATTACCCAAAAACACGCGTGTGGCCTTAACAGCTTTACCGTTAATGCGCATGTAACTGATAGAATCGTGCTCCTCTGAACCAGGAATAGCATCGGGAGCAAACGGATTAAAAACAATGCTCCAAGTTCCTGTGGATACGAGAATAAATTTTTTCTTGATGCTTCTTACATAAGGTAGGAGCGCTGCGGAACTATCATGGATGCCCACGCCAATTTTGATGCGCTTTCCATTGTAGTTCATATTAACACTGGTCTCTGTAGAAACTATTGGTGGCAGTATCTTGTTAATACCTTCTTTATACACCCATTCGTGATAATCTTTTTTACCATAATCCCAAAGTGCCGTATGGCAGCCAATACTAGTGTATTCACTTAAAGGAATACCTGTGAAAATATAGCTAAGGTATTGAGGTAAGTGCAAGGAATATTTAATTTTTTTATAAACCTCTAGTTTAGTTTTTTTCAACCAATAGAGTTGCAGTCCAGAGTTCAACATGCTTAAACCGGCACAGCCCGTGGTTTTAAGAAATGCTTCTTTAGGCCCATAGGTCTTAAAAAAAGCATCTATAATGCCTTGGCCTAAGGGCTTGGTATAATTATATAGTGGCGTTAAAGGGGTTCCGTTTTCATCTAAATGCACAAAACTTGCGCCGTAAGTAGAAAAATTTATGGCTTTTATTTTGAACTCCTTTGCTTCCAAGATACGATGGAACACCTCTTTAAGCCATGTTTGTAAAGCTTCTAAATCTTCGGTTGGATGCCCATCCTCATCTTTGATCTCATCAAAATGAATGTATTCTTTATGGACCTCCTTGAAATCTTCATCAAAGAGAAAAAATTTCTTATTGGTTTTTCCAATATCGAAAACGGCGGTTACTTTTTTTTGCTTCCCCATATCTTAAAGTCCTGTAGCGACCGTGTTTTTCCCTCTTTCCTTAATTAAAGCGTTCCGGATATCCAAAGTGCGATAAGCATCAATAGGGCTTAAAACACCACCGCTGTTTAAGCGTGCCTTTTCAAGTAACGGCCTTACATCCGTTCTGTAGGCCCCTTGTAGGATTTCTTGGCATTTTACCACATCGTTATCTAGTTGTGCTGCTTTTAATGCCGCTTGATCAATAAGCATCGCCTTGGCATAGGCTTCCTGAATGGCCTCAAGCGATTGTATTAAATCCTCCAATGGATCTTTTACGTTATGGCTGGCATCTATCATCCACGCCAGATCCGGGTTTTGTGGATTGTTTTTCATCCCGTAAACCAATTCATTGAAAATGAGGAACAGGGCATAAGGCTTGATGCTTCCAACGGTCAGATCGTCATCGCCATATTTACTATCATTAAAATGAAAACCACCCAACTTGCCCTTTAATTGCAAAATAGAGACAATTTGCTCTATGTTGGAATTTGGAAGGTGGTGCCCTAGATCTACCAAGGTAAAGGCTTTATCTCCACATCCGTTTGCTAACATTAAAGACGCACCCCAATCTTGAATTACCGTGCTATAAAAATTGGGTTCGTAAGGTTTGTATTCTATTAACAGTTTCCAATCCTCCGGTAATCCTTTATAGATATCTTTCAGGCTATCTTGGGTGTTCTGGAATGCGGTCTGGAAGTTATTCTGTCCCGGGAAACAAGACCCATCTGCCAACCAAACGGTTAAGCTTTTTGAGCCCAGTTTGTTTCCAATGTTGATAACATCTAAATTATGCGCTATGGCCTGTTCCCTAACTGCTTGACCGGTGTTGCTTAAAGAACCGTATTTATAACTTTCCTTTGCATTTTTTTGGTCTTGAAAGGTGTTTGAGTTTACGGAATCGAATTTTATATTTAAAGCACCAGCCTGTTCCTTTATGGCATTATAGTCTGAAGGAATATCCCAGGGAATATGCAATGAAACGGCTCCTGCTGTTTGTGTAAGGGCATGTAAAACACCAATATCTTCCATTTTTTGTTCCAGACTGGAAGGCTCCCCATAAAAAGAAAAGCGCCCAAAACGTGTGCCTCCCGCGCCCAATGCCCAGCTTGGTATGGCGACTTGGAATGCCGCTAATTTGGAAACAACAGCATTAACATCATGACCGTTTTTAGTTAATTTATTGGCTATAAAATCGAAACTCTCGTTATGGTTTTCTAATCCTTTTTTATTGTAATCTGTGATTTGCTCTTTTTGTATATTCATGTGGGTATTATTTATTGCTTTTTATAGGTCACATGTAACATTCATATCGTCATTACCATGAGGTACAGACTTTTTAGTTATGAATGTTTCATAATTTTAACAGCTTCTAAATAAAGAAACTTCCACAAACTTCAAACTGAACCCATGGAAGTTTTCAATTACTAAACTAACTCAAATTCTTATCGTACAAAGGCATTGGCCATACCGCCATCAACATTAATGATGTTTCCTGTGGACTTGTCCAGAATCCCCACTAAGGAAAATACGCCGTTTGCAATATCGTCTGGTGTAATGATTTCGTTCAACAAGTTTCTTTTTGCATAAAATGCCGGCAATTCCTCTACGGTAATGCCATTGGCCTTGGCCCTGCCTTCTGCCCAAGCACCTTCCCATATTTTACTGCCTACAATGACACCATCAGGGTTTACCGTGTTCACCCTAATCTTATCCTTTGCCAGTTCAGCGGCCAATAAACGTACCATATGTTGTTGTGCGGCTTTTGCAGTTCCATACGCAACATTGTTAGGGCCTGCTACCAATCCGTTTTTACTGGCTATAGCTATATAGTTTCCTCCTAAACCTTGTTTACGCATGATGGCTACAGATTGTTTTGCCAAATCAAATTGCCCTTTTACCAAAATGTTTTGTAAGATATTCCAATCTTTATCGGTGGTGTCCTCTAAAGGCTTGGAAATCGCTAATCCTGCACTGTGCACTATAATATCCACACCGCCAAACTCAACACATGCTTTTTTGTACGCCGCTGCTATGGATCCTGTATTGGTCACATCACAAATGGCATAGGTTGACACATCCCTTTTATACGTGGCATTGGCTTCAATTAAACTGTCTTCGTTAATATCAGTAAGTACAACATTGGCGCCTTCGGCAGCCAGTTTATCAGCGATTGCTTTTCCTATGCCACCACCAGCCCCAGTAACAAAGGCGACCTTACGCGATAAGGGCCGCTCTTTTGGCATACGCGATAATTTGGCTTCTTCCAATAACCAGTACTCGATATCAAAAGCCTCTTGTCTTGGCAATGAGGTATAAGATGTGATGGCCTCGGCACCACGCATGACGTTGATGGCGTTGATATAAAACTCATTGGCCACACGTGTGGTTTGCTTGTTTTTTGCAAAACTGAACATCCCAACCCCTGGGTAAATAATGATTACCGGGTTGGCATCACGCATGGCAGGACTGTTGGCCTTTTTGCATGTATTGTAATAATCTGCGTATTCTTTTCTGTAAGCTTCAAATGCTGGCTCCAATTTCTTTAAGATGTCACCAGTATCTGACAAATCCTCATTTTTATCCAACGTTAAAACCAAGGGCTGGATCTTAGTCCTTAAAAAATGATCAGGACAGGATGTGCCCATAGGTGCTAAACGTCCTAGATCATGGCTGTTGATAAACTGTAAAACAACATCGCTATCAGAGAAATGCCCGATCATTCTGTTCTCTGAAGAACATAGGCCTCTTAATAAGGGCATGATTTGCGCCGCTTTTTCCAAACGGGCTTCTTTTGGTAAGCTCTCCATTTTTCGGCCACCGAAAACGCTGCCTTTTTCTTTTATTTTTTGGTCGATATATTCAGAGGCCATTTCTATAACCTCCAAACTGTTCATGTAACATTCATAGGACGTATCTCCCCATGTGAACAAACCGTGGCTTCCCAAAACAATACCTCTTATCCCTGGATTGTCCTCCAAACATTTTTCTATTTGAAGCCCTAAATCGAATCCAGGACGTTGCCAAGGCACCCAACCCATAGTATCTCCCCAGATTTCTTTGGTTACTTTTTCGCTATCCTTTGCTGCAGCAACAGCAATAAGTGCATCTGGATGTAAGTGATCAATATGTGCAAATGGTAATAAACCATGTAAGGGCGTGTCAATTGATGGCGCTTTGCTATCCAGGTCATAAATACAATGGTTGAACAAGCCAACCATGCGGTCTTCATCTTCAAGGCCGCCGTAAACGTTTTTTAAGTCCCGTAACCTATTGGTGTAGATCCCTGCAATGCCGCTTCTGTTTAAGGTTCCTATGTCCCCTCCGGAACCTTTTATCCACATCACCTCAACATCTTCATTGGTAAGCGGGTCTTTTTCCATGGTTCTGCAACTGGTGTTCCCTCCTCCATAATTCGTGATCCTTAAATCGGCCCCCAATATATTTGAACGGTACAGGAACAGCGCGACCTGGTCACCCCCCAGGGCATTTGCCTTGTTGTCATCCCATAGGTAATCAACGTGCTTGAATTTTTTTGTGATTTTCATTATAATAATTATTTAGTTGCGAAATTATATATAATATTAAAGGTTTCTATCCTGTGCAATACTGCTCGAAGAGCATAATATCAAAAAAATAAGAAAATAAAAGCTACTCAAGATCGAAACTTTTAGGGCATATTAAAACCTTATATAAGCAAAATCTATAAAAGGATGCTTTAATGTAGTGGTTTAAAACTTTTTTTACTAGTAAAAAGTAATCATATACTTTGAAAAATTCAGTTTAATCATTAGAGTGTTATTTAACAACTTTTATATAATTTATATTTTCTTCTAGATTGCACAGGATGGTTTTTTCTTAGTCTTTTCTTAATTTTAAAATAATTAATATTTTTAGAATTAGCAGTAGTATATCACATTAAACAAATAAGACCATATCAAACTAGAATTAATGAGGGAGCAAATGAATTTACTCCCTCATATTATTTATTCCAATATTTTATTATTCAACAAGTAATCTATGTGTAAATGCTTGGCCATTTATAACTCCTTTTATAACAAATATACCTGTATTCAAATTTGATAATTGGATAGATAGTTCCTTATCCTGAATACTTGATTGGACAGGGTGTGCTATATTCATGTAGTCAACCAAATATAAATCATCTAGTGTTATTATGGATTCTGACCAAATTAAAGTGGTTGCATGTGTTGCTGGGTTGGGATAAACAACAATAGGGTTTGAAATATCGTCTCCATTTGAATTTGATATTTCATTTGGCTCTTCACCCCAAACTAATTGGCCGTTAATGTACGCTGTGATTTTTGAATTTTCACTATAATCGTTAACGGTGTTTTTATATGAAAAATCATCGCTTTCATCAAAAGATGACCAATTCTGTTTATGGATCCTGAATTTTATTTCTCCTGTTTCGCTATAAGCATAAAGTTGGCCAGCAGTTTCTTCAAAGCCGACTTCAAAATAGTTGGTAGCACCGCTATATGGAGTGGTTGATTCATCAAATGTACCCACTATATTGCTTTTGTTCAACACGGCATAATCAATATTGTAATTTAAAGGCGATGCTCCTTCTGGTGTAAACCAATATCTTAGGGTTATGTCTTCTAAGCCTACAGGTTGATTTCCAGTGTTTATAATACTTAAGTTCGGTTTTATTGAGTTATTTGAAACGCCATCTTTGTTTTTATAAAGAACTATTATTTCTGGATTTTGTTCATCTGATATTTCTGGTTCTTCTCCCCAAATTAGTTCTCCGTCCCAATACACCGTTATTTTATCTGTCTCTACATATTGATTGAAATTAGAATAACTATGGTCATTGGTTTCGTCAAAATCTGTCCAATCACTTTTCGCAATCCTAGTTTTGATTTCTCCAGAATTACCAAGCGCCTCAATCACATTATTGGTTTCGAAGTTGATTTCTAAATAGTAATTCGCCCCATCTCTGGCATCATCTAGTGCCACAAATGAGCCCTTGACGTCTGAAGTCCCCAATCGGGCATAATCCACATAAAAATTAAGAGGTGCAAAATCTTCAACAGTAAACCAATAGCGTACTGAGAGCCTATTGAGGGCAACGCCATAATCTGCTTCATTTATTAATTTCAATTGAGGTTTGATAGCATTGTTTGCTGTCTTGTTTTTATCACCATCTTTATATTGAACAATAATAAAAGGTGCAATAACACTGGTTTCCGCAGAATAGCATGATAGTGTGTCTTCATCTAATATAGCTGCTATTCGATATGTATATCTATCTCCTGTTATAACTCCGGTGTGAACATAACTGAATGTTTCTGCCGATACGCGTTCCAATTCTGAAAAGCTACCACCTTCTTCTTTTACTTCAATTACAAATCCTTGGATGTCTTGAAGGTTGGAATCCCAATTAATTTCAATTTCTGAAGGAGAGTTTCCTTTAGCTGATATATTTTCAATGGCAATAAGGTTGATGTTCAATTCAGTATCTTCAGTAATATTAAGCACATCCGATGCCAATACCACACTGCCTTTTTTAATGGTATAGGGCTGCGATACATTAGAAGCGACATTATAAAAAATCAATGAGCCGTCTTGTTGCGGGATTTTCAACTCTCCATTAAAACCAACTAATAGGTCATCCAAATTACTTCCACAGTTTTCAATATTCATTTTTACAACGTAAGGGGTAACTTCGGTGGTAACATCATTATATATTTCATTCCAATCATTAATTCCTATAACAGATTTATAAGGATCGAATACCGCGTTTTCATTTGCTGTACCAGCAGCTTCCCAAACATACCAGCCTTCTTTTTTACGATCAAATCCGTCATTTGTACCATCTAAAACAGTCCACAATCCAAATTCCAGCCCAGCTTCATTAGGGTTATCTACCCATCTGTGCAGTTGGATATTTTCTATAGCAGGTAATCTGAGGTTAGTTTTCTTCCAGAAATAGGCGAGTGCAGCTGCTTGGTTGGTTTCACTGGCGTTTGGATTTTTAGCGGTGTTTGAACTAAAGCCGTTTTCAGATAACAGAATCGTTCTTACTTTTTTGCCATTATATAATACGTCCTTCTGTCTAACATAGGCATCGATCATCTCCAAATTCTTTGGCGTAATCTCAGGGGTATCAAAATTTAACTGCGTTTTTACGGCGGGATCATTCCATACTTTCGGATTAAACAAATTGGTTGGGTATGAATGCCAACCGATGCCCCATTCAAAATCCTCCTCTTTATCAGATAATTTTACTAAAACATCCAGGATGTCTTTGGATTTGAAATTGGCACTGCTACCGGCAACGCTATTCCAGTGTTTGGTAAATGATCCGAAAACTTTTGCTGAAGGATTATGTTTTCTAATCGTATAATGTACCATACGCATAGAACGGTCATAGATTTGGGTATATAATGATACAGGTTTTGCTCCGGCATGGGTCCAATTGGTATGGGCATCCACTTCGTTATGAATAATCCATTGATCTAATCGCCCATAAAGTTTATCCGGCCTTGAATAACGCTCTGCTAAAAAGTCAACAACTGCTGCATAATATTCGGCACCCTCTTCGGTGGCCACATTTGCCATACTATATAAGCCAAGGGACGCATCTGGATGCACAAAGATGCGTCTTAAATCTTCATTACCTATATTCAAAGGTATCAAGAGCACAAAAGCGGCTTTAATGCCATTATCTGTTAACCTTTTTATACGTTGATCAAAACCTGTTACAAACCCAGGGCTAATATTATAAATCTTTCCATTGAATTCATGTGTCATCCCAGTGGGATTTAGGCTTAAAACACCATTAAGCAACAGATTGAGTTTCATGCTTTTGATATCAAGATCTGTTAGATCGGAAAAGTTAGAGAGTGTGGAAGGCCCTAATCCATCCAATCCTTTAATGGAGCTTGCCTTATCTTCTTCTATGTTATTTAATGCTATTGCTGAAATATCTCCTGCCCATTTGGCATTAGACGTGTATTCGTAGGTGCTTTCGCCTGTTTTTCTAACAATGACCCATCGGGAATATAATCGATCATAATCATGGTCAGGTTTTTGTACAAAACGTTCAACGTCTACATTAAATGTATCATTTATAATAGTTATGGGTGTGATAAAGTTAAACTCTGATTGATTGAAACCATATTGATGTGGCTCAATCTCTGCCAAAAAAAGTTCCTCAGTGGCGTTTGTTACACTGCCGGATATATTCACAAGATCCGTATCTATCTTAACCAATGAAATAGTATTGGCATAGGTCGTATTGAGATAATCCCTAAATTCCTGATCTATTACTACACTTAGGAATTTATCGCTGTTTTGTTCATCTTCCAGTTCTTGGGCGGTCGGTTTTCTGATTTTAATATTCCTAACCTCTATGGTCTTGGCTTCGTTTTCATTTTTACCAAAATCAAATCGAAAGTCCGTCCATTCATTATCCTGAAAATTATCAACCAAAAGACGAGGGTTTATCGTGTAAGTTGTCCACTCCGTGGCAGCCGGGATTTCCCCTGCACTCAGTTTTTGTGTTCCAATAATGGGAGGGCCATAAAAGATTTCAAGGTCGTTATATGCCGTTTCAGTTCTATATTCAAAAGAAATGATATAGGATTGTTCTATGTCATACAATACCTCAATGGATTTAGAGCGGATCCAGGGATCGTTACCAGAAGTATTTAAAACATAAGAGCCAGTACCCACTTCGGTGGCATCGAGGCCGCCACTGGTAGTGTTGACATTCAATTCTATCTGTACGGTTTCCTTTGGTTCCAACAATTTCTTTTCTGCATTGGTGGGCTCTCGAAGCACCAAATTGCTCACGGTAATATCCTGTCCTGCAAACCTGCCAAAATCAAATCGGAATTCGTCATAAAAAGAGTCCCAAACCGGCGCGCTTATGGTCATAAGAACCGAAATATTAGTTTTAGAACTTGCTTCTGTAACAGCACCTAGTAATACACGCCTCGCGGGACTAGTGGGTTTTCCATAAAAAACCTGTAAATCATCCAGTCCGGTTGAAGAGGTATAATCAAATGCCAAAACAAAGGTTTTATTAGGATCGTAGGGGGTTGTTATTGTTTCTGAATAAATGAATGGGTCGGTTCCTAAAGACGAAATACTATAGGTGTCTTCTGGATTTTCTACAACGGATATCTGATTTCTTCGTGCCAAATTCAAAGCCAACGGCACTACCTCTCCGGGAAGTGCTGCTCTTAATTGCACATTTTTAACCATAATATTTTGACCGGCCGCTCTTCCAAAATCGAAGCGAAAGCGATCAAAAACACTCCAGTTGCCCACCTCATACTTCATAAAAGCCTTAAAAGTCGTGTATTCTGTTGCAGGTGCCAGACTGCCAAAATCCTTTCTTCTATTTGTTGGATTTATTGGAGCTCCATAAAAAATCTGAAAATTATCCAGTCCATTTGTTGCGATGTAATCAAAGCTGATTACATAAACCTGATTGGGATCATAGGTTTCCACGGGTCGCGTAACGATCCAGGGATCGCCACCCAAGGTTTGAATATCATAAGTGCCAGCAGGGTCTTCTGTGATGTTCATTTGGTTTTTAAGACTAGGATTGAGCTCTAGCGTAATGTTTTGAGCATATAAGGTAAAGCTCAAAATTGAAAAAAGAAAAAATAGTTTTTGTTTCATGATAATAAGTTTTTTATAAAATTATAATTTCAGTTTGTAAATTGCATCCTGTACAATTATGGTCTATGAATCAGGACTATAATGCGTAATTAATTAAATTGAAACCAATCTATTTGAAACAATTCACCATCGGCACCAATAGCCTCAAGCCATAAAGCGTGAATTCCAGTTTCATTTTTTACAGGAACCGTAAGGGTGTGCCAATCTTTATTGGGCTCAAGCTTTAATGTTGCCAATTTTTTATGCCAAGGTTTATCGGAATATATATTTATTTGCCCGCCATCCAGAGATTTTATATGAATTTTCAGGGAAGAAACACCCTGACCAAAATCTAAATATTTATAAATGGCATTATCTTTATTTTTGAATTTTGAAAGCATTTCATTGGTTCCCGATGCTTTCTCGATACGCACATTTCCATGTAAAAGGCAAGCAGAAGCGGCATCCATCTCTTTTTTTGCATTAAGGGGCAAACCTGCACCTTGAGATGTCATTTCCACTTCAGGGATTGAGCCGTCTTCCAAAAACCTTATTTTTTCAACACAAGCTTTTCGCATCGTTCGAACGCCATGTGTGGACCGATGGTAAAATACATACCATTGGTTGTTGAATTCTGCTATAGAACCATGATTGTTCCAATTACCAGGGTTGGCGCCATTATTGTCTATAATAACCCCTTTGTAAGTGTAAGGTCCAAAAGGGGCGGTGCTGGTGGCATAGCCTAAACAGGTGGGTTTGTCTTCCCTACTAATATCTGAGTAAACTAAATAATAAAGATTATTACGTTTTGTGAGGAATGCGCCTTCATGAAAAAAATGCTCTTTTTCTGTAATGATATCCTTTTGAAGGGTCAATGGGTCGATGGTTTTCATATCAGGATTGAGTTTGGCCATTTTAAGACTAAATTGTCCCCATACATAGTAGGCAGTACCATCATCATCTATAAAAACGGAAGGGTCTATTTGATTGTGCCCTTTTAAATCTATTTTTTCGCCATTTGTAAAAGGTCCCAGTGGACTTTTGGAAGTAGCAACGCCTTCCGGAGCTTTAATATCTGGTTGAGAATAATATAAATAGTAGGTGTCATTTTTCTTTATGGCGTCTGGTGCAAATAAAACGGCATCGTTATACGGCACTTGATCATTCGTTCCTTTTGAAGCAAACACATCTTCTTTTAGATGCCAATTTACCATATTGTCCGTATATAATATATCATACTTTCCAGAACAGTAACGCACCATGCTTTCATCTGTAGATCCATAAATATAGAGTTTCCCGTCATCAAAAACCTTGGCGGATGGATCTGCTATATAAACACCTGGTGGCGAAATGGGGTTTTGTGCCTTTACAGCTTTAGGCAGAAACAGCATGAAGCCAAATATGAAGGCGACATTCAGGATATATTTAAAATGCATGGTCTGTTTTTAATGTGTTCAAGAATTTAATTATGCAGGTACATGACAAAAAATACAATAATAATTATGAATACTTTATTTAAAAGACAATATGAAAAATGTGCATTTAGACCTCACAGGTTTTAAAAACCTGTGAGGTCTAACCCAGTCTAATACTTCGTATAATACACCATTTAAAATTAATTTTTGTCATGTACTAAATTGAATCATACTAATTCATGGTTTTAAGATGTTCCAATAGCTGTTCTGTAAACGTTTTTTGAAGTTCAGAAATTTCATTGGAATTATAAAGGTCATACCACTCGTTTGGATCTTTTTTTAAATCATAAAATTCGCCTGTAATGATATCTTCACTACTATAATCATTTACCTGTTCCTTACGTTTTAAAACCAAAATAAGTTTGTGTGTATTGGTGCGCCACATAAAAGCCGCTTCGCCATCTCTTTCATGGAGGGAAGAGAAACTAGCCGTTCTTGCTTTTGAGGATAACAGGCTTTTTCCTGGTAAATCCCGCTCAGGTTTAATATTTGCTAGTGCCAATAATGTCGGCATGATATCAATATTTTCTGTAGGTGTTGAGTTTACTGAGTTCCTTTTTAGACTATCTGGTAAGGCACTTCCAGCTAAAATCATGGGTACTTTTACACTTGGGTCGTATAAATTGTATTTGTTGAATCTATAATAATGTTCTCCCAGCATTTCGCCATGATCTGAGGTGTAAATGATAATGGCATTTTCCAATAAGCCTTTTTTCTCTAATGCGTTCAATGCCCTGCCCATCATATCATCTATCCATGTTATGTTGGCATAATAGCGCATGGTCATCAATTTCCATGCTTCATCAGAGGCGTTTTTCCAATAGTTTTCATACATCTCTCTTCTGTTGACCCCTTCTGAATGCGGAGAATAATCTTTTTTCCAAGGGGGTTGTTGCGCATAAGTGATGCTGTCCAAATCATACAAATCTTCGTAGCCTTTAGGCACGTTGTGTCCTGCATGGGGTTTCATATAAGACAAATATAGAAACAGGGGTCTGTAATCATTTCGGTTTTCAATGTAGTTTAAGGTTTGTTTTGTAATCCAGCCATCACGGTGGTCTTCTTCCGGCAGTTTACTGGTAAAGCCCAAATAGCCTATATTGTTTTCTTCACCGGGTCCCATATTAGCTATTTCTGCATCATACCGTGCCTTAGCTTCGGGGTTCATATCTTGCATACTTATAGCCCCTTTTTCTGGAATTTCGGATACATATCTTGTTTCAAAGCCACGTGTATCTGTCTTATATTTTCCCCAATGCGTTTTCCCAAAACCTGCCGTTTCGTAACCTGCATCTTTAAAATATTGTGCTATGGTTTTTCCTGGTAACTGTGAATCTGGCACACCGCCGCTATTTCTATAAACTCCAGTTTGGTTAGGGTACAAACCAAACATGATGGAGTTACGGCTAGGAACGCACATGGGCACTTGTGAAACGGCTTGATTGAAAAACACACCTGTTTTTGCAAGACTGTCCAAAGTTGGTGTGATAACTTGTTTGTTTACTATTCCCAAAGCATCCCAACGGTGTTGATCATCCATGATAAAAATAATATTGGGGCGTTTTGTTGGTGCTGTTTTAACGGTTTTAGTGGTTTCTTTGCATCCTAAAAAAGTGACTGCTAACAGCACAACCATTGATTTTAAATTTGTTCGATTCATTATTCTATTGTTTTTTTATCTGACGGGTTTTAATTTCAAGAGGATCATTTACAAGATCATTTGTTTGTTCTCTCCAGTTTTCGAGCGCTTTTTTTAGTTCATTTTGCTTTTCTATTAAATGCTCCTTCCCTGCTAAATTATATAGTTGCCCAGGGTCGTTCTTCATATCATATAATTCTTCAAAAGGTCTTCCTGATTCCAATTGCTTTAAAAGATTGTATTCTGTTGGATGTGTATCTTTTGCATCTAGAGTGGCTTGATAACTTTTGTTTCCCCAGCCTTTTTCCTCCTTTAAATCTGCAGGAAGTTCATATTCTTTTTCGTGCATGAGGTTTTGGATGTAATAATACCTACCATCAAAAATCATTCTACTTGGGTAGTGTTCTTTTCTATTTGGTCCATGCGAATTGTGTTCTCCAAAAACATAATTCCGATTGGTTATTTTTTCTTTGCTACCAGTAAATAGGGGTTTTAAAGATTGCCCTTGAACTGTTTCGGGAATGGGTATATGTAAATAATCTAAAATGGTTGGCATAATATCTATATGAGATATTAAGGCATACGAAATTTTCCCTTTTACAACCTTTGGGCCACTGGCTATAAATGGTACATGTAAGCCCGCATAATAAGGCGATGCTTTTGCCCGATGATATGGTTCTCCTTGATCGCTTGTGTAAATGATTAATGTGTTTTCTAAAAGGCCTTTTTCTTTTAAAACATTTATTATACTTCCAGCACATGCATCTGCTAACTGGACAGATCCATAATATTTTACTAAATCTTGTCTCATCTCAGGTGTATCGGCCAAATATTCAGGCACTTCAATGTCATCTGGATTTGGTAGAAATTCTGCGAATTCATCCATATGATGGTCAAAATTGCGATGGGGAGGTGCAATATTTGCTTGAAAAAAGAAAGGTTTGTCGCCTGCGTCTTCAATAAAATTTGAAATCACAGTTTTAAAATTTTCTGGATTGTTTTGTACTGGATTCCTATTATTATATGGGAATTTCCAAGGCGGACTCATATGGAATTTTTGAGTGATTGCTGTGAAGTAACCATGCTCTTGTAAAAGTTCTGGAAGGGTCTTGATATATTCATGAATTCCCACTTTATCAACTGTTTTTGAATCTCTTCCAAATTCTGAATCTGGTTCATCCAACTTTGGGGTGATGGTGTTGCGCCAGTGTCCATTAGTATGAGGATACATACCCGTCATTATGGAACTTCTACTCGGTGAGCATGAGGGCACAACGGCAAATGAGTTTGTAAAAAGCATACCTTTTTTTGCCAATTGATCAACATTTGGTGTTGAAATGCCTTTGGTTCCCAATGCAGATAGGTGATAGCCTTGATCATCGGTGAGAATAAGAACAACGTTTAAGGATTTCTTTTCTTGTTGCTTTTTCGCAGAAGGTTCTTGTTTACAACTGGTAAAGCAAATAGAAACGAATATAAAACTGTAAATAAGGGCTTGTTTCATGGTTTTAATCTAAATGAAAAATTTCAGTTAATTCTTTTGAAACAGGACTCATATCTAAATTTGTTTCCATACAATCTGACATAAAACTCCACCATTTTTTGCAAATTGCTGTTTCTGCAATAGCGTTCCATTTTTCTTCTGATGTTATTTCGGCGTAACCAAAAATAATTTGTGTTTCAGGATCTATAAAAATACTATAGTTGGAAACACCATGCATTTGAAGTACGCCCTTTAATTCATCCCAAATTGGATTGTGCCTCTTGGTGTATTCTTTTTTTTTGTCTTGGAAAACTTTCATTCTAAATGCTTTTCTTATCATAGAGTCATGCAATAAAAATTAAAGAATTATTGGGTAACGGTTAATCCTTCTGGTACTTCTAAAGATGTTTTTATCTTTCCATCCGCTCCCCTTACATGGCTGACTTTAAATATGCCGTATTTTGTTGGAAAAGTGCCTTTTGCAAATTTTAAATCACCTAAATGTGGTTCAATTTTAATTGTTTTACCCCCATCCATGACATGGATTCCGAGTACATATTGTGTTAGCCAAGGCGTAGGGCCACTTGCCCAACCATGGCATAGACTGTGTCTGTAACCTACATAACAATATTCTCCAAAATCACCATGAATATCAAATTTACCTGACGGTATAACTGTATCAATCCTACCACTGTTGGCAACATCCAACACATCAAAATCTTCCCAAAATGTAGTAGCACCTAAATCGAGCATGCCTCCCCAATAATCTCTAATTACTTTTAAAGCACCGTTGTAATCACCTGCCTTTGCCATAGCTTCGAGAATATAGTAGCCATAAAAAGTTGACATCCTTTGTACACCATCTAGCTTTAAAACTTCTGCGTTGGTTTTTTTAGCGTCAACAAGGTTAGCTATGGACATTAATGCTGCTGCTTGTTTAGAGGTATTACCTTCAGGTTGATGTTTTTTTAAATTTTTGGATATCTTTTTATATTTATCTTGAAGTACTTTATTTCCTAGAGTTCTCATGATATCGCTTCCAGCTTCAAATGTCATAACCATCATGGATTGTAAACCCGCATGTATTGCTTTTGGATCTTCACTAGTTGGCCAATCGAGAAAACGACCTCCATTAAGTCTTTCTCCATTATCATCATCAATAAAAGTGCTCAACTGATCTAATAGTTCGACCATGTAGGATTCTTGTTCTTTCAGATATTCTAAATCGCCATGATAATCATACCAGCTTTTGTGAATTAATATCCACCACATAGAATACGAACTAATGCCATTCATCCATTGTGGCAGTGGATGTTGATCTCTAGCCAAATCAAGACTTTTGGGCACAATACTATTTGCCCCAAAAACAGTATTTATGGTCATGACCTCAGGATGCATATCGCCAACCCAGACAAGACGGTCTCTTTTGATGCCGTCCCATAGATAATTTTGCATATTTAAATGCACTGTGTAAGCTCCAGTTACCCAAATTTCATTCAGGCGCTCATCACTACTTTCAAAAGAACCTAAATATGGGATATCCCTATAAATAAAAGCAGCATCTATAGATTTTATAGGGGCGTTTTCATCGGCTTCAACCACATCAATCCGTAGAAAACGAAAGCCCGTTTCTCCTACTTCTATACTACCCAACCAAGGGACTTCAATTATAAAATCCCGTAATGAATGTTCGTTCGTGGCATTTCTATCACCACCAATATCAGACATGGCTTCACCAACCGATTCCCCAAAACGCAACCTTAGCTTCAATGGGGTTTTATTGGGACGAATTCCCATGGATATTTTAACACCACCATGTATTTCCTTTCCATAATCCAATAAAATAGATGGTTTATGTTCCACGGTACTAGTGAACCTAAAAAGTCCTTGATCGTTAACCGCTACTTGACCATTGCCCTTTTTTAATAATGCCGGTGCATTTTGGATATATTGTTTTGTGCTATCAGACTGCCAGATTATTTTTTGTGGTGTGATATAGGTTTTTACCATATCTGAATGGCTAGCTGAACCCTTGTATTCATCACCAAAAACTGGAGGTAATTGTGCAAAAGTTGATTGAGTAACCAAAATTAAAAGTAGTGATTGAAAAATTTTGTTCATCTTTTCTTGAGTATAAATAATTTTAATTGTTTTTGTTTATATTAAGGTGTACATGTAAAATTGAAATTCCTTAACCTATACCGTAAGGATAAATATTTTTATGTCTTGATTTCTGCTTTTGTGCTTTTGATTTTATTTTATTATTTGAACGGTTACAGGTCCCAACAACCCAGAAGATATAAGTTCTTCTTCGGGCGTAACAGCATCTACGTTTACCCAAGTAGTGCGTTCGTTCTCTGGCAATGTTTTATCGCCGGTCAAACGGTTTCTCCAAACATTTACAACTTCAATTTCTATAGTGTTTTCGCCTTCTTGTATAGCTTCAGTAGTATTTAACCTAAATGGTGCTATCCATGTTGTCCCAATATCTACACCGTTAATTTTTACTGATGCCATGACTCCTACATTGCCAAGGTCAATAAAAATATCTTTGGTTTCATGATCCTTTTTGTAATTAAATTTTGATGTATAGACAGTAGTTCCAGAATAGTATTTAATCTTTTCATTTTCATGGGTTATCCAATCTGTGAGTGTCGGAAATTCAATGGTTTCTTTTGGACCGATTTCCTTATTTTTAAATTCGACTTGCCAAGGATTGTCAAGGGTTTTAATTACTTCAGGTTCTGGAAAATTTACTTCATACTTCGTATCAGCTGTATTTGGTTCTTCATTGGAAAAAACAACAAACCAACTTTGTCTGGGCTCCATTTTTATTGGAACCGTGGTGCGATCATCTTTTTCTGTAAATTCATTTAAAGCTCTTATATGCCCAGTTACAGCATCCCATAATTGCGGTTTCTTACCATGAACTCGGAATGATGGAGAAAAACTAATAGCTTCCTCACTTTGATTGGTTAAAAAGTAAATGTCCATGTCTTCCAAAGTACGATGCGTCCAGAGTATGGGAACATCGGCATTTAAATCAACATCTTTAACAATGCCCAATTGTGTTAAAGACTCTTGTAATTCCAAGCCATCAATAATAAAGCCTTCGCCGTATTTTTTTAATTTTTCACTCGAGCTTTCCCACATTTTTTCAGCTAGCATTTTAACTTGCAAATCACTTTCTGGATAGTTTTGCAAGCTCGGGGATTTTTTAGGGGCTTGTCCATATATTTTACCACCTTGTTTCACTAGAGTTTCAATTTTGGTAAGTAGTTCTGGGCGCATAGTGTCAAACGGCGGCAACACCATTAAACCATAGGACATGCCATCGGGCAATACAAATTTTCCGTCTTTAACCGCTAATCTGTCCAAAATAACTTCAGCATTGATGTAATCATAAGAATAGCCTTTGGGAAGTTCAGGATTTCGTATGCCAGTCATTATCGGGGTATTTTCACCAATAAAATAACAAACATCGGCAACGTATTGTCCCTGTTGCAACAAATGTTGGCATCTTCTTAAATAGTCAAAATATGCTTTTCCTTTTTTAAACCAAGTGTTGTGACGGTTGAATTCTGTACTGAACCATGCATTCACTCCAGGCACACGATTATCATCAGGTTGATGAATATAAAGGTGCAGAACAAAATGATTGATGCCTTCGGTATAAGACCAATCGCCACGTTTTTTGAGCATGGCGGGATGCCGCACATAACTTCGGTTTGCAGCGGTAAAAGCTTCAGCCGAAATAAAGGGTTTTCCATAAATGTGGGCGGCGGAAGAAGCGGATTTGCACTCTATATCTCCCAAAGTGCCCTCGTTCCAAAATTCGCCACTAACTATGTCTGACTGGCCTCCATACATTAAAAACTCGGACGGAAAGCCCCAATGCCCATAATTTTCAAGCCATAGTTTTAAATTGTCTTCATTGCTGGCTTCCCTCAGGCCTCCTACATATTGATACGCAACGGCATCAGCTACCGAGCGACGCAAATCCCATAAAAACCGATTGGATTCTTCAACGCTGCCAACAATTCTTCCAGAGAAAACAGGCAAATATTTTTTTGGGTTATATCCAAATTGTTTCTCAAATGTTTCTTCATAACCATCGGTCCAGTTTTGCGAACCCATTTCATAACTATCGGCAATCACATATTTAAAGGCACTTTTGCTTTCCTCTGGAATCCGTTTTAAAAACGCACCAATAAACTGTTCGTAATGAAATTGAACCAGTTCTTTATTGGCCTTGTCCACTTCATAGCCTTTACCCTGTGGCGCTGCAGGCGCATTTTTAGTGCCCGTAGGTGTCATTCCGTAACGCTGAATAGTCCACTTTCCTTTTGGAGCTTCCCAAGATAAATTACCATCTTTATCCATGTAGCGACTAATATCAATCACGTTTTCAGTAGCTACTTTTAAGGTATTATCTGTGATTTCCTCTTGAGATTTCCATAAGTAACTATCCCATGCAGGAAAAGGCGTTGGGTGCATTTTACCCAAGTTTTTTTCGGCGTAATCTTCTAACCCTACTGCTTCTGAAACCGAAATTTCTGAAATGCCGAAATATTCTACCTTGGCGTTTGGAGTGGTCATCGCTTTAACAATTCTTTCTGGAATTTTAAATTCCAATCTAAAAGTGTTCGACTTTGTTTCGGGCAGGGAAACTAAAATTGGTGCGTATTTATCAGGTCCTACATTAGGGTTTAAGTTTACTCGATTGATCTTAAAAGTTTTGATGTCTTCGTAAACACCATCAACTTTTGCCATGACTTTGCATTCTAATTCAATGGGGTTTTTGCCTGGAATCAGTTTTAAGCTTCTTGCGATAACTGTTTCGTTTGAATGAATATCAATTTGATACATCTCTACCGCTTTAGAAAAATTACCAATTGAGGAAGTATCCATATCAATTAGATTTCTCTCATTTTTAATCGATGGGACAATCTTAATTTGAGAATTTTTTGCAGATAATATTTTTTCTTCTGAAGCTAAGGAAGGAAATGCCAATACATAAACATCTTGAAATTCCCCCACTGGTTTAACCAATTTAATATCCACTTTTTTACCACCTTCTATGTTTATTTCAGAATAGGTAAGATAGCGCATTGCCATCTCTGGTTTCACCCATGGGCCACCCGATTGGCTCCAACCAGGGGAATTAAAAGCCCCTATATCCACTCCTATTCTTTTACCCTCATTAACGGCGTGAACCATGTGATCCGACCATTCTTCAGAAAGTATTGGAACCCTCCCATCTTTTTCTTCCGGATTGATATTGCCAATTAAAGCACCACCAATACCAACGGCTTTCATAGCTTCCAAATCTTTTGTAATGCCTTCTTTGGAAATATCATCGCCAATCCAATACCAATAGCACCAGAGTGTATTGTCATCAGAAGGCGTTATAAATCCAGATTGTATTTTTTGAAAATTTGAATCTTTTTGTTTTTTAACAGTGTTGCAATTAACTAGTGTTGACCCTACAAGAAACAATACGGTTAAAATTTTTATAATGCTTATTTTTTTCATAGTAATAGTTTCTTTGATTAGCCAAAGTTTATTTTATTTCTTGCTTTAAGGTATGGTATCTAGCTCTTTGTTGTTCTAGTAACTTTTTATAATTTGGATCCTTAGCCAAATTGGTTGTCTCATGCGGGTCTTTGGTAAGGTCAAAAAGCTCTTCATAATTGTGTTCAATATAGTACATATACTTTGTTGTGATACTCACGACACCTTCAACCTTTGGAAGTTTTGGACTTCCTAAAAAAGTGTGTTCATAAAAGAAATCATTTCTGTCTGTATTTTGTTTTGTACTCCTTTTTGAAAGATCTTTACCTTGCATTAATGCAGGTTTTTCTATACCCGCAAACCCTAAAATTGTTGGTGCAATGTCTATATTAAGTCCAATACTGTTTACTACATTCTTAGACGGAATATGGCGAGGGTCATATATAATTAAAGGTACCCTGATAGATTCTTCGTGTCCAAACCATTTTCCAGCAAGTCCATGTTCTCCTAAATAAAAACCATTATCACCCATAAAAATAATAATAGTGTTTTCTTTTAGTCCTTTGGCTTCAAGATCTTTTATCAAGGTTCCAACAGCAGCATCAACGCCAGTGATTAAGCGGTAATAATTTTTAACGCTTTCTTGATATTTTTCTGGTGTTTCAAATCTTAATTTCCGGCGTTCTCTTGCAATGTTTTCCTCTTTGTGGAAAAAATCAGGAAGGGAATCCCAATATTTCGAGTCTGCTGTTTCTGGTTGAGGAATGGTAATATCTTTGTATAAATCAGCGTACTTTGGGTTTGGAATGAACTGTCTAGGATCTCCATCTTGACTATGTGGTGCTTTAAAGCTTACTGAGAGACAAAACGGTTTTTCATTCGTTTCTTTTAAAAATTTTTGAATGTTCTGGCTTAATAAATCTGTGTAGTGAATATAGTTTCCGTTTTTATCTTTGTTTTCATAATTAGGCTGATGTAAAGGTGTACCAGCCCAAAAATCAAAAGCTTCTTTAGGGTGGTCTTTTGGGTTGCCTACTCCAAATTTTCCTACAAAACCTGTTCTATAACCATTTTTTCTTAGCAGAACAGGATAGGTCCTATTAAAGGCTTCTTGTGTAAAACTCGTATGAAAATCGTTGATTCTGTGTTTAGATTCATATTGCCCACTCAAAATGCTAGCTCTACTCACCATACATATAGAAGTGGTAACATAGGCATTTGTATACCATTGACTTTTTCGTGCAAGACCATCTAAATTCGGAGTCTGTATTAACGTGTTTCCAGCTGCTCCCAAGGCATCCCATCTTTGATCGTCCGTTAAAAGAAATATAATATTTGGTTTATTGGTTTTGGCTGATTTTTTGTCGTTTTTGCATCCAAAACAAAAGGTAACTAATAAAAATAAAAGGTTGTATTTTACTATTAACATCATAAAATTGCTATGTTGATTAATTGACTAGCACCATAATTAATAACTTTCAAATTAAATCAAAATAAACATTTTTATCATCCTGTACAATACTGCTTTTAAAAGCGACCTAAACCAAATATTACAATTTGATATTGGGACTAATAATTAAATTTTAATGGTTTTGGTTTATGTTCAATGTATTTTTTATGTAATGAATATATGATGATATGTACATAACCAGACAGTACCTAGCAGTATTGTACAGGATGCATTGTTATTATACTTTTTTTAATATTGTCTAAATTAAAATCCAATTAAACTCTTTATTAACTAAAAAATTAACTAAAAATTATGAAAAACCAATATTTTGAAAATGTCATAAAGAAGACATTACTTTTTTGTTGCATGGTACTTTCCATAAGTATTTATGCTCAAGAAGGAACAGTTAAAGGAACTGTTAAATCTCAAGACGGTTCGCCGCTGCCGGGAGTAAGTATAATTCAAAAAGGCACTAATAAAGGAGCTGTTACCGATTTTGACGGAAACTATGAAATTACCTTGGCTTCTGGATCGAGCACATTGGTTTTTTCCTATGTAGGTTTTAGTACCTTGGAAAGAACCGTTGCGGCAGGCACTACTGTTAATATTACGCTTCAAGAAGATACCCAGCAATTAGATCAGGTGGTAGTTGTTGGTTATGGTACTCAGAAAAAATCAGATATTACTGGATCGGTAAGTTCGGTAAATGTGAAAGACCTAGAAAAAGCAGTTTTCAATTCAGTAGACCAATTACTACAAGGCCGAACTACTGGTGTTGTAGTATCTTCGCCCTCTGGAGAACCTGGCGCAGTAGCATCAATTAGAATTAGAGGTAACAACTCTATATCTGGTAATAACCAACCACTTTACGTAGTAGACGGAATTCCAATTAATGGACAACCTCAGTTTAACCCAACAGAAATTTCAAATATTGAAATTTTAAAAGATGCATCAGCAACATCCATTTATGGATCTAGAGGAGCGAATGGTGTTATTTTAGTAACCACAAAAAAAGGTAAAGAAGGTAAAGTGATTTTTGATGTGAATTTTGATTCTAGTATTGCTAATATTATTTCTAATATCGATATGCTAAATGGACAAGACTATGCCGAATATAGAAATGAAGCCGTTGCCTTATTGGGTGGTACAGAACCTTATCCGAATCCATCACAGTATGTTGGTCAAGGATTTAATTGGCAAGATGAAATTATTAAAACGGGTATAAGAAATAACGCTGTTGTAAGCGTGTCTGGTGGATCAGACAATATACGTTTTTTCGTATCTGCAAATTATTTAGATGAACAAGGAATTATCATAGATTCCGATTTTAAAAGAGGTAGTTTAAGAGCTAACTTAGGTGTTGACGCATTTGACGATAAAGTAAAAATAGATTTTGGTATTTCCTTAGCACAACGTACAAGTAATAATGCCGTATCGGCTACTAGGGGCTTTCCGAGTTCATTAGGTCCTGTAACCAATGCTATTCTTTCAGCTCCGTTAGTACCTTCAAGAGACTATGCAGGACTTACTGCGGAAGATGAACAGTTTTATAATCCGTACTTAGAAGTTACGGATAAAATCGATCGAAATTTTAATAGTGATATTCTATTTAATACTAAAGTTGACTGGACTATTACCGATAATATAACCTATACCTTTAATGGCGGTGTTAATTATAGGAATAATTTAACCGAAATATTTTACCCTTCAACCGTAGGACCAGGAATTAACACCTTGGGACAGGCAACATCAAGTACTGGTAGAGCATATGATTATATTGTATCTAACTACATTAATTATAGTAAAATATTTAATGAAGATCATGATTTCTCTGCTACAGCTGGACTAGAATATAGTGAATTTAATAACTATAGTTTTAATACCAATATTTCTAATTTTGAACTAGAAATTTTAGGATTAGATAACGTAGGTATTGGTACGAGCTTAAATGCGATTAATTCTGGAAGAAGCCTTGCTGTCCTTCAATCAGGATTTTTTAATGTTGAATATGCATATAAAAACAAATACTTGTTTAAGGCTACAGTGAGAGCAGACGGATCTTCTCGTTTTGCACAAAATGAGAAATGGGGGTATTTCCCTTCTGCTGCTATAGGATGGAAATTGTCAGAAGAAGCCTTTTTAAAAGATAGCGAAGTGGTTTCTAATTTAAAGTTAAGAGCGTCGTATGGAGAGGTTGGAAGTCAATCTATTGCTCCTTATCAATCATTGGCACGCTATGGAACAACCCAATACCCCATTGGTAATTCACCTTCTTTAGGATATTTTCCATCAAGTGTTGAAAATCCCAATTTAAAATGGGAAACTACTGAGCAGTTAAATATTGGTTTAGACTTAGGGTTGTTTAATGAGCGAATAAGTTTTACAGCCGAGTACTACATTAAAACTACAAACGATTTGCTACAAAGCATTCAATTACCATCACAATCTGGATTCGGTGGTGCGTTAGTAAACTTTGGTAGTATTGAAAATAAAGGTTTTGAATTTGGCTTAAATGCTTACGTTGTTCAGAATAAAGATTTTACATGGGATTCCAATTTTAACATATCTTTCAATAAAAACAAAGTATTGGAGTTAGGTGGCGATGAAGAAATATTTGGACCAGGAGTAGGAGCTAATTTTATTGGTGGTGCCCATATTTACAGACCAGGTGATGAGTTTGGAATGTTTTGGGGTTATATCGCTACGGGGCTTATTCAACAAAGTGATTTGGATGCCGCAGCAGCATCGGGCACACCATTACCAGCTAGAAACAATGACAGACAATTAGGACATTGGAAACTTGAAGATAGAGAGCCAGATGGTGTTATAAATGGTCAGGATAAAACTATCATTGGCAATCCAAACCCAGATTACACATTTGGTTGGAATAATGATTTTACTTTTAAAAATTTCAGCGTTAATATGTTTATACAAGGTTCAGTTGGAAACGATATTCTTAATGCTTTAGGAACTATAACAAATATAGGTTTTCAAAACAATGAGTCTTATAAAAACCAGACGGTTGATTGGTACAACAACAGGTGGACGGAAAGTAATCCGACAAACGATATACGATATCCGTCTATTAACACGCCTTCTCCTGATGCTGGAAACTATATGATAGAAGATGGTAGTTATATTCGTCTTAAAAGTATGTCTTTGAGATATAGCGTTCCTTCCAATAATTTAGGGTTTTCTGCTATGCAAATATTTGTAACAGGAACAAATTTAATAACCATTACAGACTATACGGGGTTTGATCCTGAAGTAAGTTCTTTAGGGCCTAATACCTTGGCTCCTGGTGTTGATTTAGGGGTTTACCCAAGGCAACAAACATTTACTTTAGGTCTTAATCTTAAATTTTAAAAAAAATAATCATGAAGAAATTATATAAACCAATTTTAGCACTCATATTACTATTTGCATATGGTTGCGAAAGTCTAGACGAAACACCATTCAGTTTTATTGGTGTGAGCAATATTTACAGTAACGAAGAAGATATTGACAAAGCCTTGTTAGGTGCATACGAACCTATATTTCAGGATGGTGTTAATGACCTATGGTTATTTTTATCCTTATCTGGTCCTTCTGAGAATGTAACTGTAAGATTAAAAGCTGGAGCTCAAGGACGAATGGCTTCTGTGAACTTTAGAGATTCTGATCCGCAAGGAGGAATGTGGAATAATTACTACAGAGGGATTAATAGAGCCAATACGGTTATTGAAAATATTCCATCAGTTGGTTTAGATGCTAGTTTGGAAGAAGAAAAAATTGCTGAAGCGCGATTTTTACGTGCCTATTATTACTTTAATTTAGGGCACATGTTCGGTGCTGTACCTTTGCATTTAACCTCAACCTCATCTTTTGATGATGAATCTGTGAAAAAACCACGCGTCAGTTTGGAAGAAATCTATAAAGTTGTAGAAGAAGATTTATTATATGCAGAAAATAGACTAAAGACCCAAGACGAATGGGGTTCTACCAATGAAGGTAGAGCAACATCAGGTGCAGCCAAAGCATTTTTGGGAAAACTATACCTGACTATGGCTGGTAAGCCTTTGCAAACAGCAGGCATGTATGCTAAAGCAGCTACCAAACTAGCAGAAATTTATGGGGATTATAGTCTTGTTGATGATTACGCAAATATTTTCGATATTAACAACGAGTTTAATTCTGAAATTATTTTTGCACGACCTAACATTCCTAATGTTAATGGAAGCGGCACGGTATTAACCTTTTTTGCAGGTGCACCAGATACACCTTTTGCATTTAATGGTGGGCAATATCAATTTGCACTAAGCGAAGCATTTTATGATTCGTTTGATCCTGATGATGAACGAAGAGACGGTTCAATGCTCTATTCTTACACAAATAGAAATGGTGTAGATGTTACTTATAATCGTACTGGCACATCTACTCCAGGCCTTCAGTTTGGTGGCCCTAGAAAACCTAATGGAATTCCTTTTAATAAACTAAAAGATGGTGATGTTGGTACATCTCCTTTTAACCACGGAAACGACATCATATTTATGCGATATGCAGATGTCTTATTAATGTTAGCAGAAGCTAATAATGAAGCAGGAAATTCGCCTGCAGCTTTACCTTTCTTAAATGAAGTTAGAAATCGTGCAGATCTTGGAAATATTACAGAAACTGACCAAGCCCTTTTAAGAGCTATAATAAAACAAGAACGGAAATGGGAGCTAGCTGGAGAATATACTGAGTATTATGATTTACAACGTTGGGGAGATCTTGAAGCTTCTATGGCAATAAACCCTGATGCTATACAGTTGAATGTAACTTATGATCCTAAGTTGGAATTATTCCCTATACCTCTTAGTCAAATTGAAGCCAATCCTAATTTGTTACCAAACAACCCAGGGTATTAACTAAAGTTTGAGTAATTGTTATATTTTAATTATTTTAATTGGGCGAAAATAAAAATTTTCGCCCTTTTTTGAATTTTATTAGCCATGTCAAAAAATCTATATATACCTATATTATTAGGGTTTATAATTCTTTCTTGTAAATCCAAACAAGAGGAATTAACAAAGAAACCGAACTTACTTATCGTCCTTTCAGACCAACATTCTTACGATATGATTGGAGCTTACGGGAACTCACAAATATTAACTCCAAATTTGGATCAGTTGGCAGCAGAAGGTGTCTGTTTAACCAATGCCTTTTCTAATCAGCCAGTCTGCACACCGTTTAGAGGTATGCTCATGAGCGGGATGCAACCATTGAAAAATGGGACGTTTATAGGAGGCGATCGAGATCGATCTGTTCCCGTAAGAATTGACGGTCTTAGCAGTATGTCGATTTTAACGTAAAACAATTTCTTAATTTCTTGAAAACTTTGTATTTTATAAACAAAAACAGTATGAAACTAAATAACAACATGAAAATCTTTCTGATATTATTAATTGCCAATCTATCCATTTCAGCGTGTTCGGATGATGACCCTCAACCAGGTTGTTTTCAAGAAGACAACAGGAAAATTGTAGCTATTATTAGCGATGCCAATGGCACAATTCGCGAACCAGCGTCTGGCTCCTCTTGTGGATATACCATTGAACCAGATGAGAAGGTGGAGAGTCGCCCGCTGGGATTGTTCGCTCCTTGCAATCTTACAGAAGAATTTAAGGTGGACGGAGCTAGGGTAGTGTTCAGTGGGTATGTTTACGAATCTTTTGACACTGAGGATATTTGTGCCGATTTTTTTGAAATAACAAAAATACAATTTAGTAACCTTTAAAAATATATGACATGAAAAAAATTACTCAAACCCTACTGTTACTAATGTTTTCTTATGCCTCAATGTGTGCCCAGGTAACCGTCAAATCCACAAAAGTAACGGTAGAGGAAGCGAAAACTGCCGAACTTAATAATCGCTTCGAGGAATACGAAGTTATCGAAATAGATTTATCACAATTTAAAAGAAATATAACCTCATTGGAGGAGACAAGGGTTTTGTGGACTTTTGGTGAACAAACCAAGTATGATATGCGCATTTATCCAAAAGACATACGTTCCTCTTCTTATCAGGCGGCACTCGTTTCGACGAAAGGTATCAGTATACAAGAAAAGAGCGTAGCTGCTAATACTTATAAAGGCTATTTATCCAATGGCAATACGGTTCGATTGACCGTTGATGATGATTTTATATACGGAGGCATCCAAACCGAAGAAGGATTTGTTATGATAAAACAATTGAAATATATCCTAAAGGATGAATCTATATCCCCCAATAATTTGGTCTTATATAAATCGGACAAGGTTAAGGAGGATGATGGGTATTGTGCAACCCCAGATGAACCTTCGAAATCAGGACAAACCGAATCAACAATTACCAGGTCGAGTTCTTCCTCGGGATGTCACATTGTAGAAGTGGCCTTGGATTGCGATACTGAATATTGGAATTTATACAACACTAATTCAATAAACATGATGTTGGGTGAAATGAATATGATTCAAGATGTTTACGAGGATGAAGTAAATGCTATTTTAAGCGTTACCTCTGTAAACATATTTATTGGAGGCATGTATACTTCCATAAACGGCAGCACCATTATAAGCGAAATACAGAGCCTTTGGTCATCGCCTACTTACAGTGGTATACCTAGGGATTTGGTACATCATTTTACGGGCAAGAACACCGGGCCTTTTGGTCAAGCTTCTAGGATTGGTGGTGCATGCGATGATCCCAATCCGGTATGTTGGACTGAAGACCGTGCAAACGCTAACCAAACAATGGCTCATGAAATTGGACACCTTCTCAATGGAAGACATTCGGAAGGAACCAATTGTGGTACTCCATTTGTGCGAAGTATCATGTGTCAAGGAGATAATAAGCAATTATCTTTTTCGGCAGGATCGATAACTAGTCTTACCAACTTTATGAACAATCGGAATTGTTTCAATTTCAATACGGTATTAATTGTAGGCAATAGTGGTATGTGTGTCAATGACACCAGAACTTATTATTTATATAACTTTGAAGGCACAGCGAACACGGACATAATATGGAGCGTGAATAGTAGTTTAAGTATCGTATCAGGACAAGGAACTGAGAGTGTAGTCGTGCGTGGCAGTTTTAATGGGGAAGGAGTATTGACCGCCACCTTGGATTATCCTGGATCATGTGGTATGGTTACGGAAACAAAGAATATTGATGTTGGCCCTCCTATTATGGATTTGACCGTCTCTGGGCCTGATTCTTATGGCTATGTTTATGCTACCGTAACCGGGGGTACTGCGCCTTACCTTTGGACTATATGGGCAAACAGTACTATAACACAAACGACCTATGCCCCGTATATTCTCGTTTATGTAGGCTCTACTAGCGGAATTTTAGAAGTTGAAAGCTCAAATTCCTGTGGCACTGGGTATGCAAGCGATGGATTTTATTCAACATTTTCGGGAGGCTATAATTTCCTAGTCTATCCAAACCCTGCAAGCAATGAAATAAATGTTAAGAAAAGTACCGAATTTGAGACTTACAAAGATTCAAGTCCGGTTTTTTACGGGATCATCACATTGAGCCTTTACAATCTTAGCGGTTTGATGGTCAGGTCTGAAAAACTGGACGGAAGCAGGGAAGCGTTGAAAATGAAAGTTGAAGATTTACCCGAGGGAAACTACTTCCTTAAAGTCAGCGGAAAGAATATAGAGGAAGTGCATCAGGTAAGAGTTGAGTGATACAGATTTTTTTATCCGTTTTAAGGTGTACAAAAAATTATGCGGCCATACAAAATGACACTATTGGTAACAATGGCAGCTTTTTAAGCTATCCATTCCAATCCTATACGTTAAAATTTAATACCATGAAGAATACCATCAAACTCCTGCTCTTATTGAGTATAATTAGCGTAGTACTTTCTTGTAAACAGAAAAAAACAGCCGATTCAAGTACTGATAAAGGAAAGGGACAACAACCCAATCTGCTCATCGTCCTCTCAGACCAACATTCGTATGACATGCTGGGTGCTTATGGTAATGAACAAATATTAACACCTAATTTAGACAAGCTTGCTAGTGACGGACTTCGTTTAACAAATGCCTTTTCAAACCAACCGGTTTGCACACCGTTTCGTGGCATGGTCATGAGTGGGATGCATCCTTTAAAAAATGGCGCTTTTATAAATGACGCCCCTTTATTACCCAATAAATCGAAATTATTGGGACAAATATTAAAAGAACAGGGATATCAAACGGCTTATATTGGTAAATGGCATTTATTAGGAGGAGATAGAGACCGCCCTATTCCAAAAGGAGAATTGCGTTATGGTTTCGATACAGTACTAACAAACAATTGTCATGTAGATTTTAGACCGGGACATGCATTCTTTTGGAATGAAAATGATGAAAAAGAATATTTTAATGAATGGGAAGTTTACGGACAAACCAAACAAGCCTTAAATTATTTAGACAACATAGACAAGGGCAAGCCTTTTGCCCTAATTGTTTCTTGGCATCCACCACATGATTGGGGTAAATTTAAGGGCGAAGATGGCCAAATGCATTACCGTTACGATACTATGGATGAACTTATGGCACTCTACAATCGAGATTCCATAAATTTAAGACCAGGTTTAGAAACCACACCGGACAGAAAACGTATGTATCACGGCTATATAGCCATGGTTAGCGGTGTTGACATAGCCTTTGGAATGCTAATGGATAAATTAAAGGATATTGGGGTTGATGATAACACGCTTGTCGCATTTTCAGCAGACCATGGAGATATGTTGGAATCACATAATGCCATTTTACCAAAACAATATCCACATGATTATTCCAGTAGGATCCCTTTTATTTTGAAGTACCCCACTAAAATAAAAAAGGGTGGTACATCAGATGAATTATTCGGTGCCTTGGATATTATGCCAACGCTTCTTGGGTTTTTAGATATTGATAGTGATCAAGTTTATGATGGTAAAGATTTATCAAAAACCTTAGTTTCAAACGAGGGAGAAACGCAAGATTTTGTTCCATTGTGGGTATATAAAAGAGGGGTTGCCCAAAACAACAATTGGCGTGGCGTAGTTACCAAGGACTATACGTTCGCCATGGGTAAAGGCGAAGATTCCATAGCCCTTACAAATGTGCTTTATGATCGAAAAAAGGATCCTTACCAATTCCATAATTTATTTAACAATCCTGATTATGCTGAAGTGAGGGATAACTTAAAAAAGTTAACCTATCAATGGATGGACAAATACAACGACCTGTTTTATGGTGTTGAAGACTTTATGAGAATCAGGCCAAAGGAAACTTGGATGTACAATTACACAAAAAGTCCTTATGAATTATTTGCTGAAGAAAAAAAGCAATCAGAATAGGAATATTGTCATGTCATTTATACAGATTACTCTTGATAAGATATATCGTTAGATTACATTCTTCTATTTGTTATTCCAAACTTTAATGATTAGGATATCCTCTTTTATTTCCGAAAACGGGCCTGGTGCAGGATTATCAATATTTCTTTTCTTTCCAAAGTAATCCTCATCCAGATAATATGGAGAACCATCAGCTTGAACAAAAGGCAAATCAGGAATTTTAGCTTTGCCTAGCATATTGGATGTTACTAATCTCCTTTTCTTAGTAAGCCAATTCTTATCCATTTTTATTTTAAGGTAAACCCCCTCTGGCTTTTTTAAGATTTTAAATAAAGTTTCAAAATTGGGATTCTCTAAAGCATTAACCTCTGCTTCAAATGCCTTGGCTTTATCTACATATACATTGCCTTCAGCGTAAATAGGGAATTTATCATGATTGTAGGCCTCAAGCCCGAAGAAATTACCTTCTTTTTTCTGTCCCATTCTTTCTGGCCATGAAGGGTTGTCATTATAACTCATAAAAATGTTATTATAATAGTGGTCATCTCCATGTGCAATGAGCTTTATGTCAACCAAATCCGTGGAATGTTCCTTAAAATATGGCGTTACCCTTGGATTTGTTTCTGGGACATCTAAGCCAATAAAAAGATTATGTACAAAAGCCGTTCCTCCTGAAAGGTTACGAATGGAATTGGGTGATAGAAAAATGTTGTTGTCAATTAACAAAGGGCCATGGTTAACTTCAATGAACATATCATGAGCTGCATTGTTATCATGCAACAGGTTTCGAGTAAACTGTGTTCCCTGTGCCATCCAGTCTAACCACACACCACGCCAAGTGTGGTGTATATAATTGCTTTTTATGAGCATGTCAATTGGGGCATGGATCTTTATTCCTCCCATTTCCATGCCGGAGAAAAGACGTTTTACATGAATATTATAAACTTCATTTCCAGAAATCTCGCTAAAAATAGCACCAAGAGAACCTACAATTCCAGCTTGTTCACAGTCATGAATATTGTTGTTTCTTACAATGTGACTGCCCACTGTTTCTTTTGACCAGCCATATTTAATTGCGCGTTCAATGGTACCCACATATCCTTCAGCCGAATCTCCAGATTTATTATCGAATGCATCGCCATATTTACCGAGAGTTATGCCAGAACAAATTGAATAACAAATTTCATTGTTCTCTATAACCCACTCTTTGCTCCAGTGGGTTCCAATCAATCCTATTTGTTCAGCAGTGGGAGATGCCCATGGTGTAGCTGCCTGTTCTAATTTAAACCCACTAACTGTGATATAATTTACACCTTCCTTTTCAGGATAAAAAACAGATTGACGCACATTAATTTCCACATTTTGTTGATTAGGATTAACACCTTCAAATTGAGCCCATATAGTGGTCGATTCATTTTCTACCTCTGCAAACCATAATTGTGTAACGCTAATCGGTTCAAAAACTTTTTCTTTATTACCTGATTCATCTATCCAATGTCCGTTCAAATAAACGGCTCCTGTATGATGGACACGGTCAAGGTCAAAAAACCAGTCTCCACTAATCACATCTGAGTACGGATTAAAATCTCCAAAAAAAGTGTTATCTAATTTAACCTTCCAAGTGTTCCCAATTACGTTCTCCCAATTTTTAATTTCTTCTGACCCTTTGATTGTCACTTTTTCTCCTTTTGCAGCGCGATAAATTATTCTTTTTGTATTTGATGTGCCACCACATGGAGGATTTATCCGTTCTCGATAAATACCTTCATGAACTGTGATGATATCTCCAGGTTGAGCAATGTCTGCGGCGGCTTGAATAGTTAGGAACGGAGAAATTGAGCTGCCTTCATTTTTATCACTTCCTGTTTTGGCAACATGGTATTCTTTGGCATCAGCTTCAAAAACACACACTAGTGTAAATATTGTTAATAGTATTTTTACTTTCTTCATTTTGATATTTATTGAGTTTCTAATTTTATAACTTAGCACATAATATCTACAAATATTAAATGGTTAAATCAACAAAAGTGGTCTTTCTGACCTCTTTTTTAGGATTGTAATTCTTGTTTAAAGTGGGCCAATAGCGTTTTTCGACATTGTTTTCTAACCAATTGATGAGTTTTTCGAATAACTTATTTTTTAAGTCAGTCATGTCTTGAGCAAGGTTGGTTTTTTCATAAGGATCTTTTTCAATATCGTATAAATACAATCGTCCATACCAATCAAAAATGAGTTTATAGTCACCATCACGAATGGCCGAATTTGGTGTTAAGGGATAGCCATCAAACGGGCTATTATAAATAACGTTAAAAGGATAGTGCCAATAATGTTCTGTTTTGGTGTAAGATTGTTGCTTGTTTTTTGTGTCTTGCAATAATGGCATTAAATTTTGTCCATCAAGATTTTGAGATTTCATAATCGCAGTGGAGTTATAACCAGCTGCCGCCAAAATACTAGGGTAAATATCAGTACAGTCAATGGGAATGTCTATCCATTGCCCACTTTTTACCTTGTTTTTCCATCTAAAAACCAAAGGAACGCGAATACCACCTTCGTTTAAAGTAGCTTTCCCTCCCAAAAAAGGTCTATTATCAGTGCCATCGCCTTTTGGTGTAATTTTAGAGTCGATTCCACCATTATCTGACATAAAAATCACCAAGGTATTATCTTCCAATCCTGTATCTTTTAACTTATCTAAAATAGCTCCAACAGAATGGTCCATACTTTTAATCATAGCAGCATATACAGGGTCTTTATGTCCATTCCATCCTTTAGTTTTTTTACTTTTAAAGTACTCTATATCCGCTTCAATAGCTTGATAAGGTGAATGTACTGCAAAATGTGAAAAATATAAAAAGAAGGGTTGGTCTTTAATTTTTGAACGTTTTTCAATATAATTTAGGGCTTGTTGGGTTAAGTCATCCGTCAAGTAAGCTTCGCCAGTATCTATTCCTGAATTTCCTATCTCCCACTCTTCTTGTGGCATCTTTGGGAATACTACTTTCGATTTGTTGTCCCAGCCTTTCCTCCAATTAAAATAGGCCGACCCACCACCATCAAACCAAGCTAAAGGTTCAAAACCATGGTCTTTTGGCTGATAGCCATGAGCGCCAAAGCCACCAATATGCCATTTTCCAATAAAAGCAGAATGATAATCTGTTAAAGCTTCTGCAATGGAAGTTTCATTTTTGCCATTATCGTAAGTTGTTCCTGTTGGTACAGCCGAATTTGAAGTCGCATTGATCCATGCCTGTTCAATGGGTATATCGTCCTTATGCTCTAAAACGTCATGTACGTAATAATTATCAGGCACAGGAAGGTTTTGGTTGTAATAGGTAGCGCGTAAAGGCATTGCTGTTGTAAACCCTAATCGCGATGCGTATTTCCCCGTTAAAATACTCGCTCTGGTTGGCGAACATAAAGGATTTGCATAAGCTTGTGAAAAGGCTGTGCCTTCGGCTATAAGTTTGTCTAAATTGGGTGTTTCATAATACATTTTGGAGGTGTCAACAGCCATAAAATGTTTTGCATAAGCTTGTGTATCCACAATGCCAAAATCATCAGCTAAAATGAAAATGATATTTGGACGGTTTTTTTCATTTTGTTCATCAGATTTTTTACTTGAATTGAATTGACACCCAATAACCAAAAGACTAAGAGCATATAAAAATTTTATTTTTGAGTTTGACATGAGATTACAATTAAGTATTTGTTGTTAACATATATGTTATTGAATAAGGCTTAGTTTTGTTTTTAATGATGAATAATTTGTCCTAATATTTTGGTATCATATACATAAAATTTGGGGTAATTACCCTTCATCCAAAGTACAATGCTTTTACCCTTATCCCATTTAGGAACTATAGGGCGTAAATTATCAGTATCAGAATTTTTGGTTAATGCTACCCAATCCCAAATTTTACCAAAATCTTTGGTTTTGCCCATATAAATTTCTTGTTGTTGTTTACCAGAAACCGAACTAATTAAAGGTGTTCCTGTAATAGGGTTTGCGCTAGTAGAAATAAAAACTACATCTGGATTTGATGCATCAACCGATGCTAAACCTGTATAATCCCCTTCATTAGTGGGACCGAAATTATCTCCTGCATAAGCCATAAAATTTACGTGCCACTTTTTTCCATCATATCTCACATAAAAATAGCGATGATCTTCTTGGTTATCGTTTGCCCTAAATTGTATAACTCCAAAGGGTTGATGGTCTGGAGTGATTTTAATATCATTAACCCATCCTCTTCGCATGGCCATACCATCAATTACGGTACTATCTTTTAAAAGAACTGTCATTTCTGTTGGTGGCACAGCATTTTCATCATAAAGATTTTCATCTATCACAGTTCCATCAGTCTTATGCAACTTTCCATTTTCTATATAGGCATGGTATATGGAGTTAAGATATGGTCCGGGTTTAGATCTATCCTTACTAAAGTTAACCCTTGGATGATCATCCGTGGCAAATAAATGGATCTTTGATGTTCCATCACCTGCATATTTCACATAGGCTCTCCCTCCGTCTGGGTGTTCAGGCCATGCGTCTTTTGCGTTTAGCGTTTGCCCGCCATATATCCAATTTTCCCCAAGGTCGTTTGAATAAATAAAATTAGAATCAAAACCTCTAGATCGAATACCATTGAATATTTGACCTTTTCCGTTGTTGCCTTCAGATAAGTATATGGGGTTTGTATAGGTAATACCTGCCTGTGGGGCATCTGAAAGAATGGTTTCATTCCATAAAGTGGGGTCGTGGGGGTTTTTCGAAATTTTCGTGCGTATAAATTTATCATTACCATGTTTTGACCAATTTACGAGATAGCGTCCATCTGGTCGGATTAAAAAAGAAGGCGAGGCATGATCGTCCATTTGTAATTGGTCATTGAGTTCTATTCTAGCTTTTTTTACAATGGGTTGCTTCTTATCTGGAGCAAGCTGTGCCCAATACAAATCTACATCACCACGCTTATCACTTAAACTATCTCCATACGTGACCACACCTGTCATTAAAATAGGTGCATTTGGGCTGTTTGTATCCATGATAACGCGTTCATCTTGAAACCAGCACCATGACCCAGGACGATCAGGATCTGAAAGTTGGAAAATTTCAGAATAATTTTCAGACATTTCAGAAAGGTCTTCCAATATTCGGCTCTTTTGGATGGTTTTATTAGGCTTGTCCGCACAATTGTAAAAGAGAAAAGCAAGACTTAAAACTCCTAATAAATACCTGTTGCTATGTTTTTTTTTGTTCATTACTAAAATTTTAGATGTCTGATAGTTTAAACTTGATAATTAATTTTTCAAATGTGATGGCATCTGACTTATAATACGCCGTTAGAAATTCCTTGTGGGCTTTTTCGGGAGCTATGGTTAAAATTTTGCGAATGATATATTCTTTTAACCAATAAGCGTTTTCATACTTTTCTTGTACTGACGACGCTTTACTTAATTTAATGATTTCAGGATCGACTAAACCATAACGAAACACGGTTCTAAATAAGCGTTGTGACTTTTGCCAATTCCCATTTGCGATGTCACTATTATGTAACCTTAATTGATCCCAATTAAGTTCCGTAACATCTACTATTTTTCCAGTTTCATCGATACCTAATTCTAATAAGAAGTCGGTTCTGTTGGAGTGCCCATCACCGTTATAATCATAACTGATTTTATCAAAATAACCATTGTTATCGGTATCTTCATATTGAATGACTTCTTCCACTTTTTCTGGCATTTTTGTGGAAGCTACGCCATTTGGATGCGCTCCAGCCCAGTATGCCCGATTGATATCCACGGTCCAAATACCTTTCTCCGCTCCTAAAAGATGGATTTTGCCATCCCAATCCGTTTGGTACAATTTGGCTTTTCCGCTGAAATCGGTATCCCATTCACCACGATCTCCAAGGGCATCTGATTGTGGGTGATAAATGGGCGAATTTTTATTCATGCGTTCTAGAATATATGGATCTCCTGGATAATAAATTTCAACCCGTTCCCAACGGTGGCTATCATCATCTTCATCTACTGTTAAAAAAGCACGTGCCCATGTGGCAGAAAAAATCCGATTTACAGCATCGTCTCGGTTGAGATAAATAAATTCTGTTTGTTGACGCCATTCGGCATACCTGTAATAAGGCATCACCCAATCTGGGGCTTTCACTTCAGGAAAGTTGTGTACTTGGTCTTTATAATCCAACCCAGGAGGGCCGGCAACGTAAAGGGTCATATCATAATCCATTTCGTTATCACGTCCGGTATCATTATCCAAATCGTAACTTACCCAAGCTTCGTCAACAATCCCATCAAAACTCAATTTGTTTCTATCCTCTTTTTGAAATTTTCGATTATCTGCTACTCGAATAGACATTTCTGATAAGCCATCATCATCAAAATCATAGAACAAAAATGGATTTTCCCACGAAAACTTAGGATTTTCAACGGACCAAATTGGTGCATGTTCTTTTAAAAATGTGGCATTGCCGTGATAATTGGTACGCCAGTTAGGGCCTTTATCAAAACGCGTCCATGATACAGATAGGTCATTCCACTCAATATCTGTAAGTAGGCCTGTGTTATCAGGATCTATCATCACGAAATAAATAGAGCCACTTTCTCCAAAAACCCAATCATAGCCAATTTCTGGATTGCGACTAAATAGTTGAATGTCCGGAATACCATCTTTATCTCTGTCGGCCCATTTTACATTGTAATCCCCTGGGCCATCATAAAACCCATCGCCGTCCATATCAACTTGCATCGCATCATTTTTCATGTCGCCCCATTGGTCATTACTTGTAGCATCGTCATTTTCATCAAACCAACGCACGCGCTTTCCGTTCCACCATAATTCTATGATGTCTGGATCGCCGTCCTTATCGAGGTCTTTGTATATGATTTGATTGGTTTTGTTGTTATTCAATTCAGAATGTGTCAATGAGGTTACATCTGTTTCTCTGGGGTAAACAGATGTTTTAGGTTTTTGGGCATGGGTAAGTATGCACAAAAAAGTCGCACATGCTGTTATGATTAGGATTTTTCTCATTACTTAAATTTTAATATCTGTAATTAGCTCTTCTACTTGGGGCATTATCTCCTGCTTGGATAAGATCTTCAATCGTCTTTAATTTTGAAGGATGATCTACCCAATGGAAATCAAAATTAAATTTGTCTTCTGTTGATTTTAGAAGTTTTTGTGGAATTCCCAACATCAACTGATTGGCTTCTTTTTGATACTTTATGTTTTCAATAAAGACCCACCCTTTTTTTGAATGATACATTTTTATTGATGTTATGGAATCGTTTTTTACTTCATCATTGATTAATAAATCGTAGCCATACCAACCCGTTTCTGGATTTTGGTCAGCATCAATCAGTAACAGCATCCAATTTGGATCACTATATGAAGTAATATTTTTTTCAGTTTGTACGTAAAAAAAGACTGAAGAGTCATTGTGTGCAACTTTGGCAATCTTTAAATCATTACGACCTTTGGTGTGTTTATATGGACCAGCGTTTCCTTGTTTTTGGCTGTTCCTATGTTCAGTGTCCCCTATATGGTCATAATACACAGATTCAACATTCTGCCATTGCTCAAAATTTTTAGAAGTATCAATATTTTTAGAAGTTTGGGAAACGGGCTTATTAACACCTTTGTATCTTCTAATATTGGCCATTAATTGGTAATAATAACTATCAGTATAACCACCTTTCATGGGTTCAATATCCCTACTGTATTCTTGGTTGTATTGATCGATAAAATATACATCACCCAGTTTTAAGGCTTTGCCAACTTTACCAAGGTGAGCACCGGGATAAAAATTCCATTTTTGAAGTTCCTTGCTGATATCTTTACCCATTTCCTGCCTACCTGCAGACCATTCGTTCCAACCCGTTACAAACACAAATTCAGGATCCACTTCCAAAGCCCTGTTCCATTGTTCTTGGAAAAACAAACCTTCATTTGTAAAAGGCGTAAGATCATATTGATTGCGTTCTGGTTGATGAAAATCATGAAAACTTCTGCCAATATTGGATAGTGGATGTTGTGCAACCGCTACAGGTATCATTTCCTTTTCTGAGGGATGGTTGTGCCAAGAAATGGCTTGAGGATAATGGTCTATCCAGGGCCATTCATTTTGTCCTTCCTTGTACCATGGAAGTGAAGTCCATGCCCAACTTTGTTTTAAGTTAAAGAAGTTTTCTATATCCTCTGAAAATTTGATGTCGTTGATTAAGTTGCGTTGTGGTTGTTCATGTTGCCCATAGAGAAGCAAAGGTTTCCCTTTCCAATAAAACCATAAATCTTTATATATTTCTTTTGAATAGAATTCATCCCATAATTTGTTTACGGATATTTCGCTTCCTAAAAAAGCAATGTCTGGAGTATGTTCGCCTTCATTTCTCATTTTTTGAAAAACCTCACAAATGGTCATATAGGTTTTATAATAAGTTTTGTTGTTGGTGACATCTATAATGATGACATCAACACCAGCATCTGTAAGTTGGTTGGCATGTTTACGGATAGCCCATTTCTCATTATTTAAGTAATACCCAATTTCAGGTTCGCCCCAATAATGGCTGCCATTTCCCCATTTTGGGTTTTTCGGATTCTTTTTAATGACTTCGGTAACGTTGAAAGGTCCTGGCGCATTTGAATCATTGTGGGTAATGAAATAAAACATGCCTACAAATCGATTCTCTTTCTTTGGTCCGCAGGCTTCATAAGTTGGCAGACTTCGCCCCAAAGCATCGGTTGCGACCCAAGTGTCACTATGGATATTCCTTAAGGTTTGGACTTTTTTTTTCCAGTATCAACTTTATGTCTTATTTCATTCCAACTTTCAATGCCGATCATCTCCTTGTACTGATCAAAAACGTTGTTTTCCTTGTCTGTTCCAAAGGCCTGATAAACATACCAAACTGGTTTTTTTGCGCCGGGTTGTTCTTCGTCATCAGGAAATCGCCTCAATCCTATTCTTAAACCACCTTCTCTACGGTTGTCTTGCCAGTTGTGGTATTGAAAACCGTCAATGCCATCAAGATATTTGATTTTCTTTAATGCATAAGCCATTCCAGCAGCTTGCTCTTTTAAATCTTGTTCGCTATAAGTTGGTGAATTGGTGCCATTTTCAGAAAGATACACGGTGCGTTTTGTTTTTCCTTTGAAGAGCACTTCGGGTTGTTTTACCCAAGCATCCAATACTTCAGTATTCTTAAAGGTGATTAATTTGGTATCAAAATCGAAACTTACTTTTTTATCCAACCACGTTTTTGGCTCGCGTAATGATTCTGGATATGGGTGCTGTGCAATGGCCCAATCAAAATCGCCCTCTGTTTTGGAAAATTGTAAGAGCAGCTCCAATAATTCTTTGGAATGGTAAAAATGCGGATTGGAGGTCCAATTCCAATAATGTGTCAGTGATATAAACACTTTGGAGTTGGCATTATATTTTCTTGCAATGTTGTGCGACATTCTCATGGATTTATGATATAAATCCATAAATACCAATGCGGTTTTTTCGCCAGCATTGGTCCATACCCAACCGGCATCTACTTCGTTATGGATGATCCAATGGTGAATCCGGCCATATTTCTTGTCCGGTCTGCTATATCTATCTGCCAAAAAATCAAGAATGGCAGCATAATACTGAACGCCTTCGGGAGAAGTTACATTGGGCATGGCATAAATCCCTGCGGGATCGGTATCGGGATGTTGTAAAATTTTACCAATGGTTTTATCAGTAGATTGGGATGCTTTTGCAACCAATAAAATGGCTGAAACCTCAATGTCTTTGGTCGAAGTAGAAAGCATGGTTTTGTCATATTTCTCAATCTCCTTTTTGTTTATATAATAGGTTTTGCCCATATAATCGAAAGGCAGGTTTTCATCAGAAGGTTTTGATCTTAACAAACCATTGATCCAGATGTTTACAGTAACGCTGGTAATACCTAAATCATCTAAATCCGATATGGGAGCTTCTCTATTGGCACTGTAACCACCAAGACCTTTTTTTGTTGAAGGTTTTACAAAATTGTAAGTGTATTTTGGAACAATGGAATCTGCATACCGTGCGCTAGACACCAGCTCATAATCTACTTCTTTTTTCTTTACCAATACCCATTTGGAAAGCACTCGGTCTTGATTGAAATCATGTCTTTTTACTGTCCTATCAACGTTAATTTTAAATGTGTTGTTTTCTATTTTAATAGGTGTAATAAATTCAAATGTCTTTAATTCTGTAACATGCTCGTATGGGCTAACTTCTGCTAAATAAATGTTTTCGGAGTCAAACACTTTACCATGTATTTCAATGCTATCGTTTTTAACAAAAACATAATTGATTTTACTTTTAAAATCTTCTGACAAATAATCGATCAAGTGGCTTTCAAGTATAGCTTCTTGTTCTTTTTTAAAAGCCTTATTTTCTTCAAGTTCTAGCTCTCTTTCTGTGAGGGCTCTAATTCTTAAGTTCTTAATCTGAATTTTTAAATCTGGTGCATTGCCAAAATCTAAACGTAGATAGTCTCCTTTTCTGCCCCAATTTTTGAGTGCATTCGCAATATCAATCTTAAATTCAACCCAGCCTTCCGTGGAGCCTACGTCTCTTATGATTTTAGAGTCATTCTCACTTTTTAAAGGATAAAAATACAATTCTATAAAATCTACTCCTGTTGGACAAAAATATTCAAATGAAAGGATAGAATTACTTTTAGTTAAATTTGAGGCAAATGGTAGTGTGAAAATATAGGGGTCTTTTCCTTTTGTAAGAATATCAAAAGTGTTATCTTCTAAAGATAATAGTTTTATGTCATTATACTCTTGTGTATTTAAGAATAGATTTGTAGCAGTATCTTGAGCCCATATACCAAAAGGCAAAAAGAAAAGAACAATAAGTTTTTGCATAAAAAAAACTATAGCATTACTAATGTTTAATTCTTTAAAAATACTACCTTATTTAAATTAAACCATCCTGTAGTTTCGGGCTTATTTAAAAAGTAAAAAAATGAGAACCCCTAATTTAAACGGAATTCCTGTCTATAAAATTAAATGGAACTTTAACAATACCTTTTTCTTTATTTAGGATCATATTTGCCGCTGTCTCTCCCATTACTTTAAAATCTGTCGAAACAACCGTAATTCCTAATAATTCTTTTAACGGCGTTTCGTTATATGAGATTACGCCTATATCTCTACCCAAAACAAATTCATCTTCTCTAATTTGTTTAACCAGACTTACCAAGTCCGACTCCTCAATAACTATAAACAAATCACCTTCTTTAAGAATCATATCTTCATAAACTATATCTAATATCTCAAAATCGATAGATTTTTCTACACAGAATTTTCTAAAACCATGTAAAATCCTTCTAGGGTAAGGATATATGGCTTTATCTGGATAAATTAACATTATTTTTTTATACTTAGATATTTTTTCATATCCAGATTTCAAAGCTTCATAAATATCATTTTCAAAGTCTTGATAAATCTGCGCGATTTCGCCTTCCATTCCAACCTTAATATTATCTAAAACTATAAGTTTTTCATTAGGAATTTTTTTTATAGCTTTTACAACATCGTCAGTATAACTAATATGTTTTAAATCATTAGTTTTAAAATGCAACATTATTACATAGTAATCATATGCCGCTTTATATCTATCTACTAAATTTAAAAATAAGGTCTCATCACAATGGTAAATATGAAGGTCTGTATGGGAGTTGCCTCCAATTGCATTAATAAAAGAATTATATGTTTTCATCTTATAAGAACTCAACTTATTGACAAGAAATAAGATGTTTGTTTTTGAAATTAATTTTGTTCTTTTAATATAGTAGCCTTTACCCCTGATAGATGAAATTATATTTCGCTCCTTTAGAATATTATAAGCCTTTTCAACGGTATCCCTAGACATTAAAAACTCTTCACTAAAAACATTTATCGATGGAATTTTTTGATCCATCTCGAATGTTCCATCAGAAATACCTTTAATAATGGAGTCTATTATTTGCTGGTATTTTGGTATTCTTGAATTATCATCAATCTTAATATATTTTAGTATATCCATATGGTTTTTTTAAGCTTATAAAGTTAAAAACTATTATTTCTAATGCCACTTAATTAACAGTTTATTTGAGTTCCCTTCAAACAAGTTAGCACTAATTTATTCGATTTAATGCAGTATGACTTTTTATCCACGGTTGCTGTTTCAGGTGCTTGTCCGGTTAGGCTTTCGGTTTGCCCTAACTCCTCCTCTAGGGTATGCCCGTCATACACATTGGTCTTAAAGATAATCGCCCCGACAATAATGCCCGTATTCTGGGTCAGGGCTATTGAGCCTTTACAGCCATATTCGTATTTTTTATGGGCCTTGCCCTTGCTCATGCAATAAACCCCGGGCTCATGCAAGCTGTAAATTTTGTCTTTGCTGTTTTTTTCCTGTGCCAGTACTTTTTTATAAAGTTCCAGTTCTGTACTGTAAACCCCTTGGGGCAATTTACGTTCCAATTCCCTTACCAAACGCCCCGGTAGGAGCTAAAAAATGTTGCTGATCTAGTGGCTTTTGTTTTGCGCGCATTTGACAAGGTTTTCTAAGTAAATATACAAAAACCTTGTCTTTCTTGCACTCATTTTTTAATTTATATTGAAGTTAAAACCCTAAATATCAAATGATTATCGAGTTTCTAAGGGTCGACTAAATAGGTGCTCGTGAATGCTTTGCATTTCATAAACATTGTAAAAAAAATTATAGAAAAAAATAAAGAAACTTTAGTAAGCCAAAGCGCCATCTGGCTCATTCGCTAAAATAGTCCACTGGACTATTTCTTAACGCTCTGCCCTGCTTTTACCCAAAGCTCAGGTTACCCCGCATCAAGTTCGGGGCAGGCGCCACGCGGAACATTATAATTCAGATTTGAAATTATAATCAGATATTTTATAAAATGTCTTTGTAACATTAAAAAAGTGAGTTTTATTGTAATCATGTAGAGAAAAATCTATAGCTATAAATTACTGTCATAATCCATACTTTGATTTAGCACACGAACAATCAAAATATCAATATCTGTGGTTAAGTAAAAAATAGTATGCGACTTATACGAAAACCGATTTAGTGAAAATACAAACTCTGATGCATCCCGTCCAAGGTTTGCGTTATCCGCTAATATTTGAAAAAGATCGTGAATCCCTAATAAATATGCTTGTCCCTGTTTTAATCCAAATGTTTCAATTCCAAATTCGTACATTTTGGTAAGATCACTTTCGGCCTTTCCAGATACTTTATAAACGCCCATCTGCTTTCATGCGTTCTTCGACTTCCTTCATGATATCAGGAACAGATTTATCGCTAATACCACTTTCCATACCTTCTGTTATGGCGGCTTTAAGAGCCGAAAATTTTGCGTTTTTTGCCTGATCACGCCTTACTAAATGACGAAGATATTCACTATCATTTGTGAATTCTCCTGCTTTAATTTGAGATTTAATCCATTTATCTTGTTTCTTTGTAAATGTTATCGTTTTTCTAATTGTAGGCATATATTTTATGTTTAAATAATCATACTATTGATGCAATTTAATGTATTCGATTGAATATTGCAAAACTATAGAGTCCTACATTTAATATATTTAGCAATCATTCCCTCCACTTCGCTATTATCGGCGTTTCGCAAAAAGCGTATTTACTCGCGCGCACTATTTTAATAAATAGGTGCTCGTGAACGCTTCGCATTTTATAAACATTGTAAAGAATAATTATAGAAAAAAAATAAAGAAATTTGGTGTTTAACTTTCACTTTAGCCAAAGCTCAAGTTACCCCGCATCAAGTTCGGGGCAGGTGCCACGCGAACATTATAATTCAGATTTGAAATTATATAAAATGTCTTTATACCATAAAAACGGTAGTATAATAATCTCTTTTTTAAAGACAATACAAATTATGAAGTATTATATCTAGGATTTAACTCAGTCCAACAAAATTACTTCGCTCTTCAAAATCCACTTCCCATTGACTTGTTCACTGGATGTTACAGTAATTTTATTAGGACCTGTTTTTTTAAAAACGTCAATAAGATTGAGGTTTTTATGTACAGTGGTATTAATTACAATAGGCTCGGTAAGCAACCTACCATTTGATGCATTAAAAACATATAGGCTTTTGGTCGTAGGTTTTATATCCCAAAAACCAATCTCGTCTGCGCCGTCACTATTAAGATCTGCAAGATTTTCCAATTGTGATTGGTACGCACCTTTTATAGTGATGGCTTTTAGATCCTTATTACTAAAGATGATTACGCTATTGCATCCGCCTTCGCATTGTACCGTATCACTGTTTGGGGTATTCGTATTTGTAGCGGAGATTATTTCTGGAGAAATCACAGACGCATAGTCTGATAAACCATCGCCATTAAAATCGCCATACAATTGCCGGTTATTAGATAGGATAGCATTATTTTCGCGAGCATTTGGAAAAATGGGAGCATCAAGATCTTTAGTGTTTTCAGCAACGCCTTCCCGTAATATTTTAAAAGTACCATTTTTAGCAATTACTGAAAGATACGAAGTGTAATCTGCTTCTATTCCGTTGTAATTGACGTGTTTAGTAAACTCCACTAAATAGCTTCCGGCCTCTTTTGTAATGACCAATTGGTCATTTAAAATACGCTGCGTATAGTCTGGAAATTGTTGAAATAGCAAATTCTTATCTTGCTGTACTTGGTTTCTGGTGCGCTCTTTTCCGTAATAGGTTACTACGTCCATGTAGTAGCGTTCTAGGTAAGGTGACTTTATTGAGGTATGGGCGTCGTTCCATTGTTTTACAAACTTACGGACCTCTTTTTCGCCCTTAGGGTTGACTTCATTGCAACCAAAGAATAATACGACAAGCAAGCAGGACATAAATGGGAGATACTTCATATAAATAGAATGTATTTTTAGCTTAAAAAATGAACCTTAAAGATACATGATTTTGATGAATTTATATTCCATATTTGGATACTTTATAGAACAGAAATATCTGAATTCTAATCTTCTGTAACTAATTGTGATTTTGATAAGCCTAATGCGTATAAATCTGCTTTTACCGCATCCATCATTTCTGGGGGGCCACATAAGTACACCGGACGGTTAACTTCCAAATTATGTTTATTTAAAAAAGATTTATTTATATGTCCATGGGCATAATCTTTATGATTTTGATTTGATAGTGTGAGATGTAAATGATTTCCCAACCATGCCTCAAGGTTATTTTTATAAATGATATCCTTTTCTTCTTTATTGCTAAAAAACAATTGGTTACCACTAAGTTCACCTTTATACATAAGGTCTTTAAATATAGCTATAAATGGTGTTACTCCCGCCCCACCAGCAATAAAAGCACCTTTTCCTTTATAAGCAATTGCACCCCAAGGTACTCCAATAATAAGTTGATCACCAACTTTTAATGCTTCTAGTTTTTCGGTAACTCCATTATGAGACGGGTACACCTTAATGATAAACTCTAAAGTATCATCTTTTGGTAGGCTTGTAAAGGTAAAGGGGCGTTTTTCATTTCTCAGTCCATCTTTGTCAATGGCCATATTGGTGGCTTGACCGGGTTTAAACGAAAAATCTTTTGGTTTGTCTGTTACTAAATGTAATACGTTATGATTTATATGCTCAATTTTCTGAAGGGTAACTTTATGGTCCATAATATGTAGTTTTAAATTATTTATTACAAGTATCCTATTTTTCTAAAAAAATTCTTAGCTCTAAACATAGAAAGAATTGCTGATATCAAATGATGTTAAAGTAAATAGGAATGACCATTGTACAGAATTTGAATTCTATAATTTATTTATATAAGGAAAAATTTATAGCAAATAAGTCAATCTTTAACCTATCATCTAATTAACTTTGATAAAAACGAAAACTATATGGATAAGAATAAAATTATTTTTGAATATCACGATGTTACAGCTAGTGAAAGTCTGGAGTCATTTGCAACAGAAAAATTAGAAGCCCTCTTTACAAGGTTTGATTTTTTGATTCGTGCAGATGTATTCTTTAAAACAGAAAACACATCATCTGATGAAACTGGAATGATATGTGGTATTCGCTTAAGCGGACCTGGGCCTAGGCTATTTGCAGAATCGTCTCACGATACCTTTCGGGAAGGGATTTTAGAAAGCATAAATGAGCTTAAAAAACAATTAGAAAAACGTAAAGACACCATGAAAACTTATTAATATGGGAGTATTTAGTGATGATAAAAGAGAAATAACCTGTATTTACAACAGTAAAAACAGCACGGATAAACAAACAGTAGCCTATTTAAACGCCTCCAGAAAAAGTTTATTGACTATTGATATTTCCAAACAGCAATTAACAGGCACGCAATGGGTAGAGTTATCTAAACGATTGAATACTGATTTGAAAAACCTTATAGATACATCAGAACTCGAAGGCGATATTAAAGATTTTAATACTGATGATTGCATCACCATTTTAAGGGAAAACCCCGATGCACTGCGTGGTGCTATCGTATTTACTGAAAATAAAGCGGAACAAATTACAAATCCGTCAAAAGCTTTGGGATTTATTGATCCTGATTCAGCTAACATACCCAAACCTTACAATAAATAACTGTTACAAATTGTGGTTGAGAACCAACAACAAAGAATTTTAAATTTAAAAGAGATTATGAAAGAGAACGAAAAAAATAAAAGCAACGAAAAAAAAGCTAAGTACAACCCTGAAGTAACCACAAAAAATATTGATGCTTTAGGAGAACGCATTGTTGAGCAGAAAAAAGACCTTGAAGGCGACGACGCACAACTTTTAAATAGGCAAAAAAAAGTAGACTTTACAGGAAACGATTTAGACGTACCGGGACGAGATGCACCTCGTACCAAACAAGGCAAATTAAAGGACGAAGAAAATGAATTATACAGTCAAGGCAGTGGACACAACGACCACCTAGAGGATGCGGGTAATCATCAGTAATTCTACAGATAAATAGTATGAAACGAAAAAAGGTTATAATTTAATTATAACCTTTTTTTATTTTGAAATATATAAACAAACTAAAATAAGAAAGCACAGCTTTTACTGTGCTTTTATTTACTAGCTAAAATTCTGCATCACGCTAACTAATTCTTTTTATAATTTACCATCCAACTAATATTGTATTGGTCAGAACATCTTCCATAAAGCGCATTCCAAGACATTTCTTGAAAAGGCGTGTGTACTGTTCCGTTTTTACTCAGTTGGTTAAATATTTCTTCTGCTTTCTCTTTAGAATCTGCATCAATACTCATATTAATATTTGTACCGTTTGTTAGAGGTGTATCTGGAGAGGCATCGTATGCCATAATATGGAATCCATTTCCTTTTAGTTCCGCATGCTGTAATTTATCGCGATAATTACCGGGAATATCAATTTCCACATCATTATAAGTTTGTTCGTTTTCAATGCTTCCTCCCAAAATGGATTTATAAAACTGAAGTGCACTTTTGCACTCGCCTTTAAAGGCTAAATAAGGTTGTACTTTCATGTGTTATGTTTTTTAATTAATAATTATACTAGGCTTCTCCCCTAGCTGGATAATCGTTCTTTTTTATAAATTTAATAGCATCTATAAGGTCATCTAAACGCGGTCTAGCAAAAGGCATAGTTTGTACAGAGGCACAGTATAATTCTTGATTTGGTTTAATTAGAAATAAACCAGGTTCAATAAAAATCTCTGGTTCTTTCTTAATACCTTCAGAAATAAACAAACCCCATTCTCGTGCTTTATCTATAGGAAATCCATACGCTACGGGCAAAGCTTCTATGTCCCACTCTTCATAGGTTTTTTTGGCTATGGCTTCGGTATCGCTACTTATAGCAATCACATTAACTCCAAGTTCTTTAAAAGTCTCAAGTTTTGTTTTCAATGTTTCTAAATACGTTTTGCATACAGGACAATGGATCCCTCTATAAAATATTAGTAACGTAAAGTTATTGGGTGTTTGTTTGCTTAAAGTCCACTCTGTATCATTCACTAAATTAATATGTAATTCTGGTGTCTTCTCTCTCGGTTTTATCATATTGAATTGTTTAATTTAAAAATACGTTGAAAAATAATTTGTAATTAACTCGTTTACTATAAATCTTGATGTAAAAGAATCCATTTAAGCAATTCACTACATTTACACTATTTATTTTACTAATATGTAAGGTCTGTAAGTTCAAATAACGGTAAAATATAAGCGCATAAAAAAATCCCGCGTTTACGGGATTCTAAAATTCAATTACTAATGCAAGTCATTAGTACTTTAGGTTATCGAGGAATTCATTAACACTAGACTTTGATTCGCCTGTACGTTTTTGAATCTTTCCTAATAATTCATCTTCCTTACCTTCTTGGTAGTCTAAGTCATCATCGGTTAATTCTCCCCATTTTTGTTTTAATTTTCCTTTAGCAATATTCCAATTGCCTTTTGCTTTATCTTGCCACGGTTTCGACATAATTGTTAAGTTTTAAATTTACTGTAAATCAAAATAATCTACTTATCCAAAAGTATTTTTTTTATTGGTAAATAATTATCGCTATCCGTTCAAAAATTGATTCATACGGAATTAAGGTTTTAGCTGATGGGATTTATAATACAGTAAAAAATACCTTTTCCTCGTTAGCGCGAGCATCTTGCTCGTGCCGTCAAAAATTCATTTTTCAAATTATTTAATCCTATTACCACATTTTACTCATACGGTCACGAGCGTTACGCTCGCGCTAGCAGGGCACCTATTTTTGCATAATTATCTGCTTGCATACTATGCGAATAGGTTATCATTTCAACCAATTCTTCTTTTTCGTTATCAGACAAATAATCTTCGTATTTGCTGTAATAATTAAAGAAAGCACTATACCACTTAATAGATTCTTCAGGA
>TARA_R110002074_G_scaffold349981_2_pt1 | contig 53985 bp, 47 predicted proteins | sample TARA_R110002074 | Tara Oceans TARA_R110002074 (sample SAMEA4397215) | marine metagenome | biome: Polar Biome; feature: [MIX] marine epipelagic wind mixed layer (ENVO:01000061); material: water (ENVO:00002006), including particulate matter (ENVO:01000060) such as... | depth 10-100 m
ATCAAAATTAACACCACCACCTTGCAACCCACCAGCTGCCAAGAAAACTAACATCGCTTCTGTTGTTTCCTGAATATTGTTCGGGAACTGATCCGTATCCCATCCGTTTTGATAATCACCTCTATTGGCATCTAAACTACCTAACATACCTGCTTTAGCCGCAACAGCTATTTCATGTTGAAACGTATGCTGCGCCAAAGTAGCGTGATTTACTTCGATATTCATTTTAAAATCATTCTCTAAACCATATTCTTTAAGGAAGCCTATTGCAGTTGCAGAATCAAAATCGTACTGATGCTTCATTGGTTCCATAGGTTTTGGTTCGATAAAGAAATTTCCCTTAAAACCTTGGCTACGAGCATAATCTCTAGCCATAGTTAAAAATTGTCCCATATGATCCAATTCACGACCTAAGTCAGTATTCAAAAGAGACATATAACCTTCTCTACCACCCCAGAACACATAATTTTCACCACCTAAAGCAATAGTCGCATCTAAGGCCAATTTTATTTGACCACCTGCTCTTGCCAATACATTAAAATCTGGATTGGTTGCTGCGCCATTCATGTACCTTGGATTGGAAAAACAGTTGGCCGTACCCCAAAGTAATTTCTTCCCTGTTTCTTTTTGCTTCTCCTTTATATAATCGGTAATTATAGACAATCTCTTTTCAGATTCTGTAAACGTTGACCCCTCTTGAATTAAATCAAAATCGTGAAAACAGAAATAGTCAAATCCTATTTTATCAAAAAATTCAAAAGCCGCATCTGCCTTATCTTTAGCTGCTTGTATGGCATCTGAAGATTTATCCCACTCAAAATTTTGCGTACCAGGACCGAACGGATCAGAACCCTGACCACAGAAGGTGTGCCAATATGCTGTTGAAAATTTAAAATGATCTCTCATGGTCTTACCTGCTACAACCTGATCAGGATTATAATATTTAAAGGCCATAGGATTATCAGATTCCTTTCCCTCAAATTTAATTTTATCTATCCCTTTAAAATACTCCTTGTTTGCCATTTTGTTGATTTTATTATTTGTTCAAAATTAATTCCAATTCATTTTTCCAAGTGGTATAAGCTTCTTGGTATGCTGTCTTATCTGCTTTCGGACTAAACGTCATTACGTAATCATTATCTAAGATTGTTTTACCAAATACCTCAAAATCACCTTTATGTAAATTTGCTGCTCTGGCTGCGCCAATTGCACCTGTGGTATTGTAGATTTCTATATCGTAGCCTATTAACGTAGCAACGGTCGTTGAAAAAATTTCTGAACGAAAAAGATTGTCGTTTCCTGCTCTCATTACATTCACTTTTATTCCATCAGATTTCATGATTTCCATGCCATATACAAATGAAAAAGCGATCCCCTCTAATGCTGCCCTACACAAATGGCCTTTACTATGATTGTTCAAGTTTAAGTTAACAATTCGGGTTCCAATATCTTGATTTTTAAGCATTCTCTCTGCTCCATTCCCAAAAGGAATTAAAGCAATGCCATCTGAACCGATTGGTACTTCATTGGCAAGTGCATTCATTTCATCATACGAATCAACATTTAGGTTGTTTAACAACCATCTATATTGAATACCTGCACCATTTATACATAAAAGTTTTCCTATTCTTGTTGGTTTACCGGGAGTATAATTTACGTGTGCAAAATTGTTAACCCTAGAGCTTTCTTTTACCGACAGATTATCAGTCACCGCATATACAACACCAGAAGTACCACCTGTGGCAGCAACTTCACCTGGTTTAAATACGTTTAAGGTTAGGGCATTATTGGGTTGATCTCCAGCTCTATACAAAATAGGTGTTCCAATATTTAGCCCACTCTCTCCTGCACCTTTTTCATTTACGTTGGATTGAACTGAGAATGTGTCGACTATATCTGGAATCATTTCTTTTTCCAAGCCGTAGTGCTCTAATAAAATATCTGCGATTTCATCTTTCTTAAAATCCCAAAAAATACCTTCTGAAAGTCCGGATACCGTTGTATTCACAACTCCCGATAATTTATAAGCGATATAATCGCCAGGCAGCATCATTTTATATATCTGCGCGTAGATTTCGGGTTCGTTTTCTTTTACCCATTTTAATTTTGAAGCAGTGAAATTTGCTGGTGAGTTCAACAAATGAGTATTGCAGCGGTCTGCACCTATTTCGTGGTAAGCATTTTGACCGATAGAAACCGCTCTACTATCGCACCAAATAATTGACTTTCTTAATGCGTTACCTTCTTTATCGATTAACACTAAACCGTGCATCTGATATGAAATACCAATACCTATAATATCGGCTGTATTTATAGTATACGCTAAACTTAACTTTTCGATACCGCTACAAACATAACGCCACCAATCTTCAGGACTTTGCTCTGCCCAGCCATTTTTCACAGCTTCCATAGACATTTCTGTCTCTGGTTCTGTTACTACTCCTATACTCTTTCCTGTAGTAGCATTTACCAGGGCAATTTTTATAGATGAACTTCCTATATCTAATCCTAAATGGTACATAAATAGTTTGAATTGATTTATAGCTGTAATAAGTTAAACCAAAAATAACTACTATATGTCCTTTTCTTTATTTCCTCAACGAAAATTTATAGTAATCTAAATATAATTGAAAATTAAGGGTACATAAATTTTCGATTAAATACTTGTAAATCAATTATTTATATAAAAAATATTCTATCTATAATTTTCGAAAAGGTTTTCGTAATACCATTTATTTCAACATTTAAATATGACTAATTTAATATTCTTCGAGTTGATTTTGTAACTGTTCGAGCTTAGAAAGCGCTTCAGATTTCGAGTTTACATCTAGCTTTAAATAAATATTTTGAATATGAAAATTTACTGCACTTGGGGTTACAAAAAGCTTTTGAGCAATCATTTTATAGGTAGCCCCTTGGCACAAAAAATCTACAATCTGATTCTCTCTTTCTGAGAAAAATGCAAAGGTTTTCTTGTGAAAATTATGAATGATTTTCTTTACAATGTCATTACTCATTGCAGCACCTTCTTTTTCCATACTACGTAATGCATGCTCTAATTTATCTAAAGTTAACGGCTTCGTCAAATAGCCATTTGCACCTTTTTTAAAAGCATTTTTAATGACATCAAAATCATTTATTTCACTGAACATTATAATCTTAATGCCCCAATCTTTTTTCCTAAATAGTTTAATCGCATCAATACCGTTAGTTCCATTTAGATCTATTTCAGACAAAATGATGTGTGGTTTTGTAAAACTAAAATCTTTTAATGCCTCTTTAGCAGAAGTGTAGCTGCCAACTAATTCATAATCTGCTATTTCTTCAAAGTGATTCTTATACACAGTATGTAAAGATTTATCACTTTCCAATACGATAATTCGAGTAATAGAATTTTTCATAATTTCTAAAGTTTAGCGATACTCTTCCCATATCGGAAGAATATCAAAGGTTAGTTTTGAGTATTTTCAAAAGCCTTTTGGCTCATGAATAACTAAACAATAGGACAGTATTTATGAGCCTATAGACTAAACTATCGGTTCATTATAGCATACCAAATGGGGGTACTTCGAAGATTAATCAATGTTTTTAGATTAATCTTTGTCCTTTGTTCAGTTATAATTTTTAAATCAAAAAAGCTTAGTCGCTAATGATTTAAATTTAGAATACCGAAACGATCGCTAAACTTTGGAATTATGAAATTTCGTTTTGTTAAAAAAACAGAAATTACATTAGAATTGAGATGTAAATTAATACAAAAATTTAGTAGGTAAAATTTTGTCATAATAATGGGGGGATTTGGGGTTAAACATTGCTTTACAATAAATTTGGTTCGAGAAATATATATATTAATGCCATATACACGTCAAAAACATCAGATTTTTCGTTCAAATGCAGTTTTTTGCCAAAAAAAAAGGTAGTTCATCGATTGTTAACCTAATGTTAAATCGAGAACTACCCTTTAAAAAAAATAAAAAAAAGGAGGGAACCCAGTCATCCCCCCGGATAACGCCCCTCCTTTATTGACAATTCAAATCAACCATAAAATCGTAGAAAATAAAGGTTCAATCTTACCCCCTATTCTCTACTTATATCATCATCTTCAAAAGTATTTGATGCAGTAGCCGTAGTTTCATTTACTTGCATAATCCACTTTTCTTTGTTGTATTTACCATTTAAATCTGTACTTGCTGCCATTTGGGCATCATTTTTATAATCGTAGTCTGCTAAGTACACATAGTACAGACCATTTTCTTTATTATAGAACTGTTTTGGATCTAATCCTTTTTCTCTAAGTTCTTTCATGAAAGCATTCATGTACTTTGTTTGACTATATACATTTGCAATTACATAATAACCAGAATTCATATCTATCACATCAGAATCTACTAGCATTTTAACCGGTAACTCTTTAAAATTTGCTCTTCTAGATGATGTAGAGGCAACTTTTGCTGATGCAAAAGCGTTTGTCGGCTCTGGTACTACATTCATATCATTAGATACATACGACGTGTTTTCCTCTACACTAAAATCTTGTAATGAGCTTTTAATTGTTGTATCAATATCATTGCGCAACATTCTAACAATTAACTCAAAACGCTCTTCAAAAGCTGCAATTCTTTCATTTTCAATGGAGTCTTGACGAAGAATTAATTCGTCTAGTATAATTTTGTTCTCGTAAGCCAAATCATTTTCAGCTATATCGGTATGTTTTCTTTTCTGATTTGATTTTCTCGCATTATCGCGTTCCTCTATCAAATGAGCAATCTGTTCCTCGTAATTTCTTACAATATTATCTATTTGATTATCTGATGAATTGTCTGCAACGGTTATATTTAAATCATCATCTTTAAACTTATATGCTAATGTTATTTCATGGTTCCATCCTAAATTGGCTTCACTTTTAGACAAATCTTTTTCCATTAAATAACCCAATGACATTTTCTCGCTTAAATTAAAACCAACACCAGTAGCTACTCCATATTCTTGATCTACTGTTGTTTGTAACCATCCGTAGTTTGGCAAGTCTAATAATAAAGACCCAAAGTAGTACAAGCTACCATCTAAGTTTTGGCCAACTTGTGCCATTGGCATTAATCGGGCATTTTCAAAAAGACCCCTTGAATTTTCGAACGAATGAGTATACTGTACCGATGCTTTAACACTTTTTGTAGATAAATCGGTTAAAAACTCATTTGTAGTTTGGTTATACTTTAATAGGTCCTCAGCGTATAAGCCAAAATCAAATTTCCCTAGTGAAAGATTTATACCCGGTTGTACTGCAATTTTACTTTCCTTTCTAGCATCCGCAATTTCTGGGTCATCTACACTTGTTACGATTCTATTTTTATCTAAACCTTGATTGAAATAGGTAATGTTCGTGCCAAAAGTTAAAACAGATTTTTCGCCTAAACGTACCGAAGTAGCATAGTTAGCATTAAATCCAAATTCTTGTACAACACCAGACCATTGACTGTAAACTCCTATACCGACAGCAGTATGGTCATTTAATTTATTACTAAATCCTAAAAAGTAGTTTTGACTATTATCATCGAACGTTGCATATTGATTTCTATGTAATATGTTCAAATAAGATTTGTTTTCTCGCACCAATGAAAAAGTAGGATTGATGAAAAAACGATTGAAAAATAATTGATTGTGGTAGGTACTACTAGAACCTAAATTTGTATTGGTTTCTTGACCATTAACTGTTTGGACAAGGGCCAATAAAAGTAATGCAATAATTAAACTATTGATTTTTAACGGACTTTCCATAACGATTGAATTTTATGATTAGTGAATGATTGTCTTATGCTTATTGGGGGAAATGAATAATGGGTGGTTATTCATCTTCAAAAACAGAACTAGAATACTGCGTCTGTCTTTCACTATTGAAGGCTTCTAAAAAGCGATCATCCCTATCTTTCTCATTAATAGGCTTATCATTTAAATTAAATGCAACATTTTGGGCACTCTTACCCTTGGCCATTCTATTAGATACAACATAGCCTGATCCATTACCTTGTAAAAGGTTTACTGAATATTCATCAAAAGAACTATTAATTGTATTTCCCATATTTACAGCAAGGCCAACTTTTCTCTGCCCTACTTCTACCATAAATACGTCTAGGCCACCAAAACCTTCTCTGCCCTCTGAAGCAAAAACAAGCGTACCATTAGCCACAGGGTTTGGGTGTAAATCATTCTTGGCTGAGTTTACTTTTTCACCAAGATTCTTAGCGGTACCTAATGCTCCGTTTTTTTGAATAGTGGCGACATAAATATCGTATTCGCCAAAAGTACCAGGCATGTTTGAAGCAAAGAATAATCGGCTACCATCTGGTGAAACTGCTGGGTGTTTTGCCGAGTAATCACCAGAGCAAATAGGTAACTCAGTAATTTTCTTCCATTCTCCGGCTACCTTATCGGCCTTATAAATTTTATGTACTTCTTTTCTTTTCGAAAAAATACCTGTTACTGGTTTTCGGTAGGTCGTCTTACTGAAATATGCAGTGTTGCCATTGTTTGTAAGTGCTACAGGTTGAGAATATCCTCCCATAGTATTGGACGGACTTTTAAGATTCGAAGCTAATTCTTCACTAGCTTCTTCATTATCCCAAGGTAAAAATTTACTTCTATTGTTAGACGTTATTCGAGTAGGTATAACCGTTTGCGTCATCTTATAGTCGTCCTTGACCAACTCGGTCCAGTTTTCATCGGCAATTTCGTTTTGAACTTGCTTACCTAATTTGGTTACGGCATGGTCAAACCTCTTTTGATAACTCTTAGACAAAGATCCATCTTCTGAAATTTCCATTAATTTACCATACCAGTACAATGCATTTTCATACTTCTTAGTTAAAAAGTTAGCATTGCCTAAGTCTTCGAAAATCTCTTTATCAGCATAACCAAGAGATTTTAACTTCTCGTAATTGTCTGCTCGTTTTGATACTTCGGTAATTTTCCTCTCTTGAAAATTAGTTGAGGAATGATTGAAGGCCAAATCTTGGCCATAACCCATGGTCGCCATACAGGCAAACAAAAAGGTGCATTTTAATGAATTGTTCATGTTACTAGATTTTGGGGGTTAATACCACAAAGTTCTACTAACCAATTCGATCTGTTATTAATAAAAATTCATAGGTTTTACATCAATGTGTAAACTACATCTGTTGAAAATGACATATAAATACCTAAAAATCAGTGCTTAACAAAAAAAAGAATGCTTATTTAGTTACCTGTTTATTTTTTCTTTTATCAGAAATATAAGTATACCCTAAATATGCAAGTTGTAAACCAACTGCTACCATTTTCAATTTTCGACTTCGCACTAGCATCTTTGCTACCCCAAATAGTGGTGATAATCCCATACTGTTTTAATTTTAAAATTTAAATAAAAATACTAGTTAACCACTGGTAACCTTGACTCAATGCAATGAAAATGTAAACTAAAAACTAGAAAATCATATGGAAAAATTACCTATATAATAATAGCATCGATACAGCAAATCTCCTTCTCGTTATAGTTAATAAAAGTTATGTAATTGGCTTAACTTAGAGCTAACATTATTGTAGAACGGTGGACATGAGTGTCTATTAAAAATTTAATATTATGAACAAGGATATAGAGAAAATAGAACATCGACTAAGCGATTTAGTTCGTAAAAACGAGGATGCTATAAAAGGTTTTGAAAAAGCATCAAAAAATTCTGAACAAGTAGGCATTAAGACTTATTTTGAAAAGAAAGTGATTGAAAGAATGCAGTTTTTAAGAGAAATAAGAGCTGCTGTACCCGATTTAGATTTAGGTAGCGTTGCTATAGATGGAAGCGCTGCTGGTGCCGTACATAGAAAATGGATGGATGTAAAAGCATTTTTTGCTGGAGATAGTGACGAGGCAATGTTAGAGGAAGCAGTAAGAGGAGATAAATCTGCTATTGAAGATTATGATAAAGCCTTAACAGAAACAATGATGCCACCAAGATTGAAAGAAATTATAAGAACCCAGCGTGAAAAACTGCATAATGATATACAAACAACTGAAATCTTGGAAGATTACAGATAAAAGAAACTTTACAATAAAAATGCCCTTGCATTGCTAGGGCTTTTTTATTGTAAACATATTTAATACGTTTTCATTTTGTCTTTACGTTTCTTTAATTGTCGCTCAAGTTCTTTCACAGATTCCATAACAGATTCTTCGAAATTTTGATTACTAGCTTCAGCAAAAATTCTCGGACCAGGCAAACTAAGTCTAATGTTACAAATCATACCTGTCTCAACTGATGAGGTATTTTCTTGTTTTAAAAATACATCGGCTCTAATAATTTCATCAAATTTATGATGAAGCTTAATTAATTTTTCTTCTGCGAATTTTTCTAATCGCTCACTGGCACTTACGCCATCATACTCATATATTATATCCATATATTTCTCTTATTTATCAACATTTACCATCCATCCGATACCAAATCTGTCTGTACATCTACCAAAATGTCCCCACTCGCGTTCTCTAAATTCATGATGAATTTGGCCTCCGCTCGATAGGTCCTTGAATAACTGTTTTCCCTCGTCCAATTCATTTAAATCAACACTCATATTAATTTGATTTCCATTGTTCAAGGGTGTATCCGGAGATGCATCGTAAGCCATAAAGTGCACCCCTTTACCCTTCAATTCTGCATGTTGTAATTTTTGACGATAAGAAGACGGCACATCAATTTCCTTATCCTCATATGTTTGTCTATTCTTAACCTCTGCCCCAAACAAATTGGCGTAAAAATTAAGCGCCTCTTGGCAGTTTCCATTAAATGCTAAATATGCTTGTATTTTCATGAATTATTGTTTTAAACAAGTTAAAGCCAATTACAATAATAGTTTGTCGTAATAGATGTCAATATTGGCTCATATCGCTTCATCACAAAAAATAGTACTATTCCATGACTATTTTGCTGTCATCAATAAATTGAAAGAATGATAATTTAGCATTTGAACCTGTAAATATTAAATTTTTGGTAAGTTCAAAAAGATGTGCTTCGGTTTCGAAAAAATGCATCATATAACCTGCTGTATTCACGAAAGCTACAAACTCACCAATTTCTGGCAACCTAGGTAAACTAATTTTACGTTGTAGCAATACATCTCTTTCTAAACAATAGGCGCCTGTAAAATATACGTCTACAGAATCAGATTCATTTACTTTTGAATTATATAATATATATGGGTCTAAAAGAAAATCTGCACTTGAGCTCATCATCTGGCTCATGTTCATTTCTAGTCCTACCAAATTTTGACCTTTGGCATCTTTCTTTCTGTGAATAACTTTTGCTATGGTTATACCAACCTGATCCAATAATGAACGACCAGGTTCTATTCTAATTTCAAAATTGTTATTTCGCAATAGGCTTGCAACGGTTAAACCAGATTCACTATCTAAAAAGTCTAGTACTTCTCTTAAAAACGATTCCTTATTAATGGAATTAAAATAAGGGTATGTATTTAATTTTCCTCGTAATTGCCCATCTTCTAAACGATACCCTAAACCATTATCATTAAAGGTGAGGTTGTTGTTTTCGTTTGCCACTGCACTTTTTAATGTATCGTTGAAGAAATTCCACTCACTTTCATATTGTAGATAGTTCATTAAAATGCCACCACCAATATCGATGAACGATATAGGAAACCCTTTTTCCTTTAATGCTTTTGCTACTTTAATACTCTGCAATAAAGACACACTTCGCTCATGTGTTGAATATCCATCTAAATGAAAATGCAATCCGATAACATTTAATGCATCGAAAGATTTATGCTGACCCACATAAGAAGCTGCAAAGTCAACCACTGCTTCAACATCAAAACCAAATCTGCTATATAATTTTTCGCCATCTACTGTAAAGCCACTAATTCTAAAACCAACATTTGCGGTTTTGTTCAATCGTTTTGCTACCGCCTGCGTCAGTACACATTCATCTTCATTATCTAAAATGATAGGCACATTGTTATGAATAGCGAGTTCTATTTGTTCTTCGGTTTTTATAGCGGAAGTTAATACTAAATTTTCACCATTCCCCCCAAGTGATAGCGATTGCTGTAGCTCTTTAAAACTTGCCGTATCTACACCAATACCGGATGCAAATGCTTGTTTCACCAAACCTTTAGACTTGTTGGCTTTACGTGCATAAAAAATTCTGTACTTTAATTTGTATGATTCAAATAGCTTTTTATAATTACAACAATTTTGGTTGAATGAAGGTAAATGATGAATATTTATAGGCGACCCATACCTTTCTACCAATCCTTTTATAACAGTTTGATTGTTAAATAGTTCATGCATCCAGTCTGAAGTAATCGGCGTCAAACTATTCTCATCGTTTCCTTTATAAAAACTGTGATTATCTTTCATAACATTCTTGTATTCCTTCGTTTTCTTGTATTGCTTCAATAGTTTTTTCTGCCCAGTCCGAAGCAAAATCATTTCTGCTTCTTGACAAGGTGTCGTTATCAAAAGTTATACCTTCTGTAGGTGTACCGTAGAATGTAAAATCTTTATTTACTATGCCACTTTCATTTATAGGATTTCCCTCCTTATTTATATGTAAACAACCCGGTTGATACGATTCTCCATTCTCATTTTTAAATTCAGTTATGAATTTATTCCTCTTTAAATTTTGAAATAATTCATTTACAAACCCTTTTTCATTAGCCCTTGGTATAGTTGCATTTACCAAATAATCTAAAGTTCTCGCAGATGTACCAGTTGCATTTTGTATCTGCATTAATTCTTTACTTTCTTCTTCTAAAATCACTGATGATTTTGCATAATTAAAATCGAGTATACCAGCATTTATTAAAGCTAACATCTTTTTCATATTATTAAGTGGAGGCCCATAGGACAGCCTATTGAACAAACCAAAATAATAGGTATCAAACAACTTATGCGATGCTGCATCTAACCCTCCATGGCTATATAATTCATTAAAGATTGGACTGATTTTTCGCCATGTGCCTACAGCTGCCATAAACGGACTTGCTTCTTCCCCTTTCTCTGATTCTTGAATTAAAAACTCATAATATTTCTTTACCTCTTCATGCGTTAGTACCGCTTCCTCGAAAAAGGGATTCGTAATACGTTCCCAACTAAATTTTTCTTCTTTCGGATATTCTAAATGGAAAGACGCCACCTGATTTTCGATTCTAAAAAAATCATCATATATAAATAGTTCTAAATTATATGCACGAAAAAGTGTTTGATAAAATGCGATATAAAACTCTCTTTTAATTAATGGCAGCAACGTTTTAAGAAAATTAATTGGGGTACTCTCTTTTAACTCAACTACCGTTTCATCAGTAAAACAATGTAAAGGAACTACTGAAGCATCACGTCCATCTCTCGGTACCATGGGCAAACCACTTCGTGAATAAACTACAATGTTTTTTGGTTCATTACCAGAAGCTAAGTACTGCATTAACCCTTTTACATCACTATAGAATTTTCCACCTTTACCTTCGGTCAACGCTAATATTACATCTATACTGGTCAACCCCATACCTTTGATACCTATAATGGTATCCGATTTAATATGCTTTAATTTCTGCGAAACAGGATATATAAAATCTATCTTATTATCTGTTATTGATTTATCAGATTCGTTGGATTTAAACGAAGTATGACCTGTTGTAAAAAGTATGTTTTGAAAAGTGTTTGTTAATGTAATTTTAGTAGCATCATCTAACCAAGTTAGTCTATAACTTTCATTATATCCTTCAACGTCCGTTACACTACCAACATGTTTAACTACTTTTATTTTTTCTGGTAGCGCCTCAAGCATTTTGTCTAGACAACTCATTAAATAAACACCAACAAGTGCACGTGGTGCAAAGTCGTTTATACCAGCAGTTGTATCATCTATACTTTTTAACCATGTTACAAAATCTGAAGTATAGCTTACACAAGACTTTTGGTTATCCTTTGGCCAAGCGTTAATATTACTATTGGCATAATTCATTATCAAATATTCGGGTTGATCAATTCTATAGACATCGCCTGCCCCAAAATAATCTGTTGTATTAAATAGGTGAATTTCAACTGTGCCATCAATCATATTTTCTTTTAATTGGGTCAATAGTATTTCTAGCCCATATAGACCTTTAGGTCCTAAACCTACTATAGCAATTCTATACATGACATCATCATCCATTTGCAACATTGAATTTACCATCCACCTAATGGAGTAAAAGCACTCTTACTTTCCGGCAGTTCCTTCAACAACCACTCTTTGTTATAAATAGTATCCAAATAACGTTCCCCACGATCACATAAAAACAGAGCACAATTACTGCCATCTTCAATTTTTCGACTATACTTTTTAACCGCGCTTATCATACCACCAGATGAACCTCCACATAGAATAGACTCGTTTTCTAAAAGTGACCAACACCCTCTTGCGCAGTCTACATCATCAACATATATATAATCGTGAATCTTAGCAGTATCCAAAAATTGAGAGGATACGCCTGCCCCATGACCGGGTATTAGCCTTTTTAAAGGAGGCCCGCCAAACAGCACACTACCAACCGCATCAACGGCAATTATTTTAGTATCCAAATTGTTATCATAAATATAATCGGCACATCCCATTAAGGTACCACACGTACTTGTAGCCACAAATAGGTAATCTAATTTACCTTGCAATGAATCCATAATTTCGGTCATCGTTTTATGATGTGTTAACGGGTTATCTTCATTTCCATATTGATTGGACCAAAAGCTATTCGGTATACTCGATAATAACTCTTGTACGCGTTCTAATCTTGCCGCTAAATATCCGCCTTGCTTTTTAGGTTCAGAAACATGTTCAATGCGCACCCCATATGTTCTAAGAATTTTCTCGGTGTGAGTATTTAACTTAGGGTCCACAACAACAATTAATTGAAGTCCATAATGTAAGCATGCTTGCGCCAGTCCAACCGCCATATTACCCGAGCTAGATTCAACTACGGTATCCCCTTTTTTTATTCTGCCATATGCCAATGCTTGTTGCAAAATAAATAAAGAGGTTCTGTCCTTAATACTACCGCCTGGGTTCGCGGCCTCTAATTTTCCGAAAAGATTAAAATTCTTATTTACCGTCGTATTCGTTAGTTTAACTAAAGGAGTATTACCAATTGTATTTATTATAGATTCTGAGACTGTATTTGTAACATTATGTGCTATCATGCCCTACTTGATTTTAACCCTATTTCTATCTAGAACAACAAGGGATATTTCTATATCATAAAAATACCTGCGCTATTAAAAAACAAATAGCACAATAGCATCTTTAAATAGCTCTTTTATGTATTGGACTAATAATTAAAAAAAATAGCTCATTTATAGTTTCTTTACGCTACACCCTTATGCTATTTAAAAAACTAACAAACAAATTGTTTTAAAAGATTAGCCCCCTAAACTACAGTACCATCACACGAAACTTTATGATATTTAATTATGGATTTCTATACATTACTTTAAAAAAATACTTAATTTCAAGGGACTCAATTAAATATCGAAAACTAATGGCGAATTTCAGTTTAAAAGTTAATGGAAAGACAGAGCAGATAGATGTAGATCCAACTACACCTATGCTTTGGGTACTAAGAGATCATTTAAAATTAGTAGGAACTAAATTTGGCTGCGGTATTGCGCAATGCGGTGCTTGTACTGTGCATCTTGGCGATAATGCAGTACGGTCTTGTCAACTTCCTATATCAGCAGTTGGGGAACAAGCTATTACAACTATTGAAGGTCTTTCTGAAAATGGCGACCATCCCGTACAAAAAGCTTGGATAGAAGAAGATGTATATCAATGTGGGTATTGTCAAGCAGGTCAAATTATGAATGCAAGTGCATTTTTGAAAAAAAATCCTAATCCATCAGATGTAGAGATTGAGGATGCCATGAACGGTAATATCTGTCGTTGTGGCACATATACGCGAATTAAAAAAGCGATTAAAAACGCTGCTAGTACTTCAAATGCGTAAAACAAATGGCCCACAGTTTTGGGATATAAACTTTTATTAAAAAACAAACAGATGACTCTCATAAAAACAACATACAATAGACGTTCCTTTATAAAAAGTTCTGCCCTTGCAGGTGGGGGTATGGTAATAGGTTTTAGCTGGCTAGCTTCTTGTAATCCTACTCCAGAGCAAGTAAATAATATGCCAAAAGAATGGTTCGATATTAATGGCTTTCTTAAAATAGGTGATAATGGCATGGTAACAATCATGTCACCAAATCCTGAAATTGGCCAGAATGTAAAAACATCTATGCCAATGATTGTTGCAGAGGAATTAGATATAGATTGGGATAATGTAATCGTAGAACAAGCGCCTTTAAATACTGATATTTTTCAAAGACAGTTAGCTGGTGGTAGCCAATCTATTCGTGCCGGTTGGCAAGGATTACGTATGGCGGGGGCAACTGCTCGGCATATGTTGATTGCCGCAGCAGCAGAGGCATGGCAAGTTCCTGCTTCAGAAATCACTACAGATGCGGGAATTTTAAAACATAAGACTTCAAATAAATCTGCTGGTTACGGAGAAATGGCATCTTCCGCAGCTACCATGTCGGTACCTGAAGAAGTTTCCTTAAAAGATATTAAGGATTTTGTAATCATAGGTACGGATAGAAGAAACGTAGACGGACCAAATTTAGTGACTGGTAAACCATTATTCGGAATAGATATTCAAGAGGATGGTATGTTGATTGCTATGATAGTTCATCCCCCTGCATTCGGTATGACCTATAAGTCAATGGATGCAGCAGCAGTTAAATCAATGCCAGGTATAAAAGATGTGTTCCCTATTGATGTATATCCTGAAGGTGTAGAGAGACAATGGTCAGATGGTGGTGCTATTGATAAATTAGTAGCTATCGTTGGTGAGACTACTTGGCAATGTATGCAGGCTAAAAAAGCATTGAATGTAGAATGGGAAAAGACCTCCACTTTAGAAAGCACGGCAGGTCATGATGAGGCATTGATGAAATTATTAAACACCTCTTCTAAAGAACCTGCTCGTAAAGATGGTAATGTGGCCAATGCATTTAAAAAGGCTGCTCAAATTATTGAACGCACATATAGTGCTCCTTTTTTAGCCCACAATACTATGGAACCCATGAACTTTTACGCCGACGTGACTGGTGAAAGAGCTATTTTAAACGGTCCCATTCAAACACCCGAGTTTCTAGAAAAAACCCTAGCGTCTCGATTGGATTTGCCGGTGGAAAAAATTGATATAAAAATGACCCGTATGGGTGGTGGTTTCGGAAGGAGACTATATGGAACATTTGGGGTAGAGGCTGCTGTAATTTCGCAAAAAATGCAGGCACCGATTAAATTGGTCTATACTCGTGAAGATGATATGACCCAAGGTACATACCGCCCAACCTATAAAGTAAAATATAAAGCTGGGCTAGATAAAGAAGGTAATCTAATAGCTTGGCATGTGAAAGGTGCTGGATCAAATGATGATTTGATATTTGAAAATAGATTTCCAGCAGGTGCAGTAGATAATTACTTGGCTGAAAAATTTAGTTTAGAAACCAATGTAACTACAGGTGCATGGCGTGCACCACGATCTAACTTTGTAGCAGGTGCAGAACAATCCTTTTTAGATGAAGTTGCAGAAGCAGCAGGTAAAGATCCTATAGAATTTAGACTTGAGTTGTTTGATAGAGCAATTAAAGACCCTGTAGGCGACCCAAAAAATAATGATTACGACCCAGAACGTTATGCAGGTGTTCTTAAATTAGTACGAGAAAAATCTGGTTGGGATGGAAATCAAAAAAATGGGCAAGCTAGAGGTGTTTCATCATACTACTGCCATAATTCTTATGTTGCACAAGTACTAGATCTTTCAGCAGATACTACACCACCTAAAGTGAGCAAGGTTTGGTGTGCTGTTGATTGCGGTATTTTAATTAACCCTATGGCAGCAAAAAATCAAATCGAAGGTGGTATTATTGATGGTATTGGGCACGCTACGTATAGCGAAATGAACTTTGTAGATGGTAAACCTCAACATTCAAATTTTGACACCTATCGTTTAATACGACATAAAGAAGCACCAAAAGAAATTGAAAGCTTTTTTGTAGATAATGGTATTGACCCAACTGGCTTAGGAGAGCCTTCATTGCCTCCTATTATAGGAGCTTTGGCAAATGCATTATATAAAGCTACTGGTCAAAGACATTATAATCAACCTTTTATTACAGAAAAACCATTAATTGGCTAATGCCCTTATGCTATTGTAAAACGAAAACGCCGGAAAGAAATTTTCCGGCGTTTTTATACTTTCCAAGTAAATCTATCAGTCCATTATGAACTTAAAACCAGCCGTTACGATACTAGAACTAAAGGTCGTATCTCTATCATATTTATAAAACTTAAGATCAATGCTCTTAAGTCCAAGTTTCCAAATGTGCATTTTTGTAAATATATCGGTGTAGGATACTCCAAAGCCCAATTGACTTGCTGAATACTCTGACAAATCATAATCTGAAGTATAAAAAGTGTCTGTCGATAGCGCCTCTTCATACGGATTAAAATAATCTGCTTTTGTTTGTTGATAGTATCTGAATGAAGGATATACCGTGAATTTATCTGAAATCTTAATCGGCAATTCGATACTAGCTGTGTGTGAATTAATACCCCAATCATCAAAATAATATCGATAAAAACTTCGCACCACTACTGTCTCATTCACATACCAGTTTAAACGACCTCCGACAGCCACTTTAAATCGGCTACCTGGTAATTGCTCTATAGCATCTGCTAATTGAAAATTCTCAATGAAGGAATCTGCTATATCACTAAAATAGACACGTTGAAATGGAGTTGACAATAGACCTTTTTGTTGAACCAAATCTAAAGCCAAAGAACCTTGTAGATTTTTGCTTAATATCTGCGAAAAACCAAGTCCTACAGCATAGGAATTTCTTGTTTCCTCTGAAAATTTATCAAATATGGGACTGTAGTTCGTATTACCAGTAATCGTTTTATTCGAAAAAAAGCCATTTGATAAGCCATTAGCACCACTCGCAAAAGGTCTAAGTTCTGACGGATAAATAGAATTCCACTTATCTAAATACACATTAGCATTTACACTCACTTCTGTATTTTTCTCGTTAAAAAGTTTGCTTAAGCCTCCACCAAAACCTAAAGAGAAATAATCATATTCTGCAGATACCGAGAGTTTACCAGATACAATCGTATTTCTATCGTCTGAACTATGACTGTATGAGCCCGATAAGTTTGCCCAAGTATCAGAACTAGATGCTCCAGAACTAGCTACAAAAGGGTCTGCTGGTTGTGCGCCATCAAATGGATCAACATTACTAGACGATGCAGAAGTATAGGCAGATACACCGGCATCAATAGTTAGAACATCATCATCGTTCAAAGGAATAGAAACTACAAAGGTTCCCGTAAAATCAGTAAGCTCCTCTGTACCTATACCACCACTTACCGCTGCATTATCTCCACTTTGACTGTAATAACTTGTCAGAAAATCTACTTCTGTAGTTTCTAGTACACGCTTTTTATAGCTTTTAACTGAATCTTGATCTTGTTGCGCAAAACCGGACGCAACCAAGAGTAACGTTACTATAAAACCAATGGATTTAAATATTTTCATTATTTGTGAAATTCTATTTTAATTAATTACAGCCACAGCCTCCGCCAGTCTTACCTCCATTTGCCCCAGCAGCAGCTTCTCTGTACGAATGCATGGTAGTTACATTACGGTCTGCTTTTTTATCTTGCAAAACCATATCAGGATCATTAATATTTATTTTCTCGTACTCTTTAAGCACCGTACAGCTGCCAAATGAGCAAGCAACAACTGCAATAATCAAAATCTTCTTTATCATGATTTCTCTATTTCTATATTCTTCGATGTAATGATATTTCCTTTTTCATCAATTATAATGCATTCTACTTTTGGTAATTGATTAATACGGTTTAACCCAACTTCTATACCCATTACAAATACTGAAGTTGCCAAAGCATCTGCCAATTCTGCTTTTGGGGCGAAAACGGTGACACTTATAATTCCCGTCGCCGGATATCCACTTCTTGGGTCAATAATATGCGTATATCGTACATCATTAAAAGTCACATACTTCTCGTAATTACCTGATGTCACCACTGCCCCATTGGTAATAGGCAACAAGGCAAAAACCTTATTCTTATCCATCGGATTGGTAATCGCAACTTTCCATTCGCTACCATCTGGCTGCTTACCCCAAGTATTCATATCTCCAGATGCATTAATGATTCCAGATACAACACCTTTTGAAATCAATAGGTCTTTTGCTTTATCTGCTGCATAGCCTTTGCCAATTGCTCCAAAACCAATCTTCATTCCTTTTAATTTCAAAAAAACTGTGCTGCTTTCTTTATCTAACACTATATTTTGAAAACCAACTTTTTCAACAGATGCTTTGATTGAATCTGCAGAAGGCATAGCGGTCATACTACCATCGAATTTCCAAATTTTATCCATCGATGCATAACTAATATCAAAAGCTCCATCCGTAAGTTTAGAAATGCCGATTGACCTTTGAATTAAATCAAATAATTCAGCGTCAACCTTTACTGGTTTCATGCCCGCATTTCTATTTATCTCTGATGTTTGAGAGTTGGCATCCCAAGATGATATTAACTGCTCAATTCTTGTTATTTCATTGACAGCCAAGTCGATATATTCATTCGCTTCAACGGGATCTTTAGCTACCACAGTAATGTCGAAACGACTACCCATTAATTTTAGGGTACGTTTATATGGCTCTTGAGCAAAGAGTAACCCAACAGAAAATAATGATACTATGAGGAAAACATTCTTCACTCTATTTTATGAATGAATTTAATTCATGTATATATTCTTTCGGCGATAGCTTTTTATAGCTCGTTTCACCCAAGACTTTGCCTTTAGAATTCATAACAACTACGAAAGGAAAAACTCCGTTTCTATTATATTTTTCAGCAAGCACCTTGTTTTTATTCAATTGTTCTTCTGGCAGTGCGTTACTTTTTCTACGAGGAAAATCTGCCTGTAGCATTACATAATGATTTTTCGCATATGCCTTAAATTCTTCGGTAGCCCATACATCTCTATCTAACTTTATACATGGTGCACACCAGTCTGAACCTTGAAATACCAATATAATAGGCAAATCATTTGTATTAGCTAATTTCTGAGCCGCAGTGAAGTCTGTTTGCCAATCTTGAGCAATAGAAGAACCCATACCCACAATTACAAAAAGCATAAATAGCAAATATCTCTTCATCATTTTAATTTATAGACTCATATGAAGTCAATTATTATACCAATACCTTACTTATCAAACCTTATATTTTCAATAAAATCAAGAAACAGATTATAAACTACTCTCCTATCAGGCTAAACGCACCTTTCGATAAAAATTGTGCTTCTTGCCCAAAAATTGTTGTTTTATCAAAGGCAGTTATATTTTGATAATTGCCTTTTGCTTCTACTGCAACTTGTTTAAAATAATAATTACCCTCTTTTTCTTCATCTAAAAGTAGCACATATGATTGGTCGTCAATAACACCAAAGGCATCGCTTGGTAATGACCATTGAGTTGAGGAATCAATAATAATATTGGCCTCAACAAACATACCCGTCAGAAAATTTGATGCCTCTTTGTTCTCTAAATGAGCGTGAACCTTAATTGTTCTATTCTCATCAATTGAAGTACCTACCAAATGGACCTCTGCTTTAAAAATTTCTGTTGAAGCTTCTGGAATTCTGAACTCAACCAATTGCCCCTTTTTAACTTTCATGATATCCTTTTCAAAAACAGATAATTCTAAATGGATATGATCATTATTAATAATCTCCATAATTGAAACGGAAGGCGTAACGAATGTTCCTCTTGAGACATTTACTTTTGTAATACTACCATCAATTGGTGAAAAAATAGAAGCTACAGAACTTATAACCCCTTTTTCTACTTGTTCTGGAGATATATTCAACATGCCTAATTGTTTGCGAAGTCCGTTATACCTAGCGACTGCAGTTTTATACTCGCTCTCGGCTTTTAGAAAGCTTTTCTGTGAAGATATTTTCTCGGCAACCATGGTTTGTTGACGTTCAAACTCTGCTTTTAAATAACTTAACTGTCCATTTACCTCCATATATTGTTGTTGCAACGTAACAAACTCTGGATTTTCAATGGTCACCAATAATTGACCTTTTCTAACTTTATCGCCTATTAACAAAGGTGTCGTTTTAATATAACCACCCATTGTGGCACTAACTATCGCCCTATTCTGCGGCGGTACATCTATCATACCAGAAGTTGTTATCATTACAGGGAATTCCATTTCTTTTATAACATCTAACTTCATGTTGTTCTGTTCGAATTGTTCTTTAGAAATTTGAATACGATCATCTCTATTTACTTCTAATGATTCATTTTCGCTTGATTGCTTTTCGTTATCTCCACAACTTAAGAGTATGGCGAAAGAGAATAAGACTAAAATTTTATATATATGGTTTTGCATGATGCAGTATTTATAAGGTTAAGAAATTAATGTTTATAACAGTTACATTGTACTCTTTCAATTTATCTAGATAGCCCAACTTAATAGCATAGGCACTTTCTAAACTCTGTATATATTGAAAGAAATCAATTTCACCATTTTTAAAACTTATTTGAGCGGTTTTTAAAATTTCATCGGATAGCTCAGTGCCCTCATTTTCATAATAATTCAGCGAATTTTGAATCTGTGCAATTTTTTCGAGTAAGATTTCTTGCTTTGATTTTATTTGAATTTTATAATCAATGGACTCGGTTACCGCCCGTTCTTTGGCAATTTTTGAAGCTTTAATTCTAGCAGCTTGCCCACTGAACAACAACGGAATTTTTAATCCCAATTGATATCCAATAAGATTATTATTCAGTTCCGAGTTTGAACCCTGAAAATAGGCTAGACTTATATCTGGAAGTAATTGCTGTTTTTCAAAATTACTTTCGGCAGCCATTAATTGCATATTAGTTTCATAATAAGAAATCTCTGGAGTGCTTTCAACAGTTATAGCTTTCAAATCGATTTTAAGATTCATTTCTTCAGATAGCACCAAACTATCCTCAACTTGAACTATCCGCAATAAATTAGCATATGCCATTGATACCTGCTGAATTGCCTGTTGATAATCTAGATTGATTACCTGCTGTTTTGAAGTTGCAGTTATCTTTTCTAGATAATTGGTTTCGCCCAGTTCAAATTTTCTTGCGGCAACAGATGAAAAATTAGCGTACAAGCTATCTAAACGTTTATAAACCCGGACTTTTTCGCGGGCAATTTGATATTCGTAATATCCAATAGTCACCTCTCTTTCTATAGCCTTTCTTTGAATATCGAACTCAGTTTGCACCAAATTATTCTTCACCTTATACACCCTCTTCTGAGAAAAATATTCAGTAGGAAAACGAAAATCTTGCTGCACACCAAATACTTTTAATGGCACATTATTTATAGCAAGGTTGTTTTCATCGTATTCATAATACACATGCGTTTTATTAAAATTAAAAGCGCTGTTAATCATCGATTGAGATTCCTCTACTTTTAATCTACCGGCTTTTAAACCCATATTGTTTTCAATACTAAAGGGTATTAATTCATCAAGGTTTTGACCTTTTGTTTCTTGTGCAGAAACACCAACAGTTAAGAGTAGCGCAATAAACGCTATACCATTTTGCAAAGTTGTTTTGGGAATTGGTTTTCTTGAATTCTCATACTTATCAAATATGGAAAATAGTACAGGTAAAACGACCAAGGTTAATATAGTAGCCGTAAATAAGCCCCCAATTACTACAGTTGCCAATGGTCTTTGCACCTCTGCGCCTGCATTTGTGGATATTGCCATCGGTAAAAAGCCAAGAGCAGCTGCAGAAGCGGTAAGCAATACAGCTCTTAATCTATCTTTTGTGCCTTGTTTTATTAACGCATCTAAACTTTCGAACGAATGTTTTTTCAGTTCTTTAAAATGCTCTATTAAAACGATGCCGTTGAGTACCGCTATACCAAAAAGCGCAATAAAACCAACCCCTGCAGATATACTAAATGGTAAACCTCGCAACCATAATAACAATACGCCACCAACAGCTGCTAATGGAATAGCAGAATAAATTATTAGAGCTTCTTTTACTGATTTGAAAGCAAAAAATAATAAAATAAAAATGAGAATTAACGCAATAGGCACAGCTACTAAAAGTCTGTCACGAGCGCTCTGTAAATTTTCGAATTGCCCGCCATAGGTAATAGTATATCCTGCTGGTAAGTTTACATTTTTATTAATTAATAGCTGAACATCATCAACTACTGATTGCAAATCACGATTACGAACATTCACTCCAACTACGGTGCGTCTTTTTGTATCATCCCTAGATATTTTTGCGGCTCCTTTTTTATAACTGATATCTGCCAGTTCACTCAAAGGCACTTTTCCTCCTGAAGGTAAATCCACATATAAATTTTTGAGATCATCAATATCTTTCCTCTTTTCTTTATCTAAACGCACCACTAAATCGAATCGCTTTTCACCTTCAAACACACTACCAGCGGTCTTACCAGCAAAACCCATCGATACCATATCGTTCAATTCTTGAATGTTTAATCCGAAGCGCGCAATTTTAGCACGGTCATAGTTTACGCTCATTTCAGGAAGGCCTGCTATTTTCTCTACACTAATATCAGCGGCACCTTTTACATGCTTAATTAAATTACCAATCTCGCTTCCCTTTTTAGCAAGAACATCTAAATCAGGTCCGAATATTTTAATGGCAATATCTGCACGCACACCAGTTATCAACTCATTAAAACGCATTTCTATCGGTTGTGTAAACTCCACCTCCATACCTGGTATTACCGCCAATGCCTCTTTAAACTTATCTGCCAACTCATCTTTGCTAGTAGCACTTGTCCACTCCCCTTTTGGCGCCAGTTTAATAATAACATCACTCTCTTCCATAGACATAGGATCAGTCGGTACTTCGGCAGCGCCAATTCTAGTAACTACTTGCTGTACTTCTGGAAAATTATTCAGAATTATTTTTTCAATTTCAGTTGTTATCTCCACGGTTTTACTCAACGATGTTCCTGTTTTCAGAACAGGCTGAATAACAAAATCACCTTCGTCTAACGTAGGTACAAACTCGCCACCCATATTGGTATATAAAAATAGCGCACCTATAAGAAGTACTGATGCAACGCCCAAAACCAATTTCTTACTTTGTAATGCCCAGTCTATAATTGGCTCATATTTTTTGTTCAACCATTTCATTAAACGAACCGAAATATTCTTATCAGATTCTTTAGATGGTTTTAAGAAAATTGAGGCAGCAACTGGCACATACGTAAAACATAATATCATTGCTCCAATTAGAGCGAAACTAAATGTTAGTGCCATAGGCTTAAACATTTTACCTTCCACACCACTTAAAGATAGAATAGGTATAAAAACAATTAGAATTATAAGCTGCCCAAAAATGGCCGAATTCATCATTTTTGAAGCGCCATTAAAGGTGATTTCATCTTTTAGATGCTGCTTCTCTAATTTTTGCAGACTATTTATCTCTTGCTGCTTTCTGGTGATTTCAAAAGCAATGAACTCTACAATAATTACTGCGCCATCTATAATAATACCGAAATCTATAGCTCCTAAACTCATTAAATTGGCATCGACTCCGAATATATACATGAGCGATAATGCGAACAACAAACACAACGGAATTACTGATGCTACCACTAAACCTGATCTAAAGTTACCCAATAGCAGTACGACCACGAAAATTACAATGAGACAACCTAAAATTAAGTTTTCGGTTACCGTAAAAGTGGTTTTAGCAATCAGTTCGCTTCGCTCTAAAAACGGATTAATATAAACGCCTTTCGGTAACGACTGTGAAATTTCAGCAACACGTTCTTTAACTGCTTCTATCACTTTTTTAGAGTTGGCATCTTTTAACATCATTACTTGCCCTAATACTTTCTCGCCTTCTCCATTACCTGTTATTGCTCCAAAACGAATAGCACTACCGAAATCAACTGTAGCTATATCCTTTATATAAATTGGTATTCCACTTTCATTTTTCACTACAATATTTCGAATATCATCAAGAGAAGCTACCAACCCTTCTCCACGAATAAAGAAAGCTTGATTCACTTTTTCTATGTAACCACCACCAGAAACACTGTTATTACTTTCAAGCGCTTTAAAAACATCACTTGCGGTGATATTCATGGCATTTAACTTCTGCGTATTTATGGCTACCTCATATTGTTTTAGAAAGCCGCCCCAGGTATTCACCTCAACAACACCAGGTATTCCTGACAATTGTCGTTTAACAACCCAATCTTGTATAGTTCTTAAATCTGTTACGGTATATTTATCTTTGTATTCTGGTTCAACCTCCAAAACATATTGGTAGATTTCTCCTAAACCAGTGGTTATGGGGCCCATTTGTGGCGTTCCAAAACCTTCCGGTATTTTCTCGGAAGCGGATGCAATTTTCTCCGTTATGAGCTGTCTTGGCAAATACGTTCCTAAATCATCATCGAATACTATGGTTACTACCGATATACCGAACTTTGAAACAGAACGAATTTCCTTAACCCCGGGCAAGTTTGCCATCTCTAACTCCACCGGATAGGTTATAAATTGCTCCATATCTTGAGTAGAAAGATTACGCGACGTGGTAATGACCTGAACTTGGTTATTTGTCACATCCGGCACTGCCCCAATCGGAATTTGAGAAAGGGCAAATAAGCCGTAGCCAACTATGAATACGGTAAATAATAGAATAATTAACTTATTCTTTAAACTGAAATTAATGATATGTGAAAGCATGTTTTCATATAAATCAATGTTAAGCGTTCAAATTCAATGAAATGAATTTGAACTAAAAAATTAAAAAATCGATTGTATTATGAAATGCGTGGTGGTTGTAAAATACCTTGTGTATGCAATGAAGATGTAGGTGCCTGATAATAGAAATTTGCAGATTTATAATCTGAAAATTCAATTACATTCAAATCAGACTTATAGGTACTAATAAAAACATCGGCTACACAGGTATGTGATGCACTATGATTAAAAGGAAGTTTTTCGTGATCTTTCTTTTCTTCTTGATGATCTCTTTGGTGGTCTCCTTTTAATTCACCGTAATGCTTAGAAAGAAAAACAATCATATTATCCCCATACTGGTCACTGTGAAACTGCGCATGTTCGATTAATTCATCTAATTGTATAATATCATCATAATGCACGCCAAAACTTTGCAGCATAATTAACGATGATACTAGTATGGAAAACAGTTTATTCACTTTAGTAAAATTAATAAAATTATTAATATGGGGTACTTTAACTACAGTCATAAAGCCAATTCATATTCATTCTAATTGGTTAAATGATAAACATCCCTAAGTATAGAAATAACCATGCCTTCATCATAGGTTTCTAAATCATATCTAATTCTTAGTTTCGTGCCTAATGGTGCATAATAATAAATCGTCCATGCATCAGCTTCACCAACACCTACGCACCCGTTTGAATATGCCTTACCCAATGTATTGGGATTTGTTGTCGGGTGTATCATTTGCCCATTTCTAATATTATTGATTTCAGTTTCTATCCAAGGAATTTGGGGCATCAAAGTTGTTTTACCATCATCTCGTCTTGTTACATAAAAACGTTTTCCATTCACTGGATTATAAAAATCTGGATGCTTTACATGTTTTACGATAGTGCCTTTTCCTGTTTTGGTTCTTAAGTCTGTTACTCGATCACCAAATTTTAAGTAGCGCTCTCTATTCTGCCCTACTCTAACCGGAAAAGTGTATAACAATATAGAATCTTGAAAAATTCTTAATTTATATTCCGGAATGTTAATATCGATTTCTGTAGCATAAAAATTCTCGAGCAACTTACAAGCACTTAAAGAATCTGGAATAGTTAATTGGCTTCCTTTTGGAAGAACAATCATTTGCTTTTGGTCATAAACAAATGAGTCACGAGCCATCATTCTATAATAATCAGTATTAGCCAATGTATCTATAATCCACGGATTATTTCTAACCAAAAGATGCTCTGATAAAGCATATGGTACTAGCGAATCATATTTACTCACTACAGAATCCATAAATTCAAAATACTTTCCAATCCTAACATCCTTAGTCACCATTAATTGTTTATAGCTTGGCACCTCTTTAATATGTGGTGTAGCAATTATAATCTTGGCTTGTTCTTTTTCTAAGTTAGGAGGATTAATGAAATTACATGAAATGAAAAGAAAGCACGTAACAATAATAGAGAAGTAATAGATGGATATCTTTTTAAGCATATATTATTCCATTTTTACACATAAACATTCATTATACATTTTTATATACAGGCTAAACAAGTCTTATTTTCTACACCAATAAACTAAACTCAAATAGGATTATTTACACTTAATCACAAATATTATAATGGTATAAATATAATTAGTCGCTCACTAGAAAAGAATGACCGTAGTCATGTTCTTTTAGGTCTGGTTTCCCCAAACCACCATTTCGTTTCCATTTTTTTTTCGATAAGCCCAAATCTTTTTATGGCATGTTCTTTAAGGTGCTCCTCCATTTCGTTCACAGAATCGGTCAAGAACAATAAATTCATATCTTCTTTAGAAATGCTTTCCCTTTCACTCATCATCCTTATATGATCATATAACTCTTTATGGTATTCCTTACCGAAAAGCACGACTGGAAAGTGATTAATCATCTTGGTTTGTATTAACGTTAATGCCTCAAAAAGCTCGTCTAATGTTCCTATACCTCCAGGCATTACAATAAAAGCGTATGAATATTTCAATAGCAAAAACTTACGTACAAAGAAATATGGGATATTTATCCATTTATGAAGGTACGGATTGGGTTTCTGTTCAAATGGTAAAATGATATTGCACCCAACCGAATAACCATTATTAAGATATGCTCCTTTATTGGCGGCTTCCATAATACCAGGTCCACCACCAGTCATTACCGTAAAACCCATTTTTGAAAGAACCTTGCCAATTTCTTCGGCTTTTATGTAATTCAAGTCTTTCTCGTCAAATCTCGCCGATCCAAAAACGGTTACACAGGGACCAATAAAATGAAGTTTTCGAAAAGCTCGTATAAAGTGGTATTGTACTTTAAAAGTAAACCAAAGTTCCTCAAATCGGCTTCGGGGACCATCTAAAAGATTATGTTCCTCGCTTAAATAAAAGGAATTTAAATTCCTTTTTGTTTCGTCTTGCATGTCATATTCAATTGTTCAAACATAAATGTAGCCTATACCTAAAACTATAAAAATGACAATTCTCATAATGCTATCATGATATTGGTCATTTTTAAAGTAGTAGTTTCAAATTACTTTTGAGCATGGCCGATAGCATAATAACTGTATTTGCAAAATCGAAAATGGTGGGGCGAATAAAACAATTCTTCATACAAATTGGGGAACTGTCTAATTTCGCGGGACGCTTTTTCAAAGAAATCTTTACGGCGCCTTTTGAGTTTAAGGAGCTCTTGCGCCAATGCTATCAAATGGGTAACCGGTCATTAGTACTTGTTTGTATGACTGGTTTTATTATCGGTTTGGTACTTACATTACAATCTAGACCTACGATGATTCAATTTGGAGCTGTATCTATGATGCCGAATATGGTTGGTATTTCTATTGTAAGGGAAATAGGGCCGGTTATTACGGCATTAATATGTGCTGGTCGTATTGCCTCTGGCATTGGCGCCGAATTAGGTTCGATGAAGGTTACCGAACAAATTGACGCCATGGAAGTTTCAGGTACCAACCCATTTAAATATTTAGTTGTAACACGAATTTTGGCCACAACTTTAATGATTCCTATTTTGGTAGTCTTTGGAGACTTGATTGCACTTCTTGGTTCTGCCTTGGTTGAAAATATTAAAGGGCAAGTATCTTTTCAACTCTATTTTAATACAGTATTTGATGCATTGAGTTATGGAGATTTGGTGCCAGCTACCGTAAAATCATTCTTTTTTGGTTTTGTAATAGGATTAGTTGGATGTTTTAAAGGCTTCAACAGTAAAAAGGGAACTGCAGGGGTTGGTATTGCCGCCAATACCGCTGTGGTCATGGCTTCACTACTGTTATTCGTAGTAGATTTTATAGCCGTCTTTATTTCTGATATTTTTTATGAACTATAAAATGAAAAAAGATTCGACCAACATACAGACAAAAGGAGTTCAAAAACCGAACAAGGGTACAGAGCGAAAAGCCGTGATCCAGATTAAAAATGTCACTAAAAGCTTTGGTGATAACCATGTTTTGAACGGTTTTAATATGGTTCTTCACGAAGGTGAAAATCTAGTGGTCATGGGCAAATCGGGTTCTGGAAAATCTGTGATGATAAAATGTCTGGTAGGTTTAATGGCTCCTGATAGTGGTTATATAGAGGTGATGGGAAAAGAAATATCCACTTTAGACCGTCAAACTTTGGATGAGTTACGTTCTGATATCGGTTTTCTTTTTCAAGGTAGCGCCTTATATGATTCAATGACCGTTCGCGAGAATTTAGAATTCCCAATGCGCAGACATAAAGAGAAACTGGGCATTGTTCAAGATACCACTCCACTTGTGATGGAAGCATTGGAAAATGTAGGTTTGGCACATACTCTAGATTTAATGCCCGAAGAGCTATCCGGTGGTATGAAAAGAAGAATCGCTCTTGCACGAACACTCATCTTGAAACCAAAAATAATCTTGTACGATGAGCCAACTAGTGGGCTCGACCCAATTACAGCAAAAGAGATTATTGAACTGATGCGTAGCATTCAAAGGAAATATGGAACCAGCTCTTTAATCATTACACATGATGTGGACTGTGCAAGAGTAATTTCTGAGCGTATGATTCTTTTGGTCGATGGCATAAATTATGCCGAAGGCTCATATGCGGAGTTATCAGCATCTAGAGATCCAAAAGTAGAAGCATTCTTTAAAAAATAATATCATGGCTAAAACAAAATTAGAAAATTTAAGGTTAGGTATTTTTGTGGTATTAGGAATTACCCTGCTACTCTTTGCAGCATACCTTATAGGTAACCGTCAAAATATGTTTAGTAGAACCTTCGAAATTAGTGCTGTTTTTAAGAATGCTACAGGACTTCAAAATGGAAATAATGTTCGTTTTTCTGGAATTAATGTGGGTACAGTCAATGGCATTGAAATGATAAATGATACTACGATCCGGGTACGAATGATTATACAAGATGAAATGCGAAGCCATATCAAAAAAAACGCCGTCGCAAGTATTGGCACCAATGGGCTGGTCGGTAGTTTGATTATCAATATTATTCCTGGGGCAGGAAAAAGTTCACTGATCAGTACTGGAGACGAATTACAATCTTCCAATAAAATAGGTACACAAGATATGATGAGCACATTGAATGTTACCAATGAAAATGCTGCTTTATTGACCGCGGACCTATTAAAGATAACCCAAGCCCTTAACCAAGGTAAAGGAACCTTGGGTAGATTACTTAATGATACAGTTATGGCGAATGACTTACAACAAACCATTCTAAATCTTAAGAATGCAAGTAATAGTGCAAATGTTACCATAATCAAAATGAACAAAATGGTTGAGCAATTGAATTTTGAAGAGAGTGCTGCCGGTGTTTTATTAAATGATACTATTTCTGGAGGAAGAATGAAAAATGTTATTGAACATTTAGAAACAACCTCTATTGAAATTGAACTAATGTCACAAAACCTTAATTCAATTATAGGTGGAATAAATGAAGGGAATGGTGCTATTAACTATCTTACCAGAGACTCTTTATTTGTCAACCAATTAGAACGAAGTATGCAAAATATAGAACAAGGCACCGAGCGATTCAATGAAAACATGGAAGCCTTAAAACATAATTTTCTAACAAGAGGATATTTTAGAAAGTTAGCGAAAAAGGAAAAGAAAAATATGAATTAAATGCATCTTATCACTAATAAATAAACCCTACTTAAAATTATGTAATGGCTTAGACCGCACTATTACATCAGCAATATTTTTATATTATATGTTTAAATTCCTTTTACTTCCAAATTTTCGCGATCTTCAAATCTTTGTGATTGATTAGGGCTACATAAAGCCTTAACGCTAATAAATCCTATTAATTTATTAAACACCTATAACTTTAAACACGTGAGTAAAGCTATTTATATTGTCACTACTGAGCCCAACAGTGGAAAATCAATTGTTTCCTTGGGCCTTATGCAACTTTTATTGGGCAAAACTGCCAAAGTAGGCTATTTCAGACCTATTATTGATGACGTTCCAAACGGAAAAACAGATAATCATATTGATACGGTTTTAAGCTACTTCAATGTAGATATGAAACCTGATGAAGCCTATGCATATACACGTAGCCAAGTCGTACAATTAAAAAACAAGGACAAAGACGATGAAATTGTTGGTCATATCATTCATAAATATAAGACTATTGAAAATCGATTCGATTTTGTACTTGTAGAAGGCACCGATTTTTCTGGTGAAGGAGCAATTATAGAATGGGATATTAACGTACTTATTGCGAAGAATTTAGGTATACCTGCAATTATTCTTGCAAGCGGAAAAAATAAAACTTTAGATGAGTTATTGGGTAACCTTTACATGGCCTATGACTCATTTAAAGAGAAAGGCGTTGAAGTTTTACTAATTATAGCAAATAAGGTACAGCCAGAAAATTTAGACGTAGTAAGCAATGGGCTTAAGGAAAAACTACCAGATAATATTTTGGTCGGAGCTATTCCCATAAACAATACATTAGGTAGCCCAACAGTTAAAGAAATTGCCCAAGAGCTAGATGCAAAAATTCTTTTTGGTGAAGATTATATAAACAATCAAGTAGGTAAATTTAGTGTTGGGGCCATGCAGTTACGTAATTACCTAACACACTTAAAAAAAGATAGCTTAGTCATTACACCAGGTGATCGGGCAGATATAATTTTGGGCGCCCTACAGGCCAACATTTCTTCCAATTACCCAAACCTTTCTGGTATTGTTCTAACTGGCGGACTTATTCCTGAAGAGTCTATCATTAAATTGATAGAAGGTTTATCCGATATTATCCCTATACTTTCAGTGACAGGTGGCACTTATTCGGTGACCAATAAAATTGGGACTATTAGACCCCGTATTTACGCGGAAAACACTGAAAAAATAATTACTTCAATTCAAGAATTTGAAAAACATGTTCCAACAAAAGAATTGTCTGAGCGGTTGATCACATTTAAAGCAAAAGGTATTACCCCTAGAATGTTTCAATATAATTTGCTTCAAAAAGCTAAATCTACTAAGAAACATATTGTATTACCTGAAGGGTTGGATGAGCGAATTCTTTTAGCCACTAAAAAGCTTATCGATGCTGATGCTGTATCCATAACCCTACTAGGAAATAGAGAACAGATTAAAGCTAAAGTAATAGAATTGGATATCGATTTAGACCTCAATGCAATTGATATCATTGACCCTACTACATCGAGCCAATTTACTGATTATGCCACCACTTTGTTTGAATTAAGAAAGCATAAAAATGTGAATTTGGCTATGGCTAAAGATTTAATGGAAGATGTTTCTTATTATGGTACTATGATGGTGCACAAAGGGCATGCCGATGGAATGGTTTCAGGGGCTGTTCATACGACCCAACATACAATTCGTCCTGCGTTACAATTCATAAAAACTAGACCAGATGTTTCTATAGTTTCTTCTATTTTCTTTATGTGTTTACCAAATAGGGTGACCGTTTTTGGAGATTGCGCAATTAACCCTAACCCAACTGCAGAACAACTGTCTGAAATAGCTATATCCTCAGCAGCAACAAGTGCCGCTTTTGGCATTGAGCCAAAAATTGCCATGCTTTCTTATTCCTCAGGTGCCTCTGGTGTTGGTGAAGATGTAGATAGAGTACGAAAGGCTACCGAAATCATAAAAGAGAAAAGACCTGACCTTAAAGTTGAGGGGCCTATCCAGTATGATGCAGCGGTTGACGCCAAAGTGGGACTCAGTAAATTACCCGATTCTGAAGTAGCAGGGCAAGCAAGTGTTTTTATATTTCCAGATTTAAATACTGGTAATAATACGTACAAAGCTGTTCAAAGAGAAACAGGAGCTTTAGCAATCGGACCAATGCTACAAGGCCTAAACAAACCAGTTAATGACTTAAGTCGTGGCTGTACCGTTGATGATATATTCAATACAGTAATAATTACAGCAATTCAAGCGCAGGGTCTTTAAAAACTATTTTCATGAATATATTAATTATCAATTCTGGTAGTTCTTCCATAAAATATCAACTCTTAGAAATGCCTTCAGCGCAAGTTATTTGCGCGGGCATGATAGAACGTATCGGTAGTGCCGAGTCTATTTCAACATTTAAATCTCAAGATTTTAAAATCGATAAAATCTCCGAAATAACAAATCACAAAGAAGGCCTCGAAACAATTACAGCGCTATTACTTGATTCTGAAAAAGGAGTGCTTAAAAGCACCAAAGACATTGATGCTATTGGCCATCGTGTAGTACATGGTGGCAGTGCATTCACTGAAACCACTTTAATCGACAATGAGGTGAAGAATAAAATTAAAATGTTCTCTCCTTTAGCGCCATTACATAACCCTGCCAACTTAGTAGGAATCGAAATGGCAGAAAAAATATTTAATTCTGCCAAACAAATAGCGGTGTTTGATACTGCCTTTCACGGAACGGTACCTGTAAAAGCCAAAAAATATGCGATACCTACTGAATTATATGATGATAAAGGAATTCAGGCTTATGGGTTTCATGGCACTAGTCATAAATACGTTTCTGAAAGAGCATCGGAATATTTAGGAAACAAAAATGTAAAGCTCATTTCTATTCATTTAGGAAATGGATGTAGTATTACCGCAATTAAAGATGGAAAAAGCATTGACCATAGCATGGGTTTTGCTCCTTCAAACGGACTTGTAATGGGTACCAGAAGTGGTGATATTGACCACTCTATTATTTTTTATATGGTAAATACCTTAGGTTATAGTTTAGACGAAGTAAATGAACTCTTAAACAAAGAGAGTGGTATGCTGGGTCTTACTGGTTTTAATGATTTACGAGATATTGAAAGCGAAGCTAGTAAAGGTAATACCAGCTGTATTTTAGCCTTGGAAATGAACGCTTACCGTATTAAGAAATATATTGGAGCGTATACTGCAGCTATGAACGGTTTAGATGCAATTATTTTCACAGCAGGTATTGGCGAAAATTCAAGTTTAATGCGTGAATTAGTTTGTAAGGATATGGACATTTTTAAAATTCATTTAGATGACGCTAAAAATGATTTAAAATCGTCGACCATTCGAGAAGTGAATACTAAAGATTCTAAGGTCAAAATTTTGGTAATACCCACAAATGAGGAATTAGAAATCGCGAAGCAAGTGTACGGTTTACTCACCTAGTTAAACTATAAACTATTTTATAATCTTCTTGTGGCTAAGCTTATTACATAAATTTTGCTTTATGTAATTAGCAAGATTCGTATTCTAAATAAAAGAATCTACAAATAACATAAGTTATAGCATATGATGTATGTCATTTTTAAAATCTTTTTTTATAATTAAATTTAGGTTCAATTAAAATTTCTTAGAACTTAAAAATCAATATTATGCAAAACGATAGCGGAAATGTATTATTAGCGCTTTTAACAGGAGCAGCCATAGGAGCTGGAATTGGTATACTCTATGCACCAGACAAAGGAGTCGAAACTCGTTATAAAATAAAAAGAAAAGTAGAAGATACAAGTCACGATATAGCGGAACGTGTATCACATGCAAAAGATGAGCTTACAAAGACGGCAAACGAAAAGAAAGATGCATTTGACAGAAAATTAGATGAGGCGATTTCTACAATGAGCTATAAGGCAGATGATATCATTGATAAGTTAGAGCGGAAATTAGAAGACCTTAAAGCGAAAAACGCTCAACTACAAAAATAGTCAATATGGCTTTTGAAGAATTAAAAAATGACCTCACTGGGCTGAAAACCGAAATGAGGTCATTTATTGAACATAGCGATGAATACTATAGGCTTAAAGTCTTTAAGATTTTATCGAAACACGCTGCAGGTATTTTAAAGTTTTTAGTGATAGGCACAAGTTCAATTTTTGCGCTACTATTCTTATCATTTGCGGCCTGCCTAGGCTTATCAGAGGTATTCGACAGCTATCTTATGGGTTTTATAATTGTTGCCAGCTTTTATTTATTAGTCACCATACTACTCTATCTTTTTAGAGAAAAATTGAACACACCTGTACTTAAAAAATTATCTAAATATTATTTTGTCTGATTATGGTAAAAGGTTACACATCTTTTGAAGAAATAGATAAACGATTGAAAATATTAGAGCTTCAACGCGAGATTAATCAAGAAAGTCTAAAACTTAATTTTCAAAACGCTAGGGTAGATTTGGTGCCACAATTATTTCGTAAAAGTCTAGGAACAAATTTCACCCAAAACGATACCCTAAAAAGCTTATTCATCACCTTCATTACTAGCAAAGCATTGAGTTTTATTCGCCGTAAACGTGCGTCTAGAAATCGAGATTAATTGTAATATTATCTCAGTAGCTTCACTCTTAAACTGTATAAATTTTACGCTAAATTACGCACTAATTTTACTCACATAAATTTTGGCATAAACAATTTAAACACCATTGATACTAGGCTTAAAGCGATTTAAATGAAAACAGGATTAGTTCTTTCTGGTGGTGGAATGCGTGGTGTGGCGCATATAGGCGCTATCAAAGCTCTTGAAGAGAATCAAATTTATCCATCGTATATAGCAGGAACTAGTGCGGGTGCTGTTGTAGGGGCATTATATGCTGGAGGATGCACTTGGCAAAAGATGCTAGACTTTTTCAAAACGGTAGACTTATTTTCTGTTAAAAAATATGCTAGAAATAAGCCAGGCTTTATAGACACTTCTAAGTTTTATGACCAGCTGAAAGAGTATTTACCAGATGATGATTTTGCAGCGCTTAAGACACCTCTTTATATAACGGCAACCAACCTATTAGATGGTACCTTAAAAATATTTCACGAAGGACAACTTATTAAGCCAGTTTTGGCATCTGCAGCAGTTCCTGGATTCTTTGCACCCGTTCAAATAAAGAATGGATATTATATAGATGGCGGTACCTTAAATACTTTCCCAGTAGACTTAATTAAAATGTATTGTGACCAAATTGTTGGAGTTTATGTAAATCCTTTCGAGAAAGTAAAAATAGAGGATCTTAAACATGCACATAATATTTTAGAACGAGCGTATCACATTAAACTTGCCAATGAATCACTATCAAAATTTGACGATTGTAATCTTCTTATAAGCCCTAAAGGTTTAGAGAATTTTGGGATGTTTTCAATGAAAAATATCGACGCAATATTTCAATTAGGCTATGAATCAACACTAGATGCATTGGAAAATCACAATTCCTTAAACAAGTCAATATCTCCTGAAGAATTTGAATTAATGAACGGTTTTTATTTAGATTATAGTTAATACCAAATTCTACTTCCCTTTCAAAACCCATAGGTTGAGTAATTGTGCCCGTCTCGATACATTAGTAAAATCCACCAAAAAAAAAAGCGGTTTAGAATGAACTAAACCGCTTTTTTTTTGGTGAATTATGGCAATTGAGATTGCCTTACATTTATTACCCGTTTAAAAAAGATTCAATCTAATGAGATTCTTTTTATTTGAAATCGTTTAGAATTGATATCTAATACCCAAAGCTATATCAAGATCTAAATCATCTGAATAACTATCGTTAAAGCCTAATTCAGGTCTTACGTCAAGCGAAAGTACAAGTGGAAAATTAAAATCGTATTCTATACCGATATCTCCAGCTACCAAAGCAAAAATACCGTCATTATCACCTGCATCAAAAGACCCTATACCTGCACCAGCACCAACAAACCAATGAAAACCACCATCAATAGGCATTACCCATTGGTAAAGCCCTACAAGTTTAAATGCATCCACATTTTTTGAATCCCTCCAGCCCAAATCAAATTCCAATCTATTATTTTCCTTCAAATATCTTTGATAGGAAACTTCTCCTCCAAATCCATCATTGTCGCCAAGACGAAGTCCAAGCGCGTTTTTTGAAATTGATTGGGCCAAAACTGCACCAGTGGTAAAAGTAAAAATAGCAGTCAATATCAGTAATTTTTTCATAAATTTTTTGTTTGTTATTTAACACTACAAAAATACTGGGTAGTCTTTGGTTTTATTGACTATAATAAAAAAACATTTAACTCTTTTGGTGAAACGATAAAAATTTGCTTTTGTAGAATACACTTTCAAAAATTATTGGCTAAAATGTCAATAACGTTAAAAAATTGTTTTTTTGACTTATACTTAATTATTGTATCCTCTTAATTTTATAAAAAATTAATAAATCATGATAACCAAGACAAATTTACTTTGGATTATACCTAGCTTATTACTCATTGCTTGTGCTGCAAAACAAGACGGCGTACCAGAAGCTGTGCAACTAGCATTTGAGCAAAAGTATCCCGGAGAGAATGACCCAGATTGGCATATTGATGACAACGGTAATTATGAATCTAATTTTAAAATTGATGGCAAAAAATTGAGAGCCGATTTTAGTCCTGAAGGCAATTGGATAGAAACTGAAAGTAGCTTAGATAAAAATGAATTACCAAAAGCAATTCAAGAAAAAATAAAAGCTGATTTTAGTGCGTATGAAATTACAGAATTAGAAGAAGTTGACCATCATAGTAAAGGTAAGTTTTATGATATCGAATTTAAGCAAAAAGGGAAAAATATGGATGTAGAAATGAGAAGTGATGGTACAATCATCAATTAAAAATTCATTGAATTTTTAAAAATTAGATAACGTCATTACTTTTTTTATGCTTCAAATTGTATTAGGTACTTTTAAAAGTATGACTACTCGCAAAATATAAAAAATTGTTTCCTTTAGAAATTCCTAGTATAGTTTACTATCATAAGTTTGAATTTTGTTTGCTATTTACTATAGTTTCTAATCTTTATCTTTCTTCTTCTTCTATTTTATCAAGTCAATTATATTATAATTAGAGCAATTGTAAGATGACTAAGTTTATTACTTTAAATAATAATTTTTATAAAAAATAAAGTCTATTATGATGAACGAAGAAGATAAAAATTTAGATTTTAAAAATAACCAATCAGGAACAGAAAATAACGAAATAGGAAAACCTGTAAACACTGGTGGTGTGGCCCTTTCAATTCAGGATTTTGACATAGAACAACAATGGGCAATAATAAAAGACGAATATCTTTCCCACTATCCTGAAATTAAAAATATCGATACGGAATATGAAAAAGGTAATTTTTCGTCCATTATTGAAAGTATTGCAAAAAGAAGACAACGTACATCGAAAGAAATACGTGATGAAATTATGGAATGGTCCTCAACTAAATAGAACTAATGGTAGAAATCTTTAAGAATAAAGGTTCATTCCAATACAGTATAAATATTAATTTATTATTGTTTAACTTAATTTTCAAATAAATTGTTCGTATGAAATGGCAAGGTAGGCGTCAAAGTTCAAATGTCGATGACCAAAGAGGTCAGTCAAGTTCAGGAAAAGGTATTGGAGGTTTTAATCCCATGTTACTTGGTCCATTAATTAAAATACTTTTTTCAAAAACAGGCTTGATTATCATTGGGCTGTTTCTTGTATTTTCATTTGTAACTGGTAATAATCCGCTAAGTTTTCTTGGTAATTTTATTGGGGGCGATAATCAATCTATTTCTACCGAGTCTTATCAAGGTACAGAAAAAGAAAATCAGGAGGCCAAATTTAGTGCTACTATATTGGCAAGTACAGAAGATGTATGGAATACTATTTTAGATGATTATCGTGAGCCGACCTTGGTACTTTTTACAGGCTATGTGACCTCTGCCTGCGGTTCTGCCTCAAGTGCTACAGGGCCATTTTATTGTCCTGGTGATGAAAAATTATATCTAGATTTAAGTTTTTTCGAAGATATGGAACGGCAAATGAATGCACCGGGCGACTTTGCACAGGCCTATGTCATAGCACACGAAGTTGGTCATCATGTTCAAAAACTAATGGGAATAACTACTAAAGTAGATAAGCTAAGAGGTCAATTAAGTGAAAAAGAATTCAACAAATACTCTGTACGATTAGAATTACAGGCCGATTTCTTTGCAGGAGTATGGGCAAATCGTTCTCAAAGTATGACGCAGATGATGGAAAAAGGTGATCTTGAAGAGGCGTTGAATGCCGCCAATGCTATTGGCGATGACCGTTTACAGCGACAGTCAACTGGTAAGGTTGTGCCCGATTCATTTACCCATGGCACATCAGAACAGCGTATTAGATGGTTTAAAAAAGGGTTTGAAACTGGGGATATTTCGCAGGGAGATACTTTTAATGCATCATCCCTTTAATCAAGGTTCAATACTCAACTTATTATTATTGTTGTAAAATCAGCGCTTACGTTACCGAATACAATTTTAACACTAGAGTCTTATAATAGTAGAAAAATAGAGGATTTTGGTGAATTCTATAATGAGAATGATTAACCTGATTGCGTAACGAATGACAAATTATTTACTCGCAGTTTTTAAGAGAATAAATTCGCTAATATTTGTTGTATCAATAGCACCCACAAGCCGACCATTTTCAACTACTGGATAAAAATTAATATTTTCTTTTCCTATATTCTGTAATACTTTTATAATTTCTGTCGTCACATCTACGGTCTTAAATTTTCTCTGCATTATATCACCAACCAAAACCGAAGGTGTCTTCGCATGTTTTATAATGTCTTTTTGAGTTAGAATACCTAAAATTTTCTCGTTTTCTATGACAACAAAGTCTTTCTCTGTTCCTGCCAGCAGAATATCTATAACCTCTTGTAGGTTATTGCTTGGTTGTAATCTTGTAATATTGGTAAGTGTAGCCTCTTTCACTACATGACCTTTTAGTATATCTCCTTGCTTCACGATTTGATTTTCACCATAGGCTCCAAGAAATATAAAAAGAGCAATTAAAATTAAAAAAGGATTAAAAAATAGTCCGAGTACAAAAAATAAAATAGCCAAGCCTTGACCAATACTTGCTGCAATATTTGTAGCCGTAACACGACCAAGTTTAAAAGACAAAAGCGCACGAAGTACACGGCCACCATCCATTGGAAAAGCGGGTATTAAATTAAAAACCACTAACATCACATTTGCAATAAAAAGATAGAACAAAAAGTTTTGAAATGTTGGCTCATAAAGCATTTCCTCTAAGACGATAGCATCGAAATTGAAATAACTTCGAACAGGCACAATCAAGAAAAGTAGAATTGCGATAAACACGTTAACTGCCGGACCTGCCAAGGCAATCCATAATTCTTGTGCCGGCTTCTCAGGCATTTTTTCTAAAGTAGCAACTCCGCCAATCGGCAATAATAAAATATTCTTTGTCTTTACACCAAACTTTTTTGCAGTAAGTGCATGCCCCAATTCATGAAGAATTACACAAACGAACAATACCAATATAAGTGCCTCGTTGAGAAGAATTCTATTAAGTTCACTACCCCTCTGTATTTCTAAAAATGCAACCCAAATGAGTAGCAATGTAAATGTCCAGTGAACTTCAATTTTTATCCCTGAAACGCTTCCTATTTTCAATGCACCTTTCATATAGATTAATTTTCAACTAAGGTATTTGAGAACATGGTTTACACCAATGACATTGGTCATAGCAAGTATTAATTCATCAAATTATATTTGATGTAAATCATGAATTATAACACCATGAACAACATTATTACACTTACTGTTAACCCTGCTATTGATAAAAGCACCACTGTTGATGGTATACGACCAAACAGTAAATTAAGGTGTAATATTCCTATATATGAACCTGGTGGTGGTGGCATTAATGTTTCGCGGGTAGTTCAAGAATTAGGCGGTACTTCTCTTTGTATGTATATGGCAGGAGGACCTACCGGAACTCATCTTAAAAAACAATTAACAGATTTGAATATCGAACAACAAGTTATCCCTATTTCAGGGTGGGTTCGAGAGAATCTTGCGGTAACCGACACTAAAAACAACGAGCAATATCGTTTTGGAATGCCGGGACCTATAGTAGAAGAGAGTGAATGGAAAAATGCTTTAATACAATTAGATACTGTGCTATCAGAAAATGATTTCTTGGTGGCTAGCGGAAGTCTTTGCCCAGGAATGCCTATCGATTTTTTTGCGCAAGTCTCTAAAATTGTTAAGAAAAACAACGCAAAATATATTTTGGATACCTCAGGCGAAGCTTTGATAAAGGGAGCTAATGAAGGCGTCTACCTTTTAAAACCAAATTTAGGTGAGTTAGCTACACTCTGTGGTTTTGAAGAAATATCTTTTGTTGAACTTGAATCTGTCGCTAAAAATTTTATAAAGAATAACCCATGTGAGATACTGGTAATTTCGATGGGGCCAAAAGGCGCTATGATTGTTACAAATAATGAAGTTACCTATATAAAGGCGCCTATTGTATTTCAAAAAAGCACCATCGGTGCAGGCGATAGTATGGTGGCAGGCATAGTTCTAGCGCTAGCTCAAGAAAAATCAATAAACGAAGCGGCTACGTTTGGTGTTGCTTGTGGTACAGCTGCTACTATGACAGAAGGTACACAATTGTGTAAAAAGAAAGATGTATACCAATTAAATAACTGGATTATTGAAAACTCTGAAACATCAAAAAAGTAAATAATCAACAAATATTAATCTTAAAAAAGACATACTATGGCTTACTATTTTTCAACAAAACTTAAGAATCTAACTTTTAAAGATGCGATCGCAAGAACTATTGAAGCATTAAATTCTGAAGGTTTTGGTGTTCTTACAGATATTGATATGAAGGCTACACTTAAGAGTAAGCTTAATATTGACTTTTATAACTATAAAATCTTAGGCGCTTGTAATCCTTCATTAGCCTACAATGCTTTACAAGAGGAAGATAAAATTGGCACAATGCTACCCTGCAATGTAATTGTTCAAGAAAAAGAAAAAGGTATTATTGAAGTAACTGCAGTAGACCCTGCTGCTTCTATGCAAGCCGTTGCCAATGATAAACTGATTTCCGTAGCACACACGGTAAGTGAAAAATTAAAAAAAGTCATACAAAAAATACAAGACAATGTTTAAGGTGATAGTAATGAACATATATTAAAATTTAAGAAACAATGACTGTAGATATTTAATACCTATATATAATTTTGAAAAGTCTGCGGCAGAAACTATAAATGATTTAAAAAGGCAGTTAAGAAAAAGGGAAATTAAACAATCACTGATACCGTATTATAGTAAAAGAAAATAATGAAATTTATAGAGTTTTCAAGGCTTTACTAAGTTTCATTTTTTTTAGGTGCCAATACCCAAATAGCGTAACTACTTCCTAAATTATTTAGTGGTCACCTAGTTCAAAGATTTGTTTATGGTGTAAATGATTTTAATTTAAAACTAGTTGCTTATATCTCAAAAAAAAAACTGCTAATCAAATGATTAGCAGTTTTTTTCAAAAATAATTCGGGGGAATTTCGGCTATTTCTCAATCGCAATTTTATAATGGTATTTATGCTTATCATATAAATTCATTTGTTCTGTTTTATATTTTCAGTCAGACTATTTTAAAAAAACAAACACGACTCTACCCTAGAGTGGGGGAATAAAATCTAGAATAGATTCATGTTTGTTTATAAACACTTAATTAATCTAACACAAACTCTTTTGTAATTTGCTGAATTCTACGAACTGATAGAGGCTTATCTATAAAACCAGAACAAGCACTATGCTGTTCAGCATGAATTATTTCTTGTAAATTAGTCGTAGATGATAACATGTAGATTTTTATGGTATTCAATTTCTCACAATTTAGTTCGCTAAATGCATTTAAAAATTGAAACCCATTCATTTCGGGCATATTAATATCTAATAAAATGATATCAGGAAAAAATACGGATTCTAAACCCAGTTGATCATCTAAAGAGTATAAATATTCAAGCGCTAATTTTGCATTAGTGAATGTTTTAAAATTAGACTCTATTGAGAATTTCTCTATGATTTTTTGATTGATAAACAGATCAATTTCTCTGTCATCGATAAGCATATAATTTAGTTTCATCGGTAATATTTGTATTAAATAGTTCTGGGAATTTTAATTACAAAACAAGCCCCTTTATTAATTTCACTTTCAACTTTAATTTTTCCATCTAAACTTTCTACTATATTTTTAACTATATACAACCCTAGCCCGTTGGTTCCTAGGCAATTTTCTGCCTCAGTTCTGTAGTATAATTTGAATATTTTATTTAGCTCCTTTTTAGCAATACCTTTTCCATTATCACCAATTAATATCACCACCTCATTATCTGATGATGTAACTTTTATATCTATAAATGGAGCATGATTTTCTGATTGTACTAGAGAGTATTTTACCGCATTTTGTATTAAATTTTTAAATACTACTAAAAGTAAATCAGGATTAGACCTAAAATTCTGGCAGTTTTCAATATCAACATTGAACTTTATATTCTCAAATTTGCTTTCCCCATGTAGCATTTTCAAAGCATTATTAACTAGTGAAGAAAAATCAATAATTTTTAGCTCATGAGATTGCTTGGAAATTAAAGAGGCATTTGAAAGACCCTCTGAAAATACTTTTGCATGGTTAATAGTTTTCTCAAGTTTGTCTATTAAAATCTGTATTTTATCGATAGACTCTTCTCCTTTTATAAGATTAATTAAACCTTGCGCTGAAGAGAATGGAGCATTTAGATCATGTGCAGAACGATAAAAAAACAATTCTAAATCTTTGGTTTTCTGTTTTAACTTATTTTGAAAAGCAACTCGCTTGGTTATATCTAACATCTTTAAGATAGTATACCTCTCACCATCTATATCCCATTTACTTATGATTAATTCAACTGAAAACTCCTCACCTTGTTTGTTTAAACATTTTAATTCAAGGACCTCACTTTTTTTAACTGTTTTATATCGTTTCAATAATCCTAAAAGATCTGAAATTTTTGAATTTTTATGTTTTTCAATCATTAAAACCGAAAGGTGTTGACCAAGAATTTCAAATTCAGAATAGCCAAAAGCCTTTTCAGCCCCTTCATTCCATTTTATAATAGATCCATTATCGTCGGTAACTATAATGATCCCTATTTTTATCGACTTATAAATTAATTTGTACAGGGCCTCATCCTTATCTATTTCTTGATTTAGTGTCATACATTTAGATATGTCTTCATAAATACTTAAAAATTTGAATTTATTTTGATTACCATATTTTATTGGAAAAATGGTGGTTTTTAAACTAATTGATTCTCCGTTTTTTAACTTATCTGTTAAAACTCCACGCCATTCTTCTCCTTCTTTAAGGCTACTCCATAAACTATTATTCTCTTCTAAGGATTGAAATTCTGAGTTTAAAAATTCGTGTCTAACACCAATTACTTTATTAACATTACAATCTAAAACTTTACAAAAATTATCATTGGCATATTCAATGATGCCATGAGAATCTGTAATCGTATATATAGAGTTGATATTAAGAATACTCCTATTACTTAGTTCTATATCCTTAGATTTATCTAACCAAAAGTGTTTTACTGCTTCCATACCCTAATTCTTATATTTTAGACAATAACTTGTAGCTGTTGTCATATCCTTAAATATTGCATGGGGTATTTTGGTATCATAAATTCTTTTATAGGATTGTATCAATAAGTTTATAGCGAGTGAATTCACAACATATGCCGCAGAAACTATAAGTGGCATTGAATTAAATTTTTTTGATAATAACTGTGCAGCAGCAATTGAGAAGGTACCCTTAGTATCTCTTAAATCGATAACAAAAGGCAGTGGTACCCCATTCGTTAATTTTATAATGGCCTCTATATATAGTTGGGCACTTTTAAAATCCAATTGATTGTGAGCATCTAAATTATTTATCTTACAAAAAAGGATTCCATTACTTTCCGTCCACAAAGTGGCATGTTCATATGTAATTATGTTTTCCATTATACTTCCTTTGAAAAACATAAGCCAATTGCCATGCCAGAATACATAAAGGAACAATTTAAAATAATAAACATCTGATTATATGATACTTATGATTTTTTAATGAGATTTTATAAAACAAAAAAAGAACGGCATACCGTTCTTTTTTTGATGTGATTTCTTACATGCACGGTATACCGTGCATGCTGTTATGGTTTTTTAATCCCTAATTTGACTATTTTGTCGCGTAGTGTACTAGGTTTTAATTCAAGCATTGAAGAAGCTCCATTAGCCCCACTAATTTTCCAATCACATTTCTCTAATACTTGAATAATATGATCACGTTGCACTGCATCTAATGATAGATTTTTATGGTTAATAGTTTTTGTATTTTGATTGGTAGATTCAAAACCCGGTATTACTAGTGTGTCATTAGTAGCTAAAATTGCAGCTCGTTCTATTAAATTCTCAAGTTCTCTAATATTACCCGGCCAATTATAGCCTTTTAATTTACTCATCGCCTCATCGCTAATAAATTTTATGCTTTTACCATAAGCTTTATTAAACTTATCTACGAAATGTTCTACCAATAACGGAATATCATCTATTCGCTTTCTTAAGGGGGGTACGTCTATTGGAAAAACATTAAGACGAAAATATAAGTCTTCTCTAAATTGCTTTTTTTCAATTTCCTTTTTAAGATCCTTGTTTGTTGCAGCTATTACTCTAACATCTAATTTTTTTATTTCTGTGCCTCCAACTACTTCAATTTCTCCTTCCTGTAAAAAACGCAATAGTTTCGGTTGCATATCTATGGGTAACTCTCCTATTTCATCTAAAAACAGGGTGCCTCCATCCGCTAATTCAAATTTTCCTATTTTATCACTAAATGCCCCTGTAAACGAACCTTTTTTATGTCCAAATAATTCACTTTCTATAAGCTCTCGTGGTATGGCAGAACAATTTACCTTAATTAATGGTTTATTATTTCGCAAACTTATATTATGAACGGCCCTAGCTAATAGTTCTTTACCGGTACCTGATTCACCTAATAGTAATACCGTAGCTGTAGTTGGCGCAACTTTTTCAACCTCTGTTAAAACATCACTAAATACTGCACTGCCGTACACCATTTCTTCGTAATTAAAAACTAAATCTAGCTCATTACGCAGGTATACATTTTCTTGTTCTAATTGTTTTCTTAATATATTTAGTTCTTTATTTGCTATAGTAAGTTGCTCATTGGCCATAAAAGCTTCTGACTCTGCCATTTTACGTTCTGTACTCTCCACCATTAAAGACACTAAATTGGCAATAGAGGTTGCGAACTCTTCTTCATCTCTACTCCAAATTCGTTTGGGCCCAACATGTTCAAAACACAAAACACCATATAAATCATTTGACACTTGAATAACGACGTCCATCATAGAAGAAATGCCTACTGGCAAAAGATATTTTTCGGTAAAGCTTTCGGTGACTGTATCGGTTAAAGCATCATTAATGCTTATTATTTTGTTTTTACATATTGCCTCAAAATATTTTGGATTTTGAATTTTACTAAGAATTGCTCCACTTTCAAAATTTTGACCTTTTACATCAAATAATTTTTCACATTCAATTTCATTTTTATCTTGGTTGAATACCCACACGCCAACGCGTGCAACATTTAATGTCTTCGCTGAGAGCATGGTTATTTTTCTTAAGGCAGATTTATAATCACTACCAACAAGAGCAGATAATTCTAATATTACATTTTTCTTTTGATTAGATTTAGCTGCGTTTTCTATTAGTAAATTTTTCGCTTTTTCTTCTTCAGAAATATCTTTAATAGTCCCAAACATTGCAATAACCTCTCCTTTATCATTTTTAATATTCCCTGCTAAAAATGAAGCCCAGAACTTTTCACCGCTTTTTCTAATAAACTCAAATTTAAAAAATGGCGCTTCTCCCCTAGCAACTCTATCTTTAGTATTTGACATTTCCTCAAAATCTTCCTTTTTAGCAAATGGATATGGAAAATTAAGTCTAATAAGCTCTTCATTAGTATAGCCAAGCATGTCGCAGGTAGAATCATTAACCATTATAATTTTACCTTCTAGATTAATAATCAATAATCCTTCTTGCATCGACATAATAAGTTTGTCTGTAAATTCTTTTGCAAGTTTTAATTCTATTTCAGCTTTATTACGTTCTGTAACATCGCGTGCTATTCCTAAAATTTTATTGTCTTTTTGAAGTTTGGCAGATATTTCTACGTCAATTAAAGATTTGTCTTTGCATTTAAACTTTCTTGAAAAAACTATAGAATGACCTTTTAGTAGCTTTTTATGTTTCTCTGGGTTTATTATTATTTCACCAACCAGAAAATCTTGAATTTTAAGTTTTGAAAACTCCTTTTTGGTATATCCTAAATTGGTATAAGAGGCCTTATTATAATTATGTATTATGCCATCTAAAGAATACCTCATAATAGCATCACTTGCCTGATCGACTAATGCTTTATAAGATTCATCTTTCTTTTTAATTTCGGCAACTATTTTTGTTTTTTCTAATGCGATAGTTGCTAAACTTACTGTAAAATTAAGCTCACGAATCTCTTCTAAAGAAGGTGTATTTATTGTTTCGCTATATATTGCAAAGGTGCCTAAAACAATATTATCTTTTGATAAAATAGGCAAGGACCAACACGACATTAAATTGTGCTGTAATGCAATATCTTTCCAATTCGCCCATCGTTTATCGTTTTTGATATCTGATACAATAATGGGTTTTTTAGTATATGCTGCAGTACCACAAGAGCCAACACTTTTACCAATAGCAATTTCTTTCATCGCTATATTATATGGTTTTGGCATTGATGGCGCAGCCGCTAAATTTAGGTGTATACCATCTTCATTTAGTACACTTATGGCGCCAAAACACCTTGGATGAATAGCTTCATAATTTAAAAGCAATTGGTCGAAAATCTTGTTTAATGGAGTGTTTACCGCAATTAAATCTAATATTTCATTTTTATGAATTAATAATTTCTCCGCTTTTTTACGTTCTATAACTTCATTACCAAGATCTAAGCTCTTTTGCTCTAATTTATGAATAAGTCGCTCACTATAAAGTCTTAAAACCTCTCCATCAGAAATGGGTTTATTATTAGTGTTTTTTCCTTGAGATTTTCCTTGAGATTTTGCTTTAGATTTTGCTTTAGATTTTGCAGAACCAATAATTTCGTTTACTGTAAAAAGTACTTCATCGTGATCTATAGGTTTTCTTAAAAATTTTGTCGCTCCGAGTGTTAAAGCAAAATCTTCATCTAATTTTTCAGTGTAGGTCGATGTATAAAATACGAATGGAATGTTTTTAAATAATTTTTCCTTTTTGCAGGCTTGACAAAATAAATACCCATCCATTATAGGCATTAATATATCTGAAATAATAAGGTCTACAGCGCTATTTTCATATAGTTTTTTAAGCCCTTCACTTCCATCATTGGCCTCAATAACCTCAAAACCAACTTCTTCAAGAATAACTCTTAACAAGTAAAGGTTTTCATAAGTATCGTCTACTATTAAAATAGTCTTCTTATCCATTCCTTATTTTCCATTTACAATACTTTCCATTTGCTTTACAAAAGTGTCTGGGTTTATTGGTTTCTCTAAATACCCATCTGCACCTGCTTCTATAGCTTTTTCTTTATCGCCACCCATGGCATAGGAAGTTACTGCAATTATTACGGTACTTTTTGGCAGCCCATTATGACTTAATTTATTGCATATCTCGTAACCATCCATATCTGGCAATTGAATATCTATTAAAATAATTTCTGGATGGTTTTCATGTGCCAACTTCAAGCCATCTTTTCCATTATATGCCTTAATAATAGTATAATTACTTTGCTCTAACAGATAAGATAACATGTACATATTTTGCTCGTTATCTTCAATAATTAATATAGTTTTTTTCATAAATAATTTACTGTCAGAATGTTATTTCTTAAATATACTAAACTTGGCTAAACAATTTTGTATTTGACCTTTACTGAATTACACTTTATCAACATATTCCAGTGGTAATGTAAACGTGAAATTGCTTCCTATATCTACTTTACTTTGTACTTGTATTGTACCGCCTAATTTTTCTATTAAACTTTTACAAATTGCAAGTCCTAGCCCTGTACCTTCATGAGTTCTACTTAATCCCCCATCGAGTTGAATAAAAGGCATAAATAATTTATTAAGATCTTTTTTACTCATACCTATGCCTTGGTCAATTACTTGTGTTACTACTAAACCATCAACAATATCTACTTTTACGGTAATTGTACCGTGGTTAGAAAACTTAATTGCATTTGAGAGCAAATTGAGTAATACTTGCTCTACTCTTCGCTCATCACTATTTAAAGTAATATTCAGTTCAGAAATTTCTGAAAGTATTTGAATTTCTTTTTTAGTTGCTTGTGGTAATAAGAAATCGATTGTTTTCTCTAAAGTTGTTAAATAATTAAAATGATATAGCGAAACTTTTAATTTGCCAGCTTCAATTTTAGAAATATCTAAAACATCATTAATTAAACCCAATAAATGTTGCCCGCTGTTTTTAACCATGCCTAATTGCCTTTTTTGCTCATCATTTAAAGGCCCAGCTAATTCTTTTAATAGAATACCTGTAAAACCAATAATAGAGTTCATAGGCGTTCTTAATTCATGCGACATGGTTGCTAAAAATGCAGACTTCATTAAATCGGCAGATTGCGCTTTTACTTTTTCTTTTTCTAGTTCATTAGTTTTAAGCTCAACTAACTCTTTTAAGTTATTTCTATGTTTTTCTAATTCTATTTCCGCTTTTTTACGATCTGTTATATCTCTAATAACACCAATCAGAAATATATTATTACTACTATCAACAAATCGAGTTTTCTTTGTAGAAACTATCTTGGTTTCCTGTCCAGTTAACGTCAACGTTTCTTCATTAACATTTTCAATTCCTGATGAAATAACTTGTTTATCAATGCTTAAAAAACTTTCTCTTTCTTCCTCAGACACATTTTCGGCTAAAGTTTTCCCCAATACTTCTGCTCTGGAAAGATTAAATAATAAACAAAAAGCATCATTTACTATTAATAATCTACTGTTAGCATCTTTTACGAATACGGGGTCACCAATATTGTTAATTATATTATCAAGGTATATTTTACTTTTTATTAATTCCTCTTCCGCAATTTTTGCTGTAGTAATATCTCTAATTGTCCCAATAAGAAATTTATTACCACTCCCATCGATAAACCTCGATTTTTTAGTTGAAATAAATCGTTTAACTTTTCCTTTGGTTTGTATACTATCTTCATCAATGTTCTCAATCCCAGTAGACATTACTTGTTCATCAATTCTTAAATATCTTTCTCTTACTTCTTGCGGAACGTCATCAGCAAAATCTTTACCAAGTATCTCTTTTTCAGTACGATTAAACAAATTATAAAATGCAGTATTTGCTTTGAGAAAATGGCTTTGATCGTCTTTTACAAATACCGGATCCCCAATATTATTTATAATACTATCAAGATATTTCTCACTTTTAATAATTTGCTCTTCTGCGTTTTTACGTTCAGTAATATCCGTCAGCATTCCTATATAGCCATATAATACCTTGTTAACATCAATTAAACTAACTGCTTTTGATGAAAGCCATTTAATTTTTCCATTTTTTTGAAGTAATCTAAAATCTGAAATAAATTGGTTGCCTGTAATAATCGATTCTTGCCATTCCTTAATCACTCTTTCTTTATCTTCAAAGTGTATCGAATTTGCCCAACCAAAGCCTAAAGCCTCATTAAAAGTTTGCCCAGAATATTTTATCCATTCTTCATTTACATAATTGCATGAACCATCTTTGTCTGCCTGAAAAATTGCAACGGGCGCATTAGAAGATAATCGTCTAAATAATTGCTCGCTATTAATTAATTTTTCTTCAGCTTTTTTACGTTCAGATATATCTGTAGCTACAATCCCTAACGCCATAGGTTTACTTGTTGTACTTTCTTTAATTAAAAAACCAGACATTTCTATAGGAATAAATTTTCCTGTTTTAAAATTTTGAAGATGAGTTTCACCTTTCCATTTATTTTGTTTAAAAACCTCAGGTAGTTGTTTTTTCAATATTAAATCTTGATACTCATCAGGAAAATAATTAGCTATAGAATCCGATAAATCATCATTAACATCTAATCCCACTAAATTTCTTCCATTTGTATTTAAATAAATAGGTTTGCCTTCTAGGTCTGCCAAGCCAACAAAATCGTCACTTGTCTCTATTAGTGAAAGCAACATTTGATTATTAGTGTCTGCTTTTTTCTGTTCTGTTATATCAGTAAAATAAATTGTCAACCCTTCTGCCGAAGGGTAAATTCTATTTTCAAACCATTTATCAAAAGGCTCATAATATTCTATTAAGTATTGTGTCTGTTGAGTTTTAACGGCCTTATAGTAAGCGTGGTAAAAAGGTAAATCAACACCTTTTGGAAATTCAGTCCAAATATACTTACCAAGTAAACTTTCGGGAGACCTACCTAAAAGCTCCCCTGCTTTATCATTTACATAGGTATAGCACCAATCTCTATCTAATGACACGAAGCCATCAGAAATTTGATTTAATGTAGATTCAATTTGCGAAATATATTTTTTCTCTACTTCTTTTTTCTCTTCCTTAAGATCAAAGTACTTTTTTCTATAGGTGAGTATTGAAAAAATCTCTCTGTTTTGAGCAGCAATAAAACCAGTATTATCTTCCTCTTTATCTATAAACTTTAAATAAATGTAAAGTATCAAAGAAAATATAACAGCTGAAAACGATTTACCTATTATATGACCAATTAATGAACTTGTGAAAATTGGTGTACCATACTTGAGAAGTATATTAAAGGCAAGTGCATCAAAAAGTAAAACAGAACACAATGAAATAAATAGAATTAAAAAAAAATATAATTTATTAAGTTTTGAAATTAAAAACTGATATATAATTACCAGTAAAAAAAAATCTATAAATAATATTAAAGTACCTGTAATAAAGTATTTATAATTTATTTGAAAAATAGACGATGGGTCTTCAAGACTAATGATTTGAGTAGCATTCTCTTGAACATAAGTAATACCAAACAATGCCGATAAAATAACATTTGAAATAATAATACCAATAATAAGCGTTCTAGCACTAGCTACACCTTCTTTTATATATATTAATAATATAGCAAATAATACAGCGCTAAAGATAATTACAGAACCAGGATAGATAGGATATTCATCGAATATGTTAAAACTAACCATACTACCTGAAAGGGCTTGTAAATACTGTACAGAACCCAAAAGAATGTAAAGTGGAGCTAAACCAAGTTTAGTTCTATACTTAAACATTAAAAGTATACTTGAAGATATAAGAATAAACTCTATTAGTATAGTAGTATATATAGTCATAAAAAATAAAGTTACTATTTTATTCTAAAATTAAATACAACCTAATAATAATCTAAGTAGAACCAGCTACAAACTAGAAACCAATAATAAATGTAATATTTAAATTAACGGGTTAGCAGGAAATAGTAAACCATAGTTTTTAACTACTTCGCGTTAAAAAAATTTTTCATAAAAGCTAATGTGCATTGGGCCTTGTAGTAGTAGTTAAGACCAATCTATATTTCAAATGGTTATATCCTTTTAAATTTCACATTACGTATTAAAAGTGAAATCTAGTTTTATTCAAAAAAAGTATTTGAAACAAAAATATTCAACTACCTTATTTTTGTTATTTATTGAAAACTAAATGATCATTGAAGATTTAATTGGAGAATATAATATCTTGGGAAGTAATCAAGATTCAGAATTGCATACCTATAAAGGAACGCTTATTTTATCTTTGGATTCAAATACTAGAATTGTAGCAAAATGGACCATAAACAACAGTCAGAAACAAACAGGCACAGGGTTCTTCAAGAATAATATTCTAGTTATAAACTTTAGATATTCAGGCGAAGACAATAATGTATACAAAGGTGTAGCGGTTTATCAGTGTATCAGCAAAGATGTTCTAGATGGCTTTTGGTCTGAAAAACATGGTAATCCCCTATTCTTGGGAGAAGAGTGTTGTTTCAGAATTAAAACAAACGCCAAACTCGTAAATTAACACTAAAAGGTAAACATAATATGGCAAATTATAAACCCTATAACTGCCAAAATAATACCCACTAAAAAGACATGGAAAGAAGCTCTAAGCAGCTTAAACTTTCTATCAATAGTCTTTCCTAAATGAAACGTATCTCTTGCAATGGTCTTATAAAGCTCGTCTCCCTTGTACATTAAATTGGTGAGCTCTTCTGTGTACTGCTCTTCTTCCATGGTATTAAAATTACCGTAGAACAGAAGGTTATTAGTACTCGTATTACCATGCGTAAGTTCTGGTCTACTAGCAAATACCGCATATGCGATAGAGATGAGATTTGTTCCTAACATTATAATTGCCGGAAATATAAGATGTGGATCTTTATCTAACTGATTTAGTACGGTTCCCAAAATTATAGAAAGAATAAGTGCGTTAATTGAAATAAGGATATTCGATTTTCTATCGATCATCGTGTTCAAGGTATACTGATTTTTAGATACCAAACGAAATAAAGTTTCCGCACCACGTTCAGAGCGAGGTTCAACTTTTGAAAGCTTCTTCTTCAGTTCTTTTAGCTTCTCTTTATCAATACCCAATTCTTTTCTTAATTGCTTATCAATTTCCTTGGCTGCTTCCTTATCGTTTATCATATTGTCTTATAAAGGTATCAATTGGTTTTCACTGAAATTAGGCATCCTAATATCAAAATGTTCGTATACTGACTTTGGAATTCCCAAATCAGCCACAAACACTTCTACTACGCTTGGCAAATTTTCTAAAATAGTTTTTGGAGCTGCCAATGTCATTACTTGGTTCGCTTTAAACCCTGACAATTCTCCATCTTTAGAAATACCAACGGGAATGTCTAATGAAATTCTATATGCCGATGATGCGTTGGCTAATTCAATGCTTTTTGTAAATGTATCTGACAAGGGTAACCGTTGTGAAAATCCTAGATATGCATCTACCCAAATATCCGTTGTTTCTGGTATGCCTTCTTTAGCACCAAATAACAATGCTCGTTCTAATTGTGCTTTTGGCAAGTCTTTGGTAATAGGCACTACCAAGTCTAAATTCACATTAAACCTCCAAGCAGCAAGTCTACGAGCAGCTACTAGTCCGCCTCCTCCATTATTTCCATTACCTACACCAATAGTGATAACTGAGCTCTCAGTTGTCTTCTTTGCAACTAATCTTGCTAATTGAAGCCCTGCATTTCCCATCATCAATTCAATGGACAGGTTGTATTTTTCAACTGCCCAATAATCCATTTCTTTAAAGGCTTCTAAGGAAAGACTGGTTACCTGCATATTTACTTTTTATAGGTGTTAATAGCTTCCGTAAAAAACTGTACCGCTTGTTCTTCATTAATATTTGTAGCTGGTAAAACTGCTCCTTTGAACCCTTCATTTTTCCACTCGCCTAATGAAAGTGAACTGAACTTAGAAGTATCTAGTCCATCGTGACCTTTGTATCCGCTGATATAAAAATAGTGTTCATTGACCATCGTATCGGGTACAGCTAAACCAAAGCCAATGGCCAAATCATTAGTTACATTGACGTAAGCTCCTGAATCGAAGTGATGAGGCCAAATACGAATATCTGATTCTAAACCATTTACGGCAAGTGTCTTTTCTAAACTAGATTGCGTCAAA
>TARA_R110002074_G_scaffold235284_2_pt1 | contig 53271 bp, 25 predicted proteins | sample TARA_R110002074 | Tara Oceans TARA_R110002074 (sample SAMEA4397215) | marine metagenome | biome: Polar Biome; feature: [MIX] marine epipelagic wind mixed layer (ENVO:01000061); material: water (ENVO:00002006), including particulate matter (ENVO:01000060) such as... | depth 10-100 m
TTGGGAGCCACACCAAATCAAGTTATTGGAGTTGGAGGTGTAGATTATTGGAAAGATGGTAGAGAAACTTTTGACAATACGAATTTAATATACAGCTACCCAAATGGCGTAAAAGCAAAGTTTTCATGCTTAACCAGTAATGCTAAAGATGGGTATCAAATTAAAATATTTGGAGACAAAGGGACAATAACTATTGATAGAAAGAATGCTTATTTTTTCCCTGAAGGAAAAGATAACAAGGAGATGGGAGAAGTTGATGGTGTTAGTGGAGCTACTGCTCATTGGGATGAAAAAAAGGGAATCCCTATTAACATAGAACATTTAGATCCTAGTAAACAAGCTTTAATAGATTTCAGAAGTGCTATTCATAAAAATGTACAACCAAAATCAGATATTATTACAGGAGCTAAAACAGCAATATGCGTGCAAATGGGACTGGATGCTATGTATAATAATGAAATAATAAATTGGAATTCTAAAGTGATAATATAATAGAAGTCTCATAAGTGTTAAGTATTTGGCTTATAAGCTGCAATTCTAACTTCCTGAATCCATGTTATATCCTCTTAAAACCAAAAGATTCTAGCTTTTTAATCCTAATTCAGGACAGAACAGGATAGAGCTTGAAGCACAAAGTTTTATTTTTATCTTTTATATACTTTAAAAAAAAATCATCTAAATTAAATCCATAAAATTAACAACTCTTATGTTTAAAAATAGTTTTTTATTAGTCATATTCGGCGCTCTGAGCAGTTTAAATTTTGCATATGCTCAGCAAAATAATAATCAGGAAAAACCAAATATCATCTTTATTTTAACTGATGACCAGCGTTTTGATGCTATTGGTTATGCTGGAAATCAATTTGTAGAAACTCCGCAAATGGATGATCTGGCAAAATCGGGAACCTATTTTAATACCGCAATAGTTACAACACCTATCTGTGCGGCAAGTAGGGCGAGTCTTTTTACAGGTTTACATGAAAGGGCGCATAATTTCAATTTTCAAACAGGAAATATGCGAGAAGAATATATGGCCAATTCGTATCCAACTATTTTAAAAAATAATGGATACTATACAGGGTTTTATGGTAAATATGGTGTAAGGTATAACGATCTGGACAAACAGTTTGATGAATACGAATCTTACGATCGAAATAATAGATATAAGGACAGAAGAGGGTATTATTACAAAACCATTGATAATGATACAGTACATTTAACACGATACACAGGGCAGAAAGCTCTAGATTTTATTGATAGCAACGCATCAAATGAAAAACCATTCTGTTTGTCATTAAGTTTTAGTGCGCCACATGCACACGATGGTGCTCCAGAGCAATATTTTTGGCAAAATACAACAGATAATTTACTTACAGATACAACCATTCCAGGACCTGAATTAGGTGATGACAAATATTTTGAGGCACAACCAAAAATTGTAAGAGATGGATTTAACTGGTTACGATGGACATGGCGTTATGATACTCCAGAAAAGTATCAGCATAGTTTAAAAGGCTATTACCGTATGATTTCTGGTATAGATTTAGAAATTGCCAAAATCCGTAAAAAATTAAAAGAAAAAGGACTTGATGAAAATACCGTTATCATTGTTATGGGCGATAATGGTTATTTTTTAGGTGAACGGAAATTAGCTGGAAAATGGTTAATGTATGATAATTCTATTCGAGTGCCTTTAATTGTTTTTGACCCTAGACTGGATCAGCATCAAGACATTGATGAAATGGTATTAAATATTGATGTACCTCAAACTATTGCAGATATTGCAGGTGTTAAAGCACCAGACACATGGCAAGGAAAAAGTTTAATGCCAATTGTAAAGCAAGAAACCAATACAATTGCTAGAGATACTATCTTAATTGAACATATTTGGGATTTTAGTGAAATTCCACCAAGTGAAGGTGTGCGTACGGAAGAATGGAAATATTTTAGGTATGTTAATGACAAGTCTATCGAAGAGCTTTATAATTTAAAGAAAGATCCAAAAGAAGTTAAAAACCTAATAGGAAAGAAAAAATACAAAGCGGTAGCAGATAAATTACGTGCCAAATTGGACGAGTTAATTAAGAAAAATAGCGACGCGTATAGAGCTGCGCCTAAAGACTTAACTGTAGAGTTAATAAGAGAACCAGGAACGGAAGTTGAAATTTTTGATTTAAAACCAGAATTTGGGTGGACGGTGCCATTAGGTTCTAAATTTCAAGGTGCTTACCAAATATTAGTCGCTTCAAATAAAGCTAATATTGATAATAATAATGGTGATGTTTGGGATAGTGAAAGAGTGGCCTCAACAAAGTCAACAGATGTTGAGTATGGAGGTAATGCTTTGGAAATTGGAAAGACATATTACTGGAAAGTTAGAATTTGGGAGCAAGAGAATAGGCTTGTAGATTATTCTGAAGCACAAAAATTTACTACAGGTAAGAGTGATAGCTATATTATTTCAACGGAAAATAAATTTGTAACAACTAAAGTAAAGCCTGTTAAATTTGAAAAAAGAGGCGATTTGTATGTAATAGATTTTGGTAAGGCAGCCTTTGCTACCTTGGATTTTACTTACGAAGCAAAAACACCACATACCTTAACTGTAAGAGTTGGCGAAATGGTTGATGATAAAGGGAATGTTAATAGAACGCCTCCAGAGAAGAGTAATATCCGTTACCAAGAGATAAAAATTGATGTAAAACCTGATCAGAAAAAATATCAAATTAAAGTAAAGGAAAATGAGAGAAATACAAGAGCTAATAAGGCTATTCCTTTACCAAAAGGATTTCCTCCACTTGTACCTTTTAGGTATGCTGAAGTAGAAGGCGCACAAGAACCATTTTCCTCAGATAATTTTGAGCAATTGGCATTTCACACCTATTGGGATGAAGAAGCAAGTAGTTTTAATAGTAATAACGATATTTTAAATCAAGTTTGGGATTTATGTAAATATTCAATTAAGGCAACAACTTTTAATGGACTATATGTAGATGGCGACCGGGAACGAATTCCATACGAAGCAGATGCATATTTAAATCAACTAAGTCATTATACTACAGATAGGGAATATGCTATGGCAAGACGTACTATCGAGTATTTTATGAAGAATCCTACATGGCCAACAGAGTGGCAACAACACATGGCGCTATTGATTTATGCAGATTATATGTATACAGGTAATACAGAGCTTATTGAGCGTTACTATGATGCATTAAAACACAAAACACTTTATGAATTATCTAATGAAGATGGACTAATTACTTCAACAAAAGTAACTCCTGAGTTTATGCAAAAGTTAGGTTTTCAAGATGGTTATAAAAAACCTTTAACTGATATTGTTGATTGGCCACCAGCTAATTTTAATGGTAGTAAAACCAAAGGTGAACTTGATGGATTTGTATTTAAACCATACAGTACAGTAATAAACTCTTTTTTCTATGAAAACATGAAGATTATGGCAGAATTTGCCAAAATCCTTGGAAAAACACAGGAAGTTTTAGATTTTGAACTAAGAGCAGCTAAAGCTAAAAAGGCAGTTAATGAACAAATGTTTGATGCCGCACGTGGTATTTATGTAGATGGAATTGGTACAGATCATGCATCATTACATGCTAATATGATGCCTTTAGCATTCGGATTAGTGCCTGAAGAGCATTATGAATCTGTAGTGAATTATGTGAAATCTAGAGGTTTAGCCAGTAGTGTTTATGGAGCGCAGTTTTTAATGGATGGTTTGTATAATGCAGGAGAAGCAGACTATGCTTTAGAGCTAATGGTAAGTAAAGCAGAAAGAAGCTGGTATAATATGATTAGAAGTGGCTCTACGATTACGTTAGAAGCTTGGGATTTAAAATATAAAAACAATTTAGACTGGAATCATGCTTGGGGGGCTGTACCTGCAAATGTAATACCAAGAGGGTTGTGGGGTATTAAACCAAAAACACCAGGGTTTGGTGTTGCAACTATTAAACCTCAAATGAGTAAGTTAAAAACTAGTGAAATAGAAGTGCCAACGGTAAGAGGTGCTATAAAAGGAAAATATACTTATAATGGTGCGAGACTTCAAACCTATGAAATTGAGATACCAGGAAATATGGTAGCTGAGTTTTCTTTAAATGGTTTAGATGGCAAAGATTTAATTCATAATGGAGAAAAAGTTCCGTCAGCTTTTGAGTCCATAAGGCTTTCACCAGGAAAACATATTATAGAGCTAAAAATCAACTCATTCTAGATTAAGGTGATAAATAAAAAAATGAAAAAGATTTATCTATTACTATTAATATGTTGCCTTTCCCAATTAAATTGGGGACAGGAGAAACAACTTGAAACTGCTTTAGTAGAATTATCACAAGTTTCAGATGACGGAGAAGGAGGTTTGTTTTTTGCTGGAACTAAGGATGTAAATTATAGGTTTGGTCAAAGAATCTCTCCTCATGGAGATTGTGTTGATGTAGTTAATGGTTATGCATTTGTAACATGGTACAAAGGTGGTATGGATAGCAGAAATTTAATGTTATCAAGAAAAAATTTAAGTGTACCAAATTCCAATTGGGTTACTATTGAGTTTCCTCATAAACATGTAGGGCAGGGTGGTGAAATATTAAAAGGCACAGGCATACGTGGAGATTCTCACAATACAGCAGCTATAGGAGTAAGCACAATAGATGACACTATTCATATAATTTATGATATGCATGCTTACAGAGCATCTTCTTTACCTAATGATTTTTTTAATTATTCAGTATCGCTTAAGAATAAAGCTTTCGTACCAGATAATGAATTCACATTGGCTATTTTTAATCCAAAACAAAACTATTTAAAATCTGGAGGCGATTACGAACGTATGACCTATCCCATGATACACAGAGCCGATGATGGAGGTTTGATTGCTAGATATAGACAAGGCGGCTCTGGTAATGGTGATATACTTTTAGCACATTATGATGGTAATGTATGGAGCAATAATTGGTTATTTCATGAAGGAACTTTAGCATTGCCTAATAGAAACAATATGTATGGAGGTGAACGTTTTATAAACGGTAAATTTTATTCAGGTTTTTCAATAAGATACTCTACTAATAATGATACAAATACCAGTAACGGCTATATGTTAAATAGTGGACTATATTATGCTTATACCAACGGAATTCCAAAAAACGCGTCTATACCATGGTATGATGTTAACGATGCTTCTATTTCCTTACCAATCAGAAATAATATCAGCCCTAATTTAGATCCTGTTCAATTTGCACAACCAGGAGATGATTATGGAACAGCCTCATTACCTAGATCATCTTCCGACCCAGCTTGGACAGTTACTGAAAATGGTGCGATTCATTTTGTACAAAGAGTTGATAATAGAAATGTACATTATTATAAGTTGGCTACGGATGCAAATTTTTCTAGTAATGTAGATGGTGTTATCCCCAATCCTCAAACTCGAGGTGAACTTTACAGTTATAAAAACCATGTCTTTATGGTTGAAATTATAGGAGGGAAAATAATTATTAAAACCACTTTAGAAGGTCAAAATAATTGGAAAATAGCTTACTTAGGAACGGAAACTATAAATTTTGATCACTTTGATGCTTTTGTTACAGTTGATAAGCTATATGTTTATTTGATGCAAGACACAGGAAATAACACACCAGGTATTGGTGATAAGCGCCCCTTATATTTTCAAGAATTTACATTGTCTGAGGTTGATACTCCAGAAGAAGTTGATAATTTAATATTAGAAGCTGAAGACTACACAACCGCATCAAGTGGTATTATTGTTGGGACTAATTCTGTTGCATCTGGAGGTGAATATATAGATTCGTTTGCAGCAAGTCAGTTTATCGAACATAAATTTCAAGTAGCTACAGCTGGTACTTATGATTTTATTCTTTGTGCTGCGAATAGAAATAGGGATGATTCCATAATGGATATTGAAATTAACGCCACGTTGTATGATGACGTTGTAATAACAAGGTCGTTTGATTGGAATGTGTATTTAGAAACAATAATTCCGGATGTTAAACTTAATCATGGTGAAAATACAGTAAGACTTACTCAGCGAAGATCATTATCAAGCGAACCAGATAAAATTGAATTTCAATTAAAATCTGCTTTGAGTATTAACGATTTTAATGCTCAAGATATAGTGGTTTACCCTAATCCTAGTCATGGTGTTTTCAATATAAAATCAAACATCCAAAACCTAAAATATAGCTTAGTTAATATACAAGGTCAAATTTTAGAAAAAGGAAGCGTATCTCAAAGTAAAGTAGATTTTTCTAACCACGCTCAAGGTATTTATTTTATCGAATTATTAAATGAAGCAGATAGGTTAGTAAAAAAAATAGTTATTAAATAATAAAAATAGAATGCTTAAATACATCTTCAGCTCCTTATTGTTTTTTTTACTCATAAGTTCTTGTCAACAACAAAAAGAGGTAAAAGTAGAAGGTGAATTAAAAAAATGGCACAGAATTACTTTAAATTTTGAAGGGCCAGATACTAATGAAATGGATGAAAACAATCCATTTCTAAATTATCGTTTGGATGTTACATTTACTAACAACGGTAATGAGTATGTCATTCCGGGATTTTATGCTACCGATGGAAATGCTGCTGAAACAAGCAGTGATTCAGGTAATATTTGGCAAACACGATTTACTCCGGATGAAATTGGAAAATGGTCATATTCAGTTTCATTTAAAAAAGGAGATAATATCGCTGTAGCTGATAATGTAAGTAACGCTTCAAGCGGAGGTTATATAGATGAGCAAATTGGAACATTTATTATTTCAGAATCAGATAAAACAGGAGTTGATAATCGTGCTAAAGGCAAATTGCAGTATGTTGGTGAGTCTTATTTAAAGTATGCCCAAACGCAAAAGTATTTTATAAAATTGGGTGTTGATGCTCCAGAGAATTTATTAGCATATACAGATTTTGATGTGTCTACAAATGCTCTAGGTTTTCAAAAAGCATGGGAATCACATGCACAAGATTTTGATAAAAGTGCTCAATCTTATGTATGGAAAGAAAACAAAGGAAAAAATCTTCTAGGAGCTATAAATTACTTAGCAAGTGAAGAATTAAATGTTTTTTCATTTTTAACTTTCAACGTAGATGGTGATGATAGAAATATATTTCCACATTTGCTAAAAGTCCCAGTCCAAGAATATGAGACTTATGCTAGTGTAAAGAAGAATAAAGAAGCTTGGGAAACCATGTTTCATAAAACCAGATTTGATGTTTCAAAATTAGAACAATGGGAGCGTGTTTTTGAATATGCCGAAACTAAAGGCATGTTTCTTCATTTTAAAACTCATGAAACAGAAACCGATCATTTAATGGATAAAGGTGTTTTTGGAACAGAAGGCAAATTGTATTATAGAGAACTGATTGCAAGATTTGGGCATCATTTATCTCTGAACTGGAATTTAGGTGAAGAAAATAATCAACCCATTGAAGAAGTTTTAAAAGCTGCAGATTATGTGTCAAAATTAGATGCTTACAACAGTCACTTAGTGATTCACACTTTTCCAAATAAAGACGATAGATATGAAGAATTAATAGGTGATCAATCCCCACTAACAGGCGCTTCATTACAATTAAGTCATCCAGAATTTAATGATGTTCATCCAAGAGTTTTAAAATGGCGCGAAAAATCTAATGCTACAGGTAGAGCGTGGGCAATAGCCGTTGATGAGCCTGGAAAAGCGAAAATAGCTTTATTACCAGATGATGAAGACCCCGAGCATAATTTTGCAAGAAGCAGGGCCATGTGGGGGACACTTATGGCTGGAGGTTACGGTGTTGAATGGTATTTTGGTTATGCTAGCCCTAATTCAGATTTAACTTGTCAAGATTTTAGAAGCCGCGATTTATTTTGGGATCAAAATAGATATGCACTTCACTTTTTTAATAAGTATATTCCTTTTTGGGATATGGAACCTAACGATAGTTTAACACTAGATGATGTATCGTATTGCATAGCCAAGGAAGATGAAATTTATGTTGTTTATACTGAGGCTAATGCTGATAAAATAAAACTAAATATAGGAACATCTAACAAATTATTTATGGTTAAATGGTTTGACCCAAGAAATGGTGGAGATTTACAAAACGGTTCTAAAACCTCTGTTAAAGCAGAAGGTATAGTTGCATTAGGTAGACCGCCATCAGAAATTGAAAAGGATTGGGTGATTCTTGTGGAGCAGGTAAAATAATTTAGAAATATATGTACTTGTTAAAATTTTAAAACTCACTATTCATTAAATAAAAATATTTTTTTTGGATCAAAATGAAGTTTCTTGTATTTCTTATCTTTTGGTTTTTGAGTTGAAACAGGATAGGGCGGGACACCTTTAGTATATGCAAATTATATCTTTAGGGATTGTGGACATCTCGCTATAAAAATATGTTTTGGATTATAAAAAAGTCCAGTTTTTGTTGTTATGTATCACACTCAGAACGAATTCTGGAGGATGTTTAATATAATTTAATGCGTTCCTAAAGAACATGAGTTTGAGCCTTCCTATTTGCGACAGTTAATTTTGTTTCGTCGAGGTAGTAAAAATGTATTGTGTTGAGAAATAGAATATTTAAGTCTAAATAAATAATTTATATAAAAATCATGAAAAATAAACTTGCTAAAATTTATCAGAATTCGTTTTTAATAATATTTTTTTTTGTATTACGTTAACAACAATAACGAGTTGTTCGAGTAGTTCAGAAAATGATACAGAAATAATGGAAGAAGAAGAGGAAGAAGAGGAAGAAGAAGTTAATACATGTTTATCATGTCAAATATTTAATGAAAAAGATGGTATTGTTAGAGTGGATTTAGTAAACCCTAGTACTACTGATAATGGTTGGGCAAGTGGAACTTCATTATCTGGATTTGAAGGTGCTGGGTATCTAATTTGGACAGATTCAGATAGTTTTAGCAATCCAGGTCAAGGAGAAATGAAATTCTCTATAAAAATAACAACAACAGGGGTTTATCAATTTGTTTGGAAATCTAGAATAGGTAAAGGTGATAGTAGTACGGAGCATAATGATTCTTGGTTAAAAATTAACGGCGAGGATTTTTATGGGGAAAAAGCCAGTACAGGTGACCGTGTGTACCCAAAAGGTTCAGGAAAAACTCCTAATCCAGAAGGGGCTAGTAAAGATGGATGGTTAAAGAATTATATGAACAATAAAACGGTGTGGCTTTGGAGATCAAATACTAACGATAAAGACCCTTTTAATATTTTTGTAAAATTTGATAAAGAAGGAATTTACGATGTTCAGATATCAGGTCGTTCTAATTCTCATGCAATAGATCAGTTCGTATTGTTTAGAACAGATAAAAGTTTAACAGTAGCTCAAAATGCGGCATTAAGTGAAATAACTATTAAGTGAGAGTGAATATATTAAATCTTAAAATGTCGAAAAATAAATTGGTATGTACAATACTTTTTTTGAATATAACAGTATTTTGTTATTCTCAAAATCCAATTGTACCCAATCAAGGGTTAAACGATCCTCATATTCATATTTTTAAGGATACAGCGTATGTGTACGCTTCACATGATAGGTCTCCTAAAGACAAGGGATTTATTATGGAAGATTGGTGGGTTTGGTCATCTCCAGATTTAGTAAACTGGACAAAACGAAGTGTTTTAAAACCAAAAGACACATACATAGGTGATGGTTTTCAAGGTTGTTGGGCTACAGATGTAGGGGAGAAGGATGGTAAATATTATTGGTATTTTTCTGAAAGAAGTGAGCAAACAGGTGTTGTAGTTGGCAATTCTCCTGTTGGTCCTTGGACAGACCCACTTGGGAAACCATTATTAGCTTCAGATTTAACACCAACAGATGAATATGATATGGCCATTTTTGAAGAGAATGGTGAACATTATATCATTTTTGGAGTTTGGGATTATTACATTGCTAAATTGAATTATGATATGATAAGTCTTGCTGAAAAACCCAAAAAACTTATTATTAATAATCCAAGAGGGCCTTATAATTCTGATGGAAAAAACATAGAAAAACCAACAGATGACAAGCCATTTATGCATAAACGTAATGGCAGATATTATTTGTCTTGGGGTTGTTTTTATGCCATATCAGACAATTTATATGGTCCTTATGATTATAAAGATTCAATTATAAAACAAGAAAGTTTTGCTAAAGGGTATGATGCACCTACATGGCCTAATGGCTTTTTACAAGGGCGTCACGGATCTTTTTTTGAGTGGCATAATCAATGGTATTATACCTATTGTGATATGAGTCAGACAGGAAATCGTTATTTTAGAGATGCGTTTATAAGCTATATTCATTTCAAAGAAAATGGTGAAATGGCAACTATTAGGGTTGATGGAATAGGCGTTGGACAATATGATGCAAGTCAAACAAAAATTGAAGCAGAAGATTATTTCAAAGCTGATGGGTTTATAAAAAAAGAATCAGATAATGGTTTTATAGTTGAAACTTCTGCAAATAAGAGTTATTTAAACTTTCCTAATATTAATGGATTAGAAAAATATTCAAAATTAAAGATGAATGTGTCAGCATCAAAAGGAGGGCAATTTTCTATTCAAATTAGAAAAGATGATTTAGGCGGAGAAATTATAAATCAAAAAATAGTAATATTAAAATCGAACAGCAATAATTTTGAAAATATTGAAATTGATTTACATGCATTACAGAGTAATGAAAATCTATACTTTTTAATAGAACAATTAGATAATAAACCATTGCAGGTGGATTCATTTTCATTTTCAAAAAACTAAAATTAAACCAAAATTAAGAATGAAGAGATTACTTATTTTATCCCTAACAGTATCTAGTATTTTATTTTACTCATGTGGAGAATCATCTCAGTCATCAAAAGACTATAAAGATGTTTCTTTGTCTATTGATGAGCGTGTAGATGCTTTATTGCCTTTGCTTTCTTTAGAAGAAAAAGTAGCACAAATGCGTATTTTTCATGCAAATATAGGCGCTAAGTCTGATGAGAATGGAAAGATGAAACTTTCTGATAAAGTCATAAAAAAATTAAAATTAGGTATTGCAGGAATAAAAAATCCGGGAGAACATATAGATCCTGTATCTGCTGCAAAATTAAATAACGAGCTTCAAAAATATATCATCGAAAACAATCGTTGGGGTATTCCAGCAATGTTTGTAACAGAGTCTTATAATGGCGTAGATGCTGAAGGGTGTACTAAATTTGGACGCCCAATGACTTCGGCAGCATCATTCAATCCAGAGTTAGTGCAAAGACAATGGGATATTGTAGGTAGAGAGGCAAGATTAAGAGGTATGCATATGTGTCATTCGCCAGAAGCAGATGTTGTGCGCGACCCACGTTTTGGGCGTATGAGTGAGGCATTTGGAGAAGACACGTATTTAACCACTCAAATGGTTAAAAATGCAGTAATAGGGGTTCAAGGTAATTATGAAGGATTAGGAAATGGGACTCATATTGGGGCGGTTGCAAAACACTTTGCGGGTTACGGTCAAGTATTAGGAGGTTCAAATTTTGCAGCTATTGAAATTTCTGAAAGAACATTAATTGACGAAATTTATCCACCGTTTGAAGCTGCTGTTAAAGAAGCTAAAGCCTTAGGTATTATGGCATCTCATGGTGACTTAAATGGTGTGGCAAGTCATGGTAATCCAGAATTATTAACTGGCGTACTCCGTGACCAATGGGGGTTTGAAGGTTATGTGGTTTCAGATTCTAATGATATTGCACGTTTGTTTTATTTTATGAATGTTGCAGAATCACCTGAAGCTGCAGCGCAAATGGGACTTGAAGCAGGAATAGATATCGATTTATATGCTGAAGATTCGTATGCATATCTTCCAGAAATGGTGATTAAAAATCCTGAATTAGAAAAACTAATCGATAGATCTGTGAGGCGTGTTTTGAGAACAAAATTTATCTTAGGATTGTTTGATAATCCTTATATCGATATTGAAGAAGTTAAGAAGGGCGTGCGTGCGGAGTCTTCCTTAGAATTGGCTAAAGAATCAGATTTAGAGTCCATCATTTTATTAAAAAATGAAGATAAAACCTTACCGTTATCAAAAGATAAGTCATTAAAAGTAGCATTACTAGGACCTTTATTAAAAGATAACACGAAGGAAATGTTTGAATCTGCTGCTGGTTCAAAAGTGAAATTCATTGCAGAAAAAGGATTTCAATTAACAAACCAAAAAGGGGGAGCTCCAGAACTTTTAGAAAGAGACCCTAAAGCCATTGCAAGTTTAGTGAATAAAGCTAGGTCTGCAGATGTCGCTATTTTGTTTTTAGGAGGCGATGAATACACTTCAAAGGAAGCTTATTTTAGTAGTAGTACTTTAGGAGATAGAGCAACCATTGACCCAGTTGGACCTCAAGACGAATTAGTGGAGAAAGTGAAAGCTTTAGGAAAACCAGTAATTGTTGTTTTAAAACACAGAAGAACATTGTCAATAAATACAATAGCTAAAGAAGCTAATGCTATTCTTGATACTTGGGATTTAAGTGAGTTTGGAGACGAATCTACCGCAAAAATTATATTTGGTGAGGTATCGCCATCGGGTAAATCACCTGTTACCATCCCCAGATCTATTGGTCAAATACCATTTCATTATAGTATGAAAGAGATTAACTATAAAAAAGAATATTTATTCTTAGGTAAAGGACCGCTTTATCCTTTCGGACACGGGTTAAGTTATGTGGATTTTGAATATTCTGATATTTCAATTTCAAAGGCTGAAATAACGCCAGACACGGAGCTGGAAGTGAGTGTGAAAGTTACAAACAACGGTAATGTGAAAGCCAAAGAAGTGGTTCAAATGTATATTAAAGATGAAATTGGTTCTGTAACTAGACCAGATAAAGAACTAAAAGGCTTTGATAAAATAGAATTAAACCCAGGAGAAAGTAAAACCGTTTCGTTTGAAATCACACCTAAAATGTTAGAATTTACAGGTCTTAAAATGAAAAAGGTATTAGAAGCTGGAGATTATACCGTAAAAATTGGAACATCTTCACAAGAGTATTTAGAAACAACATTCAAACTAAAAAAATAAGAAAATGAATAAATCAGTATTTACACTTTTAGCCGTAATTCTACTTTTTAATTGTTCTGTTGCTCAAAAAGTAACAGCTCAGGAAGATATTAATAATTCTGAGGTTAAGGCTTCTATGATTAAAGCTTTAGAATGGCAAGAAGCGCATCCTATTTTTGCCATAGCGCCTACAGACTGGACGGCAGGTGCATATTATACAGGCGTATCTAGAGCCCACAAATCTACTAAGGATATGATGTATATGGCAGCTTTAAAAAATCAAGCCTACTGGAATAACTGGGAAACCTACAAGAGGTTGTATCATGCAGATGATGTTGCTATTTCTTATAGCTATTTGTATGTTGCCGCTAATGAAAAAAGAAAAAACTTTGCAGATTTAGAGCCCACAAAAAAGTTCTTAGATGCCCATTTATATGAAGACAACATCTGGAAAACAGGAACCAATAAAAGTAAAGAAGATAAAACCATTTTGTGGTGGTGGTGTGATGCCTTATTTATGGCACCTCCAGTTATTAATTTATATGCAAAACACACCAAGCAACCAAAGTATTTAGATGATATGCATACCTTTTACATACAGGCATATAACCGTTTGTACGATAAAGAAGAGCACTTATTTGCAAGGGATATGCGTTTTGTTTTAAAGGGTAATAAAGATGATCGTAAGGAGCCAAACGGTAAAAAAATATTCTGGTCTAGAGGAAATGGCTGGGTAATAGGTGGTTTAGCATTGTTATTGGAAGACATGCCTGCGGATTATAAACACCGTCCGTTTTACGAAAATCTATATAAAGAAATGGCAGATAAAATGTTAAAAATTCAGCCTGAGGATGGCTTATGGAGAACAAGTTTACTAAGTCCAGAATCTTATAATCATGGTGAAGTTAGTGGGAGTGGTTTCCACACGTTTGCCTTAGCATGGGGAATTAATAATGGACTACTAGATAAAAAACACACACCAGCAGTTAAAAAAGCTTGGAATGCTATAGCTAAATGCCAGCATGAAGATGGTCGTGTAGGATGGGTGCAAAATATTGGCGCCTTTCCAGAGCCAGCATCTGCGGATTCTTGGCAAAACTTTGGTACGGGTGCCTTTTTATTGGCGGGAAGTGAAATTATAAAACTGACCGAATAATTTAAATGAATTAGTCATATTATGAGAAAAGGATTTGAGTAACTCGTGTTATTTAAATCCTTCTCTGTTTAAATAAATATATCTTCATGAAGTATATAAAGTTAGTTACCATTGCATGTTTTTGCATTTTAAGTTGCCAATCAAATAAAAAGTCCGAAGAATCTACAGAAAAAAAAATTGAATCTAAGGAATTACCAAAGCGCCCAAATATTTTGTGGCTTGTTACAGAAGATATGGGTGCATATATTCCACCATTTGGAGATAATACGGTAGCAACTCCAAATTTGAGTCGATTGGCAGATGAAGGTGTCATCTACCCAAATTTATATTCAACGTCGGGTGTTTGCGCACCAAGTAGAGCTGCTATTGCTACAGGGATGTACCCATCTAGTATTGGGGCTAACCACATGCGAACAACTTCTTATAACGAGGAGATAGGGGTGCCTAAATATGGAGCTGTACCGCCTCCAGAAGTTAAAATGCTAAGCGAATTACTTCGCAAACAAGGGTATTATTGTACTAATAATTATAAAACTGATTATCAATTTAAACCTCCTGTTACTGCTTGGGATGAAAATAGTCCTTATGCACATTGGCGTAATAGAAAAAATAACCAGCCCTTCTTTTCAATATTTAACTTTACTGAAACCCATGAATCTGGTTTATTTGAACCTTATGGATTTCGAGAAATTGAAACCAGACATTACCGCGCAGGAGATGGAGATTACAAATGGAAAAATTTTGGAGGGTCTCATGCTAAAAACAGAATGACAGAGGAAGAAACGCCAGTACATTTACCAAAAGATACTAAATTCGATATTCCACCTTATTTACCAGATACCGAAGCAACACGTCGCGATATGTGGAAGTTATATAACAATATAGGGGAAATGGATAGTCAAGTAGGCGCTGTTTTAAAACAGCTTGAGGACGATGGACTATTAGAAAATACTATTGTCTTTTTCTATGGCGACCATGGTGGCCCATTACCAAGGGAAAAACGTTTAATCTATGATTCAGGTTTAAATACCCCGATGATTATTAGATACCCAAATAAAATGATGGCGGGCACAAAAGATGAGCAGCTCATTAGTTTCATCGATTTTGCACCTACATTATTGTCAATAACAGGTGAAGAACCAAAACCATACATCCAAGGGCAAGCCTTTTTAGGAGAACATAAAGCAGACGAGCGAAAATATATTCATGCCGCAGCCGATAGATTTGATGGGTTTACCGATGCCATAAGAGCCGTGAGAGATAGTCAGTACAAATACATTCGTAATTACAGACCCGAGCAAGGTTACTATTTACCAATAGATTACAGGGAGAAAATACCAAGCATGCAAGAATTGTTAAGACTTAAAGAAGAAGGTAAGTTAAACGATATTCAACTACAATGGTTTAGAGATCAGAAACCAAGAGAGGAGTTGTTCGATTGTAAAACAGACCCTTTCGAGTTGAATAATTTGGCTGATAATCCTGAGTATATAGACAAACTTAAAGAGTTAAGCACAGAAATGGATAGATGGCTTGCTGATATTAATGATACGCCAAATTTAGATGAAAGAAAATTAGTAGAGCAGTTGTGGTCTGGAAAAGATAGTAAGCCTAAAACCTCTGAACCTGTTATTTCTTCTGAAAATGGAAAAGTGAGTATAAGTTGCGAAACTGAAGGTGCTTCAATAGGTTATAAAATTATTAAAGATGATAAAGCGCCAAAGTCTTGGATGGTTTATCAGAATCCAGTAAACCTTTCAGAAGGAGAAAAAATACAAATTCAAGCACATCGTATTGGGTATGTGCCTAGTGAAACTGTTGAATTTAACTAATCTTTAGATGTATAAATAATAAGAACGCCGTTTATTAAATTTAATAAACGGCGTTCTTTATATAGTAAAAATATTTTTTAAGGGTTATTTACACTTTTTCATGCGTAGTATTCGCCCATCTAATCTGTGCTCTACCGCCTCTAACACGGTATGCGCCATATCTAATTTTTGATTGCGTCCCTCTTTCAGGATCAGGAATATTCCAATTAAAGGCTTCACCGCCAATTATAGCATTACAATAATGTATTTTTTTTGTAGCATCGCTTGGGTCTACTTTAAAACCTACCTCTAACACAAAAGAAGTTATTTCGTTTTTATTTACTCTTTTTAGTAGAACAACTTCTCTGCCGCTTCCTGATCCGCCGCGCTCTAAGATACGCTCAGCATAGATATCGAAAGCTACTTGTTTATCTGCATTAGCACCTGAACCATAAACAGCATGTGCTCTATATAAACAAATAGCAGGGTCTGCAGAACCACCACCACCAGTATGTTGGCCTTTGGCTTGTGCAATGTAAGTTCCGTCATTACCAAAAGATCCTGCATCCGCAACTTCAAGAATTCTAAAATCTCCTGTAAATTTTACAAATGATCCTACATTAGAGTTCGCTATAGGTAATGAGCGTTCAATTCGTGGTTGTAAGGTGTTTGGTGCATCTTGATTATTAGAGTCGGCTGTTATATTGTATATTCCCCATGTAACACCATCAATAGTACTTTCTTTGTAATTGGCGTAACAACTACGGTCATCAATAGTTCCAACATTAACAGGGTTTGGTAAATCATCTGATGTTCTAGTAGCATTTTCGCCATCTGGGTTGCATGTTGTGTAAGCACCCGTATCTTCATCAGCAGCCATAACAACAGGGTCTGGATCTGGATCTGGATCTGGGTCAGGGTCTGGGGTTTCATAAATTAAAATATCTTCAGAGTACCCAAGCCCATCTTTTGTACAAGAAAAGAAGGCTACAAAAACAATTAATGAGGCAATTGATATTAGTTTGTAAGTAAGTTTTGATGTTTTCATAAATTATAATATGTTTTTTACAAATATAAAGCACCAACATCAATAAACTATCCTGCTGTATGCTGATTTGAAATGGTTGGAATTAGAACGATTATATTACTTTAAGTTGTGCCAATGATTTCAGTTTAATATACGTAGTTTAAGTATCGCTTTCCTAGCTTATTTACATGATAGAGCAGGATGCGTTCAAACGAAAAAAAGAGTTAATTTATTTTTTATAAACCCGACAAATAATGCGCAACTATTTAAACCTTTTTATAATAGTCTTAATTTTTGGTTGTCAATCAGAAGGAAAGAACATTGTAAGTACTACATCCTCATTAACACTTGAAGAATTATCACAAAACTTTAAGTCTCCAGCTATTGAATACAGGCCTGAAACCTGGTTTCACCTTAACGGAAACAACATCAGTAAAGAAGGGCTAACCTTAGATTTAGAAGCCATAAAAGCTGGGGGTTTACAAGGTATTCATTTATTTAATAAAGCGGGCAGATTGTATCCAGATGTAGAGCCTGTAAAAATTTTGTCTCCCGAATGGGAAGACATGATTCGTCATGCCGCAGACGAATGTAAACGTTTAGGTTTAAAATTCACCATGCAAAACTGCCCAGGTTGGTCTATGACTGGAGGGCCTTGGGTACCGGCTGAGGAAGCCCAACGCGAAGTAGTAGAATCTGTTTACAGATTATCAGGAGGGGATGTTTTTGATGAAGAATTAGTATTGGATTCATTGTATCATACGCCTGATTATAATTATAAAGATATTCAGGTATTGGCTTTTCCAACTCTTGAAGGGGATGATTCAGAACCCTTTAATCCATCAAAAATAGAGACGAATAATCCTATTGTACCTTGGAAAGATATATTTAATCCTAATTCAAAAATTATAATAACTCGTAAAACTACACGATTAGATAAACCTTTAAATGAATATAGAAAACAAGGGATATCAAAAGTGAAGAATCAAGATGCTTGGGTTAAAACCACCTTTGATAAACCCATCACATTGCGCACACTTACCTTTCCGCAATTGAGGCATATCATTATGGGTACGCAATACCCGAAAATAGATGTAAAGGTTAAAGTTGAAGCGCTTATTGATAATAAGTTGACCGAAATAACAACCGTAAACCTACCCGATGCGAACTGGAACGATAGACGTAAACATCTTACGCTAGCCATTCCAGAAACTACCTCAATGGAGTTTGTGTTTACTTTTGAAGGAGACCATGTTATTGCTCCGGAATTTATAAGAGTAAGTTCAAATCCAAAATTCCATAATTATGAGGCTAGAGCAGCTAAAGTGTTGAGAGGTCTTGAAAAAGGTGTAACATATGATTATGCCGAAAACACCATCATAAAATCAAACACCATCATCAATCTTTCAGATAAAATGACTGCTGAAGGTAAATTAACTTGGGATGTCCCAGAAGGTAATTGGACAGTAGTACGATTTGGCCATATCAATATGCGATTAACCAATAAACCAGCGGTACCTGAAGCGACAGGTTGGGAATCTAGTAAGTTAGATAAAATAGCCATTGAGAATCATTTACGAAACGGAATGATTGGTGATTTAATTAAGGATGGCGGTCCTATTGGAGATGGAAAATTACATGGTTTATTAATAGATAGTTGGGAAAGTCACGTGCCTACTTGGACGATGAATTCTGAGGACATGTTTACCGAATTTGAAACCCGAAGAGGTTATAGTATGAAAACATACTTGCCTGCAACCATGGGATATATTGTGGAGAGCCCTGAAGTAACTACAAAGTTTTTAAGAGATTTACGTCACACAATGGATGAGGTATTTATTGATAATTTCTTCAAACATTTTGCAACCGTAGCGCATGATATGGGAGCTGAGGTATATACCGAAGGTGCAGGAGGTGAAGTATTGCCTGTGGATCCTATGCGGTATTACGGGGTAAGCGATATCCCAATGACAGAGTTCTGGTATCCTAAAGCACCATCAGATCAAAACGAATATGCTAAACCTATTTACAATGCGGCTTCTGCTACTCATTTATATAACAAACCAATGTTGGCCGCTGAAGCCTGTACACAAGTAGGTGTAAAATGGAACGAGCACCCGTTTTCAGTTAAATATCTAATCGATTATAATTTTGCCAAGGGTGTCAACCATTTGGTATTCCATACCTTTTCGCATACACCCCAGAGAGATGTATACCCAGGATCAAGTTTTGGTGGGCATATCGGTTTCCCTTTGGTAAGACAACAAACTTGGTGGCCCTATATGAAAGATTGGACTGACTATTTATCTAGAAATCAATTTGTATTACAACAAGGCGAGTATGTGGCAGATGTGCTTCGATATTATGGCGACCATTATGAACGTCCACCATTTGATTTAGATTATTTTCCAAAAGGTTACCGTTTTGATTACTTAAATGCCGAAATTTTGCATGATAAAGTGAGCGTGAAAAATGGTAAGATTCACGTTGAAAATGCTGGTGACTATCGCATAATCACATTAAGGGATTCAAAGCAAATGTTATTGTCTACAGTGCAAAAGTTAAAAACTTTGGTGGAAGCGGGTGCTGTAATTCTTGGAGATAAACCCATAGATTCACCAAGTTTAATGGATGATGAAACTGATTTAAAAAGTCTTCATACCATTGCAGATGAACTTTGGGGTAATTCAAAAAGTGGTGTAAAGCAAGTAGGAAAAGGAAAAGTGTATTGGGGAAAAACATTAGATGAGGTGCTCGAGGCAGAACGTATTGCTCCAGATGTCATGGTACCCAAAGGATTAGATATTAATTGGATTCACCGAAAAACTGATGATGCAGATATTTATTTTGTAGCTTCTAAAATGGACAAACCAGTTGATGTATCGCTCAGTTTTAAAGTAAAAGGAAGTCCACAATTATGGGATGCTTTTACAGGAAATCAACATGAGGCTAAAATTTGGAAATCAACTGGGAACCGTACAAATGTGTTAATCTCTTTGCCAGAAAGTGGTAGTGCTATAGTTGTTTTTTCTAATGAAGAAAAAGAACCTTATGCCCATAAAGTAACTGCAAATGGAGAAACTGTTTTAAATACAGATGCCGACTGGTTTAAAATAAATGATGTTGAAAAAGCTAATAATTTTATTTGGAAGAATGATGCTATTATTACTGATAAGTCTGGAGTCTATAAATTCTATAAAGATGAAAATGAAGAAACATTTGAAGTCAATATTAAAGAAAAGACCTTACACTCCGACTGGACTTTGCATTTTGAAGAAGGCTGGGATACACCCAATTCAATTGAAGTTTCAGAGTTAAGGTCTTTAACAGAATTGGACAACAAGTCAATTCAGCATTATTCGGGGACAACTACATATTCAAAAACGTTTAATTTTGAAGAAATAAATATTCATGCGTTTCTCGATTTAGGTAAGGTGTCTAATATTGCTGAACTTTGGTGCAATGGAAAAAAAGTAGGCGTTAAATGGGCACCTCCTTTTAAGTTTGATGTTAGTGAGGTATTAAAAAAAGGAGAGAATCAACTTGAAATTAAGGTTACAAACACTTGGCGTAATCAGCTAATCTACGATAATTCAAGAGCAAAAACCCAAAAGAAAACTTGGACTACAAATCCACCAAAAAAGAGTGAAAAAGAACTTGAAGATTCTGGATTAATTGGGCCAGTAGTTCTTAAACTTGTTCAATAATAAGATATTTCTTATAGATGATAGGTAATCAATAGATTGCGTTTATCTGCAATGACACATTTTAGCGAATTAATAGTCAGTTTACCCTTAAATCAGGATAGCACAGGACGGTAATTTTTCAGATTTAAGTGAATTTTATAGGATTGATTGTTTATTATATCAACTACAATTCAAAACAGCTATGAAAAAAATTACTTTTAAATCGACTTTGTTTTTCGTTTTTATGTTATGCTCACTTTACATAACAGCTCAAGGCGCGCTACCTTCTAGTGATATATTTAGATTGAAAAATGTGGAAACAGGGCAATTTTTAACAGATGCAGGAGTAAGTGCTACGGCAGTTACCATGACAAATTTAGCTGAAGAAGATCAAAGCACACATTTTAAGTTTGTACCAAGTGGCGCATTTTATAATATCGATAGTGAAATTTTAGGAATATTACGCGCACCGGGCGCTGGTGGTCCAGGAGGAGCTTATGTAGTTGTGAGTACAACAAAAGCTTCACCAGCTGCTGATACTGATAAAACGTGGACTATATATCATAATAATACAAATGATACTTACAGGTTTGGATCTAGAACAACAGGTAGATTTATGTATCATGAAGTAAATGGAACCGTAACTCATGCTGTGGCTGCAGATACAGATAATAGAAGCAATTGGGAACTCATTCCTTATGTGCAAACTCCTGTAGTAATAGCTCCAGACGAAGATACAAGTACAGATTTAAGTTGTCCAGCTTCTGGTGAATTTGAAAACAACAGTACCAGAAATGTAGATATACCAAACTCTGTTAATGTAGGGACTGCTGATGATAGAACTTGCTACTCGGATTACTCAGAAAGTGATGTTAATGGAAAAACTTGGGGTGTTTACAATATTACTGATGGATCTAACCACTGGGATGGAAGTTCGTTGCAACCCAGAATAGAGCGTTCTTTACCCAGATCTGGAGAAACAGGTGTTGGGAGTTATGCTAGATTTATGGGAACATTTAGGATTTTAGAGGTAGGTGATGCTGGTAGTTTTAGTCAAAATGGTTCTTACATAGCGCAGGCCAAAGGTAAACATACAGGAGGTGGAGGTTCTCCGGATCCAGCTATTTGTTTATATAGAGCACATCCTGTTTATGGCATCGGTATCAATGCAGACAAGCAAGTGGCGTTTGATATTTATGCTGAACGTATCTTAGAACGTGGGGGAGAAGGTAGTGGTAGAGAAGTTGTTTTTTTAAAGAGAGTAGACAAAAATGCTGAAATTGACTTTGAGTTAGAGGTAGGTTTTAGAGAAGACCCAAACGATACTACAAAAAAAATTCATTATTGCGATGCTGTAATTGGAGGAGAAGCCTTTAATTGGAATATCCCAGATCCAGAAAGAGGGCTAGAATCTGGTATTAGATACGGTGCATATAGGGTTAAAGGTGGTAGAGCTCAAATGAGATGGGCAAATACCACGTATCAGAAGGTAGAAATTGTGGATTCAGGAGATGACATACCCAGTGGTTTTTATAAACTAAAAAATGTAGCAACAGGCAAATATTTAATGTCATCAGGTTCTACTATAATAGCTGGTGATACAGGAGAAGGGGCAGACAAAGAATGGCAATTTGTACCTGCTCAAGCTACTGGATTTAATTATTATAATATTGATAGCCAGGTAAGAGGAATCATAAGATTTACAGGTGTTTCAGATTTGATAAGTACAAATTTTACACCACCAAGGGCTGATAATGATAAGATGTGGACAATTATTGATAACGGAGATGGGAGCTATAGTTTTGAGACCCGTAATCTGGGTAAATATTTATACCACGCAGCAGATAATACCATGATACATTCGGCCAATACAGACGATAGAAGTAAGTGGATATTAGAGTCTACAACTTTAGGTGTTGATGATAGAGATTTGAAAACGGCTTCAATTAAAATATATCCTAATCCAGCACAAGATGAATTCACGATTGCACTTCAAAATATTAACGGTATTAAGAGCATCGAAATTTATAATATCTTAGGGAAGCGGGTGTATCAAAACATACCCAAAGGCAATGTTTTAGAAGTTGAAAATGCAGGGTTTAAAACTGGAGTTTATTTAATTAAAGCTTTTTCAGATGATAACAAAGTATTTCATTCTAAGTTGGTGATTAAATAGAAATACTTAAATTTAAGTACCAAACAGCCAGAACTAATTTGTTTCTGGCTTTTTTATTTTAGAATAACAGGATAAAGCAGGATGGTTTTAAGTCATACTTGTTATATTTTCACAAGAATAAAAAAACTACACTCTAAATGCAAAGACGTAATTTTATTCAACTATCAACCCTTGCTGGGGTAGGATTATCTCTTCCACTAGCTGGATTATTTAATTCTTGTTCAAATCATCCAGAGCATTCTTTAGAATTTAAAAACCTAACATCAGGCTTACTAAAAGATTGGTGTGATGGCATGTTAAAAGTGCAAATAAATAACCCGTCAAACGTAGAAGAACATGGTGCTTTGGGTTGTCCGTCTTGTTCGCACATTCATGGACGCTGTATGGATGCGGTATATCCCTTTTTATATATGGCAGATGCAACTGGTGATGGGAAATATATAGAAGGCGCTAAATTAGTAATGACTTGGGCAGAAAATAATGTATCTCAGGAAGATGGAGCTTGGACAGTAATTAAAAATCCGAAATCATGGAAAGGCATAACCATTTTTGGAGCAATAGCTTTAGCAGAAGCATTGCATTACCATGGTCATGTTTTAGATGAAGCAACCCGCAAAGCTTGGACAGTTCGTCTAGGCAAAGCAGGTCAATATATTTACGACACTTTTACAATAGACTTTACCAATATTAATTATCCTGGGACAGCAGTATATGGATTAAATTTAATAGGTAATGTTTTAAATAGAGACGATTTTAAAGCTAAAAGTAAAACATTAGCCTCTCAAATAAAATCATATTTTACAGCTAATGAAGGTTTACTATTTGGTGAATGCAAAAAAAGCTCAAGTAAATTAAGCGAAAAAGGTTTACATGGTGTCGATTTAGGCTATAACGTAGAAGAAACCTTGAATAGCTTGGTCATGTATTCGCTTAAAGAAAATGATGAAGAATTACTTCAAATAGTAACAAAATCTTTAAATAGCCACTTAGAGTTTATGTTGCCAGATGGTGCTTGGGATAACAGTTGGGGTAACCGAATGTATAAATGGAGTTATTGGGGAAGTAGAACTTGCGATGGTAGCCAACCAGCATTTGGAATGATGGCGCACATAAATCCTGCATTTGGAACAGCAGCTGTAAAAAATACAGAATTGTTACAGCGTTGTACGGCAGACGGATTAATCCATGGAGGTCTTGGTTTTATTGAGGCAGGAATTCCACCTTGTGTACATCATACCTTTGCACATGCAAAACCATTGGCTGCAATGTTAGACCATTGGGAGCACTTGCCCCAAATTAATAAAAATGCAGCTTTGCCAAGAACCACAGCTAATGGCGTAAAACATTTTAAAGATTTAGATGTATATCTTTTTGCAAGAGGAGATTGGAGGGGAACGGTAAGTGCTTATGATGCCGAGTATCACTATAAATACGATTTCCGTCAGGCATCGGGTGGGGCTTTAGGGGTGTTATATCATAATAAAGTAGGACTTTTATGTGCTGCAAGTATGGCCGAATATAGTTTGGTTGAAAAAAACAACCAACAACCACAACCTGGAAAAGATATTTGTTTAACACCAAGAATTGAAACGTTTAAAGATGATGTTTGGTTTACAAACTTATATGATTTGCCTGCCACAGTTTCTTCCATAGATGAAAACGGAAGTATAGAATTATTGGCTGACGTAAAATTAAAAAATATAGATAGAGAAGAAGTTACAGGAACTGCTTCTGCATTTGATATTGCTTACAAGTGTACCGTTGAAAACACAGAAATTCGTGTAAAAACAAATCAAGATATTACAAAACCTACAGCCTTTGTTTTGCCAATTGTTTCTCCTTCAAGTGAGGTTGTTACAAGCATCAATAAAAACGAAATTACCATTCAAAAGCCTGAAGGTTTAGTTACTATAAAAGCAAGTACACAAATAAAGATGAAAGAGATTTCAGGAAAAAGAACCTTTAATATGGTACCAGGGGTAGAGGCCTTGCCAATTGAAGTATTTTTTGAAGAAGAAAGTAAAGAATTACAGGTGTCTATAAGTGTTAGTTAAAGATTGTTTTTATTTCTAAACTTGCCAGGAGCTAATCCTGTTTTTCGTTTGAATAATCTGTTGAAATAATAGTCAGACTCAAAACCGAGTTCAAAAGCAATTTCTTTTTGAGTCTTTTTGGTGTTAAGTAGGAGTTCTTTAGATTTTTCAATCTTAAGCAATAAATAGTATTGCAAAGGGGATACACCTGTTTGTGTTTTAAAATCGAGCCTGAATTTTGAATAACTTACCCCTAAGTCTGAAGCCATTTTAATCAAATCAATGGTTTTTTCAATGTTCTTATACATCATGCCCTTTGCACGAGATACCATAGAGTTGAGGTCTTCAATATTGTTTCCAGCGTTTTTTATGTTATGGAGTTCTGCCATAAGTTGAATACATACACCAGATGCTAATCTTTGAAAGCCAAAAGGTTCTTCATCAAATAATTTAAAAAGTGTATTAAAATGATTGAGAATGTTGGTCTTGTTGCACTTAGAAATTACAGGTTCATCTGGAGAGAAAAATCCATTAGATAAAAATTGACTTGCAATAGCTCCGGAAAATCCAACCCAACGTTCTGTCCAACCTGTCTCTTTTTTAGGTTTGTAACGATGCCACATACCAGGGAATAGTAAAAACACATCCCCATCAGAAATTTTTATCTTACCAGTTGCTTTACTTTCAAAAACACCTTTGCCTTTTGTAATCAAGACCAAATGGAATTCATTTAAAATACGTCCCTTATCCCATGTGAAAACATAGTTGTCTGGATGGTCTTTAGACGGGTAATCTGAATATTTTTCAATAACATTTCGTCCTAAGTCATTAACGTAGAATCCCCATAACTTATCTTTATTTGAAATTATTAGATATTTTCGGTACTTATTTTTCATATCATTTTGTGCAACAAATATATCAAAATGTCAATTTGAATTATAGACTTAATTACGGAATTTTATAATCTTAATGTCTTTTGTGAATTTATAATCTGTGGGTTATGCGAATAATATGCCTTAGATGTAGGGTTTAGCGCGAGAATATCATAAGACGAAATGTGTAAAATATTAAGTCAAAAAATGCTTAATTAAAAAAATAAATGAAAAACCAACTAAACAAAAATCAACGCAGAATAATGTTAATGTTGCTTCTGATTGGTTTAACAATATCAATCACGAGCTGCGAGTCTGTGTCTGAAGTTTCGACTGATGCTCTTAAATGCGAATATCGATCTAACCCCTTAGGAATAGATAATATTAATCCAAGATTCAGTTGGAGACTTGTTGATAGAAGTCAAACCAGAGGACAAAAGCAAACAGCTTACCAAGTTTTAGTAGCTTCTAGTTTGGAGAATTTAGGCAGTGATATTGGGGATATTTGGGATTCAGGTAAAGTTGAAACAGACAAATCTGTTAATAATGAATATGAAGGAAGGGATTTAGAATCGGCAAAGCAATATTTCTGGAAAGTAAAAGTTTGGGATGCTTCGGACGATGTTTCAGAATGGAGTAAAGTTGCAAGATTTTCAATGGGACTTTTAAATAAAGAAGATTGGATAGGGGAATGGATTTATAAAGAAGATCAAAATAAAAAAGATCACAACTGGTATCGAAAGAATTTTATGCTCAATAAAACTCCTGAATCGGGATTTATTTATATCGCTTCTTTTGGGTATCACGAGGTTTATGTTAACGGAAAAAAAGTAAGTAATGGAGTAATGAATCCTGTGTCTTCCTTTATGAAAAAGCGTTTGCCTTACTTGACTTATAATATTAAAGATTTTCTGAAGAAAGGTGATAATGTTATTGGTATTTGGCATGCGGCAGGATGGGCACGTTGGGGAAGAATAAAGGATTATTATGATGCCCCGTTTGTGTTTAAGGCGCAGGCCAATATTGTGCATGGCGATACTAATTTGGTTTTGGAAACCAATAACACATGGAAATGTAAAAAGAGTTATAGTTCGTACTGGGGACCATGGGATATCTTGGATTTTGGTGGTGAAATTATTGACGAGCGTCTACGAGAAGATAACTGGAATACAAGTGAATATGACGACCGTGATTGGGCAAATGCTATTGTTTTTGATAATAGTAAAGCAAAAGAAGTAGGTGTTGCCACTATTAATCTTGGTCCAAAAGGAGCCATTGTTGTACCTAGTACAGATGCAAATCGACCAACAAGTAAAATTACAGCAGAGTTGAGTGCTCAAATGGTAGAGCCACAGGTAAAATATAAAAAAATAAGTCCTATAGCTGTTGCCAAAAATAAAGATGGCAATTATGTGATAGACATGGGTGAAAACTATACTGGCTACTTCGAAATGAATCTATTCAATGGAAAGGAAGGTGATACTGTTACTTTTGAAATTGCAGACCATAAGAAAGTGACTTCCTCATGGGAACAAAGAAGTAAGTACATCTATGACAAAACGGGTACAGGCCATTTTACCAACCGTTTTAATCTAGCTGGTGGCAGATGGGTTACCATTTACGGTATAAATTACATACCAGAATTAAAAGATATTAAAGGACATGTGATTACTAATGATAGAAATCAAATTAGCCAGTTTGAGAGTTCCAGTGAGTTATTAAATCAAATTTATCAGGTGAATTTAAATACTTATATCGCCAATACCATTGATGGTATTTTGGTGGATTGTCCGCATCGTGAGCGTCGTGGTTGGGGTGAAGTAACCGTTGCTGCTATGTATGGTGATGCTTTGCCAAACTTTGAAAGTGGCGCTTACATGACACAATACGCGCAATTTATGCAAGACGCCCAAGCAGATGATGGAAAAATAAGGGCTGTAATTAATGGTGATGACTTTAACTTTTTAATGTGGATGGCAAATAGCCCTATTACTATTTGGGAAACTTACCGCATGTTAGGAGATAAACGTTTGCTTGAAACACATTATGAATCGATGCAAAAATGGATGAACTGGTTAAAAAAACATTCCGATAATGACACTGGTGGCTCGCTTAAAATTGGAAAACGCGGCACATTAGAATTTCCAGGATTGGGAGACTGGTGTACACCTAGAGGGAATTTCTGGAGTTCAAGTAATTCACCAGAGTCGGCACATTTCAATAATAGCGTTTATGCATTTATGTTGGAAAATGCCATGAATATATCCAAAACTTTGGGTAGAGAACAAGATGCAAAATTATATGCGAGTCGCTTGGAAGTACAGCGTAAGGCAACCCACCAAAATATATACGACGAGGCAACAGGTAAATATGGTGAAGGTCATCAAGTAAATCAAGCTTTTGCTTTAATAGCCGGTGTAACACCAGAATCAGAAAAAGAAAAGGTGTATAATAATTTGGTAGATCAAGTGCTTTATAAATTTCCATACTACGACACAGGAAGCTCAGGGCAAGCCTTATATACTCGATTTTTCACAGAACATGCCGAACGTATGGACTTAGTTTATGAATTGCTCAAAGATACCCATCACCCAAGTTATGGTTATTTTATAGAACAAGGTAAATCTACATGGCCAGAACGCTGGTCGGCAATTGGTAATAGCCAAATACATACTTGTTATACTGGAATTGGTGGTTATTTTATTAAAGGATTTGGAGGCATTCGCCCAGACCCTGAGCATCCAGGTATGAAAAACATGCTCATAAAACCTGCTTTGGTAGGTGATTTAACTTATGCCAATACAAGTTACGAATCGATGTATGGAAATGTAATGGTCAACTGGAAAAAAGATGATGAAAAAGTCCATTTTCATATTGAAATTCCTGTGAATACCTCCGCTAAAATTTATTTGCCTGCAGTTAATAAGGATGCAGTAAAAGAAGGTGGTATTCTAGCCGAAAATTCCGATGGTATAAATTATTTAGGTGAAGAACAAAATGATGCTGTAGGTAATTATGTTGTCTTTAATGTAGTACCTGGTTCCTATGATTTTACGGTTGATGCACTTCCAAAAGTAACTTATCCAGACCCAATTATGGAATCTGATAACCTAGCGACTATAGGCAGAATGAATGCTTCTTCCATGACCATTCAATCGGAAAAACTACCGGTTTATGAGGCGTTTCGAGCAAACGATGAAAATAAAGCAACCTATTGGCAGGCCAATGCAACTCAAAATCAATATTTAGAAGTGGAATGGTTTAAGCCTCAAACCTTTAATGAGGTGATTATTGACGAGGTTGGAAACCAAATAACAAATTTTAAGCTTCAATATTTAAAAAACGGTTCATGGATAACCATTACAGAGGGCACTAGTCTTCTTTCTCACAATCCATATCAATTTAAAAAAGTAACGGCAACAAAATGTAGACTTTTTATCACGGAAGCTAAAGACAAGCCCGCAATTTCAGAATTTAAAATATACTCTAGTAAAGATTAAATAAATTATGAAAAACAAATTATTACACGTTTTAGTTTGTGTCTTCAACATGTTGTTGATGAGTTCATGTTCTTCGACGTCATCAAAAGTTTTAGTGACAGACCTGCGTTGTGAATACCGAACTAATCCTTTAGGAATAGACAATAAAAGCCCACGACTAAGTTGGAAACTGGAAGATGACAATCAAACCAGAGGGCAAAAACAAACCAATTACCAAATTTTAGTAGCAAGTAGTTTAGAGAAACTAAAAAATAATAATGGCGATGTTTGGGATTCGGGAAAAGTAAACTCCAACCAATCTGTTAACAACATTTATATGGGTTCAGTATTGCAATCTGCAAAACAATACTTCTGGAAAGTTAAGGTTTGGGAGAAAGAGGGAAATGCCTCCAATTGGAGTGACTATGGAAAATTTTCAATGGGATTGTTAAATCAAGATGATTGGAAAGGCGATTGGATACTTAAACCTGATCAGAAAAAAACCGACCACAACTGGTACAGAAAAAATTTCGAATTAAAAGAAGAAACTGAATCAGCATTTGTATTTGTGGGCTCTTTCGGCTATCACGAACTATATGTAAATGGCGAAAAAATCACGGAAAATGTGATGAATCCTGTGTCATCTTATATGAAAAAAAGGATTCCGTATTTAACCTACGATATTTCAGATAAATTAAAAAAGGGAGACAATGTTATTGCCATATGGCATGCTGCAGGATGGTCGCGATGGCGACGTATTCGAGAGTATCGACTAATTCCATTTGTATTTAAAGCACAAGCCGAAATTATAGCGGGAGGAAAGCAAATTACCCTTAAGTCTGATACCTCTTGGAAAACTAAAAAGAGTCATACAGAATATCATGGAGATTGGGACATTCTTCGTTTTGGAGGTGAAACCATTGATGATAGAAAAAGGGAAGACAATTGGAATACAGCAGAATACGATGACAGCAATTGGATGAATGCCAGTATCTATAGTCACGAAGTATTGAATGCTAAAATACCAGAAGGTAATAACATAAGTTTTGCTTTAAACAGCAATAAAGATAGAGAGGTGCGTGCATTGTATGGTCCAATTACCGCACACTTAAGTGCGCAAATGGTAGAGCCTCAAGTAAAGTTTAAGGAGATAAAAGCCATTGCTGTTGATCAAAATGATGATGGTACGTATCGCATTGATATGGGAGAAAATTACACCGGATTTTTTGAAATGGATTTGTATAATGGTGTTGAGGGAGATTCTATTCTCTTCGAAATTACCGATAGAACAGAAGTGAGATCCAACTGGAAACAAAAGAGCAAGTACATTTTTGGGAAATCAGGAAAAGGAAAATTCCAAAATCGTTTTAATGTCGCTGGAGGACGATGGATTACTGTGCAGGGATTAAAATATCAACCTAAAATAAAAGATGCAAAGGGTTATGTGATTACCAATAATCGTAGGCAAATCAGCAAATTTGAATCGTCTAGTGAGCAACTTAATCAAATTTATCAAATCAACCTAAACACCTACATAGCGAATACAATGGATGGTATTTTGGTAGATTGTCCCCATCGCGAACGTCGTGGTTGGGGTGAAGTTACAGTAGCAGCCATGTATGGCGATGCTTTACCTAATTTTGAAAGTGGTGCCTATATGGACCAATACCTACAATTCACCAGAGACGCCCAATTGCCTGATGGTAGAACACGTGCCGTAATTAATGAAGAAGACCGTCCGTTTTTAATGTGGAAAGCCAATAATCCATTAACGGTTTGGGAAACCTACCGCATGTTAGGAGATAAAAAAGTTTTGGAAGATAATTATAAATCCATGCAAAAATGGATGACATGGTTGCTTGAAAATTCAAATTATGAAACAGGAGGCGCCATAAAAGCAGGAACACAAGGCTTGAGAGAATTCCCTGGATTAGGAGATTGGTGTACGCCACGAGGTAATTTCTGGACCAGTAGTAATTCACCTGAAGCGATTCATTTTAATAATTGTTTGTATGCGTATATGCTCGAAAATGCTATGCATATTGCAGATGTTTTAGGTAAAAACGAAGATGCTAAAACTTATAAAGACAGACTAAAAGTACAGCAAGAAGCGACGCATAAATTATCGTATAATCCAGAAACAGGCAAATATATAAAAGGGTATCAGGTAGACCAAGCTTTTGCTTTAGTGTCTGGCGTAACACCAGCGACTGAAAAAGAAAAAGTAGAAGCGAATCTAGTTGATAATGTGTTGTATAAATTCCCGTATTACGATACAGGAAGTTCCGGACAAGCTTTATACACACGCTATTTCACGGAATCTGGTGAGCGTATGGATTTAATTTATGAGTTGTTGAGAGATAAACATCACCCAAGTTATGGTTATTTTCTAGAACAAGGTAAAACCGTATGGCCAGAACGTTGGTCAGCAGTAGGTAATAGTCAAATACATACCTGTTACACAGGCATTGGTGGTTATTTTATCAAAGGTTTTGGAGGCATTCGTCCAAATCCAGAACAATTAGGAATGCAACATATGATTATTAAACCTGTACCTGTTGGCGATTTAACATTTGCAAATACCCAATATGAATCCATGTACGGAAACGTGGTTGTTAACTGGAAAAAGGAAGAAAAAGGCGCAACATTTCATATCGAAATCCCTATAAATACAACTGCAAAAGTCTACCTACCAGCAACAAGTAAAGAGGGCATATATGAAAGCGGTGTTTTAGCTGAAAAAGGAGAAAATATCACTTTTATAGGAACAGAAAAAAGTAAAGCGATAGGCAACTATGTTATATACAATGTAACATCAGGAGTTTACAATTTTAAAGTAAATGAATTACCAGTAACCCAGTTTCCAGAACCGTTACATGGCATAAAGAATTTGGCAAAATTAGGTAGAATGAACGCCTCATCTATGTTTATTAAAACTGAAAAACTACCCATTTTTGAAGCGTTTAGAGTGAATGACGAAGACGAAGAAACGCGCTGGTTAGCTACCGAAACTAAAAATCAATATCTAGAAGTAGAATGGGTAAAATCACAAACATTTAATCAGATTATTATTGATGAATACGAGAATAATATTTCATCATATAAATTACAATATTGGGAAAATGGAGCGTGGAAAGATATTGTAAGCGGAACTATTTGTGGCCCAAATAAAATCCATCAATTTGATGCTGTGCAATCTACAAAATGTAGGTTAATTATTGTTGATGCCAAACAAGCACCATCAATTAAAGAAATAAAAATATACACAAATTAAGAGGAACGAATGAAAACGCTTAGATATTCTATTTTCATCGGTATTGTAATACTTTGCTATGGATGTAACGGTTCTAAATATTTAATAAATAAGAAGGTAAATACTGAAGATTATCTATATGAAATTAAAAAGGAACTTCAAGTAAAATGGCCAAATAACAAAACCATTAATTTCGTATATCATGGACATAGCGTTCCTTCAGGATATTTTGAAACACCGCATGTTAATACCTTATCTTCTTATCCACATTTAGTATTAAAAAATCTTAAAGAAATTTATTCTTATGCCGCCATAAATACTATCGTAACAGCTATTGGAGGAGAAAATTCGGTAGAGGGTGCGAAAAGATTTAAAGAAGAAGTTTTAAACCATAAGCCAGATGTTCTTTTTATAGACTACGGATTAAATGATCGACGAGTTGGCTTAGAAAAGGCTAAAATAGCGTGGGAGCAGATGATAGAAGTTGCTCTAAATAATGATATCCATATAATATTGTTGACTCCTTCTCCTGATTATAGAGTAGATTATTCCAATCTTCAAAATGAATTGTTTCAGCATACTAATCAAATTAGGGAATTAGCTAAAAAATACGGAATTGGAGTTGTAGATAGCTATAAAGCATTTGAACCTTTATATAATGATATGGACGCTTTAAAAATATATATGGCCCAGATTAATCACCCTAATGAAACAGGGCATGAGTTGATTGCAAATGAGATTATGAAGTATTTTAAATAAATAGTTATGCGTATACTGTTTTGTTTTATTTTGATTATAGTTTCTGGCTTAGGGGCATTCCATTCGTATGCCATTCAGAGCCGCGATACTATTTACCCTATTTTTCAATTTCCACAAAATAAAATGCCACGTATTGATGGCGACTTTTCCGATTGGAATTTGGTTCCAGATACTTACGAAATCGGCTTAGACCAAATGAAAGAAAGCATCAATGGTATCGGGTTTAATCTTGATGCAGCCGATTTGGATATTAAAGTAAAAGTAGGATGGGTTAAAGACCTGAACAGGTTATACTTTTATGTGGAGGTTTTTGATGATTTCTGGGAATTTGAACAATTGGATATCAAACAGGATATTTTTGAATTGGTTGTGGATGCCGATGTTTCGGGAGGTAATTTTATTAAAAAATGGAATGCAAATAAACAGATTATTCCTATTGAAGAATTACATTTTAAAGGTCATGGGGCACATGCTCAAAACTACCATATTTTTATGCCTGCGGTAAATAAAGACTGGGCCATGGTTTGGGGAAATACACCTTGGATTAAAGACTTTCCTTATGCTAATGCCGCCTATGAGCACGATTTAGAGCAAGGTAAATCTGGTTTACTCAAAATGGAGTTTTGGATAACACCATTTGACTATGCTGCTATTGAAGGTATTAATCGTTCGGCTGTTTCTAAGTTAAAAGAAAATGAAATTATCGCCATGTCGTGGAGTGTTCTCGATTATGATGATGACAATAAGGAGCGGAAGGATTTCATTAACCTTGCGCATAGTATTGAAATGATTCATAATGGCGATTTTATGAATGCTTTCAGGTTAATGCCGTTAACAGAAGAATTCAATCCAGAGCTACAAGCAAATTGGTCTTTTGTTGAGGTAGATAGAGAAAGGCGTTTTTTCGCATTTAAAGATGAATCCTTAGGTAATATTGAAAAGTGGACATGGGATTTTGGAGATGGAACGAATTCTGAAGAACAAAATCCGGTACATAAATATGGTACAGCTGGTCATTGGACAGTTGTGCTTACAGTTGAAAATAAAGAAGGTAAATCTATACGCTCTAAAGTGTGGGATGTGGTTACAAAATAGGTCGAATTAGTTTTGTTAAAAGTAAAAACCATCATTTTGATGCCATTTAATCTACAAAATGTAGAGTGTTTGTTGTGGATGCGAAAAGGCACTATTAATAAAAGAATATAAAATATTTTATAATAAAGAGTAATAATACATAGTCATGAAAAACAAACAAGAAATGAACAGAGAAATTTGGGGAAAAGGAGTCTTTTTGTCTCTCTGTATCCTTTTATCAATTTCTATAACCTCTGTAAACGCACAATCCCAATGGATTTGGCAACAAGCAGACGGGCCAGCCAATACTTGGATGGCGTTTAGAAAAACCATTAATGTTGGTACAGTGCCATCAGAAGCAATAGTAAATATTGCTGTAGATAGTAAATATTGGCTTTGGGTAAATGGCGAGTTGGTACTGTTTGAAGGAGGATTGGCAAGAGGTGCTGCACCTAATACCATTTATTACGATCCAGTAGACCTTGCACCTTACCTAAAAGCGGGTGAAAATACGATTGCCATTTTAGCATGGTACTTTGGACGTACACGCAAGTCGCACTTGGATAGTGGTAAAGGAGGTTTATATGTTTCTGCGGATTGGAACGCCGATTTGAATACAAATACCTCTTGGAAAATGAAATTACACCCAGCTTATGACCCCAATAGTGGCGGTGGAGGAGCCGATAATCGAATAACCCCTTATAGTGTAAAATTTGATGCTCGAAATGCACTAGGAGATTGGACAGATAATGCTTGGTACACCGAAGGGTATGATGATAGTAGTTGGGATGTGCCGGTAGAAAAAGGAGGTATAAATAGTCAGCCTTGGGGCAATTTGGTAGAACGTGCTATACCGCAATGGAACGATAGAGGATTGACAGATTATCCATCAATGACGGTAAACGGAGCAACAATAAATCTTCCTTATACTAACAATTCAGGGTCTAGCGTGACTGTAAGAGCCAAACTTCCATTCAATCAACAAATTACACCTTACATAAAGCTGAATGCTACTTCAGGTAAAACGATAGTTATAGATACTGACAATAATTTTCACTTATTGCAGTCAACCTATATTTCTAAAGATGGTGATCAAGAATTTGAAGGTTATACATGGTTTAATGGTCATTTTGTAGAGTATATCATCCCATCAGGAGTAGAAGTACAAGAACTAAAATACCGATGGACAGGTGTAGGAGATATGACAGGTAATTTTGAATGTAGTGACGAATTTTATAACCGTTTATGGTGGATGGCGCGTAACACATTGTACATCTGTGCAAGAGACGGATATATGGATTGTCCTGACAGAGAACGCGCGCTGTGGATTGGGGACGTTGGTGATCAAACAGGAGCAATTTTTTATACTTTAGATGAAGCAGGAAGAAAATTATTAAAAAAAGCGATAGACAACACCATAAACTATCGTAGAGGAGATATTATAGAAGGCTTAACACCAGGTTTTGGTAGTTTTCAAACTAAAACTGCTGAGTTTGCAGCGCAAAGTCTACAATTTATTGATAATGTAGTATGGCAGTATTACTACAATACAGGCGATATAGCTACTATTGAAAACGCATATCCTGCTATACTGACTTATTTAGAATTATGGAGTATGGCTTCAGATGGTATGCCTGAAAACAGGATAGGAGGCGTAAGTTGGACAGATTGGGGAAGCGATCGTGATTCACACGCCATAAGAGCTACTTTGTATTATATCGCGCTAAAAGCAGCAAAAAATATGGCTATTGTATTAGATAAAAATGAAGATATACCATGGTATGATAGCAGAATTAATAGCATTGAGCAAAACTATGTTCAAAAATACTGGAGGGGTAGTAGTTATAATACTTCAGGCAACCCCATAGAAGAACGTGTTAGTTCGCTTGCGGTTATAGCAGGTTTAGCAGATGAAAGTCATTATGAAACCTTAGTAGATGAAGTTTTATTTCCGGTTAGAAAATCAAGTCCACATTTTGAATGGTTAGCTGAAGAGGCTTTGATGCAATTAGGGCATCCAGAAAAAGCGTTAACTAGAATGAGGGAGGTGTACGATTTTCAGGTTGATAACCCCAATTTAACAACCTTATATGAACGGTTTGAAAGCGATCCGAAAGGTAGTTTAGGTACACCAAACCATGCTTGGAATGCACCTAACTATATACTATCGCGTTACATTACAGGTATTAAAGCTACTGAAGTGGCATGGGCATCGTATGAAGTATGCCCAACACTTGCTAGTTTTACGACGTTTGAAACCAAAGTACCTTCGGTTAAAGGAGATATATTGGTTGAGGTTACTGCGGGTAAAACAAATTTTAATCTTAAACTAGAATCTCCAAATAATACAACAGCCGTAGTAGGTATACCAAAAACCAATACAGAAATATTTGAAGTCACCGTTGGAGGAGTAACCGTTTGGAAAGATGGTGCATTTGTGGATGGTGTTTCAGGAATCTCTTTTAATAGTGAGGATGCATCCTTTTTAAAATTTAATGTGAACCCTGGAATATGGGAGTTTAATGCAGATGTATTTGTTGACTACGCACCTGAGATTTCCTTTATTACTCCAAGTGATGGTGCTACATTCGAAAAGGGAGTTGATGAACTAAATATTGAATTAGCTGCTAGTGATGATGAGGGTATTGAAAAGGTTGAATTGTATCTTGATGATCAACTTATTGCTACAAAAACAGAGACGCCTTTTAATTTTTCTCAATCCAATACACCTGCATTGTCAGACTTAGCTGGCGGGAATTATACATTAAAAGCCATAGTAACAGATACAGATGGTAAAAGTTCCGAAGCAAGTATTAATATTAGTGTGCTAGACAAAGCAGGTATTTTTACAAATAAATTATTGTTTTACTTACCACTAGAAGAAAATGGTGATGACCATAGCGGTAATGAAAATGATGCTACTATGGGGTCTGCTGTAACCTATGACACTGGAAAGTACGGTAAAGGTGGAGTCTTTAGCTATACACAAGGGTCATATTTCACATCTGTTAATAATGTCTTCGAATATAGTGGTGAAACTGCTTACACCATAGCGTTTTGGTTAAAAGTATCAGATTATAACACCCGTGGAGACATTTTGCAACCTACTAATGGCCGTACCTTACTTTATTCCAATGGTGATTTAAGTTTTAGATGTTCTCATCAACAACAGTCCATTTCATTTAATGTAGATGATGCTGAAAAATTCAACTGGTTCCATGTCGCTTTGGTTATGGATCAGAGGGCAGGACAACGACAACATAAATTTTATATTAATGGTGAGCAGCGAGGTAGTATTGCCGAAGGTTATGAATTTGAAACAGGTAAACCACAAAGTTTAGGTAAACTTGTTTTTGGGTCATTTTCAGCGACTCAAATAGTACGAAATTTTACTGGTATGCTGGATGAAGTGTATATGTTTAATGACATACTTTCAGAGACTGAAGTACAAGAGGTGATGAATATTGAAAATCTAGAAGAATACCTTGCTAGTCTGAGTATTATTGAAAATAGTCCAGTTCATAATAAAATAAAATTATTTCCAAACCCAGCCAAACAAATAATTAATATTGTAGGTATTGAGATGATTAATGCAAGGGTTTACGATCTATCAGGAAGAATGATAAAATCAGTTTCTGTAAATAATAATCAACTGAATGTCTCTTCATTCTATACCGGAATATATATTATTAAAATGATAGATGTTCTGGGGAATTCTTACGTGTCAAGATTTGTTAAACAATAGAATAAAAAATAAAAGAGGAATGAGAACAAAATTTAAAAATAATCTAGGTGTATTGCTCTTGCCGGTCATAACTTTTGCACTATCCGTTTCAGTGTTTGCCAATACTCCAAACTGGGAAGACGCCAAATGGATTTGGCAACAAGAAGATGGGCCATCTAACACCTGGATGAGTTTTAGAAAAACAATTAATGTAAAGGAAATTCCAGAAATTGTTGAAGCTCATATTGCTGTAGATAGTAAATTTTGGTTATGGATAAATGGAGAGATGGTTATTTTTGAAGGTGGATTATCAAGAGGACCAAGTCAAGCAGGAGATTGGGAAAGAAAGAAAAAAATAACACCAACAAACTCATGGTACGAAACGCTAAATATTAAACCATATCTTAATAAAGGTGAAAACACTATAGCAATATTAGTATGGTATTGGGGTCGAGAAACCCACAAAGGAACGCACATTGATAGTGGAAAAGGAGGTTTGTTGTTTTCGGCACAAATTGGAAGTCAAAAACATGTTTCTGATGGGTCTTGGAAAGCCATTCAACATCCAGCCTACAACAATAAAATACCACCAGCAAGCAAAGCATTAGTTCAGTATCCTGTTCAGTTTGATGCGCAAAAATCTATGAATGATTGGTCTAACAACGCTTGGTACACCTCTAATTTTGATGATAATAATTGGTCAAAAGCAATAGAAAAGGGAACTGCAGGTGTTGCGCCTTGGCATAATTTAGAACCAAATATTGTACCTCAATTAATCAACCATGGTTTAGAAAATTATAAAAATCATGATGATTTGCAATTTCCATTTATAAGTAAAGGAAAAACCATTAAATGTAAATTGCCTTTCAATAAACAAATCACGCCTTATCTAGAAGTTGAAGCCAAAGCAGGCGATACGATTTTTGTAACCACAGATAATCGACTCAATAAAATTACTGCAACTTACATTACCAAAGCAGGAACTCAAAAATTCGAGAGTTTTTCTTGGATGAACGGTAATGAAATATGTTATACCATTCCAGAAGGTGTTAAAGTAAAAGCACTAAAGTATCGCTGGATGAGCGTAGGTGAAATGGTTGGTGAATTTGAAATTGATGATCCATTTTATAACCGTTTATGGTGGATGGGTAACAATACCTTATTTGTTTGTGCTCGTGATAATTTTATGGATTGCCCAGATAGAGAACGTGCACTTTGGATTGGAGATGTTGCAGATCAAACAGGGTATTTATTCTATTCAATGGATGATGCAGGGCGTCAACTACTTAAAAAAGCAATATTACAAACCATGTCGTTTAGTCAAGATGGTGTAATTGGGGCATTAGGACCACTAAGAGTTCGCGAATTAGTGGCACAAAGTTTACAGTTTATTGCACAAGGTATTTGGCCATATTATTTAAATACAGGAGATAAAGAAACTTTGCAAAAGGTGTATCCATTTGTTTATAATTATTTAGCGTTATTTCCAATGCAAGAAAATGGATTACCAAAATACAGAATACGCCAAAGTCCAGATGCTTGGGATTGGGTAGATTGGGGTGTAAAAGGAACAGCAGATAAAGAACCTATTCAAATGGCATTTTATTATTTGGCTTTAAATAAAGCGAAAGACATGGCAGAGGTTTTAGGAGAAGATGCCCATGCCAAATGGTATGAAGAGCGCATGAAAACCATGAAACCTGCATTTGAGAAAGCCTATTGGAAAGATGGTTTTTACAGTTCAAATAAAGACGAACTAAAAGATGATAGAGCCAATGCTATTGCTATAGTTTCAGGAATTGCTAATGCTGCATATTACAATCAAGTGGTAGATAATGTACTAATAACAAATCGTTTTTCTAGTCCACATTTTGAGTGGTTGGTAGAAGAAGCCATGTGTATTGCTGGTAGACATAAAGCTTCATTAGACAGAATGAAAGTTCAGTATCAAAGTCAAGTAGATAAAAAATCCATGTCAACTTTATACGAAATGTTTCCTAGAGGAGGTAGTTATAACCACGCTTGGAACGGTTCTAATAAAATTCTGTCTAAATATATAGCAGGAGTTGCCCCAACCAAAGTCGCCTGGAGCGAATACCAAATACTACCAAAATTATTACATATAAAAAGTTTAAAAAAAACGATTCCAACGGTAAAAGGGCAAATAAAATTAGCGATAGCTTCCTGTGATTATGAGTATCAGTTAGATTTAGACTCACCAGAACAAACTACTGCTATTATTGGAATCCCTAAAACCAGTAAGACAATTAAAAAAGTAGTTGTTAATGGTAAGATATTGTGGGAAAAAGGGAAAAATAAAATGTCTGTTAAAGGCTTTACTTTTGATAGTCAAAATGAAAAGTTTCTAAAATTTAAAGTTCAATCTGGTCTTTGGGAACTTAATGCTACTTATAATTAGTTAAAATAGATCACTTGTGAAAACAAACCGACGCGATTTTATAAAAAGCATGTCTGCACTAGGTATTGCCAGTGTAACATACCCTTTGCTGTCATCATGTGTGGGTCAAAGCAACAAGGAATATCTTAATGAAAAGATTACAAATATTGAAATTTTTCGATATGACATAAATATACCTCGTTACTTTTCTTGGGGCACCTGGCACAATCGGCAGCATTTATTTATAAAGATAACCTCAGGAGACTTTTACGGATGGACAGAAACTCCGGCTTCAAAAAACAATCCAAATTTTAATCCCACAGAATGGGTTACCTATTTAAAGCAGTTTAAAGGATTAACAATAGGGGAGGTACAAAAATTATTGGCTTCAGAACAGGTTTTGGGTACAAAACGCTCTCTAAAAATGTTGGAGTCTCTAGATATGGGACTTTTAGATCTTGCAGGGCGACTTCAAAATAAATCCGCTATAGAATTGTTGGGATTGACTGGAAGAAATGCTGTTCCAGGCTTATACTGTATACTAGACAAAGACGAGAAAAAAGTAAGAGAAGAAGCCGAAAAGAGTATCGAACAAAATTTAGCCCATCACATGAAATTTAAAATGTATGGTGATGAAATCGTTGATATGAAATTATTACGCACCATAAGGGATGTTTTAGGTGATGAGGCTGTAGTGATTTCGGATGTAAATAAAGGCTATAAAAAATGGGAGTCATTAGAGGAATTAAAAACCATATTAGACCGATTTAAAGACAACGGATTAAATGCCATAGAAGATCCGGCACATTTGAAAACAAAGCAATGGATTGAATTACAAAACATGGTAGGTGATTTAAGCCTAATTCCAGACGCACCCATGCGACCAGCTTGGAAAGGGATAAACACTGTGGAACCTGGTATGGGACACATTTACAATTTACATCCCTCTACTATGGGAAGTTTAACGCACACAGCGCAATTGGCTCATAAAGTAAAAGACATAGGAGCCAAAGTCATGATAGGGGATGATAGTTTGGTAGGACCAGCATGTTCAGCATGGCAACAAATAGCTATAGGCGTTGGAGCCACTTGGGTAGAAGCTATAGAGAAAAAAGAAGATTCTAAAAACTATCTAGATTGTATGATAAAAAAAGCAACCCAAAAAGAAGCCAATGGGTATTTTTCTTTTAAACCAGCACCAGGATTTGGATTAGAAATAGATACCGATCGTTTGAAAAAAGTGAGCGAGTTATACATAGAAGTTTAGTAATAAAAAATAAATAAGATAATGATAAAAGTAGGATTATTTGGTATTGGCTTAGATACCTATTGGCCTCAATTTGAAGGCTTATTAGAACGACTAGAAGGTTATCAGCAACAAATTGCAGATAAAATGGAAGGGTTTGGAGCAGAAGTTGTAAATGTTGGGTTGGTAGATTCTCCTGTGGTTGCAAGAGAAAAAGCAGCGGTATTAAAAACAGAAGACGTAGATATATTGTTTTTATATATATCAACGTATGCCTTGTCGTCTACGGTTTTACCTGTGGTTCAAAAAGTAAAATGTCCCGTAGTTATTTTAAATATACAACCTGTTGCTGCTATAGATTATGAGCGTTTTAATGCTTTAGGAGATCTTGGTAAAATGACAGGTGAATGGTTGGCGCATTGCCAAGCTTGTTCCGTGCCAGAATTTGCCAATGTATTTAACCGTGCAGGAATAGATTATGAATTTGTGACCGGATATTTAGGAGAGCAAGCTGTTTGGGATGATATTCAGGATTGGATTGATGCTGCACAAGTGGCTTTCGTAATGCAAAATAATAGATTGGGAGTTTTAGGTCATTATTATGCCGGTATGTTAGATGTTTATTCTGATTTGACGAAACAATCTTCTGCTTTTGGTACACACATAGAAATTGTTGAAATGTGTGAAGTGAAAAAATATAGAGATGCGGTTACCAATGCTGAAGTTGATGAAAAAATAAAAGAGTTTAATAACACATTTGAAGTGATTGATGCCTGTGAAGAGGTAGAATTGGTTCGTGCTGCAAAAACATCAATAGCTTTAGATAAACTAGTAGCAAATCATGATTTAGGTTCTTTAGCCTATTATTATGAAGGAGAAACTGCCAATGAATATGAAAATATAGTAACCTCTGTCATTGCAGGAAACACCCTGCTAACTGGTAAAAATGTACCTGTAGCAGGAGAATATGAAGTAAAGAATGCTCAAGCCATGAAAATTATGGATGCCTTTGGTGTTGGTGGTTCGTTTTCTGAATTTTATGCAATGGATTTCAATGATGATATTGTCATGTTAGGACATGATGGACCTGCACATTTTGCGATAGCAGAAGGTAATGTACAATTGGTACCCTTACCAGTATACCATGGGAAACCAGGAAAGGGTTTGTCTATTCAAATGACGGTAAAACACGGACCTGTAACTTTGTTATCTGTTGTAGAAGGTAAAGACGATGTGTTTTTATTAGTCGCAGAAGGCGAATCTGTAGAAGGACCAATATTACAAATTGGTAATACCAATAGCCGTTATCGTTTTTCAATAGGAGCGCGTGCTTTTATGAATGAATGGTCAAAACAAGGTCCTTCTCATCATTGTGCCATTGGAGTTGGCCACATTGCCAATAAAATAGAGAAATTAGGAAAGCTTTTAAATTTACGAGTAGTAAGAATTTGTTAATTTTTAAACGGAAGTAATTCTTTTAATTGCTTTAGGGTTATTAAGCATAAGGCTGTTTTTTTGCACAAAAAGGTTGTTTAATGGCAAAAAAGGTAGCTTTTGCTCTGTTCTTTGTAGTTATTTTTGTTAGAATGATTTACGATAATAATGTTTTGGAATAAATTGGACATGCAATAAAAAAGTGGACAATTAATTGAAACAATAATGTCAAAAAACTAAAACGTGTTAATTTAGAGGTTAGCAGTTAAAATTAAAAAAAAGGGGAAGTTGTTGAATTAAAGAGTAGTTAGAGCCTGTTAAAGAAGGATATAATTTTAATAATGTATTTTGTCATGATAGAGCAGGACACTTTAGTCTAGGTCAAAGAGTATTTTAGGGCCTTAGATTCAAATTTTAAATAAGTAAATATGCAAGCATTATTAGGAGTAATATTTCATTCGTTAGGCGGGATTGCCTCAGGTAGTTTTTATATGCCGTTTAATAAAGTTAAAGGTTGGGCATGGGAAAGTTATTGGATAGTTGGTGGTTTAATGTCTTGGTTAATTGTACCTCCTTTAGCTGCCTATTTAACCGTTCCAGGATTTTTGGATATCATTGCTGCCGGTTCTAGCACTATTGTAGGTTTTACCTTTCTAATGGGCCTACTATGGGGTGTAGGAGGTTTAACTTATGGACTAGGAGTACGCTATTTAGGAATGTCTTTGGGCAATTCAGTTGTACTTGGATTTTGTGCTGCATTTGGTGCCATCGTGCCTTCAATATATTATAACTTTAATCCAATGGAAGGTAAAGTGTCTTTTACAGATATGCTAGGTTCTTCAGGAGGTCAAATTGTATTACTTGGTGTTTTAGTTAGTCTTATTGGTATTGGGCTCTCTGGTAGAGCAGGTATGTTGAAAGAAAAAGAACTTTCTGACGAAGAAAAAAAGGCAAGTGTTTTAGAATTTAATCTTGTAAAAGGGTTAATCGTTGCTGTTCTTTCAGGTATTTTAAGTTCTTTTTTCAGCTTTGGAATTGAATCAGGAAAACCTTTAGCGGATGCAGCGGTGGAAGCAGGATATGATCATTTATTTGCTAATAATGTCACCTTTGTAGTTATTCTATGGGGAGGATTAGTAACCAATTTAGTTTGGACAACCATACTAAGCATTAAAAATAAAGCGTATAAAGATTTTACAAATAAAAATACACCAATCCGTAACAACATACTATTTTCTGCATTGGCAGGAACCATTTGGTTTCTACAGTTCTTCTTTTATGGTATGGGTGAAAGTAAATTAGGTAGTGGTGCAAGTTCATGGATTTTACACATGTCTACCATTATTCTAACAGCAAACTTTTGGGGTATTTACCGTAAAGAATGGAAAGGTGTTGCTCCAAAAACAAAATGGACAATAACAGCTGGAATTGCCGTTATTCTTTTTTCTGTGGTTTTAGTGGGAATTGGTAATTCTATTTAGTTTCTAAAATCCTGACAATACAGTATAGTTTTAAAAAGTTTGAGAAACAGTGTTTCTCAAACTTTTTTTATGGACAATTCAATGCGGATAATAGATTATTTAGATGCTATACAAAAGAAACGCACCTGACATTAACAAGTCCAAAATGGGGATTTGTCACTAATTTAGAGGAAAAAAGAAAAATGGTTTCTAACCCTATAGGCACAAAACCCAAGTATAAAAAAGGTAACCCGCAATGGATGCTTCAGGAAGAAACTATTTTTCATTGTGGTCATGATTTGTGCTTAGATAATTATGGAAATTTGTGATATGCCAATGGAATGCTAATAAGGCTTATCCTGTAAAATTGGAGAGGGTTTAAGTTCTTTATCAGGATAGTACAGGACATTAATCATTTTCATAACTCGTAATTTAGATAGATTATACTACTAAAAAAAATTCAAGAATGAAAAAGCTTAGTTTACTAAAGCACTGTATTTTTATTTTTCTCTGTTTTACTTTGATTACACAATCTCAGGCTCAAGTAAAATTATCTGCCGATTTTACAAATGATAGCGGAAAGAAATGGCCAATTCATAATGTTTGGAATGCTGCCAATCGAATAAGCCCAAGAAATGGATCTAATATTCGTCCAGGTCTTAAGATGAATATTGTTAGGATGATTGGTGGAATTAATAAAGTTGTAAACGATGTTTCTCAAAAAGATTTAGATTTTGACCCTTGTTTATATGATTCTATCACCAATACCTATGTTTATAGATGGGAACCACTAATAGAAAGACTTAATAAAGTTGTTAATTCACAAACTGAAATTTTACAAATTGCTCTAGATCAACCACCATGGGCTTTTCAACATGGATATACATTTATTCCAGAAGGCACAAGGGATAATATCAATTTTCGCGAAAATGAAAGAATATCTATTTACGGAAATTCATTACCTCCTGCTAATAAACAAGCCTATCATGATTTTATAAAAGCATTAATGGTCAAGTTGGTTGATACCTATGGAGAGGAAAAAGTCTTGTCTTGGCGTTTTAGGGTAGGTTCAGAAATTGAAACCCCAGATCATTGGTATGGTACCAAACAAGATTTTATAGAGCATTTTGCAAATACTGAAAGCGCCGTACGATCTATTTTGCCAAATGCTAAAGTTGGAGTGCATACCAGAAATCCAGGGTTTTTATATAAAAATGGTACTATTTTAAATTATAAAGGAGAACCTTTTGCTTCTTTTATTGATGGACTTATTGATTATAATTTTACCAACAATATAAAGTGTGATTTTTGGGGGTTATCGGATTATATTGTTATTGGTAACAGTGGTCTTAGGGATATGAATGGAAAATACACCAAAAATTTTGCGCCATTAATTAATAATCCTAAATGGAACCCTGAAACATCAATAGATATTATGGAATATAAAACCGTAACTACTATGAATGGAGCAGATGATAAAGGTACAATTGGCTGTGAAACCTCACATAGAGAAATCGTAGAATTAATTTTTTCTAATACCTTTTATAAAAATAAAGACAAAGGTTTAGAATTTATTTACAGATGGGGAAATAGAACAGGTAGTGAAAATCCAAATGGTATAAAAGAATTAGATGCAATGCAAGGTTTGGTTCGTTATGAAACCAGTACTTCAGGAAACCCTAATACATCAACAAACGAGTTGGATGCTATTTTTGCTAAAAATAATACTGAGAATGAATATGATGTATTAATCTATAATTATAATAGTAGTTCCTTAAGTTATAGAGCTAATGAAACTGTAGAAGTTTCGTTTGCTGCGGATTTACCTGTTGGCACAACATTATACTATAGGAGCAAATCTTATGGAAAAGAGAATAACAAGCTTCAGAATTTTTTAATCACTAATTCAAACTATGTAATGAGTGGTTTTGATGAGAAAGGAGCACCAGATCGTACCTTAACAGAAGAAGGTTATACGGCATATCAAAATTTTGAGAATCCGAATCCTCATGTATTTAGTGAGTGGAAAAGTGTTACTACTAATGCACGAACCGATGGGGGTTCGGGATCTGTGGTTAGTTTAAGTACAGAAATTGGATCTTTTGCTTTTGAAAAATTTGAATTTAGACCCGAAGCAAGTTTTGTAGAAGCCATTACTCCAGCAACTTTTGTTTGGACGATTACTGAAGATTTTTCTGCTTGGTCTGCTGTTAACGGAGGGATGACAATTAATACAGATAATGATAAATTAAATGTGGCTTTTTCTTCAGATGCTTCTTGGCCAATGTTGGCAATAACTGGATTAAATATAAATTCTAGTCTATATGGTACTTTAAGAGTTGTAGTTAAAAATAGCACAGATAAACCAGATCTTCAAATGTTGCCAAATGTGCCAGGTACAGGTTTTGCATCTGGCAGAAAAAAAGAAACCGTGCCTAATGATAACCAATGGCATACTTTAGATTTTGATTTAATTAATTGGGGGCTATGGACAGGTACAATAACTGAATTTAAATTTTATAATAATTTTAGCTCTGGAAGTATCGTTTTTGATAGCATAGAATTTATTCCTATAAATGCAACTACACATACAGTGACCCTCAGTAAAGAAGGTCAAGGTCTTTTAAATTATAGTAGTGGTACCGCACTCAATGGACAAGAATTTAGTTTAAATGCGATTGCAGACGAAGGTTGGGAGTTTAGTCATTGGGAAGGGGATGTAACAAGTACTGATAACCCTTTAGCAATAACTGTAACTTCAGACATGAATATAAAAGCGGTATTTTCCAATAGCGGATTATCTGTTGCAGAGCATAGTTTAAATAAGATAAGTGTGTTTCCTAACCCTAGCACTAGTGGTGTGTTTAATATAAAAACGCTAGGACCTCAAAATTGGAAAGTTTACACAATAACTGGAAGAAAAATACTTTCAGGAAATGGTAGTAAGGTAAATATATCATCATTTTCAAAAGGGATTTATATTTTAAGAACGGGAAGTTCCTTTGCTAAATTATTGTACTAAAGTAATTGCTCTAAAATCATCATATAAACGGCAGAAATGAAAAACGTGGCATTATCATTTATTCACTTTAAAGCAAAACGTTTATTCATTTTAAAGTATATTCTACTATTAATAATTTGTACTTTAAATAGTTGTAATCAAGAAAGTCAAAGCAATTCTAGTGATGACTTATTTGGCAAATTTCAAAACCCACCAGCTGAAGCTCGCCCTTTTGTACGTTGGTGGTGGAATGGTAATAAAGTAAAAACAGAAGAGCTAGATAGACAGTTAGAATCACTTAAAAAAGTTGGTTTTGGTGGTGTTGAAATTAATCCCATAGGCATGCCGCCATCGTTCGATGAAAGCACAGAATCTTTGGTGTGGATGAGTGATGAGTGGATTGATATGGTGGTTCATGCTGCTAAAAAGTCTAAAGATTTAGGCATGATTACCGATATAATTGCTGGTACAGGCTGGCCATTTGGCGGAGAGTTTTTGAAAGATGAAGAGACTTGTCAGCGCATGGTAACAGACCAGATAACCTATAAAAGCGGGGATGTAATTGATGTAAGCGAATCTTCATTGATAGCCCTTTTTAAGAAAAAAAACAAAAACAAACGTGAACAGAAGCACATAAGTAAACGTACAACATATAAATTGGCCAGTGTAAATCTTGTGCCAGAAAACTGTTCGGATGTTAGCCAAATAATTAATCTAGATAGATATGTTGATGAAAAAGGCAAACTTTCTTATGTCATAAAAGAGCCAGGGAATTATTTATTGAGTTATGGCTTAATTCAACAAAATTTTAGAGATGTTACCTTAGGTGCTCCTGGAGGTGCGGGGCCTGTAATGGATCATTACAAAAAAGAAATGACCTCGGCGTATTTAAATAGGTTAAAGAAAATTTCAGAACGATCAGGTATTCCATTATATCAATTAATAAGAGCCATTTTTTGCGATAGTATTGAGGTGTCAGGAGCTAACTGGACTGATGATTTTGAAACTGTTTTTTCAAATACCTACGGTTACAAACTGGATAAATGGATGCCTTTTGTGTTTTATTCTGCGCGTGGCAATTATTCAAATGATAAGTATTCCGAAAATTTTTCATCTCAATTTAAAGATGAATTAAAACGTGTTAGATACGATTACAACAAACTGTTAGTAGAGGTGTTTTTAGAGAATTTCACCAAAACCTATAAAGATTTTTGTGAAGAGAATGGTGTGCTTTGTAGGTATCAAGCCTATGGTACGCCGTTTTTAATGGGTATGCTAGATGGCTATATGATACCAGATATTCCAGAAAGTAACAACTGGATTTATTCAGCCGAAATGAAAGATTCCATATGGCAATGGAATCAAGCTCATGGATACATGACATGGAATATGTATGCTTCAGCAGGCGCACATTTAACAGGAAAAAAAATAACAAGTGGTGAAACCATGACCAATACACGCGGTGTTTTTAAAATGACTCTTGAAGAAATGAAACAACATGATGATATGAATTTCATTACTGGCATTAATCATTCTGTTTTACATGGTTACAATTACTCCCCAAAAGAAGCGCCTTTTCCGGGTTGGATACGTTATGGAGCTTATTTTAGCGAACAAAATACATGGTGGAAGCACCTAAACCATTGGGTAGATTATAATGCGCGCTTATCATCGGTATTTCAAAATTCACAAGCAGATAAATCTATTGCCATCATCGGGCCCACATCCGATTTGTGGGGAGATAAAGGTTTAGCCAGAGAACCTTTTCATACGGAACCTGAATATTTATACAAACTGTGGGAGCCTATTAGCCAATTAGGGTATTCATGCGAGTATATTAATCAAAATGTTTTAGTTAAAGCTGAAATAGAAAATGGTCAAATCTCCTTTGGGAATATGACCTATAAATTGTTGGTTTTGGCCAGTTTAAAGTCTATTCATTTTAAAGCAGCGTCAGCAATAAAAAGATTTGTGGAGTCTGGAGGGCGCATTGTTGTAATAGATGAGTTACCAGTAAAGTCATTGGAATATATAGACTATAAAGAGAATGATGCATTAGTGAAAAGTACAATGGAAGATTTATTGGTAAAACACCCAAATACAGTAATGAAATTTGATGGACCGAGATCTTTAGATACATTATTCTCATGGACACAAAATATGCTAAATAAGTCCGAGATTGATGCCGACGTTATTATAAGTAATCCAACAAAACAAGTATATCAAATTCATCAATATACCGATGATAAAGCCATTTATTTTTTCACAAATATTCATCGATTTGATGAGATGTCGTTTAATGCGACATTCCCTGTGGAAGGAAAATATCCTTATGTATGGAATCCAGAAACTGGTGAAAAAAAGCCATTTTATTATAACTCAAATTCTAATGAGTTGGCTATTGCTTTAAATCCTTTGGAGTCTTTATTAATTGTTTTTGAGGACGAAAAGCCAACCAAAAAAGCAGAAAAAGTAGATGTTCAAGTTAAAAGTTCAAAGGAAATTGATGGGGATTGGGCTGTAATAGGGCATTGCGTAGACAATAAAACCTATACTTGGGTTATGACTGAGCTTGTTGATTTTAGTAAATCAGCAGATGTTACACAAAATTCATTTGGTGGAGAAATTATCTATAAAACAATAATAAACAACACAGAAGATTTTACACATATCGATTTAGGGGATGTAAATGAAGGTATAACAGAACTTTATGTGAACGGTGAAAAAGTTGGTAAACGCTGGTATGGTAAGGCTATCTATTCAGTAGATGGTTACTTGAAAGAAGGAAATAACAATATAGAAATTCATTATACAACAGTTCTGGCTAATTATTGTAAATCAATAGATAACCCCTTAACAAACCGTTGGACAAGAGCATATAAAGACAAAGTACCCACAGGTTTGCAAGGGCCCGTGAAATTATTAAGTTACTAGCACGTATTTATACATGATAGAGCAGGACAATTTTTATAAGGCATTCTAATACCTTTCATCTTTAATAGAAGCGTAAAATCAAAATTCAAATAATAGTATCATAATGATAAATAAACAAGCACTGTTTTTACTAGTATTTTCGACCATTTTCTGTGTGTCATGTAATCAAGTTTCTACTTCACGAACATCAATGATTTTTGAGAAGTTAACTATTAATTCAAAAGAAACTCCGTTGACTTTAGAAAGCCAGCAACCGCTTTTTTCTTGGTTGCTAGATGTTACAGGTACTAATAAAACTCAATCAGCTTATCACGTTTTGGTGGCATCTTCAGAAGATAAATTAAATGAAGATGATGCAGATTTATGGAACTCAGGTAAAGTCACTAGTGACAAATCAACTTTTGTAAAGTACAAAGGCAAAGCTTTAAAAGCGATGCAAACCTATTTTTGGAAAGTTAAAATTTGGGATGAAAGAGGAGATACTTCAAAATGGTCAGATGCTCAGAAGTTTGAAATGGGACTTATGAATAAAGACAATTGGGGGGATTCAAAATGGATTACCTTAAATAAAGATACCAGAACATCGCCTTATCAATTCAGAGATTATAAAACAGGAAGAATGAAAACGCCGCAAAAGGTTAATGGTTTTGCTGCGAGTTACTTTAGAAATGAAGTTGATATTATTAAAGGTATTAAAAACGCTCAAGCTTACATCTGTGGTTTAGGATACTATGAGTTGTATTTAAATGGTGAAAAAGTAGGAGACCATGTTTTAGATCCAGCACCATCAAATTATGATAAGCAAGCGTACTATGTAAATTATGATATTACAGAGCAAGTAAAAGCAGGGCAGAATGCCTTCGGAATTATCTTAGGAAATGGCTTCTATGGTCAAAATATTTCTTGGAAACGCGATCCAGAATCTGAAAAGGATTTAGCTTACGGTCCACCAACAGTAAAACTCTTAGTGAAAATTAAGTATGAAGATGGCACTGAAGCTGATTTTTATACTGATGAAACTTGGAAAGAGGCTACAGGACCAATAGTATTTAATAATATTTATGGAGGTGACACTTACGATGCACGTTATGAAATAAATGGTTGGAATACTGTAGGGTATAAAGATGCATCTTGGGGTAACGCAAAAATTGCATCGCCTAAACTAAAAGAAATAAGTGCGCAACAAATACCGCCTATTAAAAGATTACAGGAGTTTGAACCTCAAAATGTATTCAAAGGACCCGATGGCGAGTGGATTGTAGATTTTGGACAAAACATTGCAGGTTGGGTAAAACTGAATGTTCAAGAAAAGGAAGGGCAACTTGTTGAAGTAATAACTACAGAGGCGCTGCTAACAAATAAAAAAGACATTTTTCTAGGTTCAACAGGAGGTGGTGCAAATGGCATGACTCAAGTTTACAAATACATATGTAAAGGCGATGGATTAGAATCTTGGGAGCCAAAATTTAGTTACCATGGGTTTCAATTTGCAAAAATAAAAGGAATTTCTAGAAAACCAGATGCAGACATGATTAAAGCTGTTTTGGTAGCTACAGATATTCAAGAAACAGGAAGTTTTTCATCTTCTGATGAATTGCTAAATAAAATGCACAGTATTAGTAAATGGACCATTGTTGATAATTTACATGGAATTCCAGAAGATTGTCCACATAGAGAAAAATGTGGCTGGTTGGGCGATGCTCATGCCTTCTGTGAATACGCCTTATATAATTATGATATGTACGATTTCTATAAAAAATACATGGAAGACATCCGTACTCAAATGCGTCCAACAAAGGGGTATAATAACCCAGATATAAAGTTTCAAGTGCCAACAATGATTGCTCCAGGTAAGCGCACATCAACTTATGCAAAAATTGATTGGGGTGTGGCAACCATGTATTTACCTTGGTATAATTACTTGTACTACGGAGACGAGACCATTGTGAAAGATTATTATGAAGATATGAGAGGTTTAACCAACTTTTATTTGGACTATAAAGGTGAAAACGGAATCATGCAAGATGGTATGGGTGATTGGTGTCCACCACGATGGGATCGGAGAAAAAATCCAAGTGCTATGGAATGCGACCCTATAATTTCTGCGAACGCTTATTTCTATGATGTTTTAAAGGTTATGGAGCGATTTGCTGAAATGAATAATGATGCTGCCTTTGCAATAAAAATGAAAAATGAAAAAGAATCTTTAAAAACAGCTTTTAACAAGGAGTTTTTAATTGAAATCCCTGAGACTAAACACAAATGGTACGGTAGTCAAACAGCAACCGTACAAGCTTTGCAATTTGATATGGTACCAGAAGTTGAAATAGAAACAGTGGTAAATGGTTTAACTTATGATATTGTTGAAGTAAAAGTTGGGCATCATTCAACCGGAATACATGGTAACCGATATATTTACACTGTCTTAACCAAATACGGAAAAGCAAATTTAGCGCACCAAATTCTAACCACACTAGATTTCCCAAGTCAAGCTTATGTTATGAGTAAAGGATTCACCACATGGCCTGAGCGCCAGTTTGAATGGGAAAAAATGGAAGGGCCTACCAACTCCTTAAACCACCCAATGCATAGTGGATTTGCAGCATATTTTTTCGAGTCTTTAGGAGGTATAAAATCTTCAGAATCAAATCCGGGATATAAAGTATTTACGGTAAACCCAGAATTCCCG
>TARA_R110002074_G_scaffold27499_3_pt1 | contig 52995 bp, 44 predicted proteins | sample TARA_R110002074 | Tara Oceans TARA_R110002074 (sample SAMEA4397215) | marine metagenome | biome: Polar Biome; feature: [MIX] marine epipelagic wind mixed layer (ENVO:01000061); material: water (ENVO:00002006), including particulate matter (ENVO:01000060) such as... | depth 10-100 m
GGGGTTGCCAGCAAGTGAAAAGGCAGTTGCTTTTAAGATGCTCGCAAAATCAGGAGTACCCATGGCGAATATCCCAACAAATAAAGTGCAGCTGGCGCTCAAAATGATTAGATATTTAAAGCGAGGTGTGGAAGTGGCAATAAAATCGGGTTCAATAGGGATATAATATGGAATTACAAGGCATCTTTTTTACAGTTGGAATAATTATTGGGATGAGTTTGGTCTTCTCTAGTTTGTTTAAACTGACACGTTATGCATACTTGATAAACTTAATTCTGATCGTAATTTGTTTAGGTTTGCTTTTCAGATTGAACCATTTTTTAATGCAATGGTTTACGCAGTTGCTATACATTGGTTGTCCTTTATTGCTTATCAATACAGTTTTATATGTTTTTCTGCATAAGGAGAATGATATTTTCGATTCTAACAATAAACACCAAGTTCATTTTAAAGTAAAACGTGGAAGTTTCAAAATAGACAACATCAAACGAGGAGCTTCAATTATTGGTTCTGCAGGAAGCGGAAAAACAGAAAGTGTGGTTTTCAATTTTCTTCAGCATTTCAGCAAGCATAAATTTTCAGGAGTCATTCACGATTATAAAAACTTCGAAATAACAGAAATGGCATTCCCCTTATTTGAAAAAAATGAAATTGATTTTAAAGTCATTTCATTCGATAACATTTATGATAGAGTGAATCCAATAGCACCAAGATACATGACCAATGAAGAAAGCGTAAATGAAGTTGCCAGAGTGCTCATTGAAAACTTATTGGAACAAAGAGAATCCGGAAGTATAGGAACTACAAAATTTTTCAATGATGCTGCAGAAGGTCTCATTGGTGGTTTGATTTGGAAACTGAGAACATCATATCCACATTTATGTACGTTGCCACACTTAATAGCCATTTATCAGTTTTTAGATACAGAAAGTTTAATTACTTTTTTGAGTTCCAACACCACATCGAGAGCAATGGCAGATGCTTTTATTAGTGGTAAGGATTCAGACCGACAAACAGCTGGTGTAAAAAGCACCTTGGCCAATGCACTCAAAAAAATAAGTACGCAACGTATTTTTATGACCTTATCCGCAGATGACGTGCCTTTAGACCTCAATAACCAGGAGAAACCTTTAGCGATTTCAGTAGTCAATAATCCAAAATACGAGACTGCGTATTCGCCAATTATAGCAACTATTATTCATACGATTACAAAGCAAATGAGTGTTAGGAATTCTAATCATTCATTTTTATTGATGGAAGAAGCACCAACAATTAGACTCTTGAATATGCATCGAATTCCAGCGACATTACGTAGTTATGATATTGCCACGATTTACGTCATGCAAGATAAAATTCAAAACGATATGATGTATGGCGATAAAGCGAGTAAAGCTATTTTAAGTAATTTGTCCTATCAATTCTTTGGAAAAGTAAACGATCCAGACACAGCCAAATATTATGAACGGTTTTTTGAAATCGTAAAGAAAGAAACCACAAGCGTAAATAGAGGACACAATCTCAATTTTGATACACGAATTACAACAGGCGAGCGTGAAGTTGCAAAAATTAGAGCAGATGTATTCTTCAGATTAAAAGAAGGCGAATTTATTACGTTCGCAGATGGAAAGGATAGAAAAGTACAGTTTAAGCTTCCTAAAATCGAAAAAAGATTACCAACGAAACAACATGTCTATTCTGATGCCGATTTGCAAGCTAATTTTGATAGGGTTTGTAAAGAGGTAAGAATGATATTTAAATAAATTATTTAGCTGGAACTTAATTAATCCATAATGATCATATATGCAAATTAATCACGAATAATAATTCTTTTGACCTCATAATACATTGATTAAAAATGGGTGAGTGGAGTAACCAAATTTTGAAATTCAGGTACTATTGTTTTATGTTTTAAGGCATTTTCTTTAGTAATATTCGTCATAATGTTTCCTTTACTATAGTAAAATGAACCATTTAATTGTTTCAAAAGTTTTATGCAGCCTGGATTTTATGAGAATAATCGAGCGATTGGCAGGCAAATTTACATTATGAAAATTATGGATGCATTTATCTTTTCCTATAAATCTAAAATCTTAGTTATTGAGAATCATTTACTTGAGTATATTGACGCAAATATTTAGTATTAAAAGAAGAACTATAGTTTCTTGTATATTTAGATAATGCTATATTATAGCAATCAAATTAAAACAACATATTAACATTTGTACTATAATGTTCTTGCGTTATGAACGGTGCTTAAAACCAAACAAAATCCAATAAATTTTCAAGCTATTTTTGATTGATAATTTTCATTGTACATATTTCCTGATTTCACTATTGCAAAAGCCTGTTTTATCAACTTATTCATTACAGCTATTAGAGCTAATTTTTTTGGTTTTCCACGATCTACCAACCTATCAAAAGTATCTTTACATCCTTTATTACAGACTTTAGCCATCATAGCACACATATACAGGGTTGAACGTGTATGTGCGTCTCCAATTCTACTAATTCCTCTATATCCTCTAACAGAAGACCCTGATTCATTAATGCAAGGAGATATACCTATAAAGCAAGCAAATTCTTTAGCAGTATCGAAGTTTTTAAAGGCATTAGATACGATGATAAATTCGGTAGCTGTAATTTTACTAATACTAGGAATAGAACATAACTGATCGTAAAGGTCTTTACAATGTTCTTTTATTATCATCTCCATCTCATCTTCAATTTTTTTTATTTCTTTGTTGTTAAGCTTTATAACAGATTTGCAGATTTTCAAAGCACTCTTACTGGTATTATCTCTTCGTTGTAAAACGTGCATTTGATTTGACAAGGCTCCATTGTTTCTTTTAAGCATCCTAACTAATGAGCGTAATTGCCTGAGCTCTTGGACGAACTCCTCTGGTGGTGAGTATAGCTTTGGTTGCATACGATAACCATATTCAGCTATTAATATAGCATCTACTTTATCTGTCTTGGTTCTGCTTAATTTAGTTTGCGCAAAACGCTTGATCTGTAAAGGGTTTACAACGGATACGTCAATTTCATTCTTTGATATTGATAGAGCTAATGAAAGATGGTAAATTCCTGTAGCTTCCATAATACACCAACAATCCTCATCTATGGTTTTTAAAAAAGTTTTGATTCCTCTTTTGCTATTCTCATAGACTTTAGTATTAATTGTTTGATTTTCGATTCTGCAAGCCACAACAAAATCATCTTTTGACACATCAATGCCTACATAGGTTTTTTTCATAATTTTACAATATTAAGTTATAGATGATCAAGTCTACTTCTTTTTAATCTTAACATCCTGATACAGGCTTTTAGCCTAATGAACGGTTCAAGTTAAAGAAGTAAGGAAAAGTGGATTGGGCATAACTCCCGAGTTCTATAGACTCAATGTAATGGTAACCTTATTACTTTTCCTTTCTTGATTGTCTTTCTTGTAAATATCTAAAAAAAGGTAAAAGTCGATTATCATAACGCACAGGTTAAAACCTAATGTAACACATCCCAATCTCTAGTACTTTTACCTTTAAGTTTTTGGTTTAATACAAACATAGGATGTAACTTGAGCTTTGGTAAAAGTGAAAGTTGTTACAACAGTTTCTTAAAAAAAATTTATTCTCAAAAGTTTCATCTACAATGTTAATGGAACACTTTTTTTACGAAAGGGCAAAGGAGTGGAGAAAAAATGTGTGTGGAATGGAATTAAATTATTTTTATTATCTTTATTAAAATCACTTGGTATTTAGCAATTAGCCCTTTCCTTTTAGCAAAAATAACAGCCCTTTTCTTTCTGAATTAACCACTTTTGGGTTTAGTAATAGCCTTAACATTATGAGACCATTTTGTCCTTTTATCCGAAAACAATAAAGGACAATGGCGAATTGTATGTTCAATAATAAATACTAAAAAAATATGAAAATTCTAATCAAGAAAATCTTTTTCATCGGATTAATTTTATCACTGGCACTTACTTTCCAACCTGCAAATGGTCAATCTAATTTTACAATTAAAATTGTGAGAACAGCTCTTAATAGTTCTTCAACAACTGGCGAACTATATATTAATAATGAATTTGTTTGCCATACTCTGGAATTACCCTGGAAAAACAATAAATCTTTCATTAGCAATATTCCTAATGGTAATTATGGAGGTATATTGAGATACGATAAAAATGGAGTAAGAGGTATTCAACACTGGAGAATAGAATTGACCGGAACAGAACCAAGGACTTTCATCCAAATTCATAAGGGCAATTCACCTAATGATATTGAGGGCTGCGTTGTTGTTGGGAACGAAGTCTTAAATAAACAAAATAAGTTAAAAGGAGGTACTAGCAAACTTGCCTTTGATAATCTGAAAAAGCTATTTTATGGAACTACATCACCGAATGCCACACCTGACAAAAATATTGTTGTCATAATAGAATATGGAAAAACATATACTACTTACGAGTATAGAGAAGATAGGGAATTCTATATCAAGTATCATAATGATGGAATATGGAAAGATGAAAGTGGGCAATCCTTAAAGGAGATTAAAAGAGATTTAAATTATATTTATTTTAAAGATGAGGGGATTTTCTTTAGGTTACCACTTAAAGGAGGATGTATGCAAGTAGCCTCAAGCGTAAATGGTAATTATAAAACTGACCCTGAAGGAGGTTGTCTAGATAGGAAAAATTAAATCAGAACATTGTAACCTAATAGTAATCTTCCTCAAAAAGTATTTTCTTAAATTCCTTTTTTATAAAAAAGCCAAAAGAATGTTTTTTGGGCTATGTAGGAGGGAAGCATAATGTGTATAAAATGGTAAAAATTAAGTATTTCAATGAAAAACAAAAAAAAATATATAGGCCTGTCTCTTTTCTTATTGGTTATTATATGGGTTATATACACAATTGTCAAGCCTCAACCAACTTTTAAACCAAGCGACACAAATCTTGTTTCAGAGTGTTTAAACGTTAATGAAAATTCTTATTTAGGAAAAATACTTAAAACTATAGATGATGAAGTAGTTGGTTTTGACGTACCTCATGAAATGGTACATTATTCTGATTACTCATGGGGAGATGCTTTGAACTCAACGACAGGAAAAGTGACTAAAAAAGAAATACTAAAATATGATGGCATTGAAAAGAGTACAGAGATATTGAATACTGGTAGTAGTGGATATGGCAAAATGGAAATAGTAGAGTCCGCAAGCGATTTGTCCAAAACTTTGAATATAAGTAAAGAACTGGAGCTAAAAATAAAATATGGGGTTTATGATGGCAAACTAAATGTAAAAGAAAGCTTCTTTAAAGAAAGTAAAAAGTCGAGTTTTAATCAATATGCTATTTACAAAGCGGAATTCATAAATGAACCAAAAAAATTAATCAATTACTCACTAAAGGATGAAATACGCCAGTTATCAGAAGCTGACGAAGTTGAGTTTCTCAATACTTATGGAGATAGATTTGTAAGCAAAAGAATTTCAGGAGGTACTGCATTGGCTATGTTCGAACTGCAAAAAACGAATAATGAAACAGAAGAAAGAAACACACTTTTTATAAATAGCACCAATAAAATATATGGTCAAGATTTGAATTTTAAATTCAATAAAGAAGAAACATTAATACTAAAGGATAGGCTGAATATCTTAAATACTGAATTTCAAGTAACTGGAGGAGATTCAATACCTACTCCAATAGATTTTAGTGCATTTATAGATTTGGTTAAATCTTTTAGGAAAAGTGTTTCAGAATCAAGTGGTAATCCTTCCACCCTTTACATTATTTCTGAACCAATGGAGACCCTATTGGGCGTAGATTCTAATATCGATTTTACTCATATAAGAATTAGACAAAAAAAATATCTTGAATTATACGACAGAATGATAGATACATTAAATTTAACTAAAGAGAATTGTTTTTTTGTTCAAAAATATTCGAATTATTTTTCAGAAGAAGATCAAGTGAGATCGAAAGAATTAGTTAATACTATTGCAAATTTAATTGCGGAGCTTAGAGTTGACTTCGTGAAATGCTCAAATGATTTTCGCAACTGTTCATGCAGTAATTTACAAAACTATGACATAGATATAACTTTTTCTCCAATTCCAATTAAAGAAATTCCTTTTGAAACGAACTATAAATTACCACTTAAGCAGAATGAAGAAGTCATTTTGTTAGAAACTACTAAAGACAAGCCGTTGTATGCTATTGTAAATGGATTTCTTAGTTCTAAAATGTATATTTATGGGGGAGAAGCTGGTCCTTTATTGAAGGATATGAGCGTTACAAAAATCGTTAATTGTTATATACCTGGTCAATCCGGTTACATTGATTTAGGCAAGCATCCTTATAAGTCTATGGGAGGTGGCGTTTGGGATATGCCTGTAAGAATAAAGTATCCATATTATGAATTTAAGTCATTTAATAAACAAAACGGCACAGAAAAAGTGATATCTCCATCGGAAAATGGACAAATTGAGTTGCCAATGAATTCTATAATAAAAGTCAAATTAGTTGTTCCCCTTTATGAACAGTTCGGGTCTTATCTTCCATCACCAAAATGGGTCGATGCACATCCAGGTGCGAATGAATTTAACAAATATGATTTTTTTAAATGTGATGTTGGAACTGCAAAGTTAAGAGTTACAAATGTCAAACCAGAATAAAATACGTTTTACAACAAGGGCTTTAAATAATTACTTGTTCTCGCCAACTTCTGAAAATACTCGGGGATTTTCAGTTTGGTGTGTACTTGCAAAGTTTAGTGCAACATCCGCAACTACCTATAGTCGTAACTGTTAGGTATAGTATAAGACAAACATTAACACAAAATGAAAGTTACATTTGAAACTGATGAGCCAGTTTGCGCTTTGGCAAATTACAGTTTCTTGAAAAATTTTTTCTTAAAAGTTTCTCTACGATGTTAATGGAACACGCTTTTTTCGTAGCGACGATAGGAGAGTGGTGGAATGTGTGAGAAATGGAAATAAAATTGAAAAGAATGTTTATTTTTTGTATATTTTTACATCGTTAATCAGAATAAAAAATGGCGGCCGCAGAACAGATAAAAAGTTTAATAAAATCTTTTAGTGAAGGTGATGATTCACGTTTTTATGCAACTGCAATGCAAATAGCTGCAGCTGAAGCAAGAAAGGGACATCAAGAGCTTGCTGAAGAGTTGAAAAAATTAATTAAAGACTCTAAAAAATCTAAACTAGATGTAAGTAATTTGAAAAACTTACCAGTTAATGCTGCGCAAAAAGAGCTTAATGATTTATTGGAATTTACAAGACCTGATGAAAAATTAAAAGATATGGTCTTAAACGATAAGTTAAAAAAAGTCATTATTAGAATTTTAGATGAGCAAAAACAAATAGAAAAATTAAGACAACATAATTTATTTCCTAGAAAAAAACTTTTGCTTACTGGTCCTCCAGGTTGTGGTAAAACGATGACTGCTAAAGTATTATCAAATGAACTTGGCATTCCTTTATTTGTTATTCGTCTTGATGGATTAATAAGTCGATATATGGGAGAGTCAATTGCTAAACTGCGATTAGTTTTTGATACAATGAAAGAGTTTAGAGCAGTATATCTATTTGATGAATTTGATAGTATTGGAACTACTAGGGGCCAAGGTAATGATGTTGGAGAAATAAAGAGAGTACTAAATAGTTTCCTTTTACAAATAGAAAAAGACGAATCCAATAGTTTAATTATTGCAGCAACAAATATGCCTGAAAACCTTGACGAGGCTCTTTTTAGAAGGTTTGATGACATAATAAATTATCCCTTACCAACAGAAAAACAGATACACCAGTTTTATAAAAGAGAATTATTAAATAAATTAAATGATAAAGATAATATCCTTTTGATACTCGCCAAAAAATCTATCGGTCTTAACTTCTCTGATTTAGAAAGAGTTTGTCAAGATTTTTTAAAAAATATTCTCATTTACGGAGAGGAAAAATCTAATATGGAATTTATATCTCAAATAATAGATTCTAGAAAAAAACCTTTCTAAATTAATGTCAGATTTAAATCATATTCTTTTAAATGGTTATACTTCGTCTTTTCCATACAGCACGCATGGAGGAGGAAGTTTTAATCTTAAACCTCGCGGAAACAGGAGACAGCATGGAACAAGAATACAACAATCTTTTAATGAGGCTGTTAATGAGTTTTCAGAAGGAGATCTTGATTATGAGTTTGTATATATTGAATTTGAATCAGCAATTAATTTTGAATTAACCTTTGATAGATTTGAAGATGCTGGAGGGAATATAAGGCTTGCTTCATGTAAGGCCATTTTTAATACTGATTCCAATAATGAAGAACAAGTAACTTATAAAATAGCGGTTTATTTAAATAAACGTGCTGTTTCAACTTTTCTAGGTAAAATTGAAAAATATATAAATGAAGATACGCCTGGAGGAAAGCCAAGAAATCAAAATTTAATTGCAAATATTGAAAATATTAGAGCTGCTACACTTGAGAGTTTCTGGCAGGAAACAGAAATTGCGTTTCCAGGATCAACTCAAAATGTTTGGTGGGAAGTATGGTTTAGCAATGGCAATAGAGATGAGATAACAGCATCTATAAGTTCTTTCAGAGAAAAAGGGTTAACTGTAAATGAGAGAATATTAGAATTTCCTGAAAATATAGTTAGTTTAGTTAAAGGAACTCCAGAACAATTAGCGAGTACATTATTATATCAAGATAATTTAGCTGAATTAAGGAAACCCATAGAAACTTCTGATTTTTTTACAAATCTTGATAAAACTTGGGAAGGTGAATTTATTGACGACTTGAAGACAAGAATAAATAATGAAATTAATCAAAGTAATGTTGTAGTTTGTTTATTAGATACAGGTGTTAATAGAGTTAATCCACTTTTAGAAGATTTAATTCCAACGAGGAATTTAGATTCTATAAATCCAGAATGGACAAATGCAGATTCTTATCTTCATGGTCATGGGACACCAATGGCTGGTATAATTTTATACGGTGATTTAAATGAACCATTAAGTTCATCAGGTGTTGTAAATATTACAAATAATGTTGAAAGCATAAAAATAATTGATGCTAGTACAGCTAATGATCCAGATTTATATGGTAAAATTACTTTAGAAGCGATTGCTAGTGCAGAGATTATAAATCCAAGGTCAAAAAGAATAGTATGTCTAGCAGTGACAGCGCCAGATCATGAATATTTAGGACGACCATCTTCTTGGTCTGCTGCCATTGACCAAAAGTTATTTGGTTCAATAAGCAATAGAAATGATAATACGTTGGTTTTAATATCGGGCGGAAATTTACCTTTGAACGAAAGATTAACTTATCCTTTGGCTAATGATGATTTTTCAGTACAAGATCCAGCACAATCATTTAATGCTATTACAGTTGGTTCTTTTACTAATAAAGATAGATTAGATACAGAGCAATTTCCTGGTGCTGCGTTACTAGCTCAACGTGGTCAAATGTCTCCATGTAATTCTACTTCGGTAAATTGGAATAAAAGATGGCCAAGAAAACCAGATGTTGTATTTGAAGGAGGTAATGACGGAATATTTAATTCTGGAATACTAGACCATGATTCATTAAAACTTCTTTCTACTGGAGTAGGTGGAGTTGGAAGATCTTGGTTAACTACTTTTTCAGACACAAGTGCCTCGGTTGCATTAGCTTCAAAATTTGCATCAGAATTATATCAAAAATATCCAGGATACAAACCAGAGACAATTAGAGCACTTATAATACATTCAGCTGAATGGAATAACGAAATGCTAAACAATAATAATATTGAAGATTTAACCACCGAAGATAAATGGAATTTGATATCTAAAGTGGGTTATGGTATTCCCAATTTAGAAAGAGCCAAATATAGTGCTGAAAATTCTTTGACTATGATAGCTGAAAGATCTTTAAAGCCCTATAAATATGAAGATAGTCGTGCTAAAACTAACCAATTTCATTTATTTGATTTGCCATGGCCAGCAGATATTTTAACAGATTTAGCCGAATTAAATGTTAAATTAAAAGTAACCTTGTCATACTTCGTAGAACCGAATCCCGGAAATAGACTATATGCAAGTGATCAGTCATATAAATCTCATGGTTTAAGGTTTAAAATGATTGATAGAAATGAAGGTGTAGAAAGGTTCAAAGCGAGAGTAAGCAAGTCAATAAGAGAAGGACAGGAAGATTATGTACAGGAGGGAAGTGAAAATTGGCTATTAGGTAGTCAAGTTAGAGATAAAGGTTGTATTCATAAAGATTTATGGGTTGGATCTGCAGCAGATTTAGCTTTAAGAAATAAAATTGCAGTTTATCCAGTTGGAGGATGGTGGAAAAATCGAAAAAAATTAATGAGATATAATGCTAACGTTAATTATAGTTTAATAATTTCAATTGAAACTGAATCAACGGATATTGATATTTACAATGAAGTTTTATCACAAATTCCAGTTCCTGTATCAATTCCAATTACTACAAGTTAGAATACATTATGTAAAATAGAACCTCAAGTTAGCCTTGGCCTCATAAAATTTTGGTAAAACAATAAGGTGAAGTGAGCGTACATATTTTAGGGGTTTACCAATAAGATTTCTTAAGAGTTTCAATTATACAAGAGATTTCAATGCAATATTAACCAGTTCCAATGTTTCCTAAAATATAGCGAATGAGCCGTTAATTGTTTCCAAAATTATATGTAGCCTTGAATTTTTGTTTCTTTTGTTTCAAGACAAAAGATAATGAAACATTAAAAAAAAGATTAATTAAAGTTCTAAATATAACAAGTGCATGGAAATTATCTCGCAGAGTAATTTTATGCTCTTGAGGCAATCCACGAGAATCGCGTAAAATTTTTTACAACGTATATTTCCTCAAATACTCGAATTATAAAACAGTACGAAAAACAAAGCTTTTATTTAGGCGTTGGCAAGCGGCTGGAAATTGAGTTATAAATAAATTGCAATAAGCAATTTGATTTATATAAACAATCGAGCGCTTGGCAGCGGCTATTTTACATAACGACAAATTATAGATACAAATAAATAATTATTTGTGCGAAGCACACCGATTCTTGTTTAATGACCCAAGTTACGATGATACAATAGTAACACGATGTTTCTGGGATATTTTACATAATATCATTATAGCTATCAAATGGAATACAATTTTACTCTTTGAGCTAAAAGCCATAAATGAACATTTGTACTATAATTATTCTTATGTCAAGTATGATTCAATGTTTAGACTTATAAAATGCAGAAATCAAAAGCATAATTAGGCTTAATCTTGACTTGGATAAGTAGCCTTTTTAAATATACAAGTATAATAAAAGTAGTTTGATAGTAGTAGAGACTGCTCAAGTTAAAACAAATTGCATTAAGTTGAGCTTATATTAAAGTCAATGAACAGTGGCATTGATAGCAACCCTTATGAAAATTTTCTTCAATATTCTTTTTTGAATCAAGTAAACGTCGGGTTAATCTAAAAAACATATTTAAAAAATAATCAATCCTCTAACAAGTCAAAATTTGTGTTACCAATTTCTCCAAAGCTGCATGGCTTTAGAAAAATATTTACTCCCAATTAAATAAACAAGCTCATTCTCTTTTGTGACTCTAAATTCAAAAGCCCATATATAATTTTTGATAGAAATTATCCTCAAAATGCAATTAATCAGCTAGATCAAAATATAACAGAATTAAAAAAGGAGATAGGTAAAAACCCAAATGCTTTAGCTTGGATTTTAGGTGGAGCTGCTTTATTAACAATTTTTTGGCTATTATCTTCTGATGAAAAATAAAGTTACTACACAAAACAACCTAATCAGAAAGGCGCGTTTTCCCTTAGCCCTTTCTCAGCAACCTTCCATTTCCCATTCTGTTTTATCAACTTAAACGTTTCTGGTTTCTCAGCATAAGATGTAGAGAACCTTACCCAAGCTGTATCTCCATTAATAGATTCTTCAATAAGCTTGAAATTTGAAGCTTCATCTGTTCCAGGAGCCATAAGCACTTGAATAGACATAAACGAAGCATAACTTTCATCGGTTGTGTGTTTTTTCAATTTTGAATTGTCATTCTTGTAAAAACTCTCCACAACAATTCTTGCAGTATCGGTATGTGATAATTGGGATTGGGCACATCCCATAAATAGTAAAATCAATAAATACAGTATCATCTTTTTCATAATCTTTAATTTGGGTTATTAATTGTATTATCTGACAGTTTCAATTTTATGTTACGTTCGCCATTTTTCTCATTGAGTTCAAGAACGACCATTCGTTCATCGCTAATAGAGAATTTTGGAACAACATACACCAACTTAACTGTTTGATTCTCTTTAATTTTTGATGGCAAATTATAAGTAAATACAGGCTCTAAGTAGACGCTTTGCAAAGACTTTTTCTTGCCTTTTTTTCTGGTTTGAATAGTTAGATTTAAAAAATTCAAATCATAATCTAACGACGATTTGTTTTCAATGTTGATAACGAAGTACAATTCCTCTTTATCAAAAACAATATTCTCAATGTTCAGAATGACACCATCTTGTCTTTTTTTCAACTTACCGATGCGTTGTCTTCGTTTAACCAGATAAGAACAAAAACGCTCATAATAATTGGTTTTAAAATCGAAGCTATCAATATGTTTATTTTCGTCATCCGCAGCTCCAATAAATGGCTTTTCGTTACCAATTGATGTCGAATCTGGTATAAAGTAATTCAACTTTTCCAGTACTTTCTTATACCTTATAATATACGAAAAAATAGAACCATTATTGTTGATTATCAGTAAATTACTTTCGTTTCCTGGTGTGGCTTGTAGTAAACCAAAGTACTGCTCTTTTTCACGGTTATAGGTAAATACAAAATTCTCAGATCCCGTGATTCCTTGACGAATTGGGTTCGGAAAGAAGAGTGCTACATTTTTATGGTCGTTGGCATAAATGGTGTCTAATATTTGTGTTTGATTTTGTGCTTGTAGTAATGTAGAAACCAAAACAAAGCTGATTGTGAAGATTATAGTTTTCATAAGATTATTTTTTTTGTGAGACTTTTAAAATCATTTTATAATTATTGACAACCGAAACTTTGACATTTCGGTTACTGCGTTGAAAGATTTTCTTGATACCACTTACTTGTGGAACACCTGAAATATTAATATCGTCCACAACATCCTCAACCACTTCACGACTGGCATCAGCTCTAAAGCTATTTTCAACATAAATGCCTTCACTACCGTCTTGTAGATCGAATGCTTTAAGTTTAACAGACTGATGTAGGATGTTTTCAATCTCTATCATGGCACGATTGGGCTGAAAACTGATAAAGCCATAAACAGGTGTATTCTTAGGAACGATACGATTGTTGATTAACGCATCTTTGGTCAAGCGCATTCGTAAACGGTAATGCGTTTTTACAGTTTGGTTTCCATCCACCATAACATGAATTGTGGAATCTGTGTTTTGCAAATTGAAATTTGGATTCTTTTGTGGATTCGATGCAAAGAACAATTGATGCTCCAACCCAATTTCCTTTGCTTCAATTTTCAGTTCTTCTTCAGTAGTGGTGTCGATATCCTCATTGGGTTTATCATTAGTTAATTTCGGTTTTGAATAGCGGTATCGATTTTCAGAATAATTAATTTTACCGAACCTATAGATACTGTCCACAATACGTTGCTTTTCTTTTTCTACCAAATCTGGATCGTAAAAGCCAAGAGAATCGATAAGCTTTTCATCATAAATGCTCGGCACATTTGTTTCACGAACTTCTTTTAGGTTATTGATGGCATCGAGTTTAGAAGAGTAATCTTTCTGCTCTTGTTTAAGTTCCGGGACTAAGGTTTGTTTTAGGTTCTCGTTTTCCTCGTCATCATTTCCCATCATTAAAACAGTATAGGAAATAATAAAAATTAAAACGACTGCCAGCACAGAACCGAAGACAATTTTATTCTTTTCTAGTTTCATAATACTTGGTGTTTAAGTGATAATTATTATTGTCCATTATGGACTTTTTTTAAGGTGTTTTCAAAATAATTAGTGATTAATAGTCCATGTGTATTTTTGGGATAATTACGGTCAACCACTATGAGGTTTCCAGTTGAAACCAACTCATAAGTATCAACCACAGTACCGCGATTTATCTCAAAGATGGTTTTGGTTTGGAATTGGTAAGGTTCAGCTTGTAGATCCAATTGCGATTCTACGCTCAATACTTTTTGGACCAGCGAGTATTGCAGCAATCTGTTATATACACCATCAGCTTTTTTCTGACGATAGAGATTATCTACAGAACTATTTCCAAGCCATAAGGATTTTTCCAAGTTCTTTTCATAATTGCTAGCATCTATATTATAGAAATACGAATGAAACAACTCCAAATGCGCAAGTGCTTCGACTTGAAAATTTTCTTTTTGAACGACCCATTTTAATGGAATAACGGTTCCATCGGTATTGATGGCAAAAGCGCTATTGAGTGCTTTTTTATGGGTGTCGTAAACTATCCATCCAGAAAATGCGCTTGAACCTAAGGCGCAAATAACAACTGCAAGCACAATGAATCGATTGATTTTTAAAACGGTGTATATGTTTTTGTATGATGTTTTCATGGTTTATAATTTGGTTTAAGCAGTAAATAGTCTTAAAGTGAATGTTACAGCTCGTTTGTACAATTTGAATTTCAGGAATACAATAAAGACCACAGATCCTAATTGAACCACTGGAGCAAAAAAGCGACTACCTACATCAGTCCCAAAAAGATTGACCCAAAAATTGGTATTTATCTCAGTATAGATGGCGTTAATGAATACATTGACTAAAAAGAAGGCTGGAACAAGCATATAAACAGCAGCATACAATTTAAAGAAACTATAGGCCATAGAACGGAACTTTTCAAATACGGCAAGACTCAATACCAAAGGAAAAAAGGCCTGCATGATGCCCAATAGAAAGTAACGTTCAGCTAAAAACAACGGATAGATGAACAGATCTAAAATCCAAAGCCCAAGACTGATAATAAAGGCAATGATTTTCCATCCAAATAATGGTGTTACCAAAGCATCGTAAAGCAATGCCATTGCTTTTTTGGCGGCTTCCAATGCACCCACATCCTCTTCAATTGAAATATCTTGCATTTGAAGTGGGAGGAGTGCAGGAGCCGTGTTTCTGTATTGAGATTCTATAGCTACTAGAATACCGTCAAAGACGCCTAATATTTGAGTTGAGAAAATAACCAAGAGCACAACCGTAAAATTCTTTGCGAGTTCTCCAGGACTCAATCCCCAAGTATATCCATCTTTATCGGCAACGCCTTCATTGTATTTTTTAAGGATGTTGACTAAGAAAAAGAGCACAGCGAGTGTTTTCATTCCAACAATAGTGTATTGTGAAAAATCACTGTTTTTAATAGTTTGAAAAACAGCATCGATGTACTCTAATCCAATCCCTAAAAAGTATGTTCCGGTCATTATTAGTAGCTCGTTTCTCGGTTATTAATTTTATCCTGCATTTTTCGGAAAGAAATAATGTCGCGATAACGCTCAGTTTTCTTATTGATTTCCGCTACCATTTCCTTGGATTTGGTTTCTTTTTCGGTAAGGATTTGTGCTCGTTCAGCATCAGTCATTTTTAGAAAATCACTAGATAGAATTTGCTCAATAAAGTCCAAGTCTTCCAGAGAATTTTCTATAATCGCATTAAATGAATCCGAAATACGAGTAACCTCTTCAGGTTTAACATAAGGCGAGTTTAAAATTTCACGCAAATCATCTCGAACGACGTTGAATAGAATTTGATTGTTTCGAGCAAGCTCTCTCACCGCTTTTAGTTGACGAACCACATTATTTACTTTCTCAATGTTATCTTTCTGCGTTTTCAGAAACTGAACCGTTTTTAAAAGTTGAGACGTTTGTTTAGCAGATTCTATAAGTGACTTCGCAAGACTTATAAAATTGGTGTTGTCATAAACTGGCATACCTTGGGATGTAGCTCGTTCAGGCATTAAAAAAGCCAAAGCGAGTGCAATTACTAATGTTTTGATTTTTGTTTTCATGTTGTTTTGTTTTAAGATGTATATTCAGTGATTGCTTTTTCCATATCTTGGTGTTTTTCATAAAGAGTCATAATAGCTTGGTTCTCTTCACCATCTGTGAGGTAAGCAGCGTAAACCTCTTTGGGTACTTCCAATCGGAAGATGTTACTTTCTTTTCCGATCTTGATAAACATTTCTGTGTATTTTCTGGGTCCAGTAAGATTGTTCTTAATAGACTTTAATTGATTCAAGTCATGGCTAGAAAGATTCAATCGTTTCTGAAGTTCATCGTATCCTTTTTCATTATTAAGACTATAAATGACCTGTGTGTTTTCAAGAATACTTGCCGATGTTGAATTGTTTGGTAGCTGATTTATAGATTGCAGAATGATTCCAATAGCACCATTCTGTTTTCTAATGGCTTGGTAATAGAATTCAACACTTTCCAATACATTTTCAAACTTCAGTTGTTTGGCAAACTCGTCAAAAAGGATGATGCCTTTTTCAGCACGATTTTTCCAAATGGTTCTTTGGATGGCTGATTTGATAAGTTTCAGCATCACAGACAAAATTTCTTTATTGTCTTTGACTTCATCCAGTTCAAAAACGATTAAACGTTTGTCTTCAATCTTGTAGGTTTGATCTTCACTGACTTCAAACAAAAAGCTATAAAGTCCATCACCAACATATTCAGACATGATGTGCAGAAAGTTTGTGATATTGAAATAATCCTCATGAATTTTCAATTGCTCTAAAAGATTATCCTTTCTGGCTTCAATGAATTCATAAAAACTGTTGAGTGAATAGTCTTTAGAAGTGTCAGTATAATAATAGCGAAGTATTTTTTTAATTGACACTGATTCAGCTTTGGTAACCTTTAAATCTGAAGCAAAGAGTTCAAATAAGAAGACTGATAAATCTTCAAGTCGTTCAGGAGTTAAGTCATCGAGATTGTTAATGTAAAAAGGATTGATGCCAAGATTCTTTCCGCTTTCATAGCGTAAAACGGTGTATTGTTCAGGGTATAGTTTTGCGAACTTTGTGTATGAGCCACCCAAATCAATAATAACCAGTCGAACACCACTTTCAAAATACTGGCGAAGGATGTTATTGGCCAAAAAGGATTTGCCTTCTCCAGTTGGAGCAAATATGGCAAAGTTTCTTGCCTTTATACGCTTCTTTTTCTCATCCCAAACATCTTTTAGAACAGGAATATTATGCTCTCTATCATTAAAGATAATGCCCGTTTTATCTGTTTTGTAATTACTGTTATTGATGAGTAAACATAAGGCATGCTTTAAGTCGGTTACGTACAAATCTTCGTTTGAGAAGTTTGATGAAAAGCAGAAATAGCTATTTAATAAATAGTTTTTACGTTCTTCACCTCTTGGGTAATATGGAATGATGTCTATTTCCTTAAACTCCGTCTTTATCTTGGATGCTATATGTTCTAGCTCTCGGACTTCCCGAGCCCAATAAATGATGTTTAAATGACCACGAATAACGCGAGCCTTATCATCAGCATTTATTTGATCTAGGATGTGTTGAATTTTTTTTAGAACTACTTTATTTTGAGAACCAAAATTTGAACTCTTGTTAAGTTCTTCAACTTTCTTATCCAAAAGCTTACGCCATTTCTGTTTGTCATCTAAATAGATGATTTGATTTACGATATGGTTTTCATTTAAATTAAGACCAAAACCATCTATAAACCCTTGATGAAATACAAAGTCATCAGAGGTAAAGCGTTCATTGGTTTTACTCGTCTGTACGCTTTCTCCAAAGCAGAGCTCGCTATTTACAGCTAAAGCATCAAAATAGTGTTCGCCAATATTTGTGTTTGCCTTTTCAAGAAGAATATCTGTGTCAAGACCATTATTGAAACCGTTGAAATAGTTATTAGTTAGCTCGTGTATGGCTTTTCCATTCATTGGAAAGAATTCCATTTTTCGACTGTTATTTATAAAGGAAACAGAGTCACTAACAGCACCTATAAATGTGTTGATATGGTCATCAATATCTTGTACAATTTTTTTGGATACCTTTTTAAAAGGATTTACAAATTTGCTGTTATTAAGCGCATTGCTTTTTGTCAATATGAAAAACAAATAACATTGATGTTCCATATACTCACGACCTTTAAAATGTGTGTTTGTCGCTTGCTCCAGAAAGGTCTCATTTGGTAATTCTTCAGATGTATAAGTCTTTTTAATATAGATGTCTTGTTTATGCACGACACATCCAGTAGGCAAGGATTTGATGGCTTGAAACCATGCGCCATGCATGTCTTCAAAATCTTTTTCGGAAAGCGAATAGATTTCTGGAAGTGAACCTTTAAAACACAATACCACATTGCCATTATTGGCAAAAACAACATTTTCGTGAATGTCTATTATTGGATAATAGGATTGTAAGTTTATCTTATTCATAATGCAATGCTGTTGATTTTTTGTTACTGATGATCTTCGGAAAGACTTTAGAGAATTGTAATAATTGTGGGTTATGAGCAAATTTTGTCAGAGCTATATAAAGCGTTGCATTAAATATTAAGACACCAATTACAACAACAAAGCTGAACGAGAAGATGATAACCAATAATGAAGCTACTATGGCTATCATCATTAATGCAAATAGTGAAACAGGCAATCCAAAAATGATAGCCCGTTTCCTTATGTTTTTATATACTTCGTATTTTTTCATACAGCTATTCTAAAAAAGCTCTCGATGAGAGTCATTATACTACGATGCTTATTAAGTAAGTGAAGATGCCTACTACTGCTCCAGCAATCAGAACAAAGACAAGAACACGCGTAATCCCCTTTTTAAGGTCTGCGTTTTCGCCAAAGAAATGACCTGCATTAAATAGAAATCCGATGAGGAAGATTACCCCAAGAATAATAGGGAAGATGGCTCTAATAGTATCTGAAACATCATTTACGGAGTCTTCAATGCCTCCAATTTGAGCAAAGCTTGATGTTGACACAAACAGCATTGCGATTAGCATAAGAATTGATTTTTTCATAATTGATTTGATTTAGCCTCCCGATAACTATCGGGATTAGGCGATTAGTGATTAATACTTTGCGAAATCTATTATGAAATGAAGGGGAAGGAAGAAAATCTTTAAACTTTAACGCTAATTCGTGTTAAACTTTGGAAGATTCTTATGAAAAGAATGAAATCATTGCATTTTGTGTAAACTAAAACTTGAATTATGAAAACGACACACTATGTTATCATCACATTAATTGGTATTGTACTTTCCAATACTTCCTATGCTCAGAAACCTTTAGTAGAAAACAAAAATCCAATTGTAATTATAGATCCAGGCCATGGTGGAATAGATGCTGGAGCTGTGGCTATTAATAACACAAAGGAGAAAGATATTGTGTTGCGTATCGCTTCAAAAATGCTAGTTCTTAATCAGACTGTTTTAAATAACTCATTGAATCTATATATTACACGCTATACTGATACCTTGGTATCTCTGGGAGATAGAACACAGCTAGCTAAAAAGCTAAAAGCGGATATATTTATTTCGATACATTGCAATCAAGCAATAAACAGAACAGCTGCAGGAACAGAAGTGTATATTCATCCTAAAAGCGAAGTGCAAGCTGAAGAATCTGCTTATTTAGGATTTACCGTTCAAAAAGGATTAGCAGATCTACTTGGTATTAAAAACCGAGGAATAAAATATGGCAATTTTCAAGTGTTACGAGAGAATCATAATGATACAACAAGCATTCTTTTAGAGCTTGGTTTTTTGTCTCAAACTGATGAAGCTATTTACTTGTCAAATGAAAAGTCACAATATGCTATTGCACTCGTGATATTACAATCTATTATTAAATTTTTGGAATTATGAGGGAATTATTGATTGCCATTGTAAAGAGTATTAAAGATGTTTTAATTGCCATTTTCAATGAGGTTTTTCGTTATTAATTAGTTTTTATTTATTTCGAATAGTTCAATTTTCTTTTTCATTTCTGTCTCTTTGTCTTTTTGGCTATCAAACTTGTATAGAAATGCGGCTATTTGATACATGTTATATAAATACTCACTTTTGTTTAGGTTCATGTCTTCTAAAATTTTTATACCTATCTCTTGATTATGAATTGCTTGTACGGCATCTCCATTTTTTATATGAAAACCAGATAATTCACTATAATAGGCTGCTAAATAAAAATCATTTCTATTTTGAGACGAAAGTGATTTATGTAATGTTATTCCGGAATTCACTAATTCTATTGCTTTATCATAGTCTTCTCCCAAAGCATATGATTTTGCAAGAATTCTGTATTCAATACTTAATTGTTGATCGTTGTAAAGGGAATATTTTTTTCTGATATCTTGAACTTGCTTAAAGTATTTTAAAGCCTCAATTAGGTTGTTATCTTTCAAGTAAATATTTGATAGATTATTTGAAGCGACAATAATATTGTTTGTAGCCTTTTCTTCATTTTTTTTGAAAATAGTTAGTGCTTTTTTAAAGTATACTAATGCGCTTTTGTGATTTTCATTTTCTGCATAACCTAACGCTAAATTATTATACATAACACCTAAACTTATTATATTAAGACCAGGATAATTTTCTCCTCTTTTTGCTAAATCAATTAATTTTGGAAGTTCATTTAAGGATTTAAAATAGAATCTCTTTGCAAATAACAACTCGTTTTCTAAAAGTAATAGCGGTTGGTATACACTTCTTCTGTAAGGCTCTTTTACAGATTCTAATATTGACTCTGCATACCTTAAAAATCTAAAAGATTTTTTTGGAGAGTTGTAGCCTTCTTCAATTCTACCAGTTAACCAGCCAATAAAAAACATACTAGATATAAATGGATTAAATTGTTCTCTTTGGTTATATATTATAACCTCTTGAACTATTTTATGAATATTTATCCTCTTTCTATCCTCACCAAATTCAATAAGACCTTTTTTCTCTAATGAGTTTAAAATGTTCATTATGTGAATTTTATTCTGATTGTAGAATTCTTTTCCGTTAATAAGAATTAAATCTTCTACTAGAATATTATTTGAAGGGAGTAAAACAAGAAAATCTAAGTAGTTTTTTTCACCACTCTTAAGATTTGGTAAACTGAATTTTTCAATTAGAAAATTGAATAATCTAATCGGTTTGGGCTCATTACTTATATCTATATCAATAGCTAAATCCTCATTGTCTAAACGTTGTTCTTTTAATGAGGAAAAGATTGAGTCTAAAGTCAAATCAAAACTGTTTTCGATTGTTTTAGATATCAATTCTACAACTAGAACATTGAAATCAATGTAGTTAAAAAAATCATGAAATAATTTATCTTCAATCTTTTCTTTGTCAGAATTTGATAAATAGATTTGTTTTGCTTCTTCAAAACTAATTCTTGGTAATTTAATGGAAGTAATAGTTTTGTGGCAACTTCGCGTAAGGATTAATTTTTGCCAAGTTGAAAGTGATGAAAGCGACTTTAAATCTGAAATTTCATCTTCACACTTTTGTATATCAATTATTAAAAGATTGGTTCCTGCAATTTTATTTAACTCGTTTAATATTAAGTTGAATGATTGCTTTATATTATCACTATTAGTGAATTCAATTCCTAAATTAGATATGAGTACATCATCCAGTAAAAATGAGTTTGGAATTGAATTTTCTACATTAACCCATATTAAGTGGTCATATTCTTCGAAGGTTTTTACATATTTTTTAGAAAATGCAGTTTTACCCATTCCACCTTCGGAATATATTGAAACCATTTTCTTTTCTTTTAATGCGTTATTTATTTGAGTTAAAAATTTCTTCCAGCCTAACATTTCTGAAGTATATACATCAGGTAATAGATTTAGGTTTTTAGGATATGTTTTTGATTTTTCTTTGGATAGACTCTTGAGTAAATTTATTTCCGATTCATGAGTTTTTTGTTGAGTTTTGATTTGCTCTACATCATATTTTAATGCTTCAAATTCAAGTCTGAGTAATTTGGTTAGCTTGCCATTTACAAATTCTTTAAGCTCATTATCAGTGTGCTTCAATAGGCTATAAATAATATTTTTGTTTAGTGACCTGTCTTCTTGTTTCTTATTTTGTGAACTTTTATAGATTTCTGATAGAAAAACACTAAAGAGTAGTGAGACAGGTTTGTTTTGAAATTTTGAGTGTTTTAAAATAGTGAATATTTCCTCTTTAATAACAATAATTGAATCTTCAGGAGATTTATTATCAAACTCCCAAATGATGTTTTTTATAAATTTTGATACTTCTGTATTTATTAGAGTTATCGCGTTTTGGCTAACAGCTTTAATCTCTTCTCTTTCTTGCTCTATAATGTTTTTTTCTAGCTTTTTGTTTTTCCTTGATTTAATCTCTTTGATTAAGATTTCTTGTACTTTTTTAGAACAGATTGATAATAATGCATTGTCTTTAAGTCCTATATCATTTACCCATTTTGAAAGTAATTTTTCTTTGGTAGATATTGAGGTATTTGTTGAGAAACAAAATGAAATTTTCTCATTTATCGAGTTGTATTTTAAGAAGAGTATATAAAAATTGAAAAGAGATTTTTTAATCTCTACAGAATTTAGGCTAAATGAAGATGCATAAGATTTTACTTGAGTAAAAATAAGTTCTTGACCTACTTCTTTAATATCATCTTCAACTTCAGTAAGTGTTTCAATATCTTTCTCATTGATAAAATTGTCAATCCATTTTTTTAATACGCAAAGGTATTGATAATAGAAACCTCTATTGGTTGCAATAGCATCTGTTTGGACTTCGAATATTTCAATTATTTTTTCATTCATTAATTAAAGCGTGATTTTTTAGAGTTATTTGTTAATTGGTTTATCAGACCAATAATAGCATAGACCTTCAAATTTCTCAATTTTAGTGTAAACATCATCATCTAAAAATTTTGAATATGGGCTAATCTTATAATCAAGATTAGACTTACTACATATGGATTTTGTAGGAATGCAAGCCATCACAGGTGTAATATAGCCATTTTTTATATCGGAATAATGTTTGTTATTTGGGATTTTGATAGTGCATATTATTTGCTTGTTTTCAATTGATGGAGTGGGTTCAAATTTATCTTCTACAATTTTTCTCTTAATGTAAATAACACCATCGAATTGAGAAATATCCTGAAACTTTGGTTTTTCCTCTTGCCTCTCATAATTTGTATTTAAATATTTTTTTTGATTGTCTAGCCAAATTTTAAAAGCTTCACGATTTGTTGGAATCTCATCAAAACTTAATAACCACTTTTGCAAATCTTTAATGTGGCCAAAGCAACTTACTCTAACTTCCTTGTCTTCCATGTTCCATGAAAGTGTAAATGAAATCACTTTATCTAAACCTCTTTCAGTTATTTTATCAAATATTTTTTTAATTGCAAGTAGCGTGATTTTTACATCCTCTTGAGGATTATCATCACTGTGAAATATGCATGGAATATTCCAATAATCATCTTCTATGACTCCAAAGAAAGTATCTTCTTTAATAAAGAGATTTTTGTTTAATCTATCTAATGCTTTTTTAATTTCTAAAATATCATACTCAAGAACTGATTGGCTTTCACCATTACTTTCCATAACATCATATATAGATACACTGTGGCTATATTCTTCAAAGCCTTCATTTTTTTGATGATAGGATACTAAAAGTCTAATACCATCTCCCTCGTCAATGCTTTGAGGTACCAACTCTTGTTGCAATGTTTTTTTTGTGTGCTCACTTCCAAATTGAGATTTTGGTTTATCTATATCAAAATACTCATAGATTAATGGGTTGCCTTGCATGTACTTTGTGATTAGAATTTTCCAATCTTTTAGTTCAAGTTTACCATCTATTCTAAACAGTTTAGTATAATCACTTCTTCTTCCAAATTCAGTCATATTTTGGTCTATCCTGTCAAAATATAAATCTGATGAATATCCTCGAATAGCTCCATCAAAATGAACAAACGTATTTTTAGTGGTATCGTAAATAGAATGAACATACCTGCACCCAAAAAAATCTTCTAAAGTTGGAGCATTTTCTTCTCTTAATTCTTCTAATTCAAATTCTTTTAGTTCTTTGTTTTTTTTCCAATAGAACTCTGTTGCTGATACTTCGTAATAACTTTTTTCAAAATCACTACAGATGTGTTTAGTAAGTCCTGGTCTTATGTTTGCAATGTCGTCATCATATTTTGGGCCAAACCAAAACTCTAACTCAATAGCTTGTAGGAAGGTAGGAGCATACCCAATGATATCCCAATCAAGCCCTATTTTAAGAGTAACTTCTTCGTTGTCCTGATGAGACATTAATTCGTCTAAAAACAAGTAATGAAAGTTATTGAGTCTGGACAATGATTTTCTAAAATAACTATGAGAATATATACAAAGTGGTAATGAATTGTGTACAAAAACACCATGAAATTTATAAGTAAAATTTTCTTTTAAATCTGCTATTTTTATTAATCCGTCTTTATCTTTTAATTTAGTAAGCTCTGGAAAAACAGTAGCCAATATGTTTTTGTCTAATATGGCAAGTGTACTAGCTGATAAATATTTGTAATTTTCTGAAACTTTGTCTTTTAATAGTTCAAGTAATGCACCATTATTTTTATCGACATCATCAGTAACATTTTTATAAGCACTATATCTTTTAAAATTATGTATCTGTTTGTTTTCTTCATCAGTTTCTGGGATTAATGTTATTCCTATATTTCTCACTAAATAAGGTTCAAAATATAATGCATAAGGAATCATACAGCCAATAGGACGATGCATGTCGTGACCAAGATGCATTGGGACACCTTCTGTCGCTTTCATCCACATCATGTCTTCCATTGTGGAGATGGGAAAGAAATATCCGTATTTGTTTATTTGGTCAGAGTTTAATACTGAAAACGACTTATTCATACATCAAAAATTTAAGAATGAAAGTAGGTTTTATACAAACAAAAAAAGCCAATGAAAATCCATTAGCTTTTGTAAAAATCTATATCTGGGTTAATCGTTTTTAAAGATAATTAATTTTTAATCAATTTGAAAACGAGTTTTAGGTTACAAAATATTAACACATTACAAATTTCGTAGAGTTTGATTGTGGTTATTGACAATTTGTCAGAATATTGCAAAAAACTAATTAAAATTGTCAGCAATTATATGTTGGAGAACTTATTGATGTAAATGTTAAAGAAATTATAATAATTGTATGCAAGACCAACCAAGACTAAAAATATTATCCATTGATGGAGGAGGAATTAAAGGTGTTTTTCCTGCAAAGTTTCTAGCCTTAATAGAAGAGGAAATTGGAGAAGGCCAAATACATAAGCACTTTGATGTAATTAGTGGTACATCTACTGGTGGTATTATAGCACTTGCTCTTTCCTTAGGTGTTCCAGCAAAAAGGATTCTTGAACTTTATAAGGACAACGCAGACACTATTTTTGGAAAGATAAGATATAATATTTTTAGACGAGCCTTTTATAGTAACAAGCCATTAGAACAATTACTTAAAGATATTTTTAAGGAATATCATGTCGAGGAAGGTCATCCTAGAATAGATCATGCAAAAACTAAACTGTTAATCCCTATCTATAGTTTAATGGATGGATCAACACAAGTACTTAAAACACCACATGCTTCAGATTTGATTCTAGATAAACATATACCTATGTATATGGCAGCAATGGCAACATCTGCAGCTCCAACTTTTTTTAATTCGTATTCTAGTAGTTTCAAAAAAATAGATTCAACAACCATTGAGAGTTTTACAAATAAAGTAGATGGAGGTGTTTATGCTAATAATCCAAGTATGATTGCTTTAATTGAAGCGCAAACCAGATTGGAAACAGAGCTTTCTGATATCGATTTATTGTCATTAGGGACTGGTCAAAAAATATTTTCTAATGCAAAGAAGAAAAAACGATGGCAAGTGTTTTATTGGATCTGGAAAAAGAGAATTATAGAATTGTTTATGCAAAGTCAGTCACAAATTGTACATAACTCTATTTCTGTCCTTAATAATTTTAACCCTGATTTTAATTACCACAGAATTGATTTAGAGTTTGATGACAATTTTAAAGTGGCTATGGATGAAAAAGACGCAAATAAATTAGAGGCTTTAGCAGAACGAGCAACTAGAGAATACCAAAAAAATTGCAAAGATGTATTGGATACCTATTTTAGCAATAGGTAGTTACCTTTTGCTCAAAGAAAATAATAAAAAACCGAAGAAGAAAATATATAATATGGCTAACTGTAACAAACTTTTTAAAGACTATAACGATAATTTAACTATCAAAACAGCAAAGAAAAATCGTCTTAAGGAATCAAAAAATGTATTGAGAGAAAGAATCAGAAAATACTTCAAAGATAATCATCTAGAATATGTACCTGAGTTTTATATTCAAGGTAGTTACAAGATGAAAACTACTATTGAAACCAAAGATGATGATTGTGATTTAGATGACGGAATTTACTTTAAAAGAGAGGTTGGCGTAACAGGAACAACTCTACAGAAATGGGTTAAAGATGCTGTCACAGGTTCTACATCAACCGATCCTCAACATAGAAAAAAATGTATCCGTGTTGTTTATGCAGGTGATTATCATATTGATTTTCCAGTTTATTATTTTCAAGATGATTGGAGTCATCCTCGTCTAGCGGTTAAAGAAGAGGGTTTACAAGAAAGTGACCCAAAAGAGGTTGTAGATTGGTTTGCTGGAGCCAAAGATAGTAATGGACAATTAGTTAGAATAGTTAAGTTTTTGAAAGGTTGGGGAGATTTTAAAAGGAATAAAATGCCTAGTGGTCTAGCCATGTGTATACTTGTAGAAAAAAATATAAAATATAACGATAGAGACGATGTTTCAATGAAAGAAACGTTAGAGGCTATAAAGGAGTCCTTAAATTATAATTTCGAATGTATTGTTCCTGGAACGCCTTATGACGATTTGTTTTCTGATTATGACAATGCTAGAAAAAATAATTTTCTTTCTAATCTAGATAGTTTTATTGAAGATGCTACTAAAGCAATTGAAAATGAACCTAATCAAATGAAAGCTAGTAAGTTATGGAGAAAACACTTTGGAGATAAGTTTCCGTTAGGAGCAGATGAAGATGTTGACGCTAAAGAAAGTGCTTTAAGAGCACAATCTACTAGCATACTTTCTGGCGAAGCCTATACAACGAGAGATGGAGCAGTTAGTGATTCTGGTAGTGTAAAAAATAAACCGCATACTAATTATGGCGGGGAGTAAATTTCATAAGAAGAGAAGTCAAAAATCGTTGAGAGCTGATTTAATCAAAAGAGCAATCTTAATCCGAGAAAAAAAATTACTGGAAACACATTTTGATTTTTTGGAATGCAAAATAAGTAAAGGCTCTCTTATTGTAAAAGGTATTTGTAAGCCTACAGATCAATCACCTGAATATCGATATACAATAACTTATAATGCAGTAAAACCTCCAAAGGTTTTAGTTGATGAACCACAAATTGAGTATAATGACGAAATACATATGTTTCCATCAGATAATTCACTTTGTCTTTACCATGCTGAATCAGATGACTTAGTTTGGAACTCACGAAATCACAACATTTACGATACAATAATTCCTTGGACACAAGAATGGTTTATTTATTTTGAACTATATAACATAACTGGTAAATGGGAACACCCACATATCGATCACAGACTTAATAAATTAATGAAATGAATTACGAAAATAGAATTTGTTGCTTTATTGATATTCTTGGTTTTCAAGAGCATGTAAACGAAACCATTAATGATGATGAAGACAATGTTAAAAAAATTAAAAGCATCAAGCAAATCATTGATATAGCCAGAATGATTGTTATTGATTATGATAGCGGAGTTTCGAAATCAAAAAAAGTAACACAGTTTTCTGATTCAATAGTTATTTCATTCAAGATTGAAGAGAAAAGTGAGGTTTTCTATACATTACTTGACTTATTACATATTGCTTTTGAATTTTCCAATAAAGGATATTTGGCTAGAGGCGGAGTTTGCCTTGGTAAAATGATTCATACAGATGATTTTATTTTAGGACCAGCTTTGGTTGATTCTTATATCTTGGAATCGAAAAAGGCAATCTATCCAAGAATTATAGTAGACCCAGAAGTTATTGCAGCTGGAATGATATTTAAAAGTGATCATCATGATACTGAATTCGAGAAGGAAAGCATACTAGAATGTTTGAACAAAGATGATGATGGCTATTACTATATTGATTTTATTGAAAAAGCTAATTTTGAACTTGATGAGCCAAACTATGATTTACTTCCATATTTGTTTAATTTAGAAAAACTAATTAAAGCTGGTTTAGGTTCTTCAGATGAAAGAGTTAAAATAAAATATGATTGGTTAAAAGTAAAATACAATAGTTACATACTTCAAATCTTGAATAATATAAAAGATTTGGATAGTATTGATGAAGACTACGAATTATTGGAAGCTTCTAAGAACCTCAAGCCAATTAAAAATTAGATGCAAGAAATAACCTTTATTAATCTATCAAAAGAAAAATCCAAAGATTTACACTTTGATATTTTTGAAAATGCTAAAAACTTAAAATCAGATTCTTCATTATTAGTTAAAAAGAATGCATCTTACAGTAGTGCAAGTTCATTATTAATATTAAGTTCTGAAGAAGTCATTAAAGCAATATTAGTGTTATTGCATAGTCATGGATATAGGGTTTATTTACTTAAAGATGCAAAAGAATTTTTTAAAAACCATGAAATAAGGCATTCACTACAAATGCTTATTGAAACTGGAATGTCTTTATTCGAAACAGTTGACAAATGGGAAAGTAGAAAGCTTAAAAAACAGCCTCCAAAAACTTCAAGAAAGTGGCTTAATAATACATTACAATTTTTATCTGATGCTGCTTTTGTTTTATCAAATGTAAGTACAGCAATGAGTAGAGTCGAGGGAATTATAAAATTTAATGATTTAAAGAATTCGGGTTTCTATGTAGATTACAAGAACGAGATTCTAATACCAAAAGAAACTGTTGTTCAAGAAGATTATAATTCGATTTTAGATACTTCAAATAGACTTATTATATTTTATAAGCAATTAAGAATTATATTTCATCCTTCGATAACAAAGCATTTGTCAAAAGACAAGGTTGAAGAAGTAAAAAATGGATTACATGTTTTCATAAATGACGCATTAAAGGACTTTTCTTTTAGGGAAATAAATAAGATTAAGTAGATATCTTCCCCCAAACCAAAGGATGCTCACTAGCAGCAATATTTTTACTAGTAACAGATTTATAAATAGACCACTGTGGGCGTTTTTCAGGCCACATCGCTCTGCGATTTAAGCCACTATCTTTCATTTTATTGAATAAAGCCGGCGAGAACAACATATAATCTTTCTGCTTAATATTTACACCCATTCTGTAAGCACCTAATCTAAAATAAGTGCCATCGTTTCCCTTATCAATATCCACTTCAAAAGAGAGATGCTTTGTAATATCTTTCAGGTCTGTATCTTGGATTAAAGGCGATAGGGAATTACAATAAGATGGTGCGTTAAATGTACCAGCAATTATGACATTGTTTTTGCCTTCAGCTATCAACTTTTTGTAAACTTCAGCAATTTTATAAACTTGTTTTTTTCTAATATTATCAGCTTGCTTTTTGTCTTTTGTTTGCTTTTGGAGGTAAGCATTAAGTAACCAGATTTTTTCTTTTAATGGTGTGGTAATTTCATATTCAATGAGGTTTTTACCATCATCGTTAATTATGGTATTAATGTTATGGGTTCTAACAGCTTCAAGTTTGTAACCTTGTCGCAATGCAATTCCCATTTCTAAACTATTCATATCATTACCTTGAATCACAAAAGAGTGCGTATAAGGTTTGCAATCAAATTTTGGTAAAATGAGTTGATTGAAATCTTCAAAAGATGCTCTGTCTTCTATTTCCTGAAGTAATAAAATATCAGGATTTACATCTGCAATGACTTGTGCTTTATGATTTGTTGCATCAGGATGTATTGGAACGGTTTGAAGTTCTATCCATCCGTTCCAATTTGTGAGTTTGCTAGCTTTGTTTTCAATAGAATGACTTAAGCCTTTCATATACAAAAAACCTGCTTTTCTTCGCAAAACTGCATAAGGCCGTGGACTTGGTTTTTCAAAGCCAATTAAAAAAGATAATTCCTGAATTCGATTTTGTTGGTTCAAGGATTTGGAAGGTTGGAGCATTAACATATCAAGTTCTGATATCCAATCGGTAATCTGTTTACCAATAGGTTTTTCTATTAGGCTTTTGTCCCTGTGAAAGAGATTTTGGATGTTAAAGGTTGCTATTTTCATGATGGGTGGTTTTTATTTTCGTTTATCGTTGGTGTCTTTGTCAAATGCTACGAGGTTGAATAATTGACGCATTCTGCTTCTTACTCTATTGCCATATAAACCTTCTAATTCTTCGGCATTGAGGTTTGTTGTTGCATGTGTTTTTATTTTGTGGTCTATAAAAAGTTCGTGACGAGAGAGCAAGATTTCGCCCATGACATTGCAATCTTTTCCATAGTGTCTTCCTATAGGTTCCACACCCAAATCGTCAAAACAGAAAAACTGCCTAGAGCCATAATCTTCAATGGTTTTGTAACCAATATGATTAAAACCAAATACAATATTTCTGGAAGGAATGAGGATGTATGGTTTTTGCAACGGGACGATGTGTTTTAGCAATAACATGAGGCTTGTTTTACCACAGCCAACAGGCCCAGAAAGTAAAATACCTTTGTCGATGTCTATGTCATTTTTTTCGCAATTCTCTTTGTCTTTTATGAAGTAATGGCAGAGTTTTAATATGATTGAATGGTCTTCGTCATATATTTTGAAATCCTTGCCAAAGAGCATTTTCCCTTTGGCATCGAGATATATTAAGATTTTTTCAAAATCGTAAATCACTTCTTTACCATCAAAGGTACCGATGGAATACGTTTTATATTCTTCGGCAATTTTACAAGGGTTGACCATAATCTTTTTGTTTAGTGGTTCGTAGGTTGTCCTTATTTTGAGACACTGCATCAACAGTTTCAAATTCATTTGCTTTTAACATCCAATTGCTTGCAGTAGCTTGCCAATCTTCAATTTTTATTTTGCCACCAATCTTCCAACCGATACCTTGATAATGGTTGAAGAATTTTTTGGCCTCATTAGCTGGCCATTTTTTGCTTTTAAAAAAGTCAATGACTTCAATTTCATTTTTTGGCAGCTTAGTTTTATTAATGTTTTCTATTTGTTTATTACTGTTTGTATTAGGTACTAATGCTTGTTCAGCACTTGTTTCAAACTCATTCACAACTTGTTCAGAAGTTGTACCGAAAATGAGCATCTTGATTTTACTTCCTTTATACGGATTGTGTGACGGCATATACTTTAGATATTTCCATGTATTCATTTGTTTTAAACAGCGATGATACGTTGCTTTCGAACCAATTTTTGAAAGCTGCATTATTTCTTGTCTGTCGATGTAAAATTCCTTTGGAAATCGGTTGATATTCCAAAATTGAAACAAAGCCATATATAAGCTGATGTGAGTTGGATTCAACTTTTTGTCTGCATAGAATTTTTGAAATACAGTATTGAGATGTTTTATATAATTCATACATCATTAATCGATTTTATGATGCACTCGATTATCATCCATGACCTTTTGTATTTCTTCGGAATCGTAAAAGATGATACCGCCAACTTTGGTGTAGGGAAGTGTACCATTGATTCGGAGATTTTGCAATGTACCTGGACTAATTTGAAGGAAGTCCATAACTTCGGAAGACTTTAGATACTTTTTTAGAGTTCCTTTGGTTTGATTGCTTAATAGTTTTTTGATCTCATCGAGTAATTCTAATTTGAATTCTCGAAGATCGTCTGTTGTGATAATGCTTGTTGGCATAGTAGAACTGTTTTTTAGAAAGGAACTACCATTTAGTTTAAACTTTAAAATGATAGTCCCTGACCTGATTTGACTTTCGTTCTACAAATTTGTTGCTTATTATTGGCTAAACATCAATAGTCAATCAAGAGGTGGGAATTATTTACGGTCATAAATTTTGATTGGTTTTTTTATGAAGAAGGACCTGTTTAAATGATGTTGAGCTTCATTTTATAGTAAATATTATGACGCTATTGATTTAAAATCAAATTCCCAACTTGGGTTGAACTTGGGATTATTCATCGGAATCTTTGAAACGTCTTATTAGCATTTCAGTTAACTTGTCCAAGAATTTTGTTTTACTACATTTTCGTGCTCTAATTTCTATAAATGTGTGATAGTAATTTCCAAGTTCAATATTAAATATCTGTTCAAACATGGAAGCCAATTCCTTGATGTCAGCAGTACCGCTATTAATTACGCCACTGCTGTGCAGCGCATAGATCAATTCAGTTAATTCTGTTTTGCTTCCCGTCCAGAAAAGCTTTGAAGATGATTGCTTCATGGTTCTAATTTTAGTATCTGTGTTGGTCTGTAATTTTTCTATCTCTTGTTGTAAATAAACAATTAGCATGTCGTAAGCCATGATTGTAGCAACCGTAGTATCTTGACATGTAGAAAATTGTTCGTCTATATAAAAATGGAAGGATTCGGTGGGCAATCGTAAATCGGATTTACCTCTAATAAAATATTCTTCATCTAATGTAGTTGCGCCTCTACGGTAGTAATGATAGAATTCTAAATTATCATTGAAGAATACCTGCAACTTGTTGATGTGATTGTTTAAGTATTTTATTTGAAATTTAGAGCTGCTTCTAGGGCGTTTACTCTCAATATTAAATAGCCTTACATAGTAGATGAGTTTACTGAAAATTTGTGGTTTAATATGCTTGAAGAAGCTGATTTCTTCATTTTTTGAGTCAAACCCTTTTTCAATGACTTTTTTTCGAAGTTGTTTAATGCATTTTTCGGTATTAGTAATACCATGTTCCGCTTTATATAGAATATCATCAGTGCGGGATTCCAAAGATTCCAGCTTTGTTTCAAATTCTGATATCAATTCTTGGTAACTCATGCCTATATAAAGCAATATGTTTCATTTTACTATCGAGATTCTAGTATGCCCATAAGTTCCAAGGTGTAATTATCAGAAGTTTGAATGTACGCATACTTTTCTTCGACAATAGCACCAAGTTTTCTTTTTTCAAAAGATGCAGTCATTCCCAAATCAATATGTTGAAATTTCAAATGAATAGCTCTTTTGATGGTTTGATATAACAATTGTCGGTAGGTATGGTAGATTTTAAGATAGTCATAGTCAATTCCGACTAAAGAAGGCACATAGGTCTGATTGTTGTTTTTATAGCAGAACATGACACCAATAATTTTTTTAGGATCTTTAGGGTTCCAAATGATTATGAATTCCCAATTTGGATGTTGAGACATATTTTTAAATAACTTTACTGGATATGAAAAGGTGTTCAATCCTAAATTATTTTGGCGCACGTTTTCGTACAATCCTTGAACTTGGATTAATTGGGTCTTGTTAAGTTTCTTAAGGATTGATACATTTAAAGAGGGTTCGTGAGCCAAAATATCCTTTCTTAAATGTTTTTTGCTTCTTGATGAAAGTCTGGATGTGTATTGTTGAATAGATTCGTTGTCTTTTAAATGGATTTTGCAAGAGTTGGGCATTTGAATCCTAACAAACCCTTGCCCTTGAAAATAACTATGCAGCTTATTATCTTCATTAAAATCACGTAATACGACCATTTTGGAATTTGAACTTTGTTCTAACTTTTCCAAAGATTGCATAAGCTTATTTAAGGCATCATTCTTTAGTGGATGTTTATCATCTACATAAAGATGATTTCCCTCGGTAAATAGACATCCTAAGCTTAATACCTTCGATGTCATATAATATGGGTCTGCTTTTCGCTCTTCTTCAATAGTTTTAGAAGCAGTAACATTTGCTAGCATATCATCTTTCCATAAGGATGAGGATACTAAAGCCGCCAAAACTGGATTGCTTTGTTGATCGAAAATCATTAAATACCAAAATTCCCAATTGTTTTCTTTCAACTCATTATTGCTGAATGTTTGTTCCAGAAATTTAAGTCCATCCCAATCATGAACACCATAATTTCCAACTAACTCATTCCAAATGTGCTTGTCTATTTTTGAAATAGTATTTTCTAACTGTATGCTAAGGTTTTCACTGGATGTTTTTTCAGATTCCGATTTAGTTTCCAATTTGAATGCTTGGTAAACACGGCGTAAGTTTGTATGTGTTTCTTCAATAGCTTTTGGTAAGTGATAGGTCATGGCATCGACTAGAGCTTTTATTTCTTGATGCTGATTATGTCTGGATATCGTAATTCTCACCCCTGTGTTTTTTACTGGCACAGCTGGAAAAAGTCCTAGATTTACATAAAACCCTTCTTTCATTAAACGATTTACAAAATTATAACCGGTTTTTGGCATTCCTGTTCCTATGAAGAATACTGGTGAGATATTTTTATCAATTAGAGGTAACTCTGTTTGCTCTAACAATTCATTGAAATACTGAACTCGTTCTTTCAAGTCATTTTGAAGTTCATAGATTTCTGGAGTTAAATGAATTTTAGCAGAAGCTGTTGCCGCTGCAACGGAAGCAGGCTCAAGTTGTGCCGAGAACGTCAAGGGTCCGCCAAAAGTCTTTATTTCTTGATACATTTTTTTATTAGAACATACTAGTACAGATCCACTCGCTCCAAATGTTTTACTTAAAGTTCCAAACAAGAGCATGTTTTCTGACAGTTCATCTAATTCATTCATCACATAACCAGTACCATTCTTGCCAATCCAACTCATTCCGTGTACATCGTCAAAATATAGATGTAGTTGAGGATATTTTAGGCTTAGAGCTTTTAAATCCTTTATAGGAGCAAAATCACCATACATGGAATAGATACCATCAGCCATATACCAAATTCTATTTCTAGTATTGGTATAAGACTTTATTTTGTCTTCCAACATATTTAAGTCATTATGTCGAATCATATCAATGGGAACACTTCTTGTTTTTAAAACTTTGGCGGCACTTTGAACACTCCAATGCACTTGATGATCCAGAATAATAGCATCTTGATCTTTCACAGCGCTTGGAATGACACCCAAGTGGCCTAAAGTGCTATTCTTTGTGATGACAACAGGGTTTTGATACATCTCAGAAACCTTTTCCTCCAGTTGCTTGTAAAGAGGATTGGAAATGTACGATTTCGATAGCGGGAATTGAGTACCATATCTCTTAATGGCACTTATGGCAGCTTCTTTTAATCGAGAGTCCTGTTCCAAACCTAAATATCCAGTAGTGCCAAAATGAAAGAGGTTTCTGTTTTTTACACCAATAGTTCTTCCAGAAAAACTTTCCCCTTCAGCGTATAGATGGAGTACGCCTTCATCTATTGCATCAGTAAATACATCATTTACTGTATCTAAAAAATTGTTGTGTTTGATTTTTGCCATCCTAATGAGTTTTGTGAATTTTAATTTAATATCTTTCAAGGGAGATTAAAAAATTATACTTATCTATAATCCCTTAGAAGCAAGTGTTAATCCTTTGTAGTCAAAGAATAATCCATATTGGCTAATGTTAATTGAAATAAGTGTAACTGTTGTGTTGATTATTTTGTAAATTTATTAATAGTAATTAACCAGTTTTCTTATCATTATGTCAATACCTCTTGAAAACGCATATGCGACCTACAAACTAGAGAATGGAATATTATATGTGGTGTATAGTAAAGACGTGATTTTAGATTTACCAGCAGCTGTTTATATAGTAAAGGATAGACTTTCCATGCATGAAGGGCGTTTTTTACCAGTATTATGTGATATTCGTCAAATAAAAGAAATAAACAAAGCTGCTAGGGCATATTTATCTATTGAAGGCTCGATTTTGATTAAAGCGGTCGCTTTTATTGTAGACTCTCCTGTATCTGAAATGTTATCAGAATTCTACTTACGAACAAGTAAACCCCCAATCCCAACAGAGTCTTTTAATACTATGGAAGAAGCATTAAAGTTTTTAAATAAATTCAAATAATCTATTCCATTATAGGTGATAAAGACATTAGTTTTTTATGGATTAAAACGAATAAAAATTAATTCAAAATGGATGATGAGTTACAGCAAAGAATGCAGGTTATTAATGAGATGCTATTGGAAATGGCTTCTGGAAATTTCTTTTATCGTATAAAGCGCTCTCCAAAGAACGATAATATTGAGGCCCTTGTTGTAACATTAAATATGTTGGCAGAGGAAATACAGGATACTATTATTCATCAGGGTTACGCAAATACAAATAAAACCATTCTTGATATTGTACAAATGAGCTTTGTTCTTGATGCAAAAGGGTGTATTAGAATGGTTAACCAGAAAACCTGCAATATACTATCTAGTCTCTATGATGATATTGTTGGAAAATCTTTTGAAAGTTTCTTGTCCCAAGCGTCCATACCCAAGTGGAAAGCTAAATGGAATAGAATTAAAGAAAAAGAAATTTTTGATACTTCTATAAATTTAAAATTCAAATCCAAAGGGGATCTAATTATTCCTAAAATAGCTTACCTCACAACATTTAATTATAGTGATATTAAAGATAAATGGACACTGATAACAATCATTCATCATTCTAATTTTCAAAATCAGTTAGATTCTGACTTGAAAAACAGGGTCGTCAAACAAGCTAAAAAGAATGAAGAAATCTCTTCGGAAAGCACAAATAAAATTTCAAAACCAAAGTTGAGGTTAAGTTTTGAGGATATACGTAAAATAAGAGAAGGACACGATATTATCATCAATAATTTAGAAAGAGATTTTCCTTCCCTTAAGGATTTTGCTCTACAAATAGGAACAAATGAATTTAAATTGAAATACGGTTTTAAAGAACTGTATGGAACTACTGTCCATCGTTTTTTAATGCAGGAACGTCTGCGAAAAGCTCAAATGATGATTCAATATAGCGATGTGTCTCTTAAATTAATCGCATATATGGTCGGGTTCAAAAGCATGCCTCATTTCTCTAGATCATTCAAGAAACGATATGGATATTCTCCAAGCGCTCTTCGAAAGAATTCTATAACTAACAATAGTTGAATTTCCCAATCATTTCATTTAATCCTTTTTAGATAAGAGGTTAAACTTTTAAATCAAAATTTACTTAGGAACTTTATCATATCAAGTTAAAAGATATGAAAGCAACTAGATTGATATACCAATACATACCAAATATATGTATTGTTCTTTATATAATATTATTTGTGTATGCTGCCACAAGTAAGTTTCTTGACTTTTATGATTTCAAAGTTCAACTTGGACAGTCACCTGTCCTTACTGCTTATGCCGATTGGGTGTCTTGGGGGATTCCCTTACTCGAATTGGCTATTGCTGGACTATTTTTATTTTCCAAATATGTGCTTTTAGCTTTTTATGCTAGCTATTCATTAATGATAATGTTTACGACTTATATTATCGTAATCTTGAATTTTAGCGATTTCATTCCATGCTCTTGTGGAGGTGTACTAGAGAAATTGAGTTGGACAGATCACATAATATTCAATGTTATTTTTATTGCTATTGCAGTTGTTGGTGTTAAGTTTTCTGAGAATCAATTGAATTCAAAATTTGGAAATTTATGAAAATCAAAACTCTATTTATATTATTAATACTTGCAGTATCCAGTATCACTGTCGTTGTGGTTTTATTTCTACTATCCGAACATGAAGTACATCGTAATAATGCGTTTGTCAGAAGATATCCACATCATCCAATTACAAAAAAATATGACCTACCTATTAAGTATAATTCCTATTATGTTTCTGGATTTGATAATGACATATTGTATTTAGGGAATAACACTGCACCATTACACCTCTTGGAAGTAAATCTAAAAACAAAGGACACCAACCATATACAGATTAGAATGAAAAGTAAAGATTTGACCTTTCAATCATTAAAGGTCAAGATGCAGCCTCCGTATTTTTTTATAATGGATGGAAGTGTTCCATGTATATTTCGTGGAAAAATTGGTGATTGGAATGCTCATCTTTGGATGAAAGATAAAGCTTACTTCAACAAAGCTATGCCAGTTGACAGTAATAAGATATATATAAATACAATTAGTAGTAAAACCCAAATGACCACTCTTGGGCTCATTGAAAGACAAGAAAATGAAAATATAAATATTGTCCTAAATACAGACATTCTTGAAAAACAAATCGATGGTGTGTTTGATGTTGATGGAATCATGACTATTTCTCCGAATACAGGAACACTTGGATACGTCTATTTCTACCGCAATCAATTCATGGTGATGGATTCCAACCTTAAACTGATTGAAAGACAGCATACTATTGATACCGTTCAAAGGGTGCAAATAAAAGTAGCAAACTTGAATGATAATCAAATATCAAAGATGAAAGCTCCTCCAATGATAGTTAATAAAATGGCATTTATGTATAATGATTTACTTCTAATTAACTCAGATAGATTGGGAAAGTATGAAGACGAAGATATGTTAAAGGAAGCCTCAATAATCGATGTGTATAATTGGCAGAAAGAATCTTATGAATTTAGTTTTTATTTCTACCATATAGGTAAGGAAAGTGTCAAGGAATTTGCAGTATTTAATGATTATTTGATAGGATTGATTGACGACAAATTATCCGTATATGAGATTGGAAAGAAGCAATTCAATCAAGTATCAATAAAACAAAAGACAATTAGATTATAAGAATTTAAGAATAGATAATTTCTACTGGCCAGTAGCGGGGGTTGAGATTGAAAACCCGTAAAAAAGAGTAAATCACATTTTTTAATTTAATTTATTTTATTATGAAAACTCAAAAATTAAAATTTTTTGTCCCAGTTTTGGCAATAATCTTTGCCATTTCTGCAAGTGCATTTACTACTACCGATAATTCGGAAGTAGATGAGAATTTTACCATGATTACAGGTTACACTGCGAATGCTATTCCAGGGCTGCCATGTGATGAAGTTACAGTCGATTGTAAAACTTCAGGAACTCAAATATGCACCATCGGTGCAAATAATGATCCAGTTTATAAAATTAAGAATGGAACTTCTTGTGTTAGTCATCTATTTAGACTTTAGTTAAAATAAGTTTCACTTTTTATTTTTGGGCTGTCTACAAAGCATCTATGGTTTTGGGAAAAATTGAATTTATGGTATTTAAATATTACCAGATGTTTCGTCTTTTTTATAGACTACTGTTTTTTAGACAGCCTTTTTATTTCTGTTAAGCAGAAAGTTAAATGAGCTAATGTAATTTTGTCTTCTACCCATTCTAAACTTACAGTGATATCTTCTTGAAGAAACAACAATTCAGATATTAGCAAGCTTTTAGAAAAGCCATTATAAAAGCCATTACTTTCACTTAATCTAATATTGGTATAATTTTTTTCTTGGTTGATTGCTCTAATAAAAATATCTAAATATGCTCTTTGTAGTTCCTGTTTGCGCTGGTTAATTAAGAAAATCTCATTACGCTGCAATTTATTGAAGAGACCAGTTCTTAGTTTTATTAGTAAACTTCTTATGATTCCTTTATATGTCGAATTATTTTCCATTTCCTCAAGCCTCTTCATTCTGTAAGGTTCTATTAATTCTGATAATAGTTTCAATTGATATTCCATCAATTTATTGGAGTCTGTTGAATATTGTATTCTGGATGAATATGACGGATTTGATAACCACTCTGGAACTTCAAATGCATTCTCAAGCAAGAACTCCAAAGCTTCAACTTGAATGTCATAGGGTATAGGGGTATATACTGCTCCCGATTGAGTACCTGATTTATATTGAATAGTATAACCACCAATCAATGATATGACTTGTTTCATCTGATGATACCATAATTCCAAAGTCTTGTTATGTAGTCTTTCCAGAAACGCATTGTCTTTTTGGTTTTGATTAATCTTTGGCAAAAGCCCTATAACTCTTTTAATGTTTTTTAGGCCAAGTTCCGTGCTTTTTACAGGATCGTTATTTTCAACGACCTCGTTTGTACAGCCCGGACCAATTGTTTTAAAATAATCATTATTGTAGCGATACCAAGAAATGCTGTCTTGCAACTGCACTAATTTTTCTAATTTTAACAGTGCTTCATTTTGGTTTATAATATCATCAAAAATTTGATAACCCCATTTTATTTGATATGCATCTGCGGGGCCTACTTTTTGAATAAGTAAGGATGGTGGAATACTATCTTCTGGCTGAACTATATAGTTGTGTCTGGCATAACTCATGATACTGGGAGTGTGTCCCATACTTTGCAACCATTTTTTATCTCGCATTTTTTCAAAAGGGTAAGCATATTCCCCATAATTTGCGTCTTTAATACCAAAGGCATGTCCAGCTTCGTGGGCTGTCAAAGATTGTAACAGTTCTCCCATAAGATCATCAGGAAAGGGGTATTGTTGCGCTCGTTTATCTAATGGAGCACATCTAATCAGATAGATGTCCGATAAAGCTTGATAAGAACTTCCTATGATTATATCTGATTTTAAAATCTCCCCTGAACGAAAGTCTACAATATTGTTGACCGTAGAACCTCCTTTGTTCTCACTTCCACGTATGTCCGTATAGTTTGCCCATCGTATTATGGAATAGTTAATACTGTTACTACACCAAGTGGAATCATGTACAGGAGGATCCTTCACTTCAATGGCATTTTTAAATCCCGCAGCTTCAAAGGCGGGAAGCCACTCCATTATTCCTGCTTTTATATAAGGTTTCCATTTATTTGGCATATCTGGGTCAAAATAAAATACGATAGGTTTGATGGGCTCGCTTAAGTGCTCATCCTTAATTTTTTTTTCTAAACGCCATCTCATTATACTAGCTTTAGCTGTTTTTGGATAAGCACTTATGATTCCAAACTCATCTTCATTCTTAAACCCCATGCGGTGATCAAATAATCGAGGTACCATAGGTTCTGGCAGAAGATAGAAGCTAAAATTTACAGCACTGGTTTTTTGATTGTTCTTGTACGACGTCGTTCTTTTGGTCAAAATTACAGTTTCATTTTCCAAATATTGGACACGGTCAATATAGGATTGATTTAAAAGCACATGCTCTGGAGATTCCAAATTCCATTTAATAGCTGTATTTAGAAAGAGGTCAGTTACGTCGATATAAAAGCTTTTATTTGAACTTTTATCTTTTAGGATAGGGAATCGACCAATAATATTAGCTTCATCATGGTAATCATAATTTAAAGGAATGACAACTCCCGATAAGGATTCTATTTGAGGGATTGTTAAAATGATATGGTCAAGATGTTTAGACCAAATCACCTGATGATAACCCACATCATGTCTAACAAAGAGCATTGGTTTTTGCAATGCTTCGACATCTATTTTAAAGAAAAGCCTTTCGCCTTCCAATTGGGTTTCAATACTTTTGTTGACCTGCCCCAATACAGGGCAGGTGACTAACAAAATAATCAAATAAAACAAAAGTTTACATCTGAATTTTAATGGGAGTGCTATTTCAATAAATGATTCACACATATCTTTTTGCTTTTTAGTAACCTTCATTTTGAGGTAACAGGTTTGGATTTAATATTAACTCTGATTCAGGTATAGGAAATAGTATATCCGTACTTTGCCAATTGGGTTTAATGGGAGGTAATACACTTGATGCCCTCCCTGTTCGTTTTAGATCAAAAAAACGATGTCCTTGCTCACTGAAAAATTCTATTCTCCTTTCCTGAAGAATGGCATTTAAAACATCATTTTGATTCAAAGACGTAATCGGTGCTAAGGATGCTCTGTTCCTAATGGCATTTAGAAAATCTAAAGCTTCGGGTAAATTACCTAGTTGTGCATGAGCTTCTGCAGCAATGAGATATAATTCCGTAAGTCTCAATAAGATGGAGTATTCTTCAGTAGTTCCAGTTGGTATGTTGAGTTTGTATTTAAAAGGATAATACCAAGTCTCTACGCCATCAGTTACTGAACCGACCCAATTGTTGAATCTGGCATCGCCTGATTCAAAGTCGTTTATTAAATAGTTTGATATGGCAGAGTTAGGTGGTGGCGTAGTAACAAAAATAAAAGTGCCAGCTTCTCTGGTGTTATTACCCGCCATTCCAACATCCAATTGCCATAGGGTTTCGGTACTGCTTTTCAAGAATACTTCAGATAATTCGGTATTTAAGGTGTAGCTTCCATCAGTAATTACACTGGAAGCCTCAGTAAGAGCCAATTGCCAATTTTCAGTATAGAGATATACTCTAGATAACATTGCAGAGGCTACCCAATAGTTGGGGCGTAAATTTGCAAAACTATGGTCTGCTTCCGGAAGTAAGTCCTTGGCATTTAACAGGTCTTCAATAATCTTTTGAGAGACTACGCCCTCATTGAGTCGGCTCACTTCACTATTGATTCTATAGTCAGTTGAGTCGATATAAGGAATAGGTCCAAACAAATTTGTTAAATAAAAATGAATAAATCCTCTTAAAAAGTAAGCTTCTCCTAACAAGCGTGATTTATCATCTGGAGATATTTCGGTGGAGTTTTCAACACCCTCTAAGATTCTATTTGTGGCGTAAATGAGATTATAACTTGTGTCCCACCACTTTTTTATAGAACTGTCGGATGCTAATACATTATTATTCGAATAATTTTGAACTTCTGGCAAAATGGCACTATAAAGTGTCAGTTCATCTGTATAATGTCCCAATCGATAAGAAAGACCTGAAAGACCACCATCAGTAAAAGCATTTTCTCTTAATTGGCTATATATGTGTGCAAATGCTGCATCAACAGTTGTGACATCTTCAAAAACCTCTGTTCCGATTAATTGATTATTGGGTGGCTCAATGTCTACAAAATCTTCGCATGAAGTGAGCATTAGGGCAATCAGTAATAGAATACTAAAAGGCAGTACTCTAGAAATTTTAAATGGTATGTAAATCAATTTCATAATATTGTTTTAAAAGGTTAATTGAGTTCCTATGGAGATGAATCGCAATGGAGGTAAGGTTTGATTATTACGTGTTTCTGGGTCTAAACCAATGTAATTGGTAAGTGTCCAAAGATTCTGGCCTCTTATAAATAAGTCACATCCAAAGCCCAGATCTTCTCGTTTTGATAGTTGATATGATAGTGACAAGGTTTTTAATCTTAAAAAGGACGCATCGGTGATCCCAGCATCACTTCGCTGATAATTTTGGAATGCTTGAAAACCTTCAGGATTTAGTCCAGTTGTAAATTGCTGTATATCGGTTTGGTCTCCCTCATTCTGCCATCGTTGCAATACAAGATTGGGTTGATTTGCCATTGCTCCGGGCAATACACCACCAGTAGACCAGAAATTGTAGCCCTGTTGCTTAGTAAACTGAAATAAGATATCCAGTGAGAACTTTCTATAAGACAAGCTATTGCTAATCCCACCAAAGTATTTTGGATTAAGGTCTTTGATTACTTGGCGATCATCTGGACTGGATATGATGCCATCCCCATTAAAATCCTCGAATTCATAAAATCCAGTTTCTGAACTCACTCCATTTAATTGATACACCTTTATAATGTTTAGAGGCTCACCAATGACCAGCTGATTGACGTATGTTGATCCTTCTAAATCTGGAAATGAAAGTAATTTGTTTTTAGGAAAAGTAATATTAAATGAGGTTGACCACTTGAAATTGTCATTGTTCACATTGATGGTGTTCAGTTCAAATTCCCAACCCGTATTTTCTACGGTTGCGTTTAGATTCGCATTGATTGAACTAAAACCTGTAGTTGCAGGAAGAGGAATACCCACAAGTTGATTGGATGACCGATTTCGATAAAAATTACTACTCACTAAAATGCGATCCTTTAAAATACCGAGCTCTAATGAAAGCTCTAATTTTTTATTTGATTCCCAACTATAGTCTGGATTAAACAGGCGCGTAGGGAATAAGCCAATTGTATTTTGGTATTGTGCGCTTCCAAAAGAATAGGTGTCTAAGTATTGATAATCACCTATTTGGTCATTCCCCGACGTGCCGTAACTAGCTTTTAATTTTCCAAAACTTATAAAAGGAACACTGTTTTTAATTATGTTTTCTTCAGAAAATATCCAAGCAGCTCCAATAGCTCCAAAATTAGAAAACCGCTTATTTGTTCCAAAACGACTAGAGCCGTCTCTCCGCCCTGTAAAATTTACTATATACTTTCCTTTATGATTTAGATTGATGCGTCCAAAAACAGCTTGATAGCGGTATTGTTCTTCAATATCAGCGATGGGAAAAAAAGTTGAAGCTGCAGAAATGTTTTCTATAAAATTGTTGTTTGAAAACCCAAATGCAAACTGCGATATACGACTGTCCTTTTGGTCTTGAAATGATAGCCCTGCTAATGCTTCAATTTTAGTGTCCTTCAAATGATAACTCCAATGTAATTGTGGTTCTATTATCCAAGAGGTTCTTTGAGATGCATTGTGCACCGCATAAGAAGATTCAGGCCCTACACCATAAGCTGGGTCATAAATGGTTGACGGAACCATGTTGATTTCTTTTAAATGGTTTTCGGTATAACCAAAGTTTGTTGTGAATCTTAAGGTGTTCAGTATGTTATAATCAAGGCTAACATTGCTGATGAGTGTTGAAGCATTTGCATCATACATGCCTTCGAACCTACTCAAAGGATTACTCCATGTTGAGTTTTCCCAATTTAAACTCCCGTCCTCGTTATATAATTCTGGGGCATTGGGAGCTAGGGTTAAAGCTTGTAAAACTAGCAAACCATCACCTGGTAAGTTGTTCTGGTTGGAGGTGTAGCTAGAGGAAAACTGAAGGGAAAGTTTATCATTTTTTGATTTATGATTCAAATTGGCAAGTGCCGATATTTTGTTATTATTGAAATCCCCTGGAAAGACACTGGTTTGTTTATGGGCAGTACCGCTAACCAAAAAGCGAGTCTGTTGATTGCCACCTGATATAGAGCCTTGAAAATTCGTGAGGTAAGAGGTTTTTCCAAATAATACCTTTTGCCAGTCAGTTTCCCTAGTGTCATCCCAAGTACCATTAATATCGTAAGCATTGAAAGGAAGCGGGTCAATACCATCATTGGCATAAGCTTCTCTCCTCATGGCTAAATAGTCAGACGTATTGAGTAAATCAAGGGTATTGGAAACTGTTCCCAAACCAGATAAAATATTAAACTGCACTTTCGTGTCTCCATATTTACCTTTTTTTGTGGTTATCAATACAACTCCATTGGCACCACGAGAGCCATAAATTGCGGTAGCATCTGCATCTTTTAGAATTTCAATGCTCTCTATATCTGTGGGATTAATATTGTTGAGTGGGCTTATCGAACCTGGAATAATAATGGAGGCTTGTTCTTCTCCTAAACTAGACGACGAATAGGGTACACCATCAATCACGTATAGGGGATCGTTTCCACCATTACGGATACTATTCTGGCCTCTAATTTTAATATCAAACCCTGCACCAGTCACCCCTGAAGTTTGAGTGATTTCCACTCCTGACACCCTACCTTGGAGTGCGGCCAAAGGATTTGAGATTGGTTGCTGTTCTATTTCTTTTTCTGTTACTTTTACAATACTTCCAGTGCTTTCTTTTTCTTTTACAGAATAATATCCAGCATTGAGCGTCACAACATCTAACTGGGTAACATCCTCTTGTAACTGCACATTAATTTCTTGTCTGCTATCAATGGGTATTGTTTGTGTAACAAAACCAAGAAAAGAAAAGACAAGTGTGTCGTTTGGGTTGGCTTTTATGGTATATGAGCCATCTATTTGAGATATGGCTCCTTCTTTAGTGTTCTGAACCATTATAAGTACACCAGATATAGGTAAACCATTAATGTCGGTAATTATACCTTTAATTTCGATAGGATCTTGTTTTAATGGTTTAGGCTCCTTACGGCTAATGGTTATATAGTTATCTTTTGTAGTTGTAATTTTAAAATCCGTTTTGGTAAGACATTGTTGTAATAATTTTATAACCTTGATGGTGCCCTTTTTAATGGCTACATCTGGTACGTCTCGCAAAATATCAGATTGGTAAATGAATGTGCATTCTGTTTGTTTTCCTATCAGTTCTAAAACCTCGTAAATGGTCATGGTTTTATCTGAATCAATGACGACTTTCTCATTTTGCGAAAAGATCGTGCTTGACGAAAGACTAAAAACAGTAGTACAACATAAGAGTAGTAAAGTTTTCACAATAAACTTTGAAATTTCTTTCCATCGAAAGAAAAGCGTGTTTGTTAATTTTATTTGCATAAATTTGCGTATTAGTTGGTGTAACACCGATTAATGATATAAGGGGATTTAGCTTTGTACTGTCTAGGTAGTGGCTTTATTCCCTTTTCTTATTTAATTGTAATTGTCTTGTTTTCTATCTCATAGGTATTTATAAATTTTGTATTCTTAATTCCATTTAAAATGTCAGATATGGTTTGATTTTTATTCAATACACCGTTAAACTTAACTTTTTCGAGTGCTGTATTTTCGAAGGACACTTCTACATCATACCATCTAGAAAGTACAAGCATGATATCTTTTAAAGGTTTATCCTTAAAACTAAACAGTCCTTTAGTCCATGAGATATAATAACTCACATCTACTGGAGATGTAACTATATTTTTGTCTTCTTTATTTAGAATAGATTGCATACCTGGGTTTAAGTATTCGGTTGTTTTACCTGTTGTAACGGTGACCACACCTTCAACCAATGTGGTATAAACATAATTTTCATCCGCATAAGCCTTTATATTGAATTTTGTACCTAGAACTTCCACGTCTTGCATTTGCGAGATTACTTTAAATGGCATTTTATTATTGACTTTACTTGATGACACATCAAAGTAAGCCTCGCCATAAACTAATTCAACACTGCGAGGCTCTCCTTCTTTAAATGTTACTGGATATTTTAATTTAGAATCTGAGTTTAGCCACACCTTTGTGTTATCGGATAGTTTGATTTGAAACTGTCCTCCCCTTGGAACCGTGAGGTAGTTATAACTGGTTTCTGAAACTGCTTTATGTTCGTTAGCATATATCAATTGTTCGCCGTTACTATGCACGGTTTTAGTTTTGTAAGAGCTTCCTTTTTCCAAAAAAATGTCAGAACCATCGTTTAAGGTTAAGGTTGCCTTATTTATTCCAATCTCAATTTTAGTATCAGCCACTTTAGAATCCAAAACCTTTTGGGAGTGCTGGATGCTAATTGCATAAACTAACGAGACCAACAGAATAATGGAAGCTGCTATTTTATAAGCTTGAATCTTTGATGCTTTTTTATTAGGTTTTATATTACTTGATACTTTCTTCCAATCCTTTTCTTTATCAATTTGGTTGAGAATTTCTATATTCTTTCTTATTTCTTCATGGGATAAGTTTTGCTGAATATGAATTTTAGCTTCCTCACTAAACAAATCTGTGTCTTCCAGCTCTGTTAGACTTTTGTCTTTCAACAAAGCTTGAGACGTTTTTTTACTAAGCTTATATATTCTATCAAAAATGGTCATGACATGCTTCTTTATAATGCCAAAACGTAAAAAGTTAAAAAGGGAGTGAAAGAAATTTTAAAAAAAAGTAAAAAAACTATTTAAATGGCTTAGAGCATTTCTTAGTTTTTTATAGGCAATACGCTTTTGTGTCTTAACGGTATTGATCGTTATAGATAGTTCTTCAGCTATTTCATTATTGGTATATTCATTTAAACTAAACCTCAGGATCTGTTCACATTTATTGGGTAGCGATTTCATTGCACTTTCCAAATTTGCATAAACATCAACAATTACCATTTCACTTAAAAAATGTTCTTTGGTCTGGATTTTATAAAAGTCAGTATCTGGAGTTATTATCGTGTTTTTATGGTATTTACTACGTAAATAATCCAGAGATTTATTTTTAACAGAAGTGTACAGAAACGATTTAATGGCATTGTAGTTTGGGTGGGAAACTTTACGCTCCCAAGTTTTAATAAACACGTCTTGAACCACATCCTTAGAGGTGTCTAAATCTTTTAAATACCTATTGGCAAATAGACATAGGGAAGGGTATAAGTCATCAAAGAGTGCCTTATATGATTCATTACTTAGCAAGTGTAACTTATCCTTGGACATATTCCATTGGTTTTAAAGGAAATCATTTAATGATTTCCTTATAAACTTCGAGCATCAAGCGTTAATGACTAAAAACTCCCCAATGTTTTCTGATTTCAGGATATGCTAAATAATTGGGCGTGATACTCAACTTACCACGTCAGAGGTACTGGTATACCGTGCAACGATAAGAGAGCTCACGCCCGGGACGTGAGCCTATCTACTTATCATCTCGTTGCAAAAATTACCAGTTTTCTAACGTGAGATTCAAAGCGATGGCTTCAAATATTTTCTAATACGAAGAATCGCAAATGTATGATATCTAATACAAATATATAAAAAAAGTTTACTCATGGGCTTAAAGACCCATGTTTTTTTGTGAGAATCTATAGAGATTGTCCAGAGACCTTATAAAGAATGGATTCGGAGTTTAAGAAAAAAGATTTTTTGTTACTAGTTGGGAAACAAATTGACAATATCAGAGAGGAAAAAGGATTTAGCTATGAAAGAATTTCACAAGGCTGTACTTTAGATGCCAGTGATATTAGTAAAATAGCTAAAGGACGTGTAAACATTATGTTATCTAGTGTTATGGAGCTATCAAAAGGGTTAGAAATACATCCTAAGGAATTATTCGATTTTATATTGGACAATGACGATTGCATGTAGGTTAACTTTTTCAATACTTTAAAAAAATGCCAGTTAAAGAATTTAAAACTATTCTAATTACTTCTTTTTTCGCCATTGTTTTGTGAACTCATCTTCTTCTACTCCTAATGGAAACAGCACATAATACCATAAGCAATTTAGATAATAGCGTATGATTCTAATCCATCTTGGGAGTTTTGATTTTGGCATGGTTTAAAGTTAATAAATACAATAGTAAAAAAACAAATCTTGTCGGATTGTCCAGAAACTATTTTATGAAAGTATTAAATCTCGTTTATATCAAATACTAGTAATTGCATTTAATTGGAATTTTTTTTAACACTTATAATTTGGCTAAAATGTTGAAAGCATCCGTATACCGTACTCAAGGTAGTTTTTAATCTGCAAAAAATCGCTTAGATTTGTAGGTATAGATATAATAGATATATAATCACCATTACCTATATACATACGTTGGCAACAAGCTAAAGAAACATCGGAACTAAAATTCGAATGAAGGAAAAAAGACCAATAGATAGAAAAAGAGAATCAGCTGGAATGGCGGACATCGGAACAAAAGAAGATGGAGCAATTCAACAAATGATAAAAATTGGAGATAGACTTATAATCCTCAAAGAAAAGTCAATATATGAATTCATAATGGCAGATGATGTTGACCCAGAAAGAACGAACATCAAACTTCCAAACAATATTCATAAACTTATAATTGACGAAGGTTCTGAATCGGAAATGGTTTCTCGTGTTTTTTTAACTGCAAATATTCTATTCAATAAAGGCAAATTTGAAACTGAAATAGATACAGAAAAAGCTTTGACTCTAACTTTAGATCTTATCCAAGAATTATCAATTTTAGAAACTGAAATTCAAAGTTATTTAGACAAAGAAAAAGAAGTTAGCGAAGATTACGAATCAAAAAGAAATCAGCCTGTCAGTTATTCCATTCCATCGATTGGAAATGCGAAAAACAGATGTACTACAATTTTTCAAAAGGCTGACCATATTGAGCAAACTTTAATGAAAATCATTACGATATTTTACCCAAATGATGGTTTAACGCAACAATCGCATTTTCCCAAATTATATGATATTATAAAAGATAAATATGGCGAAAAGGACAGTTTTACAGAGTTTTTAAATCAAATTTTAGATTTTATGAAAATAATTAGAAATTTAAGAAATGCTTTAGATCATCAACTGAAAGGCGTTGAAGTGTATGACTTTGAGTTAGAACCGAACTCTGACGTTCTTGCCCCAAGTATTGAACTTGATTTTAAAGGCAGTAAATTAGAAAGACAATCATTATCGGAATTTCTTAAACTTCTAATACCAAATTTTATATATATCTGCGAGTTTACGATTGTACATTTATCTGGACGCAATTTCGTTCCTACAATTATGCAACAAGCAGTAAAAGAAATCCCAGAAGATAAAAGAAGGAATAAGTTTGTAAAATATAGCTTTTGGTCGAATATGGGAGAAGGCGGATATTATGACCAATAAAAGCTAGTTACAAACGATATGTAATAATAAATAGAATAACTGAATGTATATTTTAGGAATCCGAGCAGACAAATTACAAGTAGCTGATATAAAACGTCTAGTTGAAAACCAAATTCAAGAGAATTCTAATTTGGATTATAAAAAAGAATTATCAATTTCAAAAGATAAAGACAAAAAGGAGTTTTTATTTGATGTTTCTGCAATGTATAATACAGATGGAGGTTGTTTAGTTTTTGGAATTGAAGAAGAGAAAGACATAAACAATCAGAATACTGGAAAGCCAAAAAAAATTACTGGAATTGAAATAGAAAATTCTGATAAATTAATTCAACAAATAGAAGACATTGTAAAAAACTGTACTGAACCCAGTATAAGCCAATTAATAATTAACGAATTGGAAGTTGATGGTCAAACAGTTTTAATTTTAGGAATCCCAAAAGGTTTGGGATTACCTGCAATGGTAACATACAATCAAACAAACAAGTTTTACAAACGTAGAAATAGTGGAAAGTTCGCAGTTGATGTATATGAACTTAATAATATGTTTATGCAAAATCAAGTTTTAAAGGAAAAAGCAAGTGATTTTAGAAAAAACAGAATCAAAACTGTTTTAAATCAAGAGAGCTTACCTAATTTAGTAATTGACAATTCATTTTTTGTTCATATAATTCCATTTAGCTTTTTAGACAATCATATTGTTGATTTTTCCAAAGCTGAAAAAGATAATATTTTGGATATGCGACCTATCGGAACCACGGGTTGGGACAAAATGTACAATATAGATGGTTACGCAACTTTTACAACTTCATCTGACAGACAACAGATAACCTCATATAACCAAATATTCAGAAATGGAATTTATGAAGCATATACATCAGAATTGTTTTTTGAAGATAGAAATGGAAATATAGCATTTAATGGTATGTCTATGATAAAAGAAACACTTCGTACAATTACTGAAGGATTAAAAGTTCTCAATCATATGCAGTTTGAGCCACCTTTTTTAGTTTCATTTAGCTTTCATAATGTTCTTGGAAAATTACTTTATAACGATGCTAGTTTTTACAGCAGACCATTTAAACAAAATGAAATAATATTTCCATTAATTTTAATTCCGACTTATGAATCTGATATTTACAGTTTAATAAAACCAAATTTTGACATTTTATGGCAATCGTTTGGATTTGCCAAAAGTATAGAGTTTAATAATTAAAGTCAGTTGCCAAAACCAGTTGGCAACAAGCTGAAAAACTAACCGCAGAATAATGAATAACCAAAAAAAAGGAGTTGAAGGAGAATCATTAGTTTATGATTTAGCGACTAATTCTTTTTTAAGTTATTGGTGTTATGCAAATCCAAAAGACGAATTAGGAAATAAAAAAGAGATTTGTGATTTACTAATTCATTTCAATGGAACTCTAATTTTAGTTTGTGTAAAAAACTATGAGCTTAAAGGAATTTATTCAAGATACTTTCGAAAATCAATTGAAAAGGATGTTCGTCAATTATATGGTGCTGAAAAGAAAATACTAACTTTCAATTATGATATCGAAATAAAAACTAAAGATGGAAGAAAGCATATAATTAGAAAAGAAGATATTAATAAAACACATAGAGTAATTGTTCATTTAGGAGAAAAGGTTCACTTCTACCCTTTCAACAGAAATACCAAAACTGAAAAATTCGTTCACATATTTGATAAAAATTCTTTCACTAATCTTACTGACTTTTTAGATACAATTAAGGATTTTGAGGAATATTTAGATAAACGTGAACAAGCTTTTGGAAATAAAGAAGTTCTGATTTTACCAAGTGAAGAAGATGAGTTTGATTTTAATACTCATAAACAGTTTATGGAAATGCAAACTCAAAAGGAATGGGTTAAAAAAAACATTCTTATTTCCGGAACTGAAAGTGACATTCTTGCTCATTATATAGAAAATGACAGAGGTTTTTCCGAACAAATAACTTCTGACAAATATGATGGAATGTTATTTCAGATAGATGGAAATTGGGATGAGTTTATAAAAAAACAAAAAGTTCAAAAAAAGCTACAAGATGACAAAGTGAGCTATTTCATTGACGAATTTGTAAAAAGAGAAGTTCTTCCTAATCCGAATGAGCAAAGTATTAAGTTTGCTAAAGAAATTTTGTCATTTAATAGATTTGACAGAAGAGTTATTTCTAAAAACTTATTTAGCTTTATAGAAGATTACAATCATACTAAAGGCTCATATTTAGCTAGAAGATATGGAGAAATAGATGGAACAGCAGTCATTTTCGTATTCTATACAACTGAAATGACTCAAGAGCAAGTAAATTTTCTTTTGCCAATTGTTATTGACACTTATGCTGTTTACACTAACTATAAACATAAAAAAGTAATATTAATTGCAGCAACAAACGACTGTAAACAATTCAAATTTGGATACGACGAAATTGAACCTTTTAGTAAAGAAGATGAAGAGTTAACGAGGAAAAATATTAAAGCTTTAAAATGGTTTACGAATGTAAATGAAATTAAATTTAGTGAATTTGAATATCCAGACACGAATGAATAAAGCCAGTTGCCAACACCGTATAAAATTAATTGCTGGTAAAAGCCTATTTACGAAAGTCCTCGCAGACTTTCTAACTGTGATTTATTTGCTAAATTTAGTGCTTAAACCACGCAACTAAT
>TARA_R110002074_G_scaffold205302_1_pt1 | contig 52946 bp, 80 predicted proteins | sample TARA_R110002074 | Tara Oceans TARA_R110002074 (sample SAMEA4397215) | marine metagenome | biome: Polar Biome; feature: [MIX] marine epipelagic wind mixed layer (ENVO:01000061); material: water (ENVO:00002006), including particulate matter (ENVO:01000060) such as... | depth 10-100 m
CACTTTACAGGTGGTGTTGTTAAATCGTTTAAATCTGCTGTTTTACCTGTTTCTGTCGCGTTGTAAATACTTTGTACTTCTTGTTCTGTTAGCTCTACGTTAAATACTGCTACTTCGTCTATTAAACCACTTGTGTAGTTAAGGCCACGCTCTTGTCTACCTATGTTTAAGGCTGTATTTGTGTTTTCCATTGCAGTATATGAACCACCTTGATAATTAGCATTATCTACCTGAGAGCCATTTAAATATATTTTAATGCCTGAACTACTAGAATTACCATTATAAGTATATACTGTATGTATCCAATTACCTTGATTGGATGTTACAGCAGGGCTAATTCTTCCTATGTAACCATTAGAAGAACTGTCTAATAAATAAAAATATAATTTATCGTCACTTAAAGTTCTAATAACGTACTCTCTACCACCAGTAGCATCTTTTGCAATTGTAATAAAGTTTGTAGCGTCTGGCATATTAACCCAAGCTGAAATTGAAAAAGGACTATCTGTTACTCCATTACCAAAACTAAAAACGTCACTATCTCCACAGTCTATATATTGATCACTCAAAGAGTCAAACTCCATAGAATAAACATTGTTTACTTGAGCTAGTGGTAAGGCAACAACTAAAGCTTGTTCGTTATAACAACCATCTGCAAGAGTATATCTAATTGTTGCATTACCTGCGTTAATTGCGTCAATTTCACCTGTACTTACGTCAACAGGTACATTGGTTGCATCACTACTTGAAAATGTTCCACCTGTAAAGCTACCAGTTGGTGTAGCTGGCACACCCACTGTTAAAGGAGTTGTATATACAAATGGCATAACTGCATCTGTACCATTACTAGTTATTGTCCATCCACTAGTAGTTAAATCTGTAACATAAGAATCAACAACAGAAGGTGCACCTGTAAGTTTAGTGTTTACTAGGCTTAACGATAAATTATTATTTAATGCAGTTGCATATATTCTTCTAATTAAAGTATCTCCAACACAAGTTGTTAAATTTTCATTATTTGGGCCATAGAAGCTAAAAGCACTAGTAAAACTAGTGACGTTCCCGTAGTCAGCGTTAGTAGGTAATATAACCTCAATAGGAGTAGTAGCATTACCAGACCCAAGAAAAGCTTGAAGGAAAGAGGTGCAATTTGAAAAGTCTACGTTATCTCCAAGAGTTATTTTAGAAACTCCAACAACACTTCTAAAAGCAGCATACATCGATGTTACAGAAACATCAGCATTAGAAAGATCTAAATGAAGATTTGAACCTGACGTTGTAAATTGAAAAAATAAACCACTAAAAGATTGTGGTATACTAGGCCAAGTAACATTGCTAAAATCAGGTACATCTGAAACTTTTACATTTTGGAATAATGCTCCAATAACACCACCACTAGCAACCGCAAAATTTGACAAGTCTAAGCTAGCTAAATTAGGAGATACCCCAAAATCAGAAGTTAAACCTTGTCCAAGATTCATAAACATACCGTTAATATTGACGGGATTTGCCCCATTCATAAAAGCATCTGAAATATTATCAGAAGCTGTTAATTTAACAAATCTAAGACCTGCAAAAGCTTTATCTAAAGTACATCCAGGCTGGGGAGATCCTAAAGTGCTTAATCCAACAATATTACTAATTTTATTTCCGGTAGTTGCACCCGTGTTTCCAAATACGTTTGTCATATTTGTCACATTTGATACATTTAAATTTGAAATATCAAGAGTTAAGTTTTCAGCTCCAGTAAAACCAGAAGAGTTATTAATTTGAAAAAAAGTTTGTGTCAAGTTGGTAGTATTCAATGTAGACCATCCAGATACATCTAAAGTAGAATCTATTCCAGTTATTTTTGCAGCCGTAAACATTGCTACGATTGACGCGGAAACATTAATATTAAACTGCCAATCAGAAAAATTACTTAAAGGATCAATCTTAGAAGAACCAAAAAGTCTAAAAAGGCCCAAGTTTGTACTTGTAGATAGATCTAACCCTTGTAGATTAAACACACATCCATTGGTTAAAGAAGTGCCTGTACTTTTAAAAGCATCTTGTGAATTAGCTGTTAATTTAATAGGTTGGTTGGGTTTATTTACCAACTCTAAACTTGTACAATTTTCAACGATAGATTTAATACTACATCCAGAAGTAAGATCCCAATTAGTAAGGTCTAAAGCGACTAAGCTAGTGCATCCTTTGAACATAAGGTCTAAATCAACACCTGTTGATCCTTTAAATGTTCCTGTTCCAAATGTGGTTAGGTTAACACAATTCTCAAAAGCACTATCTAAAGAATACCAAGGAGTACCTCCCCAATCAATAATCTGAGTAACTAATGCCTCTCCAGAAGTGACACTAAAATTATCTACAAAAGTTGTAGAATTAAATGCGTTTATTTCAACATCATAAGTTCCTGTAGGAAAAGAATTACTAGCAGTGGTAGTAGTTAAAGCTTGAACTCCAGTTCCATCACCCCAATTTATTACTGAGGCTGGTGCAGTGGATGCTCCATTTACAGTTTCTAGTGCTAATGTTTGAGCAAATCCAGCTGGAACTACTATCCTAAACTTAAACCCTACATAAGGATTCTCAACCTCTAAAGTAAATGTGGCTGTATCAGAGCAAAATTCTGAACCACTAGTATAAGTAATTACATATGAGTTTATAGATGATTGAGTTAAGTCAATATCTCCAGTAGATGCATTGATAGATAATCCAGCAGGTGTTGCGCTAAATGTACCTGTGTTTATTCCAGGGCCTGTGCCTGTTATTGTAGGGGCTGGAACAGTTGCATTTCCTTGTGGGTAAGATGAAAAAGGATAAGTAAAAGTAACAATATCATCTGAATCGTTTAATACAATAGTTTTAGTAGAGGTTTTTCCACCAAACTGATGAGTAATAACAAATGTTCCAGTAACATCAAAAGGACTAAACGCACCAGTAGTAGTGTTAAAACCAACTAATGTAGGGCTTATTGACCAAGTTCCTCCAGGATTTTCAGCAGTTGGCGTATATGTTTCATTATCGTCATCACAAAATTCTGTTTGACCATAAGAAAAGTCCGCAGGACCCCCTATAGGATCTCTAAATCCTATTCCTATTCCAGCGCCAATATTCATATTACCAGTGACCTAAAAAGCTAGTTGCCGCTGTTCCTGTTTCAACAACTCTTATAACTTGAATAGGTAAAAATATTCCAGCCGGAGTTGAGTTATAAGTAACTTCATCCCCTGAAGCAGTAATAACTTTAAGATTTCCTTCTCCTCCTAAATACAATATACACCCTCTTGTGCTTTTTGAATATATTTGAAAAGTATCTCCAGCTGTACTAAATATATCTTCACTTAAAGTAAGTTGTGTTCCTTGATTTGGAGCAGCAACAGTGTCAATGGCAGAAACTAAAGAATATTTTCCTTGAGTTACATTTTCTACAATGTATCCAGTCTCAACTGTGTTTGCGGTGAATGTGTTAGCTGCAGCTACCGTTAGTTTATTGGTAGTAGAAGTAGCGTTAGCTCCTGTAATACCAGCAAAATCTGGATCAGGAATATTTATTGAGGTATTGGTCTTATGAACTTTTAAAGCTCGGGTGACTTGTAATCTTTGGTATGCCATAGTTTATTTTTTAAAAGGGTATTTTCTGTTTAATGAATCTCGTCTTTCTGAGCAACCACAGGGTTTGCCAGTAACTTTAGAAACTGTATCTACTACTTTTTTAACCCCAGTAACAGTGGTTACAGCCTCTACTAAATCGCCTAATCCTTGCATTTGCATAGTTTGTTTGGGCAAGACTCTACATTAAGCATTAGTTTAGATATAAGCCAGTTCCACTTACATTGCATCTTAACCCAAGAGCCCTGAATCCATAAACCTAATTTAACTAAAGCTTTTCCCATTACTTCTTAATAATTTTGCTTAAGTGACCCTTTACACTTTTTGGATAATGCTTCATAGAGTGATCTCCACCATAAGCGTGACCAGAATCTTTTTTAGACATAGCCTTAGACTCGTCTCTTCTAGATTTCATTGATTGTGTATGTGACCCTTTGTGCTTCATTCCTAATGACTCATCTAGTCTATCGTTGTATCCTTGTTTCATAGTTTTATTTTTTACAGGCAAAATTCTTAGCGAAGTTTGCTTTTTTTATTATTTTTTCTGAATAATCTTTTTTATTACTCATTACTTTTGCAGCTGCATCACAAACCGACATATTTCTTTTTTTAGCCCACTTAGTAAAACTACCTCTTTGACTTTCTTTAATATCTATGTCTAGTTTTTTTTTAGCCATTACTTTTTAAATAAATCAATATTAGCATTAGCCATTTCATTGCCTTCAGCAATCATTCTGACTTTGTCAAATCTTTTCTTCATTCTGTTCATTTCAGCTAGCTTGGTGATTCCCATTCTAGAGTCTGGTCTCATATTGATCTCACGACCAAATTTCATTTCTAAACCGTCCATAATTTACTTTTTTACAAATATAACTAATATTTTCCTCTTCGACTTTTTGGAGAACTTTTTGTAGAACCTCCCTTGCCAGCCCATAAGTTTTTGCAGGCCCAATACCGAGCTGTCAACTTCGACTTGGCTGTCGTGCACTTATGTCTGGCCTTGAAAGATTTTCGTGCCGCAGCACTATAATTATGTCCGTATCCTTTAGCCCCAAAATGTATCAACTTCTCTTTTCCACCTTCACAAGCTTTGACCATTTTCTTTTTGCCAGCTCTATCACTAGGCCTAACAACATTACATTTCATTTTACTCTTGTCAGCCATTCTCTTCTATTTCTTCGTAACTAAATACCCAATCACTATAATCCCTATTTCGATTGTATTGTTCAACATACCAATCTTTGTTTTTAACATTAGGCATCTTTGGCCGCTTTAGTATTTGAAACAAACTGTTTTTTTCCACCAGAAGCTTTCTTCTTTCTAGCAGTAGCTGCTCTTTGTTTCTTACTTAGTCTCTTTGCTTTAGCTAAAGGCAAGCATCTATCTGGATTCTTCTTGTTTTTACTAGTGCCACAAGCTCCTTTTATAGAACCGTCTGTACCAATACGAACCCATTTCTGATCACGCCATTTCTTTAACTCTCCCACTAATAACCTGAAGTAGTTTTTTTCTCCATACCGTAGGTTGGATTGTAACTAATTTTACCATTACTCATCTTAGCAAATGAATCTGCTTGAGCTTTTCCCACCGCATTGTATGGAAATACTCTTTTCTTACCTTTTACTTTTACTGTTGGCATTTTTTTTCGTTTTTAATATTTTAAAATCTGCTCCCGTTATCTTATCAAAAGGCATTGCTGCTCGAGCAATCTTTCTTTGTTTTAAACTTAACTTGCTCATTTTAATAATTTTGCTTGTTTATAGGCTTTGATTAGTGATTTTTTGGGCAACTCATTAATGTGAAATAAATTAACACTTGTTTTTGTATGGGATTTACCAGACATTAATTTTTTACCTGCTTTATGTGTTGCGCCTTTATATATAGTTCCGTCTTTTTTAAAATGTGATACACCTTTCATATTATTTTCCTTTTCCGTAGTTAGGGTCTTTGCAATATTTACTAGCAGCCATATTGGCGTAGGCACTTGGATACTTGTCAAAAGTTCTTTTAGCCCAAGCTATACCAGCTGGACATATTTTGTTTTTCTTTCTTTTTGCCATATATTTAGCAAAGATATGAAAAAGATTGTAAGGAGACCCCACGATAGAATCCAGCCATCTCACGATTACCTCAAGTACTGGAGAATAATAAGATACTGGGCAAAGAAACAATACGGATTTACTGTAGCTGACCTAGACATAATGTTCTTTCTGTACTCAGAAAGATTGTTTACTAAAACACACTTTCATAAATATGGAAATATTATGTCTTGGGACCCAACTCGTTTTAAAAGTTTAATAGAACGTGGGTATATACATATATGGAGAGAGAAACAAGGAAAAGAAGCTAGACTATATGAAGTAACTTTTAAAGGTAAAAGAGCTATTAACAACATATATAAGAAGTTAAACGGTGAAGAAATAGCTGAATCAGCAGAAATAAACCCTATATTTAAAGATGACGTTAGGTATATGGATAAAGTTTACCGTAATGCAATACTAGAACTAAATAAATCTATAAAACAACCACCACGTCACGCTCTTGAATAACAACATAAGACTGGTCATTAATAATAACCTCGTGTGCTTGAGCCTTGTCATAGTACACAACATCATTTTTCTTAATGGTTTTAACCTCAGTACCTGGTTTTACAACAGTTGCCTTCTTATATCTAAAAGCAAACGCATCCGTTTGAGACAACAACAACCCAGAATCTGTCTTTAACTCCTCAATAACCGGAGTAACAATAATGTATTTATTTATCGGTTTCATCTTCTTTCATTTTTTTAATTGCTTCATCATAACCAGGCATTAACTTTACCGCCTTCTCAGTAGCTAGTGATAAAGTAATTAAATGCTGCACGGCAGCATTTAGTGATTTTATTTGATTCTGCATCAACAGTAGTCTGTTTTCTTTCATAGTCTATAAGTTATGCCAAAGGCCACGAAGAATCCTCCCGTAGCTATGGCAATTGTATTTGGATTGAAATCTAGTTTTTGTTTATGCCACACCATACTAGCAGCACCAGTAGTCATCAGACTTAAGCCACCTATTATTGCTAATCTTCTCATTTGAATTTTATTGGGTATTTAGATAAATAAGGCTTAACCTTATCTAGTTTAGCAAATTTTATATACTCACCTTTTTCGTCTAATACTTTTATCATACTAATCACAATGTCTTTACCGTTGTAATCGTATTTAACTATTTCTAGACTAGCTGGTTTTCTCATTTAAATTTTATTTTCTGGAAAGCCAGCTATTTCTTGCAAATCATTGTATATTTCAACTTGGTTTTTTAGTTCCTTTTTATTGTCAAAGTTCCATTCATAAACAAGATCTTTCATTGACTCTCTATCTTTTTGTATGTTTTCTGTTATATCTAAGAATTGATCAGCCATTTTTACTAACCCTTCCATTGTTGGTGATTTGAATTGTACTCTATAACCTTTTATTTCCATAATATTTTTTAATGTTCCTACATACATATCATCATAACCTGGATAGTAATATACATCAAACGAATAATGAATATTAGAGTAATGTTTTTCTCCTAAATCTTTTAGTGTTTTCATTTTATTTTATTTCTCGTGCCATTGTAATTATGGCGTTAGTACTTAATATTGTTGTTGCTACCGATACTGCGTTCTTTAGTGCGTTCTTCGTTACCTTCAATGGATCTAGTATACCCATCTTGTACATATCTCCAAACATCCCGTCCTTTACATCGTAACCCATATTGGACTCTGACCTTTGAACCAATTCCTCAATTTCTTTAATCTCTTGACTGTTCATACCAGCATTGATCATAATCGTTCTAAGAGGAGCTTTTAATGACTCTGACAGGTTCTCACCCGCTAACTGATCCTCTCCGTCTAATAACTTATGACCCTCTCTCCATAATGTCACTCCTCCTCCAGGAAGTATACCTTCTTCTAGTGCTGATCGAACTGCACACACCGCATCATCTACCCTGTCATACTTCTCCTTCTGCTCAATATCTGAATTTCCACCAACATATATTACGCCAATTGCTCCATTCAAACAAGCTATACGCTCACTCATAAACACAACCTCGTTCTTGTCTTTGGTGTTTCCCTTTTGAACCTTTAACTCTTTAATTCTTTCTTTAATAATGTCACTGTCTCCGTGGCCTCCTATCATAATAGTTTCTTCTCTACCCACTATTACCTTGTCTATTCTGCCTAAGTCTTCCATTCTAATTAGGTTAAGGTCATCCCCAGTCTCTTCAGCAAAATACTTACCCCCTGTCGATACTGCAATATCGTTCATTAACTCGTGTCTCTTGTACCCAAACTGTGGTGGCTCAATCTGACACAGCTTCAATCCGTTTCTAACCACGTTGGCCGACAGCGTGTTCATCACGTTGGCACTGCACGATGCAATGATCATTAACTTGTGTCCACCATTAATAATTGGTTTAAGCACATTCTCAATTTGAAGTACGTTACTAATGATGTGGTCTGATAATAATACGTAGCAATCGTCAAGCACGCACTCATCCTTCTTCTGGTTATTCACAAAAGAGTTGGCACCCCACCCTCTCTTAAGTTGAATACCTTTATGAACCTCACTAAACGTTTGGTCATTCTGAGAATTCTCTACCGTAACCACACCATCAGTACCTACCTCTAAATAAGTATCTGCAATTATTTTCCCAAGAACTTTGTCATTGTTGGCTGATATAGTAGCCACGTCTAATAAACCTCTCTTAGAAAGTTTTTTTGAAGTCGTCTCTAAGTTCTTAATAACTCTTCTAGTATATTCATTAATAGACTTTATATATTTATTAGAACTAATCTTGTTTTCATCCAAATGCTTAAGCCCTTCTTTGACTATTGCTTCCGCCAAAACAATGGCTGTAGTCGTTCCGTCACCCGCTATGTTTGCAGTGTTCTGCGAAGACTCCCTCATCATCTGAACCGCAAGGTTCTCCACTGGGTCAAGTAATTGTACAGCCTTGGCTACTGTTACGCCATCTTTAGTAACTGTTATTCCGTGTGTATGTGCAGGAGATTCTATAACTACTGTATTACCGCCTGGACCTAATGTACTCTTAACTGCTTCGCTAATTTTTTTGATACCAGCCTTTAGCTTGGTTCGAGCTTCGTTGTGTAAGACGAGCTCTTTTGGAGTGTATGACATTTGATTAAATTTTACTCAAATATATAAATTATTTTAAGCCACACAAATAAACTTTGTGAAAAAATCTAGTGTGACGACTAAACAACTGAATGTCAATTAGTTAAGTATCAGTGTGATGAATTTGTGACGGCTAACTCCCTGATTATCAGGGATGTGCCGATTGTGACGATATTTTATGCAAAATTCAGCTATATATATTTCTTCTTTATATTTTTTTTATTTTTTTTCTACAAAATAGAGTAAAAACCGTCACTTTCGTCACAGTTAAATAATATATAGTTGATTATCAATAAGTTATAGCACTTTATCTAAAGTAAAAGTTCGTCACAAAACCGTCACACCGTAGCCGATTTTCGTCACATTTAGCTAAAACTCTGTGAGATGTATATAATCTGGGGGCTATATACTACTATACAGACGTGTGTGCGTTATAGAAATTGATTTTATTTTTGGGGTGGGGGGTGTTGTTTGAGTTGGTCGGCTCTGTTTTTTTTGCCTTTTTGGTGGTGGTGTCGGTGGTGTCGGTGGTGGGTGCTGTTTGTTGCTGTTGTTATTTGGCGTTGTTTTGTGTTGCGTATCCCTTACCCCGTACCCGTCCCCCGTACCCGTATTTATAGACTTAAGTTATCCGTTTTAAAACGGTTAAAAGTATTTAAACATACTTAAAGAGGGGTTTATATCTATCCCCCATTTAACCCAAATAAATAAAAATATTTTTCTATCTCTGTTTTTACTCTGTTAAGTTGGTGTAGAAAGTAATAGTTTTTGTTTAAGGTTACTAAACTTTTTTTCTCTCCTGGAGTTACTCAGTTAATCCAGGATTCAAAAAGGTTAAACAAACCACAGTTTAATTTGGTATTGTAAAATAGTTGTTTTTATATTAGCTGTCGAAAACAATAATTAAATAATACAAATGGAAATATTAAGAAAAAAAATAATAGAAGTTAAAGAAAAATTAAACTTAAATAAAATTCAAGTTGTAAAAGCAAATTTAAGAGATATTGATTCTATTAATTTAGACGTCTATTACGATCTTAAAGAGGTCGGTTACGGACATCTAAATAACACAACTAATTTTGCTCACATAACTATTAATGAAGGTTTATTAAGTGAAATAGATGAATGCGATTTAATAGACCACTTAGTTGATGGAATTGAGCAAAGAACTATACAATTAATATAAATTTAAAACGGGGCTTTAATTAGCCCCTTAAAACCTAACAAAATGAAAGAAACAATTAACACAATTTTAGACATAGAATATAAATTAGAAAATTTATATCCAAATGAAACAATAGAAACACAATTAAAACACCTACAAAAGGACATAAAAAGAATATATAAAAACTTAGACAAATGAAAACAATTGATATAAACGCGAAAGAATGGTTTGACAAAATAAACGGCAATAGTTATTTTGCCGGAACTATTACAATAAATTACGGAATGGAAACCGAAGAAACATTTTTAATGCCTTTCCAATATGGTTACGGCTCACAGTATGAGAGCGAGGCAAAATCAATTCTAACAGAGTTTAATAAAATAAGCTCTAATGGGTTCCAAGGTCTTTACACATATTGCAAGGATAACAATATAATTTTAAGATCCTCAATAAAAAGGAATTCATTAAAAAGAGAATTAAAAGAAATAGAAAATAAATTGTCAAACTAATAAAAGTTTTATTATATTAGCTGACCAAATTAATATTTAAATAATACCACAACTATGAAAACAGTATTTACAAATTCGGAAATAGTACACGCATTTAATTTGCAAGACCAACCAACGGGCAGAACCTCAAACGGTTCAATGTACTTTGAATATAAAAAGATTTATTCTTATGGCTCTCACTATTTATTAGGGGAATTTATAGACGATAATACAATTATAATTAATAATGAGGGTTACAGTGTAACAACTTCAAAGCATATAAGTTTGTTAACCAACGCGACAAGCGACAAAAGGCAATTTTTAAAAAGAAATATAGAACCCGAAATTGTTATAAATGATTTAAAGAATTATATAAAATCACTTTCTAGAACTAGACTAAAGGCAGATTATTACACCAATACAATAAACAATTTATTTAGAAATTACTTTAAATATGTAGATTATAAAAAGCCAAAAAAGAGTAAAGAACATAGACAAATATTAAAACTTTATAAGGGCTTTACAGAGAATGCAGAAAATTTATTAGAGGTTGTAAAAGAACAAACTAGAAAGGATAAAGAAAAGAAGTTAAAAGAGGTTAAAAAGAAATTGAAAAAGTGGCGAACATTTGAAACAAATTGGTTAAGTAATCAAACGGGGAAAGACTTTCTAAGGGTAGACAAAGCCAATAATATAATTGAAACCTCACAAGGTGTAAAGATACCTATTGATGAGGGTAAAAGATTATTAAAATTGATAGACCTTAAAAAAATAGTTGGTGCGAGGATTGATAACAAATACATTGTTAACGCATTTAATGGACTATTAAAGGTTGGTTGCCACAATATAGAGTTAAAAGAAATAAACAACATTAAAAAACAGTTATGGAAAATATAATTAAAGACGTACAACACTTGAGCAGAAAAATGTTCAGTAAAGAGGTTGCAAAGATGCACTACTCTAAAGACAGATTAAACGGATTTACAATGAATCAATTACTAGATTTAGAGAAATGGTTTAAAAGAGAAATACTAATTAAGAACGAAATAAAATATAATGACAAATAAAGTAACAAAAGAGGATTGTATGGAAGCCATAGAATACCTACACGTACAAGGATTTGTTGAAGAAATGACAACAGATAAAAAGTACTACACAGAAATACTACTTAAAAAAGTAGCTAATGATTATAAACTAGACTTAAACTTAGATTAAAATGGATTTAAAAAATATATCAAGTGAAGATTTGAGAAATGAATTAGAATTAAGAGGATATTATACTGAAAATTTATGGCACGTAGACGATGTGTTTCAAAAGTATGATTGTGAGCCAGAAGAAGCTCAGGAAATATTAGATAGTTCTTTAACAAATGAATGGATAACTGAGCAAATATTTACAACAATAAATGAAATTTCAAATGATTATAAACTAAAATTATGAATATAGAATTAAAACAAGAAAAATTAACAGTATATAAAGATGTAATAAACATTATGAATGATGGCTTAAACAATGACAGAAAATTAACATCTGAGATACTTAGAGAATTAAGATTTAAAATAGAACAACTTATAATAAGTGATTTTTAAAAAATTATGAAAGACAATAAAGTAATAGCAGAATTTATGGGGGCTGAATGGCACAAAGATTTTTTTAAAGATGTTTGTATAATCTCTCCAAGCAATATATCCTATAAATTTCACACCTCTTGGGATTGGTTGATGCCAGTAGTAGAGAAGTGTTATCATAATGGAGCAGACGAAAACGAAGTAGGGGATATTACACACGCATTATTAGACTGCGATATAAACCACACATACAGATCTGTAGCAGAATTTATAAAACAATATAACAATGGAAGAAAATAAAGCAATAACAATGTCTGTATTAATAACAGCAATAATTATATATGTATTTATATGGACGATTAATTCAGCAATTGAACAAGCATTCTAAAAAAAATTAATATATTAGCTGACGAAAATAATAATTAAATTAAACAAAATGAAAATAGATAAACTTTTAAAGCAATTGAAATGGTTCAATGATTTTGCTGACAAACTAGAACAAGAAGATCTAGAAATGTATTTAAAATCCTGCGAGTATGCAGATAAAAAAGATAGAAATGATATATTTTAATAGAAGATTAAAGCATAAGAGATATGTCGAAAATAGAGTAACTGAACTTAGACACGATATATGTATGGATGCCATACATAAGGGAGATATAAACCAACTAAAAAGACATTGGTTACTAAAGTATAACGAACACTTAAAACATATATAATGAAAGTAAAAATTCAAAACAGAATTGTCTATCACAAATTCGCAGAGGTAGAGATAGATATTGACAATGACACTTTTGAGCATTGGAAACTTGACAATGGCAAGTATGCAAGAATCCAAGATTTTCTAATAGAGAACGAGGACTTATATATAGATAAGATAGATGATAAGATAAGTAAGTCAGAATATGAGTTTGGTTTTGGCACAAGTTCAGATGCTAATTCACATTACAGTTCTTGTATGAACGAATCTGAATCAGAATCTGAATGGAGATATGAAACAGAAAAAGAAGGGGGACACTTATAATGGAAGAATCAGAATGTTGTGGTGCAGAAATCAAGAGAATGTTAAAGAAGAAAGTCAACAACCAGTTGTTTGGAAACAGGGTCATTGACTTTGAAATGTGTTATTCAAAGATAGTAAAATAAAATATAAAACCAAATAAAATGATAAAAGAAATAGCAAACGTAATAATCAGAAATGAATATACGGACTTAACAGATATAAGTTTATATAGTTCAAGATCTGCTGATGGATATCCAATATATGTATTAAAGGACGAAAGTGTAGGAAGGATAGTAGAAGAAGAAAATATATTTATAAAAAAGGATGACTTAATTGATGTATTGTTAGGTGATTATATTGCGGGATACAGCTCTATGCTTGAAGTATATGTAAGTAATGACTTAATAAAAGAAGTTATTGATGAACTAGAGTTTTTACTGCTTCCAGAAGAGGAGTATGAAGATGAAGATCGAAAGTATGACGAGTATAAAGATGATAAATTAACAATATGAAGTTTGGGTTGTTGGGGGTGGTTTGGGCTAACCCAAACTATTTAGTACACTTTTCGTGCAGTTTTTTACAGTCCGACCACTTTCTGAACACTTTTTAACAGTTAAAACATAAATTATGAAAATATTAGTAGCTTGTGAAGAAAGCCAAGCAGTAACAAAAGAATTTCGGAAGTTAGGTCACGAGGCTTATAGTTGTGATATATTAGAGTGTAGTGGTGGTCATCCTGAATGGCACATACAAGAAGATGTCGGTAAACTATTAAAAGAAAAATGGGATATGATTATTTCATTTCCTCCTTGCACTTATTTGACAGTCACAGGAAATAGATGGTTCAACATTGAAAGGTATGGTGATAAAGCAATTAAAAGACATCAAGACAGAAAAGAAGCAATTAAGTTTTTTATGATGTTTGCCAATGCAAATTGCGATAAGATAGCTATTGAAAATCCTGTAGGAATAATGAGTACAGAGTGGAGAAAACCTAATCAAATTATTCAACCTTATGAGTTTGGCGATCCTTTTGAAAAGAAAACTTGTTTATGGTTGAAAGGTTTAAAAAACTTAGAACCAACTAATATTGTTAAACCACCTGAAAGACAGCAAATAAAAGGTGGCAAATCAATGCCAGTTTGGTATTCTAATGCTCCTAAAAAAGAAAGAAGTAAATTAAGAAGTAAAACATTCCCTGGAATTGCCCAGGCTATAGCAAAACAATGGAAATAGTACACTTTTCGTGCAGTATTTAACAGTTAAAACATAAATTATGAAAATAGATGTAAGATCAAAAGAAAGTTTATATGTTGAATTGAATGGATATATTTATTATATTGACGATTCAACTAATGAACAAATAATAGAAAAATGGAATACGAAAGCGATACCACAAACAAAGGATTAAAAGTAAATTGGATTACAGAGTCAATTTTAAAAGAAAAATTAAAGTCAAACCCTAACCAAGTTAAAATCAGAGAGTTACAACTTTTATGGGATAATTTATCTGACTAAATTTGGATATTACATAGACAAACATTATATTAGCAAACTAAAATGGCACAAAGCAAAAGACAATACGAAAATTTAATTATAATGAATAGTCACGATTTTTATGACTATGAATACTACAATTTAATACAACCAAATGACGAAAGAAGAAGCACTTCAGAAGATAGAGAAGGTAGTGTTGGACAAGCTCCAAGTACCAGTTGAAAAGTTATTTCACAGCTCTAAAAAAAGAAACCACATTGATGCAAGGCAAATTTTTTTCTACTTATGTAAAGATAGAAACATAAGACCTTGTTACATTCAAGATTACATTCTTAGTGAACACAATCATAAGATGGCTCACTCCAATATATTATATGGACAAGATAAAATAAAAAACTATATGAGAGTGGATTCAGATTTAAGAAATCTTGTAAAGGAATTAAAATGTTCAGTCTAGAGGATATTTGGATTCAAGCAAAGTCAACAAGATCAACAACTTATATGGACAACAGTAAGGATGATAAAGCTGTAATTCATAAAGGGGTTAAGATAAGTAAATTAGGAGATAAGTATACTATAGTTAAATCCTCAACCCCATTTTATAATGAGATAGCAGACGAAGAGTATGACATATTCTTGTCGAAGGGTTGGCAAATAGGTAGATTAAATATCTTAATGAATGACTGCGAAGAAGAACTAGATAAGCTATTTATAAAAATTAGGAATTGTTATCAAGATAACAATCGAAAGTCTTTACTTTTCAATAAAGCAAGAAAAGAGAAGGTACTAAGTAAGTACGGTGAATTACATAAACAATTAAATCAAATCAATGGAAAAGTTAATGAAAATACAATCGGAGTTAAAAGCTCCAAAGAACCAATACAATAGTTTTGGTAAATACAAGTATCGTTCTTGTGAAGATATACTTGAGGCATTAAAGCCAATACTAAAAAAACACAATGCATCTATTACTTTATCAGACTCGGTCAATGAGTATGGTGGCGTTATAACTATAGTTACAACTGCTACTATATTAGACAATGAGTCAGAGAAAAGTGTTTCAGTTACTGCGTGTGCAGGAGTTGATCCATCTAGAAAAGGAATGGATATTGCTCAAAGTTTTGGTAGCAGTAGTTCTTATTCTAGAAAATATGCCTTAAATGGTTTATTATTAATAGATGACACTAACGACCCTGACAATACAAATGATCACAAGACAACTTATACCGAGAAAGCTAAGTTAGATATTAGTGATGACAAGTGGGGAGACTGCTTGAAGTATGTTATAGACAACAAGCACTTAGGGTTTGATGGAGTAGTAGATAGATTAAAGAAGAAGTATATTTTATCTGCAAAAGCAATTAAAACTATTAAGACTTATGTTTGATGTTAAGGAAACCCTCCTTAAACTACAAGAAGATAAAGATTACTACGGAGATTTTGGCAGACAGTTCTTGTCTAATTCAGATATTTACAGTCTGTTAAATGATCCTAGAAACTTTAGAAAGCAGTCTAAGGAAACCAAAGCAATGATAATGGGTAGATACTTTCACGTGTCTATGTTGGAGCCACAAAAGTTAAGTGATTTTGTGATTATTGATTCTACTAGTAGAAATACCAAGAACTATAAAGACCAATTAAAAGATACTGGATTATCTATTGCTTTATTGCAACAAGAGGCAGATGATTTGGATGATTTAGTGGAGGTAATGAAAAGCAATTTGACTTTTTACGAGGCCATTTATAATAGTAAGAACCGCTATGAGGTACCTGCAATAAAAGAAATACAAGGGGCTATGTGGAAGGGAAAAGCTGACATACTTCATCCTGATAGAATTATAGATATCAAAACAACCTCTGACATATCTAAGTTTAAGTACTCTGCAAAGAAATACAATTACGATAGTCAAGCTTATATATACCAAAAGTTATTTGGAGTGCCCGTGGTTTTTTATGCCATAGATAAAACAAATAAGATGCTTGGAATATTTGAACCTACTGAAGAATTTATTAGTGGTGGAGAAAAAAAGGTAGAGAGAGCTTTAGGAATTTATAATAATTTTTTCAGTGAAAATGCCACTGAGAATATAGAAGAGTTCTTCATTTATGAAGAGTTACACTAGAAGTCTACACTAGTTAATTTGTAGATATTAATTTAAATATATATAGTTATGAACAAAGAAAAAGTGTTTGCTGATGGGTTTATTTTTAAAACCCGTGATACTCAACCTGATTGGGTTGTTGGATCAATGTCTGTTAAAGTTGAGGATGCGATAGTTTTCCTTAAGGATAACAACAAAAATGGATGGGTTAACTTAAATGTTAACACCTCAAAGTCTGGAAAGAAATACGTTGAACTAGACACGTTTGAACCTACCAAGAAAACTGAGGACCTATTTTAAACTATAACTGTGACGGAAATGACGATTTTTTTGAAATATTTTGTAATAAATGTAATTGGGTATACTGCCTTATTCTTTTTACTATTTTTTCTTATAGAAATCGTCACTTTCATCACAAAGAGTATTAAAAAATTGTAAATCAACAAGTTAAGTAATTTTAAATCGTCACAAAATCGTCACAGTATGTCACACATTACTATATTTAAAAACATAAAGGATACCACCCAGCCTTTCCACTTACCTGTAAGTGACATTATAGAAAGAATAAGAGATGGAAGATCAGAAGAACTTATTAAGAAGATAAGAACTGAAAAAGATAAAAAAAGAATTAATCAGCTAAAGCAAGAGTTACCTGCTATTTGTTTTAGTGGAAAGTTTAACAAAAGAAACGATGACTCCATCCTGGAGCATAGTGGTTTAATATGTTTAGACTTTGATCAGTATGATACCCAAAAGAAATTACACCAACATAGAGAAGAGTTAATTGAAGATAAGTTTGTTTATTGTGTTTTCATATCACCATCCGGCAAGGGCCTTAAGGTTTTAATCAAGGTCCCTGCTGATGTTGATTCACACGGAAAGTATTTTGCTTCATTACAACAATATTTTGACTCAGAGTTTTTTGATAGCACATCTAAAAATATATCTAGGGTTTGTTACGAGAGCTACGATCCTTTAATACATATTAATGAAGATTCATTAGTGTGGGATAAAATTATTGATACTCCGACAATTGTTGAGAACAAGGAGATTACAATTCCTATCACAGATCAAACTAAGATTGTGGAGATTTTAGTAAAGTGGTGGGAGAAAAAATACCCAATGAATGAAGGCCAAAGAAACCATAATGCTTTTATATTGGCTTCATCATTTAATGACTTTGGTATAGAGAAGTCACTTGCTGAATACATTCTTAATGGATTTGAATCTCAGAATTTTAGCATAAACGAAATAAAGAAGACAATTGATTCGGCATATGCCAACATCGCAAACTTTGCAACAAGGGTTTATGAAGATTCTGAAAAGATAAATCAGATAAAGTCTAACATTTTAAAAGGTAAATCAAAGACTGACATAAAGAAATACTTTGATGAAGTGGATGAAAAAGTTTTAGATACTGTAATTGACAGAGTGGAGGAAGAGAGTTTTGATAATAAGTTTTGGACCAAAAGTAAGAAAGGTGTTATTAAAATATTTCACGTAAAGTTTAAAATGTTTTTAGAAGACAATGGTTTTTACAAGTACAATCCTGAGGGAAGTAAAAATTATGTTTTTGTAAAGGTCACTAATAATTTAATTGATCACGCATCTGAGAAACAAATAAAAGATTTTATACTTACTCACTTACTTACCTTAGACGATATAGAAGTATATAATTACTTTGCTGAACAGACTAAATATTTTAGAGAAGAATTTTTAACATTATTAGATTCAATAAAAGTTTTCTTTATTGAGGACACTAAGAACAAGTCTTATATATATTACAAGAATTGCGCAGTAAAAGTAACTAACAATGAGGTAGTTTCGGTTGAATACATTGATTTAGGTGGCTATGTTTGGAAGGACCACGTTATAGATAGAGATTTTACAGAGTGTGAATCTATTGAATGTGATTACAAGAAATTTATATCGAATATATGTGCAACAGACAAGAAGAGAATTGAATCTACTGAAAGCACAATAGGTTATTTAATGCACGGATATAAGAATCTATCATACTGTCCTGCTGTTATATTAAATGATGAAGTAATTAGTGACAATCCTGAAGGAGGAACTGGTAAAGGCTTGTTTATGAATGCCTTACAACATATGAAGAAGTTAGTAGTTATAGATGGAAAGGGTTTTGATTTTCAAAAGTCTTTTGCTTATCAATTGGTTTCTGCTGACACTCAGATACTTTGTTTTGATGATGTAAAGAAACACTTTGACTTTGAGAGATTATTTAGTGTGATTACAGAAGGATTAACACTAGAGAAGAAAAACAAGGATGCTATTAAGATACCTTTTAACAAGTCGCCAAAGGTTGCTATTACCACCAACTACGCTATAAAAGGAAAGGGTAATTCGTTTGAAAGAAGAAAGTGGGAGCTAGAATTAAACCAATACTACAATAAGTCATTCACTCCTTATGATGAGTTTGGTAAGTTGATGTTTGGTGAGTGGACGGATGCTGAGTGGTGCAGTTTTGATAATTATATGATTTACTGTTTACAGTATTATATGAATGAGGGATTGGTTAAGAGTTCATTTGTTAATCTTAAGATACGTCAATTATCTGCTGAGACTTGTCACGAGTTTATAGAGTGGGTTGGGTTATTAGATGGAAAAACCCCTAATGAAGATTTTGAAAATGGATTTAAAATATACAAGCAAGATTTGTATCTTGATTTTATATCAGACAACCCAGACTTTGCCCCAAAAGCGAAGATGACTGTTTCAAGAACTAAGTTTTACCAATGGCTTACTTATTATTCTGTTTTTAAAAATGGAGTAAATCCAGAAGAAGGTAAAGATAGAACAGGAAAATGGATTAGAATGAGGAGTAAGCACGAGTTAGAAATAGATGGAAAATTAGACATATGATTGAGTTAGATCCAGAAAGATTACATATTGCTTTTAACAATACTTATAAAATGGTGGTTGAAGGTTGGGGGATTGAAGATGTTTTAGATGATTTAGACTTAGGCGTGGTTAATGTTGATGTGTTATTTGCTCACGACCCTTTGTATCCTGACGATGAAGAAATGATTGAATTAATGTTGGAGTACTTTACAGATATAGAAGATTATGAGAAATGTGCTAAAATCCAAAAATTGCTATGAAATTTAGAGATTATCAGTTAAATATCATTGAAAAAGGATTAAAAGTGCTTAAAAATAAAAAGCTACTTTATCTATCTATGGAGGTTAGAACAGGTAAAACCCTAACTTCTTTGGGTATATGTGAAAAGTTAAATATTGAAAACGTATTGTTCATTACTAAGAAGAAAGCAATTAGTAGTATTGAGTCTGATTATCAAACTTATTCCCCTGGCTTTTACTTAGAGGTAATTAATTATGAAAGTATTCATAAGATTAGTAATAAGAGTTGGGATGTAATTATTTGTGATGAAGCTCATTCAATGGGAGCTTTTCCAAAACCTAGTAAAAGAGCTAAGACTGTAAAAGAATTAATACAAGACCATCAGCCGTATGTCATTTTAATGTCAGGGACCCCTACTCCAGAGAGTTTTTCTCAAATGTATCACCAGGTGTATGGTGTACCTAGAAATCCTTTCAGCAAACACATAAGCTTTTATAAGTTTGCTAGCGAGTATGTAAGGGTAGTGCAGAAAAAGATCAATGGATATAATATAAATGACTATAGTAAAGGTCTTGCTGATATTGTAGAAGAAATGAAGCCTTATACTATTTCGTATAGCCAAAAGGAGGCTGGGTTTAAATCTGTTATTAATGAAAAAGTATTATTAGTTCCTATAAGTGAAAAGGTTAGTGATATGATTAAGGTCCTTAGAAAGGATTTAGTTTATGAGATAGATGGTGAGTATATACTTGGGGATACTGCTGTTAAGCTAATGACGAAGATGCATCAGATGTATAGTGGGACAGTGAAGTTTGAGAGTGGAAATAGAATGGTACTTGACCTAAGCAAGGCTAAATTTATTAAGGAAAAGTTTGATGGTCAGAAGATAGGAATCTTTTATAAGTTTCAGGCTGAGTTAATTGCATTAAGGGAAGTGTTTGGGGATGGCTTATGTACTACACTAGAAGAGTTTGATAGTACAGATAAGAACATTGCCTTACAGATTGTTAGCGGTAGAGAGGGAATATCATTACGAAAAGCAGACTTCTTGGTTTATTACAATATTGATTTTAGTGCTACTAGTTATTGGCAGAGTCGTGATCGTATGACTACTAAGGAGCGAATGCATAATAACATTTATTGGATATTCTCTGAGAAAGGTATTGAGAAAATGATATACAAAGCTGTAAACAGCAAAAAAGATTACACATTAAGACATTTTAAAAGAGACTATTTTATATGATTAAAAAAGAATGGCATTGGATGTTAGACAAAGAAAAGAGTATTATTAAAGAAAAAAATCTAAGCGATAGTGATGTTTGGAATATAGTAAATGAATGGTATTGCAATGGAATGTATCCAGATATTTTACAAGATGAAAACGGATTAGACCTTGAAGAAATATGTTATTTAAATAAAAAAAATGCCATATAAAGACAAAGAAAAACAGAAAGAGTATTTGCGTATGCACTACGAAAGGAATAAAGAAAAACATAGAGATGCTAAAGCTATAGCTATTAAAGAGTGGAGGCTCAATAATAAAGAGCGCGTGTCTTTTTATAATTCAGAGTATGCTAAATCTCATAGGGTTGAAATAAATGAAAGAGAAAAAATCAGGAGAAATAATGACCCTTTATATAAAATGAAACTAAATTTAAGAAGCAGAATAAGAAAGACTATTATTAATAAGATAGGTAATACCACCGATATATTAGGATGTAGCTACGAGGAAGTGAGAGATTATATTAGTAATAAATTTATAGAAGGAATGAATTGGGGTAATTACGGAGAATGGCATATAGATCATATTAAACCATTAGCCCTAGCTAATACAGAAAAAGAGACATATGAATTATGTCATTATACTAATCTACAGCCATTATGGGCTATTGAAAATTTACAAAAAGGATGCAACAATTTAACTTAATATATCATTTCAACCCTTATAATAATAATTGGTACTGCATACCAAGAGAAGAGTATGTTAATTACTTTGAAGGTAATCACAAAAAATGCGGTTGCGGATTCAATATTGAAGGAGCTTACTTAAACTATAAAAAAAAATGACAGAGTTTTTGTGTTCAAGCTGTGGTGCTTGTTGTATGATTGCTGGTAAGACAGGGTATTTGCCAGACAGAGGAGATGGAGCTTGTTCGTTTTTAGATGAAGAAAATAAATGTTCAATATACGAAGACAGGCCAGATGTATGTAGGGTTGATGTGATGCACAAGATTAATAATCCTGAGTTATCAAAGAAAGAATATTTTATTAAAAGCACTAAAGCGTGTCATAAAATAATAGACTTACTAAAAATAAATACAAAATACAAAATACCTTTAAAGGATTACGAATAAATAAAATAAAATGACAGAAATAGAAACGTTTGAAAAACAATATCCTGAATTATCTAAGGAGTTCAAGGAAATACAGCAAGAGATGTATAAGTTATTTGCAAGAAAGCAAATGGATTATGGATTAAATAACATTGCCCTAGGGGGTGACTTAAAGAAGCCTGAAGATAAAAAGTTTGCTTTAACAGGTTTGTCGATTAGATTAACTGACAAAATAAGTCGGTTAAAGAACTTAATTAAGAATGGCAAGAATTATGTCCCTGGTGAAGGTCAAGAGGATACATTTATTGATATAGCTAACTATGGCATAATTGGAATGTTAGTTGGTAGAAACCAGTGGAAATGAAAACTAAAGAGCTTCAGTTAATTAAAGATTTGAACCTTAAATACGATAGAGGTTTAAAACCTACTGAAAATGAATATGAAGCTTACGATGCTTACAACGACATCTCTATCATAGAAATTAAAGTTAGGGATGTTGTTTATAATACTCACTACGTACAAGTAGATAAGTTTTATAACTTATTGATGATAGGTGAAGCTTTAGAAAAAAAGCCTTTTTACTTGGTTAAAGACTCTTCTGGAGTTTATTTATACGATTTAAACGAATTAAAAGAAGAAATTATTACCTCTGATATTGTTCCAAAGTTCGCTCCTTATAGAACAGAATTTAATAATAATAAAAAAATTACTAAGTATTTTTACGAGTTACATAAATATAATTCATTAAATTTATGAAGATGAAGCTAAACAAACAAATAAAAGTTTTGGTTAAAAACACGCCAAATGATTATCGTTTAGGTTCAAAAATTAGAATGTTATATAGTGAAAGAAAGCACAATACAAGCGAAGAGAATAAAACAGCTAGAGGCTGAAGGTTATTATGTCATTAAATTAATTAAGACTAATAAAAATGGCATACCTGACTTGGTTGCACTACGAAAAGACTCTGTTTTATTTTCAGAGATTAAAACAGAAAAGGGAAAACTATCTAAGTTGCAAGAATATAGATTAAAAGAAATAAATGAGCACGGGTTTGAGACAGAAGTATATAGAGGATAGAATATTTGATGTTGATGAGGGGTTTATTGATAAACTTCAAGAGTCTTTTTCTATGGCTCAATCAATGGCTATTGCTAAACTTATTAATAAAAAACTATATAATATTAACCCAAACAAAAGCACTACTTATGGCGGGGTAATACACGAACCTAAGGCTACTTTTTTTTCTGTTGATTGTGTTAGATTAGATAAAAACTTATACTCATTCACTGATGTTAGAGAAATAGACAGCGATGAGTACTTAGACTTAATAAACTTAAATTTAAATTTAAATGAATCTTGATTATAAATTCAAACATATTCTTACAGATAAGAATAGAAAAAACATATTATTTAGACTAGTAAAAGGAGAAAAATTACAAAGAATAGCAGACAGATACGGCTTAACTGTTGCGTTCTTAAGAAGAAATTTTAACCACTACATTAAAGACTCCTCAACTGAAAAAGTAAAGCTAGGATATAAAAACGAGCCTTATTATAAAAACGAAATGGATTACGGCACTATACCATCTTATAATGTAAGTGAATTAAGTGCGCCAGAATTAAAAATTTACAATGAGATATAGATTTGAGGATATAGAAAAGATATTAGAGTTTAAGACCTGGACCAATAAAGATAAGATAGATAAGTTATTAGAGATTGACTGTAGTTTGTATGCTCATCTAGGTATTGATTCTACAAAATCAGAAAAAGACGAGGTAAAGAGAAGAAGTGTTGAAATATATAGAACGATTAAAACAATAGATAAAAAACTAGGAGATGAGTTTTTATACTCAGAAGATTTAAAAAAATGAAACACCATACTACATATGTTAACTTCATAACGAAGATGATTAATGATACCACCGATGACATTTATGAAGGTTTAATGGATAAAAAACAAGAAGAAGTAAATAATTCTTGTAAGAATTTAATTAAAATTCTAGATGATTTAATAGATCAAGAGCCATAATGCTCTTCTACGTGACATCTTGAACAAAGAACTTTGCATTTATCTATTTCTTCTTGAAGCCTTTTAAGGGCCATTCCTCTGTGGACCCCATTACTTACTTCAAACTTCTTATTATCTTCGTGGTGGTGAAACTCAAGAGCTTGAGTGCAAAACCCAGGGTGTGTTTCTTTAGAGTATCCGCAGGACTCACAGGCCATTGTCTCTTTTAAATCCTTAAGCCACTGTTTATTGACAGATCTACGATGTCTTTTCTTTTTACCGTAGCATTGAGTACATTGATGTCTTGAATATCTCTTGCCGTTTTTGACTCCGGCAGTAGGAAAGTTTGATTCAGGATGTTCTTGATTGCATATATTGCAAATCTTCATCCTTTAATATAGTAATTATAATGAAATAATTCTAGAAGAAGAAGATTTTCTTTTTTTAATATTTGGATTCTTTGGCAGTGTAGGCAGGTTTCCATAAGTTATTTGCCTAATATTAGACTCTCCTAACTTTAACTTATCCATTGTGTAGTATAATTCTTTAGGGTCTACACCAAATACATCTCTAGCAGAGATATAGTCTAAGCGAAACTCATTATATCTTTTATCATACTCTTCTTTATAATTTTCATATATATCATTTAGCTCCTCTTGTGAAGCATTGCTTTCAACAGCTTCATTATACGCTTTTTTATAAGCATACTTAGTTTTAGCAGGACCATCGTATTTAAATGAAGAAGCTTTATATCCAAATTGCTTATTAATATCTAAGTTATATTTTTTTAAACCAACAGCCATTTGACCAGCTGTACTTAATTTATCATCAGACTCTATAATTTTGTCGTATTGTCTAAAAAAGCTAGGTTTAGCTTGTTTAATTATATGGTCAACTTGTTTTTCATACTTCACATCATCTGGATCTCCATCATTGTATATTTGACCCCCTTTACTTGTTTTGTTATTTATAACTTCGTTTAATAAAACAGCTGTCATTTCCCCACCCAAAAAAGGTTTTATTGTTGATTCTGTAAAACCTATTATAGCCGCATCTCCAAGAGATTCAGCATCTGTCATTCCGTTAATAGTTTTGTTTATAGCTCCGTGTGGGTCTGATCCAGATATATCAATAAAAGAAAATTTACCATCTTTTATATCTAAGGGAAGTATATCAGATTCTTTTTGCCATTCAAACAAATACCTTTTCATTAATCTCTTTTTTTCTTCTTCATCTTCAGACTTTAAAGAACCAATTAGTCCAGATATACCTATTCCTGCGGCTTTTCCAAAAAACCCTAATAGTGCATTTCTAGCTCCAATATATGTTATTGAACCTCCAATCCTTTTTGCTCCAGCTCCTCTTAGTTTTGGATCTTTTAATTCAGACATACCTAATTTTATAGTGTTTAATGCTGTTCTATAAGACTCATATTGAAAAGAAACGAAGGAGCCAACGACCGGAATACCTCTTAGTTTTTTTATACCATCAGGTATTTGATCATAAGATGGTAAAACTTTTTTAACATTTTCTGCCGCTATTTTTTCTACTTCTGATAACTCTGTTTCAGTTAAGTCACTAGGTTTTTTATTATATAGAGAGTTGGAGTATCTTATTTTTTCATTTTCAAAAGCAAATATTTTCCAGAAATCATCTTCAGCTTGATAAGTATTTTCAAATACTTTTTTAAATCCTTTTTTAAGTTTTGAATTAATTTTACTTAATATATTATTTCCTTTCTTATCTATATTTCTAAGGACTGCACTCTCAAAAGTTTCATCACTAAATAATTCTCTAGCTTCAGAAAGACCCACACTTTTATCTATTAAGCCAAGTCTAATATATTTATTATATAGTTCTCTATTAAATTTTTTACCTCTTGTTAAGTTTCTAAAAGCTTCATATGCTTTAGAAAGCTCTTGTACATTTCCATAACCGTTAACAGCTGCAAATCCTACGTTACTAAAAAAGTTAACAGCGTGTGTTTGAGGAGATAATATTGTTTTTCCGTATTTATTAAGTGAAACAATTTTATACCAAAGAGCAAGTGCTGGATTCACTGATTTTTGTTCAGTCATTTCGTTAAACTGATCAGCTATTTCTTTAGTGGTATAAAGACCTGCTATTTCTTCAAAAGCTTTACTTCCATCTCCTTTTATTTGATAATTAAATTCAGGAGTTCTCTGATCCTTTGTTTTTAATATTCCAGTCTGTAAACCAACCGAAGTTAAATCTCTTAACATTTGACTTGTGTTTGTTAAGGAAGATAAATTAATAATTGTTTTTGCAAAAGTTTGAGCTACGTCAGTATACTCGCCCATCAACGCTCTTATTTGTAAAGGTATTTTCTTTTTTTTAGTTAATATCTTAAGATTTTTACCCTGAATATCCGTTCCAAATAACCATTTAGAACCTTCTTTCCCTCTTAATATTTCATCTACAGCTAAGTCTACTTTTTTTTCTACTTCAGCTTCTGAAAATCCAGGGTTTTCTCTTTTTATTTGACCTCTTAAATAATTTTTAGCTGAGTTTAATATGTCATTCTGAAGCCCCATTTCTACTTGGCCTCTCCAGTTGTTGTTGTCGTATATTTTATAAGCTCTATTAAGATAGGATCCTAAATTAGCTTTTATTTTTTCTTTATCTTTTTCACTTATTGTTGGGTCGTTTAATAGTTTTCTTGAAAGAGAATCTATCATTTCTCTCATTTGAGTTACAATACCTCTAACCTCTTCATTTACTTCAACTTCTTCTCCAGCTAAGAGTTTTTGTGCAGCTTCTTCTGTGGATTTTCTATTTTTTTTATCTTTTATTTTCTTGATAGCTTTATCGTAATCCCTGTTTAAGTTATATAATTCATCAACATCTCCTTGAACTTGCGCTGTTTTATTTTGAATGATATCATACCAAACTTTTGGTAAAAACTTTCTTGCTGTAAGGAATGTTTTTTTAAACCTTGTAATAGCATCTTTAAACTTATTCCCCGTTGGAAGAACTATGTCTGGAACTTGTTGTTTAGTAGATTCCTCAACACTAGGCTTTTTCTTTACAATGTATTGAACTTCTTTCATTGTTCCTTTACCTCTATTCTCAATAGTTGTAAGTTTAACAACATCTGCTTCAGATGCATTTATGGCATCTTCTTCTGCTTTATTAAATTGTTCAGGAGTCAATCCTTTAGTATCTATTTCTATTTCCTCTATCGTTGCGCCAGCAGGAATCACATCTTCAACAACCTCACCTTCTCCTTTATAAGTCTCTGCTATGTTTTTATCTGCACTAAAGAAAGAACCTTTAGCGCCAGGATGTCTGCTTTTTAAATTACCAGCAGCATCTCTTTTACCACCTGTTCCTTTATATATGATAATATCTTCTTCTACAGTTTGCAAACTAGGAGTTTCTTTAGTAGTAGTTTCGCTCTCTAATTGTTCTGCTAACTTCTTAAATGTTTCACTGCCGTATTTGTTAAACTTAGGATTATTTACCTCACTCAATGGTCCAGTTGGTATAAATGTCTTTCCTGTTTCAGGATTGAATGCTCCTTTAATAAAATATCCATCTTTAGCAAAACCTGGAAGGGGAACCCATTTACCTTTAGAAGCTGGACCTGTTCCAGTTCCTTTAGATTTATACATTAAAAACTTTTCTCCGTTGCTTGCTGTAACTTCTAGTATTTGTCTTCCATCAACAATACCTAAATCTCTAGTGACTTCAACAGTAACCCCTTGATCGTCTAATCTTTGACCTAAATCAATAATATTTTGAACCTCTACTGGTATATTCGCTAAGTCTTTTCCAGACTCTACATTTTTAGTAAACTCCCCAAACACTTCTAAGTCGTCATTTATATTATCATAAACCTTAACCTCTTCTTCTATGCCTAATTCTTGTTTTTGCTTGGTAGTTAATTTATCCTTCATTTTAGGATTCATAACCTCTTCCATTGCCAATATTTGAGGCTCCCCAACTATAGATCCAAACGAACCTTCTACATATTCATTATTATTTAAAGTATTAGCTGCAGGTATATTGTCAGATGAAGCCACGTCACCATCTACTTTTTGTACAACACTTCTACTTCCGTCTTTATTTATAGTTATTTCTACGGTTCTAACTCCCTCTCCTTCTTCCGTTTCAATAGTATATATCTCTTTACTTGTTGGAATTTGAGAGTCTTGTATTACTGCTTCTTCTTCCGTTTCGACAGAAGGCTCCCGTACTTCTTCTTCCACTTCTTGTACACTTTCGGCTGGTTCAGCATCAAGTATATCTCCTGTTTCTTGCTCTTGAATGGCATCTTCTTGTAAGTTTTTAATTTGGTTATCTATTTCTATTACTCTGTTTTTTGCAGATTGAGTTGTATTGTTCTCTAAACTTTTTCTTTCTTTTTCTAACTCAACTAACTTAGTCCTTGTTTCAGGATTAGCAATATTGGCAGGTATTTGAGTTTCTAAAGAAATGTCATCTAATTTATCTTGTAGTAATGTAGATGTTTCAGGATCGTTTTTAATATTTATTTTTGCTACAGTTTGTTTAATATTTTCTTTGTTTAAAGAATTAATTAAATCTATAACATTTTCTTTAGAAGCTCTTCCTCCATTTATTGTATATGTAGGTTGTTGTTTTTGAGCTTTAGACAATACATCTGAAACATTTATTAAACCTTTAGACTCAGCAATAGTTTCAAGGCCTATTTCTATAGCACTTAACTCTTGTCCAGAAGCTAATCTTCCTCCTGTTTCTCCAAGACCTCCCCCTGCCATTTCAAGTGGAGCAACTCTCATAGCTATTTTAGGAGCATCTAATCCTTTTTTAGCTAAATTAGTTGCTATACCTCTAGATAATCCTGCGGTAGCAGCTTCGACTGCTCCAATAGTAACACCTCTCCGAACTGCATTTTGTTTCATTTTATTAAACAGTTCTTCATCTTCCAGTATATCTCTAATATTTTCTTCATTAAACTCTTTATCTCCTAGCTCTTCTTTTAGGAACTCTGTTAAAACCAATCCAGTTTCCATTGTTCCTGTTAACCCTCCAATAAAACCAGATATAGTACCGGCAATTGCTCCGCCTACAGTTGTTAAAAGACCTAAAGGCCCAAGGCTAAAACCAGTAGAGCCAATAGCGGCTCCAGATAAAGCTCCAGCACCAGCTGACAAAAGAGCTGTCCCAGCAACTTCTTCAGAATCAACCAAAGACCTGCCCATTGTTGTCATAGACTGAGCAATAACTTGAGGAATAACAGCACCACCAGTTTGAGATATTCCCTTTACAAAACCCCAAACACCTCCACCTGCTTCATCACTTATTTGTGTGAATTCTTGCATATCCCTGCTAGGGGGGATACTTGAGATTTTATCAGAAGCTTCAATATATTCTTGTAAGTCTTCACTAGATATGTCTTTACCTTCTTTGTAAACGTCAAACGCCTCATTAACGCTAGAGCCTGCATACCAGCCTCCAACGACTGAATTTTTAATTTCTTCTAAATAATTGTAATCATCAGTTCCAGTGGATATTTTTTCCTCTGGAGTCATCTCTCTAAAGACTTCAGAATCAAATGATTTTTTGGGGTCCTCTAATTCTACTTCAACCACCTCCTCTGAGGAGTCCAATAAAGTAGATGGAGTTTTCTCTTCTGTAATAGATTCCGTAACTTCCTCCTGAACAGGAAAATCTAACTCTTTTTTTTTTACAACCTTTTCTTCTTCTAAAGTAAATGTGCCATTACTTACTAGCTCGTCAAAACGAGAGCCGTACTTTTCTCTAAGAACAGATTCTTCTACAATTGTGCCGTTAGGTGTTTTATAACTTGCCATATTTTATTGTATTCGAACTCCAAATTCATCAAATTCTTTATCATATCTAGCCTCAAATGCAGACATCTCTTTGTTTTCTATTCCAGACTCTTTATTCATATAATTTAACAACTTGTTAAAACTATCAGCTGAAACAGGAACAAACCCCCCTTTTCCGTCTTTCTCAAAAAATGCAGCCCCTGGTCTCTGTTTAGCATATTCTTCAAAAGACATTTTTTCTATATTTACCAGCCCAGGATTATTAGGATCTACCACTTCTATAGACACCTCTTCTTTGTCTCTTACGCCTTGAGATTTGCTAACATATTTGTTTGGGTTAAACTTAGATAAATAATCTAAAAGCATTCTTAATGTCTGTTCGTTTGGATCTTCTTTATATTTTAAAATCTGCTCCTTGTTTTCTAAGAAAACATCATATTGAGCAGATCCTTCTTTTTGTTTATAGGTATTATCTAAAGAAACCAAAATACTTTCTTTAAACCCATCAACAGCTAATTTTTTATACTTGTCAATTTCTACCACTTCTGGTATACCATTCGTGTTGTTTATTACCTGTATTTCCTTAGCGTTTTGAGGAACTCCCGAAACTAGTTTGTATCCTTTTTCAGCAGCTAAATATTCAGCAGCGTCTATTCCTGTTTTATCAGCTGCAACACTTGCTCTAGAATAATCTGTTAAAGATTCTTGAAAAGCTTTGTTTTTTCTATAACCCTTACTATATGTTAAATCCCCTTCAATACCTTCAGTAGAAGAAACCATTTGGCCAAACCTTTGTTTTCCTTTTACAATCAAGTCATTGTCAAAAGCAGTATTGTAATAGTTCATTAAGCTTAAATCGCTTGAAACAGGGCTTTTTATTATTTGGCCATTAGTCACATAACTAGATTCAAGAATTTGAGTTTCAGGATTCCATCCAACTGACTTATTCAAACCCCCCATTTGATCTACCCAAGTAGCTACCAATTGTGTAGTTGCTCCACTTTTTCCATCAGTTACTTTTTTTATAAAATCTTGATAAGAAGATTGGTAATTAACAGCATTGTTTTTAAATATCTGGTATTGGGTATTTAAAGAGTTTACTGCAATTTTATATTGAGTAGCGCTAATCTCACCATTATCATATTGCTCTTTAATAGTTTGATTGGCATCACCAATATTTTGAATAGCGGATGAAAAATATTTACTTTGGTCTGGAGTAACTCCTTTTGGAAGTTTTTGAATCTCCCCCGCCATAGTTTGGTCAGCGATAGCTACTCCTGCTTTTTGTTTTTCACCTGCAGCGAATGCTCCTCCTAATGCTGTGGTTAAGCCCCCGCTAACTGCTCCCCAATCAACGGTAGTCTTCTCAATATCTCTCTTTACGTAACCTAATCCTGGTGCTGCCATTAAAATTGTTTCATAAATTTCTTGAATCCCCTAGCTGATAAGCCATCTGGGACATTATAATACTTGCCAGAAGTACCTTTTTTATATTCAGCATATCCTTCAGGTAAAAAACTATTTGGATTTGCACCAGCGGCTATCATAGCGGTATAATCTCCCACAACCGAAGCTGGCGCTTGTAAAGCTGATTGCCTTCCTTGAGTCATTATTTGTTGTGCATCTACTGCTTGTTGTTGAAAACCAGCAGCTTGAGCCGTGTCTAAAGCTTGTATTCTTTTTGCGACATCTTGCTCCCCATCAGCAATATCTTTTTCTAAGTTTTGAATATCTGTTCTTTTCTGCATCTCCAGAGCTTGTCTTTGTTTTGCAGACTGTTGTGCTAGTCTACTTCCTTGAGCTGCAGCCAATCTTGGATCTTCACCTGCAGTGACATCTAACACAGTAGACAAATCTTGGCTTATATTTTCGCTAGCCGTATCGTACAAGCTAGTATCAACAGCCCTCATCTTTTGAGCATTTATTGAAGCACTATCGTAAGCTTTGTCTATATATATTTGAGCCTGATCTGTAGCGGTTCTTAAATCACTTTTAGCTCTAGCTGCTTGGCCTAGACTAAAAAGAGCACCTGCCCCTTTAGTGATTCCGCTTATAATTAACATTGTAGCTGGATCCATATGCAAATATACTAAATTAAGGGAAACTTTTCATTGATTCTGAGCCAACTGAGAATAATTCTACTTTAGAAGTTGAAGTATTAGTTAGTTCATACTCACAGTAATGCCCCATTACACCGTGAGATTCTGCTACTGTATTTTTTACATACAGTATAAAATCACCATTACTAGGTGCGCTTGCCCCTGTAATTGTTGTATCTATTGTAACCACTTGACCACTAAGACCAGTAACAACCCCACCTAAGACGGGTGTTGAGCCATAATAAATCATATCTCCTATACTAATAATACTACCTATATTTACCGAACTAGCAAAAGTCAGTGTAGTTGCGGTAGGTGTGGTGGCATCAACAGTAGCTACATCTGCTATTCCGTTAGCATATCTCATTAATAAATTGATATCTGTTTCTAGAAACCTAATAAATGCAAAGTAATTTCCTTCTTTCTTTTCAAAATAAGTAGAAGCAATACTACCAACTTGAGGTAAGTCAGTTGCTAAAGTAGCTGACCAAGGGGCATCTGACTCTAAAACCAATGTTTTAAATAATTTATTTTCTAATGGTCCTTTATTAAATACACTCTTAATAGTGGTGTTATGTTGAAGGCCATAAAAGTTATTTCTTAAAACATTAGTATTGTGTCTATATAGTTGACCGTTCTTAAAGGTATATAAATAATTATTCATACCCTGAATATAGTCTGGTATAAATGAATAAAAGGAAGGCCACCCTTTTACTCCTGAGCTATATGATACTGTTATTTCTGCCATAATTTAACCTGAACATTCATTTACTTGAACAATTACTCCGTTTGAGTCTTGTCTTAACCAATATGTGTCAGCCACTGTTGGATTTGGATTCACATATAAATAATATCCTGCTGCTGCTGGAATTGTCATTGCAGCGTCATCGTAAATAGCTGTTGCTTCTGATGGTACTGCTGCATCTAAGAAGTATGGACCTAATGTTCCAGTACCTCCACAAACTATACTTTCTGTTGCTCCAAATTCTAAATTAACTTGAGTTGAACTTCTATAATCGTATATTAAGTATAAGTTAGTGTAATTAGTAGGGGTTGAGTCTGGGTTGGCATATGCAAAAGAACCTTCAAAGACACCTCTAGAGGTATTAGATATAGTTAAATTAGTGCTAGCTGCTAGCAAAGAAATAATATCTGCTTGTGTGTTGGCGTAAGTAGTGTTACTTAGTAAGTGTAATAATCTGTTTCCATTGCTGGTGCTGAAATTAAATGAGTCTGAACCTGTTTTAGCTACCTTAATACTTACTGTTGCAGCAGGGGTTGGTGTTGTTGCAATAGCTACTTGAGAAACATATACTTGGTATTGAGCCACTCTCTGCGTTCCAATTCCCGTACCTGTTAATACATTAGTAAAAGTCACAGGCTGGTTAATAAGTGGGCTAGACACAGAAGGTGTTAAATTACTAGAAGCCCATTCATATTGGTTATGTATGGTTGGGGGTAACCCAGTAAATTCACTATTTAGACATATTTGATATACGTTAATAACAGCTGCAGTTGGGCATTGAGCGGTAATTGAATAATTTGCAGACACTCCCACTACAGCCACCGTAATAACAGCAGTTCCCACGGAAGGTGTGGTTTTGTTGAACTGAAAAGTTCCGACTCCTGTAACATTCCCTGAACTAGTAGTGACGCCATTGTAAGTAACTGATATGTTTATATTTCCACTAGATGCATTGTAATCAATATCCGTAGTTCCTATAGATGCACCTAACTTAACAGTATAAGTAAAGCTTTCTGTTTGATTGTTGAACTCTAGTTCTGATCCACAGTTTACAGTTTGAGGCAGCACTGGCAATGTCCTGTTATTACCACTTAACACATACTCATTCATATAAGGGTCATAACCTCCTATTTTTTGAGTATTAAAATCATCAATAAATAAGTCTCTAAAGTATGACCTCATACCGGCTTGAGATATCACTTCTAGCGATTCATTAGAATATGAACTACCACTTAACTTAAGGACCGCGCCACGCTTGGCATCCGTAAAATACTTGTCATAACCGAATTCAGCATAACTTTCTGGATTATGACTAATACCATACTCTTCTAAACGAGCCACTTGATTACCTAAAATAGTAGGGGTTGAGGTAACGTTAGATAAACCGTCAGCTGAAGTAAGTACATTTTTATTAACTAATACGTAAGATATCTTATCCTCTTGTAATACTAATAAATCATTCTGTCTTGCTTTAAGTAGTTCTATATCACCAAAGTCTTCATCTAAATCCTTAAAGTTGAGTATGCCTAAATTAAATTCGTTAGTTCTATTTAGTTTAGTTTCATCATTGTATATCCCACTATAAGTAATAGAAGCGTTTCTTCTTGCTTGTCTAAACTCACCTTCAGATAAAGTAAATACTCTTTCACCTATGTTAACAGCATCTTCTTTGAATGAATCCTGAATCCTACAACTCTCCATACCATTACCCCAAGAGTAACAGTTAAAAAAATTAGTAAGGACAATAGCGTCTGCATTAACAGTTCCGCTTTCTACAGGTGTTGCTACTCCAAATGCCACGTCTAATACTATGGTATTGGCGTCTGGTTTTTCTAATACTGTATGTTGGCCGTTGTATTGAGGGTTGGTTGGCGATAAGTTAGCTTGTTGTACGTTTACTATGTCACCAACAGAAAAAGGAGCAGTAGTTAAACCTGTCCCTCCTGTACTAGTGAGTGCTAAGTTTCCACCATAAAACTGAGAAGCAGGTAACCCTTCTGAAGCCCTATAAGCATTGTTTTGAGCATTGTCATAAAAAGCCCAAGTGTTTTGGTTCTGTAAATTACCATCGTGTAAATCCCCATTAACATTAAACACTTCAGTGCCTTCATAATAAAAAGAATCTGCTGCATCTTCACCATCAGTTTCTAATACCACTAACCCATCAGGTATATTGGTTATTCTAACCTCTATTGAAACTTTAGACCTACCTTGAGTAACAGTCCCAAGCCTACATCTAAAATTAGACCTAATTCCAAGAGCTTGTTGAGTAGATCCATTTTTGTTTTTAGTGTCAAAACTCACTTGGTGAATTCCATAAGCTGGATTGTCTATGTCTGGGACTTGAGGTGTGTTGTCATTTTGAATAGTGGCATTTGTTAATTGAAACCTAAATTTTTTTCCTTGATTACCAGCATAATTAACACTTGATCCAGGGAAAAAGTTTAGATTATTTACAAACTGTTGATCAACCATTAACTCTAAATTAGCTTGAAGATTTGCTCCAGTATCATAATTTTTATTAGCTGTTCTGGTTATGTTTAATGAGCTAAATTTATTTTTAAGTTCTGGATTGGTAGTATATGTTATTTGGGCATCTGGTCTTTCGCAAGTTATTGAAATAGTCACATCAGTTCCTTCTTTAATATCCGTTTGCGTAAAGCTATCAGTTAAGGAAACCGTGGCTTCAATTCCTCTAGAAACAAATATTCCATTTTTTTCTTTGTTTATGTCTCTTTCATTAATATTGTTTAAAATATTATCTATTCTATAATTATTTCCGGGAGAAAACTTAGCATATACCCCAGGTCCTGGGTAATTTAAAGCGGCAGTATCTACATTAGGAGTAGTGCTTTTGGCTAAACAAGTAGCTTCTACATAAGATGATTTTGGACCATCAAGATCTCTTTTTACAACATATGTCTCACCTTCAGAAATTTTTTGTGCAGTCTCACCCTCTAGTAAACACCAAAACTGAGTCGAGTCATCTAAGTCTGGTTCTGCCCTCAACAAGAATAGGGTGTCGTAATTAAGTTTAGATGGTTTAATTGCAAACTTATAGTACTTAGCCCAAACAGGAGCCTTTTGACTAGTAGGTATATTTACTTGTGCTTTATTTATTGATGTAGAATCAGATGCACCAATATTAATACTGCTGTCTAGACTTACTAAAGCTGTACTTGATCTAGCATAGTCATCCATATACACCATAGCTAAGTCATAATCCCTATTACTATGTAAACTTTCTTTACTTCTTTTGGAGTCGAATGCAAAATTAGCACTCAAGAACTCAAAACCCTCAAATGATTTTGTAGACCCCAATTGGTACACCATCATTAGTGACTGTATAGTTACTTGAGTAGGAGTAGTAATATCAAAAACATCTAATAAACCAGTTTGTCCTGTTGGATAAGCTGGAGATACTGGTGTTGAAGCTGCCGCTGCTGCATTAGGAACAGCTGAATTTACAGGAGTTGCTGCACTGCTAGTAACGCTATTAGTGGCGGGGCTATTTATTACAATGTCGTTAATAAAATCTGTTGCTGTTGTTCCTGTAGATGCGTCACTAAATGGTTTGTACAAAGGAGTAGCTGTAGCTAATCCAGTTCCAATTAAGTTTTCAAAATCTGTACTACCCACAAAAGAAGCTAAATCCCCATAAGTATTGGTTAATTGAACGGTAGAGGTTATACTTAAGGTAAAACCACCTGTTGGTCTAGTTAAATTTAAAACAGAACTATCTTCGTTATATATATTACCGCCTGTTGCATAACTTTTAAGCTCGCAGTTAAAAGATATAAAATCTCCTTGAAAAAAATTTAAAGGGGCTCCATTCCCGTCTATAAAATTAAAAAAAACTTTAGAGTCGTTTATGCTAACAGTTGTTGCTGTTGCACTGCCATTTAACACTTGGTAATCAGAAGAAATAAATTCTCCGTCAATAGATAAAGGGGATTGAGACCCAAGGGAATTTACATTAACTAAAGGATTAACCAATGAGGTGACGTAGTTTAATCTAACATCGTTTCCGTCAGCGGACTTCATATCGTATCCATCTACATAATTACCTAACATTAATCTATTTCCGGAACTAGTTAAAGCTTTTGCCTTTAAAGGAACATTGTCATACAACCTTAAACTTTCATTAGCAGATAATACTCTAAATACTTCTTTGTTTCTAAAAAATATAGATTGTGTTGAATTGTCAGCCCAACCTAAGTCAGATTTATTATACTTGTCAATCACTTTAATAACAGTGCTTGAACTTTCTTTATAACAAACTTCTATTTCTTTAACTAAATCTGTTCCTGTTTTAAAAAACACGGTGGCTGCATTATATGCATTTACCATAGATTCGTTTTTTAATGAATTAAAATCAACCTCAACCAAGTCCGGGTTTTCAGGCTCAAAAGCAGGAGGGCTAAATGGAGACAGCGCAGAATATTCTCCATCTTCATATTTAAATCTATAAGCAAAAGAAATAAATTTATCTGTAAAAAAACTTTGATCGTCATTATCAGCACTAGACAAACTAAACGTAGGTGGGCTAATAGGTGGCTTAACTATTAGGTTAATTTCATCTTCTGTTATTTGGTCTACTCCACCAACAGGAAAAGCATAGGACCTATCTACATTTATCTTTCTAGGTGGATTTAAATTGTCTGTAAATATTAAAAATCTGTCTATTAATTCAACCCCTGTTATTAAATTACTTGGGTTAAAGTTTAATATACTAGTAGATATAATGTGGTATATAGTAACAGATGTCTTTACATTAAAAGAGATAATTAAGTCAACTACTGAAGGATCAGTTACAAACCAATAAATAGTTTCATCACTTTCATCCGCATATGACCCAATACATAAAGCATTAGAGCTTAATGCCACTCCTTGATTAGTGATGTTGGTAAGTAGTTCGTTTCCTTTGGTATTTTCTAAAGTTCCTATTTCAGAATCTTCTGTTGAACCAAGCCTAGCATTTAGCGCGTCAACATATTCTCCAGGAGGTAGTATCCTTTCGTCAGTAGACTTATTCATTATGCCTTTGAAGAAAAAACTATTTAATTGCATATTACTTTATAATCTTATCTTGACCCCTTAAATTCATAAGTAGTCTTCCTGGGTGAATGTTACTCATTCTTATCTTGGCATTTCTAAGTAATGCTGATTTGCTTTTTCTGTATCTATTAACAATATACTCTGGCTCGTTTAATTTAGTATTTAATATAGAATAAGTTATGTAAGAATACAAGAACTCTTCAAACATTTTATTGACAGTCACTAATGAATCATCACCGTTTTCCATACCATCAGAAACATATTCTAATATAACAGACTTATTCCCAGCCCCTGAACTAAAGTTTATAACTCCACCTTTTTTGTCTATTTTAAAAGTAGGTAAAGCATTCGCTGTTTCAGTATTTAATCCGTAAGCACCACCAATAGAAAAATCAAAAAACCAACATCCCTCTAAACAAAAACCAAAAAACCCATAATAAGGGCTAGTCTCATTTAAGTACTGACTTCTAGTAAGGCCAGCTATTCTGTCTCTAGTTATTTGAGAGCTCTCAGGGCTTAATACATTTCCACTAGCATCAAACAATAAGTTGTTGTTGTTGTCTTGTAAGTAAGCAGAAGCATAATTAGTTTGAATGTTTTCACTTAATGGAAATAAAGTGCCATTAAAGTATATAGAAATCCTAACCCAATTCACAAAGTCAGAAGGAAGGATATATCTTAAGTTAGAACCAACGTTTAGTTGTAGTATTTTAATTTCTTTAAACGCATCGTAGTTAAGTTCTTGTATAGCTCTTTTAGCGTGAAACAAAACTTGATATCTATCTACATTATTAATAAGTTGGTTATTACCAACATACATTAACATATAGTTATTTACAATGTCTTGTAAAGAAACATACTGATAAGAACCCCAGTTAGCATTTGATGGAGTGCCTCCCCCGTTTTCATAATATTGATATTGTGATATATATGCCATTAGTTATTTTCTTGTATGGTTTCCAGGTTTTCTTGTGTGGTTGCTGCTTGAACAATGTCCGCCTCTCTAATTGATAATCCAGCATACTTTAATATACTAATAACTAAATCTGTTTCATCAGATAAAGGTAATTCAAAGTCTTGAAAATCTGCTTGAGACTGATCAAACAGAGGTTGTCCTCCTGTTAAAGTTTGGAAAGTCCACTTAGGGTCTTGAGGATATCTCACGTATTGTGTTTGAACGTCAGCTACACCACTAATTGTAGATGGATAAACTGTTATGTTGTTTCCTAAAGTAGTGCTTGTAGCTCCCCCTAATACATAAGCAGGATACTGCGTGTTAGGTGCTGTTAAGTTAGAGTTGGTTAAATAAAATATCTTACTTTGACTTACTCTTTCTACTTCCGTAATATTAGTATTGCTATATACAGCATAATTTTCAGCTGTTACAAATATGTCAGCACTCAAAGTAAGAGATCTATTAGTAACCGCAGTGACATAAGCAGAAGTAGAATCAGTAGTATTAACCACTATGTCGCCTATGTTTACTACACCTGTAAAAGTAGCAGTAGAATCATCTAGTTTGTTAGCTGTAGTTCCTGTAGTTATTCCCGAAGCTAATTGAGTTGGATAATAAAATACTTTGTCAATTAAGTAATAATCTAAAGGTAAGGAATAATTGTTGGCGTTTACTCTAGTTAAAAATGCAGTTACTGAAAAGCTGTCTAATACTTCTTCTAGTCCTTTTTTAATGTCTGCATACCCTGTGCCAGATAGTCTACCTAATCTATTGTTCTCTTTATTTATTTGAGTATTATACTGGTAAAAGTAATCTTCAAATATATCTAGCTGCGCTTGTTTTGCGAAAAGGTTAAAGTCAGCTGGGGAGATGTATCCGTAATTATTTTTATTCAGTATAGAAAGAACAGTATTTCTAACAGAATTTATCATCTAAAATCTTTTGATACAAAGATAAGCAAAAAAAAAGAGCCTCTAGTTATAGAAGCTCTTGTATAGTATATTAGGTAAAATGTTATCCTATAGATATTCCTATTACGTTATTAGGCAAAGTAGATACATCGTGAGAAACATCTGTCCAACTAGAAGAGTAGCCTTTAACTATTGATTCTTCAATCAAATCTCTAACTGCTTCACTTCCTGAAGCAACTGGAGTGTGTGTTAAAGTAATAACATCAACTGCTGCCGCTGCGTCATAGGTAATAGTGACAGTGCTAACGGTAGCTTGCTCTACTAATAAAACTCCTGACCCAGAAACCAATTGGCTATTGTTAACGGTTCCTGAATGAATGAAAACCTGCTTAGTAGCTGGTATATTAGCTGCCGCATCTTGTAAACCTGTTAAATCTAACTGAGTATTACTAGCTATGGCAGCTACTAAAAAGTATTCATTATCAGTTGCGTTATGAACAATGTCACCTATAGAAACGTCTGCTATAAATGTTCCTGAAGCAACTTCAAATTCAGCACCGCCTGTAGGAGTAACTGAAGTTAAAGGACCTCCATTGGTTACTAGAGGGTATACGGGTATGTTTAAAAACTTCTCCATATCTTAAGCTATTACGATTGCACTTACCGCTTTTGGTAAAGAACCCATTTCTAAAATAACTTCAGTCCATTGTTGTTTCAATACTTGAACAACACCATTCTGAATAGCATCTCTCATATCTTCACTTCCAGAAGCTACTGCACCGTGAGTTAGAGTTACTTTTTTTCCTCCTCCGTAAAATAAAGTAGTTTTTGTAGTTGGATTTGCAGCTGGTGTGGCTCCATCTCCTACTTCGATTAATTTAATGTCGTTAGCTGAGACTAATTGTTTTTGCTCGCTTGTAACTGGTATACTTAAAAACTTTTGCATTGTTTAAAAAATTAAGTGGTTAATAATCTTACAAAGATAGCCTATTTTTCTAACATCTCTTGGAAGGCTTTGTATATGTCAAGTCCTTCATCCTTCTGGAAATATGATGCCACTGTCTGTATGTGTTCATCTCCAAATGGAATAGTTAACATTTTAGTCTTCTTAGTCTTAAGATTATAATAAACATCCTTACCATTGTTTCTTAGCCCTAACAATCCTTTTTCAAATATCTTAACTACAGTATCTTGTAGTTCTAACATTGGATCATCAATGGCATCTAGAAAGTCTTCCGGATAGTTCTTAGCAAACAAAATAACATCTCTTTTTAATTCAGATGTAGTCATATTATCTACTCTTAACTCCAAGAACACTCTTCCTAAAGTCTCCATTTGATCTATAGTTAATTCAGCAGCTATTTTAAATGCTTTTGCCTCAACCTCTAAATAATCTACTTCCCTTTGAGCATCTGCTTCTTTATCTATTTCTTCAAAAACAGAACCATTTTCTGGGTGGTAATGTAAAAACTCCTGTAATACAGGGTTGTTTTTAGGAACCACTAACATTCCATCTTCAAAAATAACTGGGTCTAATATTACGTTTTTGTCTTGCTCATCTTCAAAAGGACTCTTTTGATTAGATGCATAACGTAAAGGTCTATTGTGCTCACCGTCAAAATATAATAACGGCTTTCTTCTTGTGTTTCTAGAATTAATCGTGTGGCTTAATGGTTGGTGACCGTTTCTTAACCTATACACACGGTTCTTTATTTCTTTCTTTTTTTTCATTTGATTTAATTTAAAGTTTAAAAAATAGGAGGGGATTGCTCCCCTCCATAAATTATACTATTATTTGAACAATACGAAATTGTTTGCACCCATAGTACATAGTGCTCTTTCTGATAAGAAATTAACTCTCATCTCATCAGCATCGCTAGTAGCTGCACCACCGGCAGAACCAGTAATCCAAGACTTATAACGTCTGTCTTCAGTTTCAGAAGCTCTGTATCTTACGTGTAAGAATGGTCTCTTAGCGTTTCTTCCCAATACTTGGTCGTAAACATTAGTTGAACCAGCTGGTACTAATACACCATCTACAGCTCCACCAATTAAACCACCTCGCATTGTAGGATCGTTAAGGTATTTCCAATCTGTCTTGTAGAAATCATATGCTCTTCTAAATCCAGAAAATCCTAGGTTTAATGCCATCTCTTCGTCATTGTCAAACAATCCGTAAGATGAACCACCATTACCATAAGAGTTCTGAGCAGCCAACATATCATCAATCTCGAAAGATGTTTGTCTGTTTAAGAAAAGAACGTTTTCTTCAATAGCACCTTGCTTATCTAGTCTTTCGATAATAGAATCAAAATCTCCTAGATTAGTAATAGCTCCTGTGAAAACATTACCTCTTGTTTCAATAGCAGAAAATAATCCTTCAGAACCAAGAAAACCTTTAGCAGCGGCTCCATTAGCTACAGCTCCAGCAGACTTAACAGCTTCCACCATTGCAGTCTCTAGGTAATCTTCAAACCTCATTCTTGTTTCGTGCTCTGCTTTTAAATACCATAGGTATCCATTGCCTCCATCTTCAGTAGATATTTCTACCCATCCGATTTGAGCCATATCAGAACCATTAACAGCGTAGTTGTCTTTGATAATAATAGGATTGTTTTCTAGAATCGTGTCAAATGGCTCTAAAGAACCTGCCATTCCATTAGTTCCTTTTTTAAATTCAGAACCGTAAATGAAAACACTTACTTTCTCATTAGCGTCAACACCTGTTCCTACACCACTATATCCTCCTGTTTCGTAGAAAGAACAAGTGAAAGTAGAAGCAGCAACAGTAGTAACAACACCTTTGTTAGAAATCCCAGCATAGCCAGCGTTTCCAGATATCATAACTGTTTGACCTATTCTAATAGCAATTTCAGATGCAGTTCCAGTAGCAGCCATTATTTGGTCTGCAGGAATTAAAGTATCAGCAACTGTAAATTGAGCTTCTCCAACTCCATTAGCAACCGCAGTAGTTACGTCTGTATATTTAATGTGTAATCTGCCTTGTTCTGCCCATTTAATAAGGTCAGAATTAGAAGGCATCTCAGCACCTACCATTCTTAAGAAAGAAGAAAGAGTTCTGTTTCCATATCTCTCAAATTCCTTTTCGTATGTGTCTGGCAAATATTGATTTAAAAAATCAAAACTTGTCATATAGTTTGTTGCGGTTGGAACTCTAGTAGCACTTGGCTGTAGAGCAAACCCCGGTATATTTAAACTCATTGTTTTTTGTTTTTAATGTTTAACTTATTTATTTTTTGGTGACCTAATTGTCAATCCTCGCCTAGACGAGGGTGTCGTAGCCTTAACATTAAACCCTTGTTTAGATGTCACCTGCGGAGTTTGCCTCATATCTAAGCTTATATTTTTAGATTTTTTAGCAGACTCATTAACAGCTGATGCCACCCCTTGTTCGTAAAAATACTTTGCGAACTTTTCAGGATTCATTGCCATTGACAACGACTTGTGATATCCAACTACATCCGATATCTCTCCTTGACTATTAGTAAACTTTGATACAAAGTTCATAATGTCAGATTGAGACTTCTTCAGTTCGTTGAAATCGCCAGGAGAATAAACATATTCTTTATCACTGATGTTAAACTTAAAACCTTTAAATTCTTCAGTAAACAATTTATTGGTGTTCTCCTGAAAACTTTCAGACCGCTTTCGCATTAATCCTTCAGTTTCCTTGGATTTCTCCACTTGTTCTTGGTAAGCTTTAAACCTCTGCTGGTCTTCATCAGAAAACGTAGCGCCCATTGACTCAACAGGAACTTTGTATTTTTCTTTTTGACCTTCAAAGTGTTTTAAAGCCTTTGCAAGTTCTTTTTTCTTATCTATGCTTTTCTTTTTCATTTCATCTTCCGAATCAACTTCAGGATCAGTTCCGAATCTAGAATTAAGTAAATAATCTATTTCTTCCTTGTCTAAGCCTTCTTCAACTTCTGAATAATACATAGATAATACTTGATCAGGACTTTCTTTACTATAATCTTTATTGATTTTAGCAAAGTCTTCAAATCCACGACCAGTCTCTTTTTTATACTGTAAGTAAGTCGCTACATCTGCGGGCAACTCTTCCTGCTCTCTTCGAGCTAAAAGGTCATCAATAGAATTAACTTCCTTACTGTATTTGTCTTTAATAAATGAAAGAACTTCTTGTTCACCCATTTGTGGCTTTTCTTCCACTACGGGATTTTCTTTTATTGGTTCTTCAGCTTTAATAGGCTCCTCTGATTTAGGCTCCCCTATCTTAACTGTTTCTACCTTATTCTCTTCTACACTTTCACCGCTTACTTCGGTTTCGTGCTTTTGTAACAACTCTTCCTCTACTTGTGCTTTTGACTTCTGAGGTCCAGAGTCGTATTCTTTTACTTTAATTTCCATTTGATTTGATTTTTATGCAAAGTTACTAATAATTTATTTATGCTACCGAGGGTTAAATTCAGCCAAATCGAAGCCATCTAGGCTGTCTTCGTTGGATTCGAAATTAACAGGTGGTAGTTTTTCTTGTCTCTGTTGAATAAGTTTAGATTGCTCTGTGTTTTGTTGACTTATTCTAGAGGACTTAGCTTCTTCTCTTTGGTTTTCTCTTTGATTAATGGCTTCTTCTTGAACTCCTTTTAATTGCATATTAAGCTGAAACTCATATGTCATTAACTGTTGTTTTAAAGAAGCTTCGTTTTTCAACTTCTCTATTTCAAAAGCCACTTCTGCTTGCTTCTCTCTCATCTTCATTTCACCTTCTAATTGTATCTTTTGCATTGCTGATTGAGATGCCATTTGTTGAGATTGAAACTGTGTTTGAGCATTCATCTGCTGCTGCATTGCAGCTGCTTCCCTGTCAGCGTCTTGCTTTCTTTTTCTCTTGAGTTTTAATAATTGGTTAGCCATTTTTAAATTTCTAACCTCTCTAATATCAATAGCGTCTTCTAAATTAATATCACCTTTAGATAATGCCATTTGAACATTTTGTTCTAGCATAGCTTTTTGTTCCTCATCAGGAGCTACTTCAATAAATATACCGAAGTCATATAGGTATAAGTCTTTAATGTCTTCTATTCTCTTTACATTGTATTTACCTATCTGATTAGCAAATTCTTCTTTAAAATCAGCATACTCTAATAAATCAGCAATTCTTAATGATAATCCTTCAGCAATTGTTCTGGTGATATATAAACTACCTTCTAGTATATGTCTAGTAGCTGTGTTAGAGTTAAGAGCTGCTAATTTCTGTACACCAACTAATGCATTTGGATCAGGAGTTGAGCCGTCTCTAGCCTCGTTCAGGCCTGTCACTGCTCTAATCATTCCTAGGTAATGATTGTAATTTCCTATCAATGCAGCCATCTTAGATTGACCACTACTAGTATTTAATTGCTGGATTGGAACTCTAGCGTTGTTAAATTCTCCATCTTGAGTATAGCTTCTACCTACCACACTACCAGTCTGGAAGTAAAGTCTTAATGCATCCTCTGGGTTATACGCCTGTCCTGTACCTAAATCCACTTCACTAAGCCCGTCAGCGTCTATAAACACACCATCTGGAACCATTTTAGCAACTACCTGCTGTAGTTTTAAATGGCTTATTTGAATTTGGTCTGCAAAAGGAATCATTCTTCTAACCAAAGATTCAATATTACCTTTGTACATTCTTGGAGCGCAAGCCACATAGTTAGGCATCGCGTGTTGAGAAGCTGATTTTGGTCTAACCATATTCTTAGCCATTTCCCATTTCAACACAATATTAGAACCAGCTACCATTATACCTTCGTACCAAACTTCAATAGTTTTTTCAACTCTCTCGAACTTACCCTCCTTCATCATATCTTTTGGTGGGTTGAAAGTGTCATCCTTTTCAATCATTCTTTCTCCACCACCTTCTAATATCTTTTTCTTATATACAAACTTTTTAGTAGTTTTATAATTGAAATAAATAAGTGTAGCAGTATCCTTAAAGAATAAACTATTTTCGTAAAATCTATTTACATTATAGGAATCGTACCAAGTCTGACTATACTGTGAAATCTTTTTTAAATCATCTCTAGTTAAATCAGGATCAATCTTAACAAGTTCTGCTATTGGAAGTGTTTTAACTTCTCCCCAATAAAAACAATCTTTAAAATGAGGGTCTTCTGTGTAGCTATACACTACATTAGCTGGGTCAACATAATCTACTTGAACACCACTACCTGGTAAGAACTGGTGTTTAGCCATACCCACACCCAAAACGGTCATATCGTAATCAATTCTTTTCTTGGTGTCTTGATAATGATTTTCGTCTAGCACTGTATTAATAGCCACCTCTTCTGCAATTTCAATAGAAGGCTTGTATTTTAATTGCATATGCAATTCAAGTTCTTCGTCATTTTCTGGAAGTTCTTCTACATTCGTCATAAACGGGTCAATACCAAATGACTCTTTGAAGTCTGAAAAGATATCTTTATTCAACATATCTCTTTCTACTAAATTCTGGTATTTATTTCTGTGTTCACTAGACAAAGCGTCTTGCGCATATGCCTTAACGTGAAATAACCTGTTTGACATTCCATTAACTACAATGTCTACAAACTTAGGAAGTATTGGAACAGGAGTCCAATCTAGATTCAGGTAAGATAAGTCACCGTCAACAGATAATTCGTTTTTGTATTTAGCAACAGACTGCTCGCCTCTTGCATATCTTCTTAATTCATTAAAAGATTGGAGCTGACTATAGTATCTACAGCTACCTCCTCCTTTTCTAAACCATTCATACTGAATAGCCTGACCTACCTGTAATCCATACTCCATTGTTGCTTTATCAGCATCAGTGGCAAATTGATCTGGAAAACCAGCGGGGTTTATTAATAATTCAACGTCTTTCATTTATTTTAATAATTCGCTTATATTCCCCTTATTAGCATATCTTGCAAAGTTAATGCTTATTTTTGACTCTTTTTTGATAGGAGTATACAAGTGTTTTTGATTAGCCATTATAGCTAAACCAGAACTAATTGAAGCATCAAATTTAGTTCTTTTATTTATATCAAACCTAGCCCAATCTTCTAAAGTTTTTGTAAAATACATTGACCCCATTTCATCCATTTCCCTAAACTCGTTAACCATATCTAAACCAACATATTTCTCTATGTAAGATTCAATAGCAGACGCGTGAGACTGCTTAACATCCTCAGAGGTGTTAGGTATGCCACCTAACTCTTTTTCTGTTTTAGAAAGCTTGTTAAACTGTTTATCTGGTCTGTTTGTAGAAAAGCCACGATATCCTCTATTTTTAAAGTGGTAAAGTAATCTTGGTTTGTTATTTTCACACAGTATTGGCATACCATAAAATACACAAGCCATTAATACTTCTTCAAAAAATATCTCAGCTGTTTGTGGTCTAGCTACATACTCTAAGAAAAACTCATTACTCGGGGCATCATCCATATTAAACTTAGTCATTCCGTGCAAAGCGCCATTAGATCCTTTTCCACCTACTGTTCCTGATATATCATAACTATCACAACCAAAAGAACCAAGGTGTTCATTTCCAGGATAATACTTTCCGTTTCTAAGTTGTTTTTTATTTTGTAAATCATATTTAGGTATCCAGCTCACTAAAAATCTTCCTGTTTTATTTGGAGTCCATATTACTCTAGAATCCTTTATCCCATTCTCCCAATGAAAACTACCCTTAGTCAAATACTTAGCTTTCATTAGTCCATCGTTATAATCTATCTGTTGATATATCTTAGTTAAATTAAATAGAGACTGCTTACTCTCATCTCTAAATGCGTGAGACTCAGTTCTAGGAAACTGTCTATAAAATTCATTTAGTGCATCTGCATCATTCTTTAAAGATTCAACTTCGTTCTCCCAGTAATTAATAGCGCCTGTAGTAATATATTCACCATCATTTCCTTTTGTAGGTTCCCTTGGCGTTTTTAAAACAGGCATACCAAACTTATCTATGTATCCTTCAAAGTTCCATTCCATAGGAATAAATAAAGAATATAAGCCTGACTTGGTTTGACCATTTGCATTTCTATTTTTAGCATCTGAATCGTAATACAGTTTTTTAAAATTAGACCCACCCTTATCTAATGCATTGGAGGTTGATCCCATCATACATTTGCCAATAACTTTACTACCTAATCTTAAGCAAGTTTTTGTAACACGCCAATTGTTTAGTATGTTTTCGGGCTTCTCCCACTTCCCACTCTCATCGTGAATTAATAATTGTAATTTCTCACCATCATAAGAGTTGTCAGAAGTGTTACGCCAATCTATAGTAGTGTCCAAACCTTCAAGTTCTTGATTATCATTAAGATACATATTACGCTTAGTAATCTTACTAGCAGGAACCCTATAAGACAATTCTGTCTTTGGTTTATCCATACCATCTTGAATAGGCTTAAAAAAGAAAGGATAATTGTTGGATATTGGAACTATTTTATCGGTAAACATTTTCTTGGCATCGGTTCCTGTCTTAGAAAGAACCCCTACTCTAGCGTCTTTGGATATAGTTGCAGTATTTACAGTTTCAGATGAACCCATAAATGAAAAGCCAGATCGTCTTATTTTTAGATAACACATACCAAAACTCCTCTTGTCTGCTTTACAAGCTTCCCAAAATAAAAAGAATATTCTATTAGCTTCTCTAAACTCAGGATGACCTACATCAATTTTAGTCCATTGCAAATAACAATAATGAGTTCCTGTTATATAAGTAGAATTTCCATTATTATTAAACCAAAAACCTTCATCCCTTTTGTCAAACTCTTGCTCTATATACCCCACCCAAACATCTTTAAAATCAGAAGACATTTCATTCCATTGAAATATAGATTTTATTTTAGATAAAGATTTAGGGTACTCAAAAGGTTGCCAACATTTTTCTTCATTAGAGTAATATTTAGAAGGTGTTTTAGGTAGGCCAATTTTCAACCCCTGAACTTCGTATATATCACCTACTGTTCCGTCCTTAGAGATAACTATAATGTCGTACTTTTCGTCATAACCATACTTCCAGTTTTTAGCCTTGTTCTTTTTAGCCATTGCCGTTCTAGGAACAACATCTTGTAAAACCCTGTATAATTTATTTAGACCTTCTCTCTGCAAAACCTTGATTACTTCCTGTTTTATTTACACTGTTTAAAGCCTCTTCTTCTGCATCAATACGATTTAGTATTTCAAAAGCATCGAATATAGCTAGCTTTTTAGTAGCTGCTGCATTCTTTAATCTGTCTGCCGCTAGCTCATCGTCTAAGTCAGGTTTTATAATTTTTTCTTGAGCTACTTTTATAAGCTGCTCTACCGCAGCTCTACCTGCTTGAATAATTTTTAATTTAATTTCTTTACTCATAACATCATAGTTATATTTTTAGATTTCATTCTATAAAGAGTTTTGTCATCTATTTTAAACTCATACTCAGACTCTGGTTTAAAACAAACTTTATCTCCTGTATTTACACCTAAAGAAGTTAACTCTGGATTAGTTATTTCAATAGTTCCTGTAAGAGCTTGGTATTTATCTTTGTTAAATATAACAGATTCTTCTTTACTAGAAGGTTTTACAAAGCAATAATCTAAATGAGACTTCCACTTGCCATCTTGTTTATACATAAAAAACTGAGTAGGTTCTACTATAAATAGATTGTCTTTTAAAAAACTTCTACCACTTTTTTCTCTACCCTTCATATCGTTGTAATACTTAAACACATTATGGTGTACTACTAATATGTCACCTACTTTTACCTTACCTTTATAGTTGAGTGGTGTAGCTACTACATTAGCAAAACGATTAGAGACAGTATGATCTTCTTTAGAGGAGCTAGTAATAAAGTCTATACCACCTATTTTTTTTATATTATCGTACCGAGTATCATTAACCGGAGTTACAATAAAACCAAAAGGTGACTTCATACTAAAAGTTAATATTATATTCTATAGAGACTGGAATAGTGGCATTAAAACTTTTCCAAAGAACAATTTCGTTTTCTCTAATAATCCAAATTTTAAAACAATTTTTATCTTGTCTTATGTGGTGTATTGTGTAATTACCTCCTAGAACATCTTGCCCAATAAGGTAGTGCATTGCTCCAGACTTATAGTCAGGACCAACTGATATTTTTCTAATTTCCATTTCATTTAATTTAGTATATAGTTAATGCTGGTCTAAGCGTTGTCGCGGTAAAGCTAAGTTCACCGCTATTCACTAGTTGAGCTGGTAAAGTTGGATTACCATCTATTGTTGCAGCAAGATTAACATCACTTAATGATCCTGAAGAACCCGCTAACACTACACTGGAAGAGTTTCCTCCAAATTGTCTCCACGCAACAACATAATTTGTTCCAGATGTTAAGTTTAAATTTTGACCTGTTTCAGCGGTTAAACTAATACTTACTCTTTTAGTTGTTGGATTAGTTCCAACAGAACCTTTCCCTAGTAAGACATTAGCTGTCGTGCTGTCAATGCCTTGTTCTACATAAGTATAAATACCTACTGTAATATTAGAAACTGAAGTAGGTAAAACTTTATATTGAAATTTTATAGAACCGGCTGTGAAGTTACTATCAACAGTTGTTGTCATTAAAAAAGTTCCATTTGTAACCGAACCAGTATCTGTAGTTGCAGCAGCCATATCTATAATAGTATGCCCTGCAGAAACAGGGAGTTGCCAAGAAGCAGTCGTTCCGTTAGATGTTAAAACGTAAGTATTAGCACCTATAGCTAAATCAGAGATAGAATTTAAAGAGTCTCCTATTAGAATACCGCCTTCTTCTAAAGATGTTAATCCTGTGCCACCGTTAGCTACAGCTAAAGTGCCGCCTAATGTAAACGTGCCTGTCGTAGTTATTGGATTAACCGTGTCGCTAGTTATACTTAAGCCAGTTGTCCCCGCACTCAAACCAACACTAGTAACTGTACCTGATCCTGAACCAACATAAAGATTTGCAATACTCTGTAAAGTAAATGTCTTTGTTTCTTTTGAAGAAGCATCAGTTCCGATTACATAATCTGCGCTTACAGGAGTTACCTTAGTGGGGTAGGTGGTAGTATTACTTATTTTCGCCATTTTGTGTTATTGTTCCGTGTTCTAAATTAATTACAGATTTTTCTCCGTACTTCTTTATTAGTTCGTTTTCAAGTGATTCAAATTCAACTCTTATTGAATCTACCCTTTTTAAAATTGAGTTTTTTTGTATCTCTAATTCTCCTAATTGCACTTTAAACGATTGAAACTCTGAGTTTAAATCTCTTAAAGATTTTAATTCTTTTTCTTCTAATTTCATTTGATTTGATTTATCTTTACAAAGATAATCATTTTCTTCGTGATGCTGACGAACCATAAAAATATCCGAAAATACTCAACACAATTCCCTCTGTTACCCCGATTAAATGAATCCAAATCTCCTTATTGTGTTCGGGAACCTCTAAATACACTATTGCATAAACCAAGAAGGCAAAACAAGAAAGGCCAACCAAACCTGTTAAATTAAACATAAAGTCAAATCTATTTGCTTTAGCTAATTCAACTTCTCTTTCTCTGGCAGAATCTCTATCGTCTACCTCTAATTTATAAAGTTCCACTACCTGCTGGTGAATAGCTTCTTTTTCTTCTGGAGTTAAGTCAGGTTGTTGGCTAATTACGTTTTTAATTATACCAAGGGTTCCATTCGAAGGGAGAATATCTCCAATGGCATCTAATACTTTAGGGGCTTTTTCTTTTAAGAACTTACCTATTTTAGTATCTCTTAGTTTCTTTTTCATCCACTACAGCTTTCGCAAGTTTCATCATCAATACTGCAGGTTCTCTCTGGGACTGTTTGAGACTCTAACCTCTCTAACATTTTTTGAAATTCTGTTTTCTCTTCTGTCATCTTCCTAAAAATAAACCTTCTATAAATGTTCCTATTCCTGTTACTATAACAGCTATGGATGTCCAAAACTTTTTTTCTAAACTACGAATTCTTTTTTCGTGATCGTTCTTTTGCTTGCTTATCTGCTCCAGCTGATTCTGCATTACAGCCTGGCCCTGCAAAAGTTGGTTTATTTTATCTTCCATAAGCTTTATACTTAGTTTTATTATTTTCGTCTTTATATGCTACTAATATTTTATTTCTTTGTGTTCGAGTCGTGCTATAGCTTACGTGAACCCAAGATGGGTTTTCTTCGGTTCCGAACTCCCATATCAACTGGTCAAAATCTAGGTTGTCTTTTATAAAATGAAATACTTCTGCGTTGTTGGGGGCATCTGCATAATCTCTATCTAAATCAATTGCTTCTCCTTTGCAGTGTTGTGAAGTAGCAACATAATTACCATCTATGTATTTATGAGCGCCTCCAATCGCTTTATTGAGACTTTCTGAACGATAACCACTGCTAATACCAAAAGGTACCGCGAAGTGCTCTCTAATCGGCTGAAATATCTTCTCAGCTAATACCTTCATATTCTCTATATGTTCTTCTGTGGGAATGTTTTCTATACCTTTTCTTCTAGCAGTTCCGCTTTTTAACATTTCAGAAAGAGATAAGTTTTTAGATATTTTCATTTTTTTATTCTGTTTTTAGCATTAAATATAATACGCTCTTCCATCTTAGCTATCTTTACTTTTAGCTGTATATTTTCCTCTATTAAAGTATTTATTTTTGACTCTAATCCTTCAATTTTTGCCACTAACATATCAATATGACTATCTTCTTTCTTAGCGTTGATATCAATCTTCTTCTTAATTATATTCCATATTTCCTTGACTCCAAGTGCTGAAATCAAAGCTATTAAAATAGTTTCTTCCATATTACTTTCCTTGACCACGATATGTTGGTTTATGTCCTGTTTGACCTTTAGAAGCGTTCTTAGAATGCACCCCTGGTCTTTTTGATGTTTTTTTCTTTCTATAAACCATTATTGCAAATATAATTATTTTTACTCTACCGTAGGAAAAGGATCTATACCGTGTGAGGATAACTCAGCTATCCATTCGTTTTCATCTATAGTTTCATCTATAAACCACTTGCAGTGAAGCTTTTGATGAGGGTCTACATAACCCCAGCCCTCAACTATTAGTTTTTGACCGTCATCATATGCTATCCAATAAGTTCTAACAGCAGGGTTGTCTATAGGAATATTACCACTCATAATCTTTTTTTACATTTATACAGGATCTGGTAATGACCAAGCTGCAGTTGCCATTAAAGCTAAAGCTTCATCTTGATTCATTACATCACCCACTATTGGTAAACTACCATCACTTAAAAAACTTGGCGTTACTCTATAACTTAACAACCCTTGAGTATTTGCTAGATTTCTTCTCATTGACTGTGCACTTTGCTGATCTACTTGAGAGAA
>TARA_R110002074_G_scaffold366065_2_pt1 | contig 52895 bp, 46 predicted proteins | sample TARA_R110002074 | Tara Oceans TARA_R110002074 (sample SAMEA4397215) | marine metagenome | biome: Polar Biome; feature: [MIX] marine epipelagic wind mixed layer (ENVO:01000061); material: water (ENVO:00002006), including particulate matter (ENVO:01000060) such as... | depth 10-100 m
CGCAGCAGATTTACAAACAGGTGAGATGGCAAGAGCAGTGCCTGATAATGTGGAGCTGTCTTCATAATGTATACCGTCGCGATAATCGCCATTTTGATTACTATTTTGCTGGCACTGGCGCGTGCCTTGTCGGGACCAACGGTTTACGACCGCATTGCCGCGATGAATATGGTTGGCACTAAAACAATTTTACTGATTGCCGTGTATGCTTTTTTTACCGACCGGAAAACAATTAGGCTCAGAGTAAAATAAATATTCTATTAGTAGGGTAACTCGCCCTTCAGGGTGAAATCTGAAAATCAAAGGGGTTAGCCTGTTTGGCAACTTAACTAACAGGCGCCAAATTCATTATAAAGCAAGACTTAGCGAGCAGGGATGCATTAGAATTAAAACCCTATTGATTGACCAATAATTCTTCATGCCATTACCTTTATTTACAGTAGATCAAGTACGCGAAATGGACAGGCTGGCGGTGCAGAGCATGCCCATTACGGGGCTTGATTTAATGAAACGGGCGGGGCAAGTTCTCTTTGACGAGGTGTTAACAATACCGGCGCATAAAGACGCAGTACATATTTTTTGTGGCGCTGGGAATAACGCCGGAGATGGTTACGTATTGGCTAAATTACTGCTTGAATCGGGTATTCAGCCACGGGTCTATGCGGTGTTTGATGGTGCTAAATTAACCGCTGATGCGTTAAGCGCGTTCAAGGAATTTAGCGAAATAGGGCGGGTGACCAGCGCCTTGCCAGCTGAGCTATGTTCCGGTGTCATCGTCGATGCATTAATTGGTACTGGCTTGAGCAAGCCTTTAAGTGGTGAATTTTTAGCCGCCGTTGATTTAATCAATAGCGCGCGACTAACTACTTTGGCGGTTGATGTTCCTTCGGGTTTAAACGCCGATACCGGCTACGCGGAAGTGGGGACGGTACGGGCGGATAAAACGATCAGTTTTATCGCGCTCAAACAGGGTTTATATACAGCGGATGGAGTGACTTATGCGGGGGACGTTATGTTGAATGATTTATCAGTTAACGAGCAGGTGGTTAGTAGCCAACAAGCCGGGGCCGAGTTGTTATCACTCGAGGCGTTGAAAAAAATCTTTGTTCCTCGCGCTAAAAACTCGCATAAAGGCGATTATGGCCACGTACTAATGGTGGGTGGTGATAGTGGCTACAGCGGGGCGATTCGGCTAGCGGGCGAAGCCGCTTTAAGGGTAGGTTCTGGACTGGTGAGTATCGCGACGCGTGCAGAAAATGCAGCGTTAATAAGCGTGGCTCGGCCCGAGTTAATGTGCCATCGGGTTGATAAGCGGTCGGAACTTCGGCAACTCGCCGCTAGATGTACCGTGCTGGGTGTAGGGCCGGGTCTGGCGCAAACGGCCTGGTCGCATGATTTATTTGAAGCGGCGCTAGGCCTGGATATTCCCCTGGTGTTGGATGCCGATGGGCTTAATTTATTGGCAAAACAACCGTACAAAAAGACTCACTGGGTATTGACACCGCACCCAGCCGAAGCAGCTAGATTACTGAATTGCACTACGGCTGAAGTTCAGCAAGATCGCTTTTCAGCGGTTAAAAAATTACAACAGCAATATGGCGGCGTTATCGTGCTAAAAGGTGCGGGTAGTTTGGTTTGTGGCGGCGACAAAGTGTTTGTTAGCGCGGCGGGAAACCCCGGCATGGCGTCTGGTGGCATGGGGGACATCTTAACGGGGGTTATCGCAGGTTTGATGGCGCAGGGTTATAGCCTGATTGATGCGGCTAAATTAGGCGTCACTATTCATGCAACAGCGGGAGATCGCGCTGCACTTGCGGGTGAAAAAGGCTTATTAGCGAGCGATTTAATGCCCTATATTCGAGAGTTAATGAATGAATATTAAAGATGAAGAGGCCATGTTAGCCGCGGGTAATAAGCTGGCGGCTCAGCTTAAGCCTGGTATGGTAGTTTTTTTAGTGGGTAATCTGGGTGCAGGAAAAACCACTCTGGTACGCGGTATTTTGCGTGGATTAGGTCACTCGGGCGCGGTTAAAAGCCCTACGTATAATATCGTTGAGCCGTATAGCATTAACGAGCAAAGCGTTTTTCATTTTGATTTATATCGCCTGATGGACGTTGAAGAGTTGGAGTATATGGGGATACGCGATTATTTAACCGACGATTCAATTTGTTTTATCGAGTGGCCCGAGAAGGGTGACGGTTTATTACCTAAACCGGATATACAGATTGAGATAAAAATTAATGGAAGCGAACGTGAACTACTAGTCAGTTCATCGTTAGAGCTATAAAAAATACTTGACAAACAGTTAGTTGAAGAACTATTCTCGAAATAACCTTGTAGTTTATTCGGAGATCGCACGTATTTTTTATACAATAAAACTTATGAAAACACTCCACACACGCTCATTTTTCGCCGTAATTTTCTCAATATTGTTAATGATGTTATTGAGCCCGTCGGTATTTGCGGGATCAGCTAAGAAGGTCGATTCACTACGGTTTTGGACGGCGCCAGACCATACCCGTATCGTGCTTGGCATTAGCGCTCCAGTCGAGCACAAAATTTTCACATTGGATAATCCATCGCGTCTGGTCCTTGATCTGGACGGTATCGCCTTCGATACAGCGTTGCCAACCATCTCGTCTAACCATGAGGTTGTTAGCGTCATGCGGCAAGCAGCGCGCAATAAAAATGATTTGCGCGTGGTGATCGACTTAAAAACGACCATTCAGGCGAAGAGCTTTTTGCTAAAACCTAACGCCAGTTATGGCCACCGTTTAGTGATCGATTTATACCCTAAACAGAGACAGTCGGAGACGAGGCCGGCTGTTATTAAGAAGGCAGCGAAAAGCTCAAAAAACAAAAAATGGGTTATAGCCATCGATGCTGGGCACGGCGGTGAAGACCCAGGTGCCAGGGGTAGAAGAGGCACTCGTGAAAAAGACGTGGTATTAGCGATAGCTAAAAAACTGGCTTCTCAAATTAACAGGGAGCCCGATATGCTAGCTTATTTGGTACGTTCGGGCGACTACTATATTGGATTGCGCCAGCGGATGGAAAAAGCGCGTAGAGCTCGGGCTGATTTGCTTGTTTCGATTCACGCTGATGCGTTTAAAAATCGGGCCGCCAAGGGTTCATCGGTTTATGTGCTGTCGAATCGTGGCGCGAGTAGTGAGGCGGCAAGGTGGTTGGCCGATAGCGAAAACGCGGCCGATTTGGTCGGTGGCGTGAGTTTGGACGATAAAGACGATATGTTGGCTTCGGTGTTGCTGGATTTATCACAAAACGCAACAAAAGATGCCAGTGCAACGGTAGCGGGTGAAGTTTTAAAAAACTTAAAAGACGTCGGTCATGTGCATAAAAAACAGGTACAGCACGCTGGTTTTATGGTGCTTAAATCGCCGGATATTCCTTCAATACTGGTAGAGACGGCGTTTATTTCCAACCCTAAGGAAGAAGCGAAGCTTCGTGACACCAGACACCAGACAAAAACCGCAACAGCAATTTTACGCGGTATTAAAACTTATTTTGCTCATCAACGCTTGCCTTCAACGCCTACGACGCGCATCGCAAAGGCTAGTTACAAAATTAAAAAGGGTGACACCTTATCCGCTATTGCCCAGCAGCATCAGGTCTCGCTCACTTCTTTAAAAAAAGTGAATAAGATGGAAACAAGTCGTATTCGCATTGGGCAGGTTATTCAAATACCTAGTTAGTTTTTTTTCGATACTTCGATACAATGCGTGTTATCTACACAGTTATCTAAGTATCGAAAATCTATGTCCATTAAGCAGTTACCCCCACAGCTGATCAATCAAATTGCCGCCGGAGAAGTCATCGAACGCCCGGCTTCAGCGGTTAAAGAACTCATTGAAAATTCTTTAGACGCTGGCGCTTTACAGGTATCCATTGAAATTGAAGAAGGTGGTTCGCGTTTAATACGCGTGACTGATGACGGTTCGGGTATTAATAAATTAGATTTAAGTTTAGCCTTATCCAGGCACGCGACCAGTAAAATTGAATCACTCCTTGATCTAGAGTCGGTACTCAGTTTTGGCTTTAGAGGTGAAGCCTTACCGAGCATGAGTTCTGTCTCGCGTTTAACGTTGGTCTCGCGACAGGCTGGAGAAAGCGCGGGCTGGAGCGTTAAAGCGGATGGCACCGAGGAAGAACTCGATCCCGTACCAAGCGCTCATCCTTTGGGAACCAGTGTTGAGTTGCGTGATATTTTTTATAACACCCCAGCGCGTCGAAAGTTCCTTAAGACGGATAACACCGAATTTGGCCATATCGAAACGGTAGTGAAGCGTATGGCGTTAAGCCGCTTTGACGTGGGTTTTAGCCTTAAACATAACCAGCGACAAGTGATTGAGTTAAAACCTGCTTTAAGCAATGAACAAAAAGATCAGCGCGTAGATTTGCTTTGCTCCCAAGGCTTCGTGGAGCAGTCGATTGAAGTGGATGTGGTCAATGGCGATTTAGGGCTGCAGGGCTGGGTTGGCTTGCCGACGTACTCAAGGTCACAAGCCGATATGCAGTTTTTTTACGTCAATGGCCGTCTAATACGAGATAAGTTAATTAATCACGCGGTGCGTTTGGCGTATAAAGATGTGTTATTTCACGGCCGACACCCCGTTTACGTGTTGTATTTAACCATAGATCCAACCTTGGTCGATGTGAATGCACACCCGGCAAAATTAGAGGTGCGTTTTCGCGAAAGTAAGGCCGTGCACGATTTCGTTTATCGCCGAATTAAGCAGTTATTAAGCGATACTCGACCCGCCGATCATTTTTCGATTAAAACGATGCAACCCAGCGAGGCTTCAAGTAGCCCCGCATACGCTGAAATGCAGCAACGGCATATGCCAATGTCTATTGCCGACTCAGCGGTACGATATGCAGGCAAGCCGTCTTATCAAATGCCAGCAATGACGCCTCGGGTTAGCGCGTTTGCAGGTCACGCTGATCATCAAGATCATGCTGCGCCGCCAATGGGTTTTGCTATTGCTCATTTGCATAATACCTATATTTTGGCAGAATCCGAGAAGGGGTTGATATTGGTCGATACGCACGCGGCGCACGAGAGAATCGTTTATGAGAAACTGAAAAAACAGTACGACGCGGGTAATATGCCGGCACAGCCTTTATTGATTCCGCAAAAAATTCAGTTATCTGATGAGGAAATGCAGCTCTTCGAACAGCACCAATCGTTACTCGAAGGCCTGGGCCTTGAGCTCAGTGCTTCTGGACCAAACACCCTGTTAGTGCGCGCTATTCCCGTTCTATTAGCGCTGGATGACGCCGAAAAACTCGTGCGGGATATACTGCAAGACCTTGATGCCACGGGAGAAAGTAATGGCGTTCAGCAGGCTTGTTATGACGTATTGGCTAGCATGGCCTGTCACGGTTCTATTCGCGCTAATCGTCGTTTAACGGACGTGGAGATGAACGTTTTATTGCGCGATATTGAGCAAACAGATAACAGCGGCCAATGTAATCACGGCAGACCCACCTGGGTGTTGCTGAATGCGCATCAACTGGATGCTCTGTTCTTAAGAGGGCAATAAACATCCATGTCTGAGCTGGTCTTACCTCGCGTAATTTTTTTGATGGGCCCTACCGCTTCGGGCAAGACGGCCCTGGGTGTTGAGCTTGCAAGCTCGTTAAACGCTGAAATTATTAGTGTGGATTCGGCCCTGGTCTATCGGGGTATGGATATCGGCACCGCCAAGCCAGATTTAGCTGAGCGACGGGGTATCACGCACCATTTGATCGATATATTGGACCCGTCTGAAGTGTTCTCTGCTGGGCAATTTCGAGAGCAGGCCCTTGCGCTGGTCGCGGATATTTGCGGCAGGGGTAAAGTGCCCATATTTGTCGGTGGAACCATGTTGTACTTCCACGTGTTACTCAATGGTTTGGCTCAATTGCCCGATGCAGATGTCGGTATACGAGAAGAAATAGACCAGCAAGCCCAGCTAGAAGGTTGGGTTGCAGTACATAACAGATTGAAAACGATCGATCCAACGGCCGCTGCTCGCATACACCCTAACGACCCGCAGAGAATCCAGCGCGCGCTCGAGGTGTACCTGGTGTCGGGTAAAAGTCAGACGGATTGGCTGAATGAGCAGGCGAAGCCGCTTTTGCCCTTTCAGCCGCTCAAATTCGTAATAGCACCAGCCGAGCGCGAGGGATTGCATAAAAAAATCGTTCTAAGGTTCGACCAAATGCTAGAACAGGGCTTTTTGGATGAGGTCAAAGGACTGTTCAACAGAGGAGACCTGGACGCATCCATGCCCGCCATCAGAGCGGTCGGTTATCGACAGGCCTGGTCTTATTTGCTGGACGAATACGATAAAAAAACGTTTCGTGAAAAGGCTATTATTGCTACCCGGCAATTGGCAAAAAGGCAATTTACCTGGCTGCGAAGGCAAACCGATGTTAGCTGGCTTGAGACGGGCGATAATCTTGTGAAAGACAAGGTTTTGGCTAGCGTTAAATAAAAATAACGCCAATGGGGCTTGAAATAGCGTTATATTGACTGCATATCCGTTACAAGATAATTTTTTTTGCTTGAAATGCTTATTGGGTTATAATTTGTTGCGCCGCAAAATAATTAAACAGCGGTTTGTTAGGTGTTTTACTTTTACTTTATTAATAAGAAAAACAAGGAGCGAGACATGTCTAAAGGACATAATTTACAGGACACTTTTCTAAATACCTTAAGAAAAGAACATATACCTGTCGCTATTTTTTTGGTCAACGGCATTAAGTTGCAAGGTCAAATCGATTCATTTGATCAATACGTTGTGATCCTAAAAAATGCAGTGAACCAGATGGTCTATAAACATGCTATTTCAACGGTTGTTCCTGCTAGTTCAGTAACTCTGCCGCGCGCCGATCAGGAAGATTAGATAGTTACTTTGAGCGTAATAAGCTTTGTAATATATCCATTTTAATGGAGTTATTCGAAAGGCCAGACGCGGGTGAAAAAGCGGTCGTTGTTCATTTATCCATTAATGGCAGTTTTTCGGAAGATGACTTAAGCGAATTTCTTCAGCTGGTTATTGCAGCCGACGTGGAACCCGTCGTTACGGTGAAAGGGTCTCGGCGTACGCCCGATTCTAAGTACTACGCCGGTAAGGGCAAAGTAGAGGAAATCCGTCAACTTTTACTTGAAACCTGTGCCGACGTGGTTTTATTCAATCATATCCTCAGCCCTAGTCAACAGCGAAATTTAGAAAAAACATTTGAGGTTCGTGTGCTGGATAGAACGAGCCTTATTTTGGATATTTTTGCCCAGCGTGCAAAGTCTTTTGAGGGCAAACTTCAAGTTGAGTTGGCGCAATTGCAGTATTTATCAACACGCTTAGTAAAGGGCTGGACTCACCTTGAAAGACAAAAAGGTGGTATTGGCTTGCGTGGTCCAGGTGAAACTCAATTAGAAACGGATCGTCGTTTAATCGGTATTCGGATTCGCCAAATCAAGTCGCGATTAGCTAAGGTCAACAAACAGCGTGATCAAGGAAGGCGCAGTAGACAACGCGCTGATGTGCCAACGGTTTCGCTTGTCGGTTACACCAACGCAGGAAAATCAACGTTATTTAATACGCTAACCGATTCATCCATTTACGCGGCGGATCAACTTTTCGCGACGCTTGACCCAACGCTTAGACAGGTAAAACTTCCAGATTATGGCGAGTTAGTTCTTGCCGATACGGTAGGCTTTATTCAAGATCTACCACACGAATTAGTGGCGGCGTTCAGATCCACCCTGCAAGAAACAATTGACGCCGATTTGCTGTTACACGTAGTAGACGCCAGCAGCCCGAATCGCGAAGATCAGATGCGTGAAGTAAATACCGTGTTAAAAGACATCGGGGCCGATCAGATTCCTCAAATAATAATCTATAACAAGATAGACCGACTCAGTGCCGTCAAACCACATGTCGACAAAAATGAAGACCATCAGGTCGTTGCGATCTGGCTGTCGGCGATTATGAATGACGGGGTGGATCTTTTACTAGATAGTTTGTCTGCTCAGTGTCATGGCGACAACATTAGAGCGACGCTTACCGTAAAACCGCATCAGGCTAAATTCAGGGCTAAGCTGTTTGCCCACGCAGAAATTATTAATGAAGTGGTACAGCAAAACGGAGACTGGCTTATCGACTTAAATATTCCAAATAGGTTTGGCTATTTACTAAAAGAAATGGATGAACGCTAAGGAAGACTCTGTACATTAGTCCTTGCTTACGGGGGCTTACCCACCTAAAATCTACAATTCAATTAAATATTTAACCTGAGGTTTTAATTATGTCCTGGGATGACCCTGATAAAGATAAAAAGAAGGATCCATGGAGCGGCCGAAAACAACAACAAAGCCCCCCAGATCTTGATGAAATAGTACGTTCATTACAGAAAAAACTAGGTGGTATCTTTGGTGGTGGCTCCGGTAATAAAAGCGAAAAAAATGGATCCACTGGCCCCTCTAGTTCAAGTTTCCTGATATTGGCATTTATTGGTGTATTGATTTGGCTGGGTTCGGGAATTTATATCATTGACGACGGTAACCGCGGCGTGGTACTTCGCTTTGGTAAATATTATGAAACAACGATGCCTGGTCCTCACTGGCGTTTGCCAAGCCCGATCGATAGCGTAATGATTATTAATGTTGACCAGCAACGATTCGTTGAAATTGGCTACCGCTCAGGAACCGGGCAGCAAGCAGTTAGTGGTGTTCGAAAAGAAGCGCTGATGTTAACAGAAGACGAAAATATCATCGATGTGCGTTTGGCGGTTCAATATAAGGTAAAAAGTCCTCAGGACTATATTTTCAACGTGCGCGCCCCTGAAGTTACCTTAAAACAAGCGGCAGAAAGTGCGTTAAGAGCGGTTATCGGTAAAAATAAAATGGATTTCGTCTTAACAGAAGGGCGTAGTGAAGTGGTGGCGAACGTGGAGATTGAACTCCAAGCTATGCTGGACGACTATGTTACTGGCCTCGCTATCTCTTCGGTCAACCTGGTAGAAGCTCAACCGCCTGAAGAAGTTCAGGGTGCGTTTTCAGATGCTATTAAGGCACGTGAGGACGAGCAGCGTTTTATCAACGAATCGTATGCCTATTCAAACGAAGTGATTCCAAAAGCACGCGGTGCGGCATCAAGAATTGTTCAAGAAGCTGAAGGCTATGAGCAGCGAGTAAAGGCCGAGTCGAGCGGTGATGCTTCACGTTTTAACCAGTTGCTCGTGCAGTATGAAGCGGCGCCAGAAGTAACGCGTAAACGACTCTATCTGGAAACGATGGAAGACGTATTAGGCAATTCCAGAAAAGTCATTATGGACGTTCAAGGTGGAAACAACTTGATGTATCTGCCTATTGATAAATTGATGGAGTCTTCCGCGGCTAAACCATCAACGGCTAATAGGTTTACTTCGCCGCCTGATAATGAGACGCCCGCTACAACCGGACGAGATGACGATTACAGAGCGGGAAGGGGAAGATAATGAAAACTATAATGTTTATCGTAGTAGCGATTCTTTTTATCGGTTCTATGAGTGTGTTTACCGTTGATCAACGAGAAAAAGTCATTGTTTTCCGTCTGGGTGAAATTGTCCGTACGGATCTTGAGCCAGGCTTGCACTTTAAAATGCCGTTTATCAATAATGTCAAAAAATATGACGGGCGCATTCAAACCTTAGACTCAAGGGCGGAACGTTTTTTAACTTCTGAGAAGAAAAACGTCATCGTTGATTCATTCGTTAAATGGAAAATATCCAACGTAAATGACTTTTATCGAGCAGTAGGTGGCGACCCACAACAGGTGGATACGCGACTCAATCAGTTTGTAAAAGAAGGGCTAAGGGCCGCTTTTAGTAAGCAGACGATTAAAGAGTTGATTTCGGTGGGTCGAGACATCGTTCGTGTAGATCTGGTTAAAGACGTTAACTTGTTAGGTAAGGGCTTAGGCATTGAAATTATTGACGTACGTATCAAGCGAATTGACCTGCCTGAAGAAGTGAGTTCATCGGTTTACAAAAGGATGGAATCTGAACGCGAACGTGTGGCGCGTGACTTCCGATCAAGAGGTAAAGAAGCAGCTGAAAGAATCCGTGCGGATGCAGATAAGCAGGCAGAGATTATTTTAGCAAAGGCGTATAAAGAGTCTCAGGAATTACGTGGTAAAGGTGATGCGATAGCAGCTGAAACCTATGCCTCTGCATACAATAAAAACAAAGAGTTTTTTGGCTTTTATCGTAGTTTAGATGCTTACCGTAAAAGCATGGGCTCTGGAAATGATTTAATTGTTTTAGAACCCAACTCAGACTTCTTTAAGTATTTTAAAAGCGAAGGTAAACGCTAACGTCAGGGGGGAGTACGGTTTATGGCCTGGCAAGATTTATTTTCAGCCTTAGCTCTGGTACTCATTATAGAGGGCATAGTGCCCTTTATAAGCCCTGAAACCCTACGTAATACCTATAAACGTATAACAGAAATGAATGACCGAACCGTTAGAGTTTCTGGCCTGGTTAGTATGATGGCGGGCGTTATATTTTTAACTTTAGTACGCTGAAACAAGCTCTTTATACTTATGCCCAATAAAAACTCATGGATATTGCCTGAAGGAATAGATGAACTGCTTCCTGAAGAGGCCGCTCAACTAGAAATTATTCGTCGCAACTTATTAGATTTATTTCAATCGTGGGGCTATCAGTACGTTATTCCTCCCATGGTTGAATACCTTGATGCCTTATTAACGGGTACGGGTAGTGAGCTTGCGCTGCAAACGTTTAAACTGACCGATCAAATAAGCGGTCGGACGCTTGGGGTAAGGGCGGATATGACGCCACAAGTGGCGCGTATGGCGTCGAATCACCTGAATACTGAAGCTCCAGTAAGACTGTGTTATTTAGGTTCGATACTGCAGGCGCGCGGCGCAAAAATTGAAAAATCGCGTAGCCCCATCCAGGTAGGCGCTGAACTGTATGGCAGTCAGCACCTTAAAAGTGACGTAGAAATTATTCGCTTAATGCTCGAAACGCTCGCGATTTCTGGTATTCAAGAAGTTCACCTAGATTTAGGCCACGTGGGTATCTTTCGAGGCCTGAGCAAAAAAGCAAGCTTGTCGGAAGAGCAAGAAGCGGAGCTATTTGAGGTATTGCAGCGTAAATCACCTGAGGAAGTAGAGGCGTTACTAACGTCTTATCAGCTAGATAAGGCCTGGCACGTCGCTTTTAATGAATTGTTAAACCTCAACGGGGACGTGAACGTTCTTGAAAGAGCTAGCTCATGTTTATCGATTGGTGGCGATGAGGTTTCAAAGGCAATCGAAGAATTGCAGCAAGTAGCCTCGCTGTTAGAAAGTATTTATCCGGCATTACCACTATATTTTGACCTCGCTGAGCTACGTTGTTACCAGTATCAAACGGGAATTGTCTTTGCCGCCTACGTTCCGGGTTTTGGATCTGAAGTAGCCCGTGGTGGTCGCTATGATAATTTGACAGGCCAGCAAGATGGAACCTTACCCGCGACCGGTTTTAGTGCAGACGTTAAAGTGTTGTCACGATTAAGTTCGTTAAATGAGACGGCCATTAAAGACATCATTTGGGCACCTGACGTTGCCGATGCCGATTTAAATGATCTCATCCGCCAACTAAGGGCGTCGGGCAAGATAGTGGTTCAGCAGCTGCCAGATGACCAACGGCAACCAGAGCATACACTGGTCATTACAAAACTGAACGGTCAGTGGCAAGTTCAAGTTAGCTAAGCCAAGAGAATTCAGATTCAAAAGATTAATTTTTAAATAGAGAACTAAAATGGGAAAAAATGTTGTCGTAATCGGCACCCAATGGGGTGACGAAGGCAAAGGAAAGTTGGTTGATTTATTAACCGATAATGTTGCAGCAGTTGTACGTTTCCAGGGTGGACATAATGCGGGCCATACACTGGTTATTGGCGAAGTTAAAACGGTATTACACCTTATTCCATCAGGTATTTTGCGCGATAGCGTAAATTGCTTGATCGGCAATGGCGTGGTTTTGTCGCCAGAAGCCTTATTGGATGAAATGGCGGTACTTAGAAAAGCGGGTGTTAATTTAGATGGCAGGCTGAAAATCAGTGAAGCCTGTCCGTTAATTTTGCCCGTGCATATCGGTTTAGATCTGGCGCGTGAGGGCGCGCGCGGAAACAAAGCCATTGGTACCACGGGCCGAGGAATTGGTCCCGCTTATGAAGATAAAGTGGCGCGACGCGGGGTTCGAGCAGGCGACCTATTAACGCCCACTATATTTGCAGAAAAGCTTAGAGAATTGCTCGACTACCATAACTTTGTTTTACAGCACTACTACAAAGCAAATACTTACGAGTTTCAGAAAACCTTTGACGACGTGATGGCACAAGCAGAGGTGATAAGCCCCATGCTGATTGACGTGGCTGATGTGTTGCATAAATACAGTCGTGACGGTAAAAATATTTTATTCGAAGGTGCACAGGGCGCACTGCTGGATATTGATCATGGTACCTACCCTTACGTCACCTCATCCAATACAACTGCTGGCAGTTCTGCCACCGGCAGCGGAATGGGCCCGTGTGATATGGATTATGTATTAGGTATTACAAAAGCCTATACGACCCGGGTGGGTAGTGGCCCATTTCCAACCGAACTGAATGATGAAGTCGGTCGGTATTTAGGCGAAAAAGGACACGAGTTTGGTGCGACTACGGGTCGTGAAAGGCGTTGTGGCTGGTTCGACGCAGTTTCGCTACGCCGTTCGGCGCGCCTCAATAGCTTAACCGGTATTTGTTTAACGAAACTGGACGTGATGGATGGCCTTGATGAGGTTAAGATTTGTACGGCTTACCGCTTAAATGGTGAACTAATCGATGTGCCGCCAATTGGCGCAGAAAAATACGCCCAATGTGAGCCAGTGTTCGAAACCATGCCGGGCTGGAAGGGTAAAACAGAAGGCCAGAAATCGCTGGATAATTTTCCTGCAGAAGCCCTGGCTTATATCAAGCGATTAGAAGCGTTAGTAGAAGTGCCCATCGATATAATTTCGACCGGCCCTGAAAGAACAGAAACCATTGTTCTGAATAACCCGTTTGACTAGTCGAAAAGCCATTTACTGACGAAAATAAAAGGCCCTATATCATTGCTTATAGGGCTTTTTTCGTCGTGTAGAACAGGTTTCCAGTACAAGTTCTCTATCATTAGTCAATTAAACTGAGTCTGCATTAGTGCTCTTCAGTATCGTTGATTTTATTCTAAAGGCGTAAAGTGATAAAATCGCAAGGCTAAACATAATAAAATTTTGAGGGGTTTACGGATGTCGAATATGGCAGATTATGCGGTCACCAAAGCAAGCTTTAAGCTTAAAACTCCCGAGTTTTACAACTTTGGTTTTGATGTCATTGATAAAAGGGCAAATGAAGCGGATAAATTAGCGTTTATAACCGTGAATGCATCAGGCAATGATATAAAACACTTCCAGTTTAGTGACCTCTCCAAAATATCCAATCAATTCGCCAACGGCCTGTTAGATTTAGGGGTAAAAAAGGGTGAGCTGGCTTTTGTGATGATCCCTCGTATAGCCGAGTGGTACGCCGTGATGATCGGCAGCTGTAAATTGGGCGTGGTTACCATGCCGGGTACGAATTTATTGACCGCTAAAGATATCGAATACCGTATTAACCGTTCCAAGGCGACGCTGGCCATCGTAACGTCTGATAACGCCGATAAAGTAGACGCGATAAAAGAAAATTGCCCCACTCTGCAGAAGCTGATCGTTATTGGCGATGCTAGAGAAGGCTGGCATACCTTTGAGCAACTCACGGTCAATGCCGACGAGACCTTAGATCAATCCCAGATGGAACCTACAAAATCATCAGACTTGATGATGATCTATTTTACCTCTGGTACGACCGGTATGCCAAAGATGGTTCCGCGTGATATGGCTTATGCCCACGCGCATACCATTACCGGTGAATACTGGATGGACTTGCAAGAAGACGATATTCATTGGACTTTATCAGACACTGGCTGGGCTAAGGCCGCCTGGGGTATGTTATATGCACCTTGGCAAATGGGCGCAGCGATGGTGTTGTTTAATGGTACGGGCTTTGATGCCGAACTTCACCTCAGCTTGATCGAAAAGCTTGGTGTAACGACTTTTTGTGCGCCACCCACGGTTTATCGTGTGTTCGCTCAAATGGACTTATCTAAATATAATTTAAGTTCAATTCGTCACGCGATCGGCGCTGGTGAACCATTAAACCCAGAAGTTATCAAAGTTTGGAAAGAAGCGACGGCTGCCGATATTTACGATGGTTATGGGCAAACAGAAACTATCAATATCGTCGCCAACTACCCCTGCGTTCCGGTCAGGCCGGGTTCAATGGGTAAGCCGGTTCCTGGTGTAGATGTTCAAATCGTCGACGACAACGGCAAACAAGTCGATGTAGACGCGATTGGTCATATCGCTGTGCGCATTACCGATCCTCTGCAACCTGGTATGTTCCCTGGTTACTGGGAAGACGCTGAAGCGACCGCCAAGTGTTTTAAAAATGGCTGGTACCTGACTGGCGATAACGGTACCGTCGATGCGGATGGTTATTTCTGGTTTGTAGGCCGTTCAGACGATATTATCACTTCATCTGGTTATAGAATAAGCCCGTTTGAAGTAGAGAGCTCTTTGCTCGAACACCCAGCGGTGCTTGAGTCGGCTGCGATCGGTAAGCCCGATGAAATGCGCGGCGAAATTGTTAAAGCTTTTATTATATTGGCAGACGGTTATCAGGCCAGCAATGAATTGACCGTTGAAATTCAGAATTTTATGAAACAACACACGGCGCCTTATAAGTACCCGCGTGAAATTGAATACGTAGACGCCTTGCCGAAAACGATTTCAGGTAAAATTAGACGCGTCGAATTAAGACAAAACAGCTAGGAGAGGGTATGTCAGCAGTAGCAACATCAGTCATTGATCCAACTAAAATTGAAAAATACGCGGCTAAAAATCACGTTCGTTTTGTAACCGCAGCCAGTTTATTCGATGGCCACGATGCTGCGATTAATATTATGCGCCGCATTCTTCAAGCGACCGGCGCGGAAGTTATTCACCTGGGTCATAATCGCTCGGTGCAGGAAGTAGTAGACGCCGCTATTCAAGAAGACGCTCACGGCATTGCGATCAGTTCCTATCAGGGCGGTCACGTCGAATATTTCAAATACATGATTGATTTGCTGAAGCAAAGGGGCGCTTCACACATCAAAGTATTTGGCGGCGGCGGTGGTGTTATCGTGCTGGAAGAAATTGCCGAGTTACACGCGTATGGCGTATCACATATTTTTAGCCCGTCAGACGGTCAGTCGATGCAGTTGCAAGGCATCATTAACGAAATGATCGAAACCGCCGATTACGACTTAACCAAAATTGGTGTACCAGAAAACCTAGATTCATTGACCGATAATGGCTATGTAAATCTGGCTCGACTTATCACGGCGTTGGATGAGGACGGTATCGCGAATGACGCGATAGATGCGCTTACAAAACGCGCTGGCGAGCACGAAAAAACACCAGTTTTAGGCATTACGGGTACCGGCGGGGCGGGTAAATCATCACTCACTGATGAGTTGATCCGTCGCTTTAATCTGGAGCTCGAGCACGTAAAAATTGCCATTATTGCGATTGATCCGACGAAACGAAAAACCGGAGGCGCACTGTTGGGTGATCGTATTCGTATGAATGCCATCCATCATCCGAATATATATTTCCGTTCAATCGCTACACGAAACACGCAAGGCGAAGTACCCGAAGCGCTCGGTAATATTATTAACGCGTGTAAAATCGCGGGTTTTGATTTAATTATCGTAGAGACGCCGGGCATTGGCCAGGGTGACGCGGGGATCGTACCGTATGTAAATACCTCTATGTACGTGATGACACCTGAGTTTGGCGCGGCGAGTCAATTAGAAAAAATTGATATGTTGGATTTTGCTGATCTTGTGGTGATTAATAAATTCGATCGTAAAGGCAGTGAAGACGCGTACCGTGACGTTAGAAAACAATATCAACGAAATCACGAACTCTTTACCGTTGCCGTCGAGGAACTACCTGTCTATGGAACTATTGCATCGAAGTTTAACGATGATGGTATAACCGCCCTGTATCAGGGCCTATTAAATACGTTTGCGAGCAAACAGCTCAATAGTTGGGAGGGCGATTTCTTTGCTCCTTTAGAGTCTAAAAAATCATCAATAAGGACCTCAATTATTGCCGCAGAACGCCAGCGTTATTTGGCAGAAATCGCGGAAGCCGTGCGCGGCTATCATAAATCGGTAAAAGAACAGGTGACGTTGGCGCGGGAGCGTCAACAGCTGAAAGAAGCTAAGCGTATGCTGGGCGAGGGAGCTGACTTAGACGCCGCATTACAGCAGCAGATCGATAAACGCGAGGAGCGTTTAGATGCTCGTTGTAAAAAATTATTAGAGGCCTGGGCGGGCATTAAAGAAGCTTATAGCAAAGATACGTTTACGCATAAAATTCGCGGCAAAGATATCACCAATACTATCGCGACGTATTCATTATCGGGTACGCGCATTCCGAAAGTATCAACGCCAACCTATGAAGATGAGGGTGAACAGTTACGCTTTTTGCTGAAAGAAAACGTACCGGGACATTTTCCCTTTACCGCGGGTGTGTTCGGTTTTAAACGCGAGGGTGAAGACCCCGCTCGAATGTTCGCCGGTGAAGGTGATCCATTCAGAACCAATCGCCGTTTTAAATACCTCTCCAAAAGTGGTGATGCGACGCGACTTTCAACGGCCTTTGATTCGGTCACCCTGTACGGTAATGATCCGGGTTTAAGGCCTGATATTTACGGCAAAGTAGGTAACTCTGGCGTTTCTATCGCGACCCTGGACGATATGAAAGTATTGTTCGATGGTTTTGATCTATGCGCCCCCAGCACTTCGGTATCATTGACAATCAATGGTCCAGCACCGACTATTCTGGCCTTCTTTTTAAACACAGCGATCGATCAGCAGTGCGAAAAATTTGAGCAGGAACACGGCAAAAAACCGACAGAACAGCAACGAAGCGAACTTAAAGACTGGGCGCTGGCGAATGTGCGAGGCACCGTGCAGGCCGACATTCTTAAGGAAGATCAGGGGCAAAACACCTGCATCTTCTCAACCGAATTCAGCCTTAAAATGATGGGCGATATTCAGGAGTATTTTGTACAAAAACAGGTGCAAAATTTCTATTCCGTTTCAATATCGGGTTACCACATTGCAGAAGCGGGCGCGAACCCCATCTCGCAACTGGCGTTTACCTTGTCGAATGGCTTTACCTACGTTGAAACGTATTTGTCGCGCGGGATGAAAATCGATGATTTTGCGGCTAATTTATCGTTCTTCTTCTCAAATGGTATGGACCCTGAATATACCGTGATGGGCCGAGTGGCGCGTCGAATTTGGGCGATTGCCATGCGTTTTAAATACGGCGCAAATGAACGCGGTCAAAAGCTTAAGTATCATATTCAAACCTCTGGCCGTTCGCTGCACGCGCAGGAAATGGACTTTAATGATATTCGTACTACTTTACAGGCGTTGATCGCCATTAACGACAACTGCAACAGCCTGCATACCAATGCCTACGACGAGGCGGTCACGACGCCTACTGAAGAATCTGTACGCCGTGCAATGGCGATTCAATTGATCATCAATAAAGAATACGGCCTGGCGAATAACGAAAATTCTTTGCAGGGTTCGTTTATTGTCGATGAATTGACCGACCTGGTTGAAGAAGCGGTATTGCGTGAGTTTGAACGTATTTCAGAACGCGGTGGCGTATTAGGCGCAATGGAAACGGGTTACCAGCGAGGTAAAATTCAGGACGAATCCATGCACTACGAAATGCTCAAACACACCGGTGAGTTACCCATCATTGGCGTTAACACGTTTGAAAACCCACACGCCAACGTTTCAGAAACCACCATTGAGCTGGCGCGTTCAACAGAAGAAGAGAAACAAAGCCAAATGAGCCGACTAGAGGCCGTTCATAGCCAAAATAAAGACAAGGCGAACATTATGCTTAACGAGTTGCGCACAGCGGTACAGCAAGATGTCAACGTCTTTGACGTGCTAATGGAGGCGTCGCGCTATTGTTCACTAGGGCAAATAACTGATACGTTCTTTGAAGTTGGCGGTCAGTATCGCCGGAATATGTAGGCTTGAATCAGAACTTGCCAAATACAAAGGCCTCGCTTTAGCGGGGCTTTTTATAGAGTTGATGGGGGGCTAAAAATCGTGGCATCAATATTGCTTTGTATTACGCATTAATACATTTGCAATTCGGAGATACGATTATGGAAATACCTGTGGGGCTAAATTTGTCGTTAGGCAAGTCACCCGGTAGTTTAAACGAGTCTGCAGTCGGCGGTTCAAAATCATCGAAGGATGGTGGTTTTTCTGAGCGCTTTGAAGATAATGTAAATCATTTAAAGAGTGTGAGAAAACAAACGAATACGACCAGTTCTAAACGACCTGAAGAGCCTGCTAACCAGCGGTATTCAGTGGATTCCAATGATGCTCCAACAAGTTCTTCCTTACCATCAGAAGCCGATACACGGGTAGACTCGAAACAGGCCCAGGAAGATTCATCCGAGTTACCGACGGGTTTAGAATCGCCAATACAAAAGAGTGACCTAGTTGAGCAAACGCCTGGATTGTTAAATGCTATTAACGTTATTTCTGATAAACGAGGGATAGTTGCAAACGCTGAAATTGCAACAGAAAGCGGCAAATATTTGCCACTGTCGGGAGAATTTGATGTGCTGCCCAATTTAAACACTTTAAATACAGAAATCCACTTTGACCCGCTAAGTCAGGCAAACGAATCGTTTGCACATGCAGCGTCGTTGGCCGCCGCGAACTTTACCGATCAAAAAGGGACCTTTAACGCTAAAAATAGCGTCATTGATTTTTTTAACTCAGCTAATTCAACAATATCTATGGATAAGCCAGAGGCTATTAGTATTTCCGATGTGATCATGGATAAATTGCTTAAACCGTCACCTGAGATTAATTTAGCCGCGAGTTTGAGTAAAGACGTTATTTTAGCTAAGACGTCGGCAAACGGAGAAACGGTATTAAATGTAGCCGCTACGAATCAACAAGTGCCAGCTTCGCAGGTATTAGCGGATAAACCGATGCTGCAACTAGAAACCCCGATGGCTAATGCGCGCTGGGGACAGGATTTTAATCAACGCGTACAGTGGATGGTGGGGCAATCGATGAACGGTGCGCAAATTCGACTGACCCCTCAGCATATGGGACCGGTTGAAGTTCGTATTCACGTACAAAATGACCAGACCACTATATCTTTTACCGCACAACACGGCGCGACAAGAGAGGCTATTGACGCCGCCTTACCAAAATTACGCGATATGTTGAGTGAGCAGAATATCAACCTGGTTGACGTGGATATTTCTCAGCACTCCTTTGCAGAGCAAAGAGATCAGCAAGCCTTGAATAAAGGCAATGATCAATCAGCGAGCTCAGTTGAACCTGATCAAGAAGAGTCGCTATTCAATCAGGCGTCTAATGGTCAGCAACGCGTCTATAGTGGGTTGTTCAGTGATTTTGCTTAAATTTTAACAAACACCTTTAAGCATAGTAAAAAATCGCCCTCGAAAATGGTTTATCGGGGGCGTTTTTTACGCGGATGAGATTATTGAATGAAAAATCATCTGTTATTATGTTCAATCAACGGATTAATGATTAGGAACCAAGATGTTACAAATCAAACACTTTATTGACGGCGAATTTGTCGATGTTCGAACTGGACAACGTTTTGATAAACGTTCCCCCGTCGATAACCGCATTATTGCCCAGGTCTCCGAAGCAGGGCGCGGCGAGGTGGATCGTGCCGTGAAGGCTGCACGCACCGCCTTTAATGGTGAATGGGGTGCGTTTAGTATGGAACAACGGGTTGATTTGCTATACGGCGTTGCGAATGAAATTACGCGACGCTTTGACGACTTTGTAGAGGCAGAAATGGCCGATACCGGTCAGCCTAAAGCAATTATGACGCATGCGTTTATTCCACGCGGTGCGGCAAACTTTAAGGTATTTGCAGACGTGATTAAAAACGTTCCGTCGGAGTCATTTCAAACGACTACGCCGGATGGTTTGGGAGCAATTAATTACGCCATACGCGTACCGAAAGGCGTTATCGGCGTTATTTCGCCGTGGAATGCGCCGTTCTTATTAATGACCTGGAAGGTCGGACCCGCCTTGGCCTGCGGCAATACCGTGGTGGTCAAGCCGTCTGAAGAAACGCCGTTGACGGCGAGTTTATTAGGCGAAGTGATGAATACCGTGGGTATACCGAAAGGTGTTTTTAATGTGGTACACGGTTTTGGACCAGATTCCACGGGCGAGTTTTTAACCCATCACCCCGACGTGGACGCGATTACATTCACCGGTGAAACGCGCACAGGCACAGCGATTATGAAAGCGGCGGCAGAGGGAATGCGTGACGTGTCCTTTGAGTTGGGGGGCAAGAACGCTGGCATTGTGTTTGCAGATTGCGACTTTGAAAAGGCCGTTGACGGTATTTATCGCTCATCGTTTCTTAACTCAGGTCAAGTTTGTTTAGGCACAGAGCGAGTGTACGTCGAACGGTCGATTTTTGAGCAATTTGTCGCGGCATTAAAAAGCAAGGTCGAAAAAGCCAAACACGGGCGCCCCGATGATCCCGATGCAAATTTTGGCCCGATGATTAGTCATGAACACCAACAAAAAGTGCTGTCGTACTATAAAAAAGCGGTTGAGGAAGGCGCGACCGTTGTCATTGGTGGCGGCGTACCAACAATGCCCGATGAACTGGCGTCGGGTTCCTGGGTAGAACCAACGATCTGGACGGGCTTGAACGAAAATGCGACGGTAATGAAAGAAGAAGTCTTTGGCCCTTGCTGTCATATCGCGCCGTTTGATGATGAGCAGGAAGTTATTCGCCTGGCGAACGATACGGCTTATGGTTTATCGACCACTATTTGGACAAAAGACCTGTCACGTGCGCATAAAGTGGCTGCGCGTGTAGAAGTAGGTATTACTTGGATTAATAGCTGGTTTTTGCGTGACCTTAGAACAGCCTTTGGTGGTTCAAAACAATCGGGTATTGGCCGTGAAGGTGGCGTTCATTCCTTAGAGTTTTATACCGAGACGCGTAATATTTGCGTAAAACTGTAACTATATGATGATGAAAAATGGATATCCTGGTTTATTAAGGCGTGTTTTCTATGGAGTTCAGAATAGCGTCTTTTTGCCTTAATACTTTTTTGACCTCTTTCGTGAAGTTATTAATGGCGCTGGGTATTTGCTCGCTACTTCGTTCCCGCAAATGTATTTCAAGTTGTTTTGAGGCGACCTTAAGCAATGGCGTGCCGCAATAGGCACAAGAACCCTGAACCTTATGAACAGTATCGGCGGCACTTTCGTAATTACTTAGTCCAATATCAGCTGATATACTGCTCAGCTGTTCAGGCAGTTCGGCAAAAAATTTATTGAGTATAAGAGTCATTAACTTCTTATCCGCTTTCATACTGGTTTTTGCTGCATCGTAATCAAAAATATCGACTTCCGAAGGTTTGTCGAGTGCTATAAAGGACGAGGAAAAAGGCTTTGCTTTGTAATCGTGTTCATCTATAAGTTTCACAATCAACTTAAAAAACTCACTCCGATCAATAGGTTTTACCAGGTAGCCGTCAAAGGAACTGATATGGTGAGCCCTTTCAACACCGGAAGTAATATGTGCGGTAATAGCGATAGCGGGTGTCTTATAGTTGAGGTGTTGAGGGTCATTACGAATCTCGCGTAGCGCCTCGTTACCCATTTTAAAAGGCATTCTTAAGTCCAACAGCATTAAATCAAACCGCTCGGCGCCGGCAAGATCAAGGGCCTGTTGGCCATCATTCGCGCATAGAACACGAGCGTTTTGCTCTTCTAACAGATGAGTTAATAATAGTCTATTTATTTCATTGTCATCTGCTACCAATACGGTTAAACGGGACAGGTCTGGTAGCGCTTGTTCAGAGTCATCTGGCTTTGTTAAGTCATCGTAATTTTCATCCACGTTGCTGAACGGCAATGAAAAGCAAAATACTGAGCCCTCGTCTAAAACACTCGTTACACTAATTGAGCCGTTGAGTGCGTCTAAAATATGCTTTGTTATCACCAGGCCTAGGCCGGTGCCTTTCTCGCCACTGGTGTTATCAAGCTGGGTGAACTCATTGAAAAGTTTACTGATATTGTTTTCACTAATGCCGATTCCTTGATCAGTAACGCATATTTCAATATGGTTTTGTTTTGGTTTGTGGGCCTTAAGAGAAATGATGACGCTAGAGTTTTCACTAAACTTGATCGCATTATTGACGAGGTTAATCAGTATTTGTCTAAATTTAACCGGATCCTGGTTTATAAATTTGGGAGCCTTAATGTCGTGTTGATAGTCAAGCGTTATTCCTTTACTTTTCGCCTGAACAGAAAGAATTAGCAACGCTTCTTCGATTGTTTTTTTCAGCTCAAAATTAGTTTTTTTGATCTTAATTTTGCCCGCTTCTATTTGCGCAAAATCAAGAACTTCATCAATAATTTGTTGCAGGTTTTTTGATGAAGTTAACGAAGCATTTATGATTTTTTGCTGCTCGCTATCCATCGGAGTAGATTGCATAATTTCAAGAAATCCGATAATTCCGTTTAGAGGAGTTCGTATTTCATGACTGATATGCGAAACAAACCTGGATTTTGCATCGATAGACTTAACAATTTGATGCTGTGCTGAGAGCAGCCTTTCATTTTTAAACCTTAATTCTTGAGTGGCGTTTTCTATTTTTTGCTGCAAAGTCTGCTGGTGATTTTTTATTTTTAAGGCCATTTCATAGATGCCGGAAGATAGCACTGAAATTTCGTCTCGCGTATCGTAATTAACAACGGGCAGGTTGAAGTCACCCTGAGTGATTCTTTTAACGTCATGGGCTAATCTGAGTACCGGTTTCCCTATCGCCTTACTGATAAAGTGAGTAACCAGTCCAATGCTACTTAGTAACAGTAAGGTGATATAAAGACTGTTTAATAAGATATCTCGTTGGCGTTGCTGTATAGAGTCGTATGTGAGGGAAAGGTTTACGTAGCCGATGATATTATCGCTGTCCTGCTGACCACCAACCATCAGCTTGTCAAATTCACCAGATCCATTGAGTGCTTTAAGCCGAATAGCCTGTTGGATTTTTTCCGGTGCTTCAGTAATGAGTGCTGGGCTGGCGTTGTCGCTATTGATCGCTGAAAGGATGACGCCGTTTTTATCACTAATTTTAATGGAAACGATGTCGGGTTCATTTATCATTGAGTTTAACAAGCCATCTAATGACTCTACGTTGCCACTAAACACAGCGCTAACGGCTGATTCGGCGATGGAGTTCGCTAAATTCAGGTTCGTCTTTTGAATCAGCTCATAGGTATCGTTTAGGCGTGTCGTGGTGAAGTACACGGCTAAAATAATGGCTAAAAAAGCCGCAGGCAACACGCCTAGCAGGAGTAATTTTTCCTTTAACTGAAGTCTATTGATCAGTTTCATTTGATGTTAATTGTTTTTTTAATTGTTCATCGGAAGGGAAATGCAAATTTAAACTCTTGGCGACATTCCTGTTGCTGATAACCTCAAAATATTTGGGGTAAATAAGGCTGTCGAATATCTCATTGCGCGTATTTTTTAATTTGAGCAAATATTCAGCCAGGTGCTGAACGAGTTGCTCTGAGCTGCTGACAGCGCCAGAAATAGCCCCGGCTTTTATGAACCCTTTAGAAAAACCAATAACCGGTGTTTTATATCGATAACTGGTTAAAAGAATTTGCGGCAGCGATGATGCGTTATAAATATCTTTATCGGCTATGGCCAAAATCGCATCAGACGCTTTTGAAATATCGTTGATCTGATAGCGAACGCTCGCGGCATCGGTTAGATATTCGTTAATGGTTAGATTTTTTACGTTTGCCAACTGCTTTAGTTTTTTTAAATGCGGCGATGATTGGGCGGTCACTATAACGCCAATATTTTTTATATTAGGATCTATGAGTCGAATTAAATTTAACTGTCTGGTCGCAGGCTGGTCAAGCACAAAGAATCGATGCTGAGGCAGGGTCGTTAAGCAATCTGGTAAACAGGGAGCGTATCGAACCGACCTTGCCAGGGTTGTCAGAGCGTGATAAGTGGGGGTTTGTAGATTAGCGTTTATTAACCTCTCGCTGACAGCGTCGTTAATACTGACGATTAGATCGGGGGGTGTTTTTTTTAGACTGGCAATGGATAAAGAGAAATTAGTGATGGTTTTTAAGGTGACGCCTTTTTGTGCAAGCAGTTTCTCCGATAGCTCGCTCGCGAAATGGCTTTGGTAGTTACTATTATCATCATATACAAGAACAATATCGTGGGCTAATGTAGGTAGTGGCGTTAATACCAGCAGCACAAAAACAAGGCGGTTTAATATTCCGTTGCAGGAGGCCTTATACGAGCGACATAGTTTTAAGACAAAGCGTTGTGCACGTCTTAGTAGACGCGATAAAGGGTTTTTCCCTAAACGCCAGTTGTTTGTGGGCAAAGCACTACGTATAAAACTTAAAAAATGAGTAGTGTTAATTTTTCTTGTTAACAAAAAATCCATTTGATTAGCGAAACTGCTCCGTGTTACTCGAAAGTATAACTAGCCTCTATAAACGCGCGATTATCGAGGTTAAATTGCTTTAAAAAGTCTTTGTTTTTATCCAGCGCTAATTGTAGGCCTACGTTGATATCCAAGCTTTGTTTAGCGGCGACCTTAAAAGACTTTCCGGCATTGATGTCCAGGCGCCTCATAGGCCCCTGAGGGTTCCCTGAGTCTAAATATTCCATGCTGCCGGTGTAATAAAAAGCACTACTCAGCCAGATCTTATTATCAAACGTATGAGAAGCCAATATATTAAAGACGTCATCGGGTACCGATGAAAGAATATTTTTAATGTCATTATTCGAGAGCTTCCCAACATCGGTGTGGTTATAGGCATAACCTACGTGCAGTAAATTCTTTTTGTCAGGGCGATAGTTGATTTCAATTTCGTAACCATTGACGTTGGCATACCGCAAATTATTAAATAGCTTAAATTCATTGCCAGCATCGATAGCCCCTAGTGGATCACCATTAACAGAGCTCAAATATATCGGCGTATCTATATCCGTCGTGTCGATAAGTTTGTCGTATTCATTTCTGAATAGTTTGAGGTCTAGCGTCAGGGTCTTATTAATAAATAAGCCGTGATAGCCCAGTTCGTATGAGTCGACGGTTTCTGGATCAAGCCCGCCCTCGCTCCTCAGATAAGGGATGGTTAAGACGGTTCCCGGCGGAACCGTTTCGAGGACTACGTCGGCGGTGAAATTTTCTTCTACTAGCACGGGCGCCCTTATTGCGCGAGACCTGATCATCCTGAAACTATGTTCTGGCGTTAACAGGTAATTTACCGCGAGTCGGGGTGATAAGTGATCGCCTGATAGCTGGCTGTGCTCCCAAAGCGCACCGGCGTTGACAATAAACGTCGTACTAGGTCGCCACTCAACGTTGCTGAAGACCCGCTGTATGGAGTTATCAAACTTCTTTGCGCTGCCCATCCATATCGGTTGCATGACGCGGTCATTTCGACTACCCAAACCCCAGGACACGCGTAATTGATCCAGAGGCTGTAATTGGTGTTCAAACTCAACGTCATATCGGTCATAGTAAGCAGTGTAATCGCCGTTGAACACCACGTCGCCAAAGCCGTCGACGTTAAAAACAGAGGACACTTTATCCTTACTCAGGTGTCTGGTGTAGGAGGCCTGGGTAGTGAAATGCTGTCGGTCATTGGTTGAGTGTTCCCATTTGCCATGAAGCGAGTAGTTAGATTCATCTACCTGTCGCAGTGGGTCAAATGGATCGATCTCCGAGTCGTCAGGGTTCCTGGTTTGATTGAGTGTATTGACGGCGCCAACGTTAAGCTGAAGACTATCTTTCGGCGTGAGTTGATAATCTACTCGCGCGCTGAACAAGTCTTGACGAGAATCATCGTCATTATTTCGGTAACCATTGTCATCAATATGCGAAGCGCTAATTCGGTAGTCTAAATCGCCAATAGAATCGCTGCCTCGTAGTAATGTACGCTGATACCCTCGTTCCCCGACGGTGGTTTTTAACTGTAGGCCATTTAATTGTACGGCGTGAGAGGTCGTTATATTGATAACGCTTTGAAAGGCGTTGGAGCCAAAGGATGAGCCATTCGGCCCTCTAATGACTTCTATTCGTTCGATATCTTCCATCACCAATGGAATGTTGGACCAATCAACGCCGCCAAACAAAGGGCTGTAGACCGAACGGCCATCAATTAAAACTTGCACGCCCTGAGGATATTCGCTACTAAGCCCTTGATAGCCAACAACGGCTCTATTACCGCGAAAATAGCCGACGTGCATACCAGGCACTAGTCGAAAGATTTCGGCAATGCTTTTAGCGCCAGATAGTTTTATGAGCTCGCGATCGATGATAGTAACAGCCGCGGGTGCTTCGGTTTGTGGTTGAGCCAGGCGCGTGGCGGATAAAACGATAGGAACATCGTTAATAAAAAATGGGTCGTCGATGGCGTCGTCGAGCTTTTCAGCGGCAAAAGCCGAGGCTATAAAGCTGTTAAAGAGCACGCATAAAATGAGGGCGAGTTGAATACGGCCAGTGGAGTCTTTGAGATAGCTCATTTTGGAAAACTCTGATGATTATTTTTTAAAAATTCTAACATAGATAAAGTGCGCTAAGCACATAACAGAAAACTCTTAATGCCAATAAAAGGATGTGTTACCTTTCACGCTTTAATCGCGATTTATAACAATAAAGATGAATTACTCCACCATTGAAGATTTTGTTGGCAATACACCGTTAGTTCGTTTGCAACGATTAGGCACGTCAACAAATAATATTCTATTAAAACTAGAAGGTAATAACCCTGCCGGTTCGGTTAAAGATCGACCCGCTATCAATATGATTAAGCAAGCGGAGTTGCGCGGTGAAATAAAGCCAGGAGATTGCTTAATTGAGGCTACCAGTGGCAATACCGGCATCGCTCTGGCAATGGCTGCGGCTATTAAAGGTTATAAGATGGTGTTGATTATGCCCGATAATATGAGCGCTGAACGCAGGGCCTCAATGAAGGCTTATGGTGCGGAAATTATTTTAACCCCGGCGGCGGGCAGTATGGAAGCGGCGATTGATCTATCAAGAAAAATGCAGGCAAATGGCGAGGGCAAAGTACTCGATCAATTTGCCAATCCCGATAACCCGCTTTCACATTACATAGGAACAGGGCCTGAAATTTGGCGAGACACGGCCGGTGAGGTGACACATTTTGTAAGCTCGATGGGTACCACTGGCACCATCATGGGTACCTCTATGTTTTTGAAAGAACAAAATACAGGCGTGCAAATTATTGGCGTGCAGCCAGAGGGGGATTCGAAGATCCCCGGCATTAGACGGTGGCCAGAAGAATACTTGCCGAAAATTTACGACCGATCCAGAGTCGACGAAATTATTGATGTGAGTCAGCAGCAGGCTGAGGATATGACAAGGGCGCTGGCGCAACACGAAGGCATTTTTTGCGGCGTGTCATCCGGCGGTGCAACTCACGTGGCGTTGGAGCTCTCTAGGCGAGTAAAAAATTCAACTATCGTGGTGGTCATTTGTGATCGTGGTGATCGTTATATCTCAACCGGTATTTTTCCAGATTAAATACCATTTAACGTTTAAAATGCCTGTCATTATGAACTGACTAAATGAATGTTAACGAGATATGGCGAGACGTAGAAATAGAAAGAAGAACTTACCCGCAGAAACAGCTAACGCAACGATAGAGTCATTAGCCCACGACGGCAAGGGCGTTGCGCACGTGGACGACAAGGTGGTATTTATTGCTGGCGCCTTAATCGGCGAAGACGTGGTATTCGAATACACTAAAAAGAAGAAAGACTTTGCCGAAGGACGGGTGACCGAGGTATTAAAAGCCTCCGATGATCGCGTTGAACCGGGCTGTCAGCATTACGCTATTTGTGGCGGTTGTAGTTTTCAACACCTCGATCCAGAGAAACAAATCTTAGCCAAGCAGAATATTCTTATTGAGCAGTTTAAGAGTATCGGCGGGCTGGAAAATATTGAGTTATGGCCAGCATTGACGGGGCCTCATTGGGGCTATCGTCACCGTGCTCGTCTAGGTGTTAAGGACGTGCCGAAAAAAGGCCGGGTTCTGGTTGGTTTTAGAGAAAAGGCCAGTCCTTTTTTAGCTGAAATAGAGCAATGTGAGGTGTTACACCCCGCCGTAGGTAAACGCCTGCTGGACCTTTCAGCGCTGATAGGTGGCTTGTCTATTAAAGACAAAATCCCGCAAATTGAAGTGTCTATTTGCGATAATCGAACGGCGTTGGTTTTCAGGGTAATGGAGCCATTGAGTGATGCTGACCTGGACGCGTTAAAAGCTTTTGAACTGTCCGCTGAAGTGGATATTTACACCCAATCGAAAGGTCCGGACACCATCGTGCCGATAAGCGGTGAAAAACCAGCCTTAAGTTATCAGTTACCGAATGACGTCAAGCTGTATTTCGGCCCTAGCGATTTCGTGCAGGTGAACGTTGAAATTAATCGCAGAATGATTACACGAGCACTAGAAACGCTGGGCTTAAACGAGAACGATAAGGTGCTCGATTTGTTTTGCGGCTTAGGCAATTTTACTTTGCCGATGGCGCGAGTTGCCGGTCACGTAACGGGCATTGAAGGTAGTGCCGATTTAATTCAACGGGCGAAAGCGAACGCCGATCAAAACGGACTGAACAACGTAGATTTTCACAGCGCAAATTTAATGCAAGATATTGGTGCTGAGGCGTGGACCAAAAATACCTATAACAAGGTGCTGATTGACCCGCCACGGCTGGGTGCAAAGGAGATTTTACATTGGCTACCGAAGTGGAATGCGCAGCAGGTGTTATATATTTCCTGCAACCCGTCTACCCTTGCGCGAGACTCGGCTATTTTAGTGAATGAATTGGGTTATACACTGAAGAAGGCGGGTGTTATGGATATGTTCCCGCATACCTCTCACGTTGAATCAATTGCCTTGTTTGAAAAAAAATGAGCAGCAACAGGGCTCATATCACGGTAAGTATTTCGCAGCAAACGCTGAGTTTATATGAAGACTCGAAGCTGCTGACATCGTACCGCGTAAATACCGCAAAAAATGGCGTCGGTGAGGCATTTGGCAGCGAGTGCACGCCGCGGGGTCAGCACATTATTCGAGCAAAAATTGGTGATGGCGCGGTGCCGGGTAGTGTGTTCATTGGGCGACGATTAACGGGTGAAATTTACCATCGACGACTAGCAGAAGTTCAGCCGAATAGAGACTGGATTTTAACGCGTATTCTATGGCTTTCGGGCCTCGAGCGAGGCTATAACCGTTTAGGCACGGTCGATACGATGCGACGTTATATCTATATCCACGGTGCCCCCGACGAGTTGCTGACTCAGCCACCTTCATCTCACGGTTGCATCAGGATGTTGAATGCAGATATTGTCGAGCTTTTTAGCAAAGTAACGGTTGGAACAAGCGTGTTCATCAGCGAGTAGTGTGCTTATTTAAAGGGCTCGTTTATTGTCTTTTAAATAATCGAGGCTTTGGGATTTATTTTATTCACAGACTACTTGTGCCCCAGAGGGTATAAGTTTCGTACGACCCGAACTCTTTGAGTTCAGGTCAACTCAGCTTTATGGTCACAGACCACCTGTGCCCCGAGGGTATAAGTTTCATTGAAACGATACAGCCGTTTAATTCAACTTTATTGGGAAACGAAATCGGTAAAAAACACGTCGGTGACGCCCTCAGTTTTAGCGTATTTTTTTAGTGTGTTATTGATGACTTCGGTCGCTCTTTTTCGAAGTGTATTTAAGCCGTCACTGGTGGAAATTTCATCCACATTATTGTCGCTTAATAATACAATAAGCGCGTGGCGAATGGCTGGGTCGTTCTCCTGGATGGCTTCTTTGACTTCACTGTTAGCGAGTTGTAGTTGGATGGATGTGCGTAGATAATGTTTATCGCCCAATAAATTAACCGTAAATTGGGGGCTTAGAGGTAAATAAATAGCCTCTGGTGCAGCCGTTTCTTCGGCATCTTCGGCGAACACGGCGGATGTTAATAAAAAAAACCCACAAAATATAAGAACCAAACGCATCACTAATCTCCTAAAATTTGCTGTTTGAATGAACAAACTTAACGATAAGGATAGTCTATAAAAATGAAATCGCCTACGCCCCTTGGGCCATTAATGATTGATATCGAAGGTGTTGAGCTTTCGCAGGTCGATCGTGACGTCCTCAGACACCCTTTAGTGGGTGGGGTTATCCTGTTTTCCAGAAACTATCAATCGATTGAGCAAGTGTCGCAGTTGTCTAAGGCTATACACGCGTTAAGAGAAGAGCCTTTACTGATAGCAGTTGACCATGAAGGCGGCCGTGTGCAGCGGTTTAGGGACGAATTTACCTGCATTCCGTGTATGCAAAGTCTCGGACAGGCCTATCAGGAAGATAAGCAGCGTGGACTCAACCAGGCGCAGCAGGTCGCCTGGTTGATGGCCATGGAACTCAGGCAAGTGGGGATTGATTTTAGTTTTGCCCCGGTACTGGATCTGGACTATGGTTGTAGTGAAGTGATTGGTGATCGCGCTTTTTCTGCCGACCAGGGTACCGTTGCGCAGGTCGCTGAGGCGTTTCAGCAGGGTCTACAGATGGCTGGTATGGCGAGCGTCGGCAAACATTTTCCAGGTCACGGCGCTGTAGCGCCAGATTCACACGTAGCGATCCCTGTGGATGAGCGGCCATTTGAAGAAATCATGCAGCACGACGTATACCCCTTTAAGCAGTTGATACAGGTAGGTATGAAGGGCATTATGCCGGCGCACGTAATCTACCGACAGGTTGATGCCTTACCCGCAGGGTTTTCTGAGTATTGGCTAAAAGACGTGTTGCGTCAGCAGTTAGGCTTTCAAGGTGCTATTTTTAGTGATGATCTGACCATGCACGGCGCTAGCGTTATCGGTGATTATCAACAGCGCGCCAAACAAGCCTTAATGGCGGGTGGCGATATGGCCTTGGTGTGCAATAATCGAACCGCCGTCGAGCAAGTTATCGACGGCTTGAGTGGCATGGATATCAGTTTAGACTCAGTAAAACGATTAACTGATATGCATCCAAAAGAAGTGCTTGTGAAAGGTATGCTGCAGCAAACGGAGCAATGGAAACGATGCCGAAAAACGATAGATGAATTATCCCGATGAGCGTTAGCCTGCGTGAAATTAACTGCGTGATGAAGCACAGCGAGTGTCTGCTCGATGAAGCCGGTGTTGAGATCATGTTTAACCAATTATCCGCTCAGATTAGCGCCCGTTGCGAGCAACAAAACCCTTTGATTCTTTGTGTTATGACCGGTGCCATAGTCGCGGTGGGCAAGCTGCTGCCCAGGTTAAAATTTCCGTTGGAAGTTGATTATATTCACGCCACGCGTTATCAGGGCCAATTGGTGGGCGAAGAGCTTGTCTGGAGGCAACTACCCATCACGCCTTTAAAAAATCGAACCGTCATCATCGTCGATGACGTACTGGATGAAGGCATAACAATGGCTAAGTTGAAAGAGTTTTGTATGGCAAAAGGGGCTGATCGTTGTTACACCGCCGTACTAGTAGATAAAGCGATTCAAAAAGAAAAACCCATTACAGCCGATTTTGTCGGTTTTCAGGCGGGCAATAACTATTTATTCGGCCTGGGTATGGACTATAAAGGGTATTTGCGAAATGCCAACGGCCTATACGCCTGCCCAAATAATTTAGAGGAATTAATATGACAATATTAGCGGTTATAGGCGGTACTGGTTTGAGTAAACTGGTTAATTTGCAGGATGTTCGTAAAAAAGTGGTTAGAACACCTTACGGAGAACCTTCGTCGCCGCTAACGTATGGGAATATTAATGGTACTGAGGTTGTCTTTTTAGCTCGACACGGCTATGGACACACAATACCGCCGCACAAGATAAATTATCGGGCTAACGTATGGGCGCTGAAAGAAGCTGGGGCAACAGACGTTGTTGCCATCGCGGCGGTGGGCAGTATCAATCGAACCATGACGCCAGGTAGCCTGGTGTTGCCGCACCAGCTAATTGATTACAGCTGGGGTCGTCCGTCAACCTACTTTGAAGACGATTTAAAACAAGTCGTGCATATCGACTTTACCAACCCTTATTCAGAACGCTTAAGGGAGAGAATTAGTCGGGCGATGCTAGGTGCTGAGTTGCCAATTGTCGAACGCGCAGTGTACGCCTGCATGCAAGGCCCGAGACTTGAAACCGCCGCTGAAATTAAAAAATTAGAGCGTGACGGTTGTGATTTGGTTGGCATGACAGGTATGCCAGAGGCCGGACTCGCCAGGGAGCTGACGCTGGACTATGCGTGCTGTTCCGTGGTCGTTAATTGGGCGGCTGGTTTAGATGGCGATAAGATTAATCTTCACGAGATTGAAACCTTTGCGAAAAGTGGTATGTCAAAAGTTGAGAAGTTACTTACCGCACTGGCTAACGAGATGGCCACAGAGGGCTAATAATGTGTACTATACGCCATCAATAATAAAATAAAAAAAGATGAACTTAAAACAGTTTTATAGCAAGGAAGGGCAGCAGGTACACGTTAGTCGCGAACAAGCGAGTTGCTTCGCCAAATCAGTAGCCGGAGATTTTAACCCCATACATAATATCGACGCCAGGCGCTTTTGTGTGCCCGGTGATCTGCTGTTTGCGGTAGCGTTAACTGAATTAGGCATTAGTCAAAACATGCGGTTTGATTTTGAAAGCATGGTGACCGAGCAGACGGTAGTGACCCTGCCAGAGCAGTTATCGAATGAATTCAGCCTGCTGGATCAAAATAACAAATCCCAAATGACGATTCACAGTTCGGGAAAACAGACTAGTGATAGTACCTTTATAACTAATTTGATTGAAAAATACGTGCAATTTTCGGGGCGAACTTTTCCTGAAATTTTGGTCGATCTAATGCAAAAAAATGGCGTTATGATCAACCCGGCGAGGCCATTGATTATTTACAAAGATATGGCGATTCATATTGATCAATTTCCGCAAGGCGAGTTATCGTTGGAGTTCTCTGGCGCATCGATGGACGTCGATGGCAAAAAGGGTAGCGTAAAACTGGAGTTTGACTTAGCCGTTGATGGTCGTTCGATTGGGCATGGAACGAAAGAGATGGTGGTCAGCGGTTTACGGCCTTATGATCAGTCTGCAATAGACGAGATCGTGTCTGAATACAACAAAACCAAGCTGACGTATTCGGTTTAATTTTTATTGTTTTTTTGCTGAGCTACTCGGTGTCGCCTCCAGCCTCGAGCTGTTTTTCTTCAGTCAAACCGTTTGTTGTAACGGCGGTTCGTGGTGAGTCGATGGCCTTTACCAGCACGATCACGCCAAAGCGTGGGTGGTCAAAATAATTTGATTCTGTTGTTTTTACCCGACGGGATTCTTTTAATCGGTATAAGGTGGTTGAATTAATCGCATCATCGGCCGTGTCGACACCACTGTGTATTAATGGGGCGAATTCGCTCAGTTGTAAATCGATATCGAGGTGTAAATATCTGCTTCGATTAAAGGTGATGCTGCCTTCCAGTTGTCGGAGGTTGATTTGTCGTACGATCTTTACGCCCTTTGGGGTGTCTGTCTCTCGGGCGGGTTGAATCCAGCCCCCATGCTGTAACGAGGTGTAGGAGGGAAGTCGCTTCAAGCGAGCAAGTACGCCGTGTAATTGTTGCTGGTTAACCGCTAGAGGGCTAAAGGCTGAATTACCATGCGAATAATCCAAATCAAAGGCGTTGTCGGGCATTTGCAATGGCTCTTTCGTCCACGCTTCAGGTGTTTGGTTGTTCGATAAAGTGTGTTCAAAAACGATGTACTCAATGCTATACCATTGGTTTTTTTCTTCGGCATGCCCTGCTGAGCTGTAGGCGAGTAAAAAAACAATAAAGAAGGTCGGGGCGTGTTTTAGCAGAATCATTTTACAGTTCGTTTAAAGCGATTGAATTTAATAGCTCGAGTATAAACTCTACTTTCTGTTCGATGCTATCAAGTTTTTTAGTAAAACGTAATTTTTGTGGGCCATCTAGCTGAAACACCTGTGGTTGTGTCTGTATCAGGGAAATAATCTTTGCAGGGTCGATACGCGGTTCGTTTGAAAACTGGATACGCCCATTGGATTTGGCGAAGCTGATTTTTTCAACTCCCGCTCGATGCGCTTCGAGCTTTATTTCACTGATAGCAAATAAATGTTTTGTACTTTCAGGCAATAACCCAAAGCGGTCGATCATTTCAATTTGTAAATCGTACAGTTCTTCGGCGTTATCGGCGCTGGCAATTCGTTTGTACAATACCAGGCGTGTATGTACGTCGGGCAGGTAGTCATCGGGGATCAAAGCGCTGATGTGCAAATCAATCTCAGGGCCGCTATCAATGCGTTGTTCTAGTTCAGGCTGTTTACCTGACTTGATCGCCGCAACGGCGTTATCCAGTAGCTCCGTGTAGAGGGTAAAGCCAATTTCCTGGATTTCACCGCTCTGGTTATCTCCCAGTAATTCACCGGCACCGCGTATTTCCATATCGTGTGTAGAGAGGCTGAATCCAGCGCCTAAATCTGCGCTGCTCTGAATAGCCTCGATGCGCTTCTTTGCATCTTTTGTCATCACGCCTTCTGGCGGCACGATCATATACGCGTAAGCGCGGTGATGAGATCGACCGACGCGACCGCGTAACTGATGCAACTGAGACAGGCCTAACTTATCGGCGCGGTTAATAATAATGGTATTGGCATTCGGCAGATCGATACCGTTTTCAATAATGGTCGTTGATACCAGTACATTAAATCGTTGATGATAAAAATCGAGCATAATTTGTTCGAGCTCGCTTTCTCGCATTTGTCCGTGTGCTTTTTGCAATGAGGCGTCGGGTACCAGTTCCTGAATATCCCGAACGATTCTATCCATCGTGGCAATATCGTTATGCAATATGAATAGTTGGCCGCCACGGCGAATTTCACGCTGGCAAGCCTCCTGAATAAGGCCGCTATTCCATTCAGAGACAAAGGTTTCAATAGCGTGTCGATTCGGAGGTGGTGTGGCTATAATCGAAATATCGCGTAAACCGGCCATCGCCTGATTAAGCGTCCTTGGAATAGGTGTGGCAGTAAGCGTTAGCATGTCCACTTCAGAACGCATGGACTTAAAGTGTTCTTTATGCCGTACGCCAAATCGCTGCTCTTCATCAATAATGACCAGCCCTAAATTTTTATACGAGACGGATTTTTGCAGTAATTTATGCGTACCGATAAGAATATCCACTTTTCCAGCAGCGGTATCTTCGATAATCTGTTTTTGCTGCTTGGCACTAACAAAACGAGATAGTACTTCAACCCTGATCGGCCAATCGGCAAAGCGGTCAGAAAAATTCTGGTAGTGCTGCTGAGCTAGTAAGGTAGTCGGTACCAATATGGAGGTCTGGTAACTGTTAGAAGCTGAAATGAAGGCAGCGCGCATGGCCACTTCTGTTTTGCCAAAACCCACGTCGCCGCAAATCACGCGGTCCATCGGTTTAGCCAGGCTCATATCGTGTAATGTTTGTTCAATCGCGGTCGCCTGGTCTTCGGTTTCTTCAAACGGAAAAGCGCGCGAAAAGGTGTCGTAATCTGCTGTATCGGTGACCATTGGCCGACCAGGTTTGGCGGCGCGTCTGGCGTGAATATCGAGCAATTCAGCCGCCACGTCACGGGCTCGTTTAAGTGCTTTTTTACGCGCTTTTTCCCATTGATCGCTACCGAGTCGGTGTAACGGCGCGGCGTCGCCCTGCGTACCCATATACCTGCCGATCAGGTTGAGTGATGATACTGGGACGTAGAGTTTATCGTTGTTGGCGTATTCTAAAGTTAGGAATTCTGTTTCGATATCATCGACGACGATATGGTTTAAACCTATGTATCGACCGACGCCGTGTTCCTGATGCACCACCGGCGAACCAACTTCCAGATCTGCTAGGCTATTAAAAACATTTTCAAGTCGTTGACTGGAAGAAGAGCGCCTTCGTCTGCGTTGCTGCGCACGGGTGCCAAATAAATTATTTTCGGTGACAATTGAAAGACTTGCTAAGGTCAGCCCTTCGTCGATTGGTGCAACGGTGATGCATGGGCTCAGTTCACCGTCTATAAACTGCTTCCAGCCGTCGACGATGGTCGGTTTGATTTGCTGTTTTTTGAGTTGATTGATGATCGACTCGCGGTGTCCCGCTGATTCTGCGATAAATAAGGTTTTATGGCCTTGTCGTTCGAGTAACTCGTGTAGTGCTCGCGCGTCGTGTTCCTGTCGGGCGTTAATTAAGGCGGTTTTTTCAAGCTCGTGAATGCTGCTGTGTAAGGCTGCGGATGGGTAATTTGAAATTCTTTGCTTGAGGTCCGTTAAATCGTGAAATAACAATTCAGGCGCTAAAGCCGGCCGATCAAGACTAGTTTGTCGGTGTTCAAATCGTTCGTTTACCTGGTTGATAAAGGTAGCCGCGGCCGTTTCAGCATCGCCGTGTAAAACTAGCGTGGCGTGGGGTATATAGTCAAAAAACGACTCGGTATGCTCGACAAACAAGGGTAAATAATTTTCTATACCGTCGGGAATATTACCCTTGGAAACTTCTTGGTACAGGGCATTTTTATCAGAAACAGTCGGAAACAGTTCTCTAAATTTTTGACGAAATAACTGGATGCTTTTGTCGTTAACAGGAAATTCACGCGCTGGAAATAACTGTATCGAATCAACTTTATCAATAGAGCGCTGGCTATCGGCGTCAAAAGTACGAATGGACTCTACTTCGTTATCAAACAAATCAATTCGGTACGGTTTTTTGCTGCCCATAGGGAAGATATCAAGAATCGAACCGCGTACCGAATATTCACCGTATTCTTGTACCGCGGGTACGTTCTGATAACCCAATTTATCTAAATTTAAGCACGTTTGTTCGATATTGAGCGTATCGCCCTTATACAATAAAAAACATTCATTTAATAATTGATCGCGCGGTGCCAGGCGTTGTAATAAGCAGCCGACCGTGACGATCAATATGCCTCGTTTTAAACGTTGTAGGTGATAGAGCGTATGTAGGCGTTCGGAGATAATTTCACCGAGCGGGGAAAAGCTATCGTAAGGCAGTACTTCCCAGTCAGGAAAGTAAATAACGGGTAGCTCATCGGTAACAAAAAAAGGAATTTCGCGCTCTAATCTCAGCGCAGCCTGCGTATCACAGCAGATAACGAGTAATAGTTTGTCGGAAGCTAGCCCCGCATTAGCAATGGCGAGCGCATCAGAGCAACCATCAAATTCTCCCCATGCGATGGTTTGGCTGGAATCAGTAGGTAGCGCTGGCGTGACGAATGGCATACTTGATAAGAAGAAAATAACAAAAATGACATTTTCTCATAAACTATGACCTGGGTGTGCTGCAATTAATTTTATGTTGCGCCTAACTTCGTCGCATCAATACGAGGTATATTTAGAGGCCCAGATATTCTTTGGCTGTTTTTTTGCAACATTTTTAATAACAGGATTGTTTAATGAATTCGTTTCAGATCGGCTTTATTGGCCTGGGTGCTATGGGCCAGGCCATTGTAGCGAGGATATTACGCGCTGGTTACCCGATAACCGTTTATGATTTATCTGAGGCAGCGGTCAACTCGGCAGTCTCTATGGGTGCTAAAGAGGCGAAAAATTTAAAACAGTTAGCTGCGTCAAAAGAGCTGGTTTTTATCTGTGTTTCGCACGCCGATATAACCGAACAACTGGTCTGTGAGCCAGGTGGTCTACTCGATAGTATGTCCGAAGGTGGAGTTATCGTTGACCTGGGCACCACGCCTCCCGAACAGTGTCGAGAACTGGCAAAAAAGGCGGCTAGCAAGGGTAAAGTATTTCTTGATGTACCTATTAGCGGATCAACGCCGTGGGCAGAAGCGGGTAGCCTGGCGATGATGGTTGGTGGCGATAAGCCTGCTTATGAGAGGGTGCTGCCAGTGTTAACAAGCTTTGCCGACAAAATTCATTATCTGGGCGAAAGTGGGAGCGGGCAGCTATTGAAGTTATGTCATCAACTGACGTTTGCAGCTACGTTAAACGGTTTATCCGAAGCCATCGCGCTGGCTGAACGCAACGGACAAAACGCGACAACCGTGCTTAAGGTGTTGAGTGACTGTGTGGCGCCAAATCACGTTATTGACTTTATGTTGCCATTGGCCAAAAACGATACCTTTGACCAGGGTCAAGGTTCGTTAAAGCTCGTTCATAAAGATTTACAGGCGGTTTTGCGAACCGCACAAGAGGTTGATATTAAGCTGCCTTTAGCGGAAGTTTTGTCGGCATATATGACTCAGGCAATGGAAGGCGGCTGGGAAGAAGCCGACTTGTTTGCACTGGTTGATATGGCGCGTAATGAATTTTACAACAACAAAGTGTAATGGCTCGGAAGGCGCCGTTTAGTAAGTTTTGATCTGTAATTCGGCTAAGAAAAATATAGGAATAAAAGTTTTTTTGCGCGGGACAGGGCTTGTTATTTAAATAAAGTTTATGGCGTGGACTTTTTGGGTTTATTAACGACGCTATGAATGACCAGGTTATGTTCAAAATAAACTGAAAATTGCGGGTAGTTCCAGCGCGTAATAGGTGGTTTGCCAACGGCGGGATAAACTTTAACTGGTTCGCCGAAACGTGCCTTTACCTGATCCATAGTCCGACCATTGGTGGGTCTTAATAAACCCGTCGCATCATTGGCGGGTTCCTTGCTTATCACGTCGATTAATAAAACATCAGCCTGTGTTGTAAAAGTGGCTAGACAAAAAATGCCAGCTAAAATAATTTTGTTTATCGTCATATTTATTCCCTTAAAACTTACTTTGGTTAAATATAACACCTCAAAATGTAACAATGAAAATTCTTTAGCGACTAAAGCGGTGTAATGCTTCAATTTGTGATTTAATTCTTCGCTATGTTTAAACCCCTCGAAATTTTTATTGGACTGCGCTATACACGAGCAAAACAACGCTCGGGTTTTATTTCATTTATTAGTATGACCTCGATGCTCGGTATCGCCTTAGGCGTTATGGCGTTGATCACTGTGTTGTCAGTGATGAACGGCTTTGAAGCGCAGCTACGTGAAAAGATTTTAGGCATGGCTTCGCACATCACCATCTCAGAGCATAACAATGCCCTGCAAGACTGGCATAAGCTAGGCGCTAGCCTCAGTGAAACCGAAGACGTGACTGGCTGGGCGCCGTATGTAAGGGCAGAGGTCATGCTCAGCGCTAATCAGCGTGTGAGTGGTAGCTTGCTACGAGGCATCCTCCCCGAAAAAGAAGGTGACGTGTCGGATATCAGTGAAAAAATGTTAAACGGCCAATTAACGCAGCTGCAAGCCGGTGAGTTTGGTATTGTTTTAGGGGCAGAGCTGGCTCGATATCTGGGTGTTGGGGTGGGCGATAAAGTAACGGTGATCACACCGCAGGTAACACCGACTCCGGCGGGTATTTTTCCAAGATTAAAGCGTTTTACGGTAACGGGCCTATTTGAGGTCGGTATGTATGAATACGATCGTAACCTAGCGCTAATTCACCTTGATGACGGTTCCAAGTTATTACGGCTAAATAAAGCGGTAACGGGCTTAAGAATCAAACTGGATGATATGTTTCAAGCGCCGATGGTAACGCGACAGATGGCTGCAACACTAACGCCAAATTATCGAATTTCCAATTGGACGATGGAACACAGCAATTTCTTCAAAGCCATTAAAACTGAAAAAAGGGTGATGTTCATTATCCTGATGCTAATCGTCGCGGTGGCCGCGTTCAATATCGTTTCAACACTGGTGATGGTGGTGACAGATAAACGTTCAGAAATCGCTATTTTAAGGACGCTGGGGTTTACCCCGCGTTCCGTGATGGGCGTGTTTATGGTGCAAGGTACACTGATAGGCCTGATTGGTACGGTGGTCGGCGTAATAGCGGGCGTAGCCTTGGCGCTTAACGTCGAAACACTGGTGCCAGCCATCGAGCACTTTTTTCAGGTGCAATTTTTACCGGCTGAGATCTATTACATTAGTGACTTACCGTCAAAATTAGACTGGTCTGATGTGAGGGTTATCGCGAGTTACTCGTTTATTTTGTCACTTCTTTCTACCATATACCCGGCGTGGCAAGCGTCGAGAGTGAACCCAGCGGAGGCTTTGCGCTATGAGTGATCAGGTGATTTTAAGCTGCTCCAAATTGACTAAAACATTCGGTGGCGAAGGCCTTGTCGTACCTGTTTTAAAGGGTATAGATTTAGAATTAAAACAGGGTGAACGACTGGCGATCATGGGCTCGTCGGGTTCTGGCAAAAGCACCTTGCTTCATTTATTAGGTGGTTTGGATAAACCCACGGCTGGCTCGGTGATGATGGATGGACAGGATCTGAGTGCTTTAAATGAAGTTCAACGTTCGTCATTACGAAATAAATGCCTGGGTTTTGTCTATCAATTTCATCATTTGCTCGGTGAGTTTAGCGCGCTTGAAAATGTGGCTATGCCGTTATTGATTGGTGGCGAAACGGTCGCTTCGGCCAGTCAAAAAGCATTTGAAATGTTGCAAGCCGTTGGACTTGAAGCGAGAATTGAACACCGCTTTGGTGAATTATCAGGTGGCGAACGGCAACGCGTAGCGATTGCCCGTGCGCTGGTGACCAAACCCAAGTGCGTGCTGGCCGATGAGCCGACAGGGAACCTGGATAAAAAAACAGCCGAGCAAATTTACGAACTGATGTTGTCGCTAAATCAAGATTTAAACATCAGCTTATTACTGGTGACTCACGACGCTCAATTAGCTGGCAAAATGGATCGAGTACTACTACTCGATGACGGCGAGCTGGCCAACTAAAGGTCTAGCCGTAAGGAGTTTAGGTGTTAAATAAACCGTTTTGTTCACTCTGGTCAATTGGCTTTCGCCCCTTTTTTTTACTGGCGGCTGCCTCGTCTGTGGTTTTCATGGCCATATGGGGTGGCTTAATTGCCCACGGTAAATTCCCGCAAAACTACTATAACCCGGTTAGTTGGCACGCCCATGAAATGTTATTCGGCTATACCGTTGCGGTACTCAGTGGGTTTTTATTAACGGCCGTTAAAAATTGGACCGGAAGGGAAACCGCGGAGGGTGCTAAGCTCGCCGCTTTGGCTGTTTTATGGTTATTGGGAAGGGCGGTGCCCTTTATGGCCAATATATTGGATGGTTGGTTAATAGCCCTGGTCGACCTGGCGTTTCTACCGTGTTTGATTCTTTATTTAGCGATACCCATATGGCAGCAGGCTAAGCTCAGAAATGTACCGGTTTTACTGTTGTTGCTGGGTATGTTTGTTAGCAACGTATTGTTTCATCTAGACGCTTTACAGTTGACGGCCATTGGCGTTAGTCGTTTATCACACCTGGTCATTGGTATTATATTGATTTTTATCGTCATCATTGCGGGCCGCGTGGTTCCTTTTTTTATCAAATCAGGCTCCCCAGGATCCATCCCCGTGGTTTGGCCGTTGGTCGAATGGGTGTCTGTGTTGAGTATCGTTGCGCTGATGATATTAAAACCTTTTTATTACGGCTCGTATGCCTTTTTAGCCTGTTGCGCATTGGCTATGGCGAGCAACACGATTCGAATGACGGGTTGGTATTGTAAGGGTATTTATAGGTTGCCGATGTTATGGGTATTATTCAGCGGTTACCTATGGATGATCGTAGGCGTCAGTTTGGATTTCCTGTCAGTTTTCGATATTGTTCCCCCCCAATTAGCGCTCCATGCGATGACGGCTGGCGCAATCGGCGTGTTAACGCTGGGCATGATGTGCCGGGTTTCACTGGGTCATACCGGGCGGGCTATCAAGGCCAATGCAATAATATTGGCCGCTTTTCTAAGCATCAATGCCGCGGTGTTTTTTAGAGTGATCGTTCCATTATTTATACCCAGTGATTACACCCTGTGGTTGACCGTATCTAGTGGCCTTTGGCTGATGGCATTTTTGCTATTTTTTATCTACTTTACGCCTGTTTTATTACGTCGGCGTATCGACGAAGCGTGAGTAAGGAGATGTTTTGCAGCAAGCCATAAAATTTGATATTGAACTGATTAATCGTTACGACAAGGCGGGGCCACGGTATACCTCATACCCTACGGCGCTTGAGTTTCACGATCAATTTAATGAAGACGATTATCGGCGACACATTATGCTGTCGAATAAAAAAGGCGGACCTTTATCGTTATATTTCCATATACCCTTTTGTGACACCGTCTGTTTTTACTGCGCTTGCAATAAAATTATTACCAAAAATCGTCAGCACGCGGTGCCATATTTACAAAATATGCACAAGGAAATTGCCGTGGTGGGTGCTTTGTTTGATAAGAAACGCGTCGTGGACCAATTACACTGGGGAGGCGGAACGCCGACGTTTTTAAGCTTCCAGCAAATGAAAGAACTGATGGATGTCACTCGGCGACACTTTACTTTACGTGACGATGATTCTGCTGAGTATTCGATAGAAATTGATCCGCGCGAAGCGAGCGCTGAGACGATCGTTCAACTGCGGGAATTAGGCTTTAACCGTTTGAGTTTAGGCGTACAGGATTTTGATCCAGCGGTACAAAAAGCGGTTAACCGTATTCAAACCGAAGAACAAACATTTTCAATACTGGAAGTAGCCAGGCAGCAGGGTTTTCGTTCGACTAATATCGATTTGATTTATGGTTTGCCGCTACAAACAGTAACCTCCTATGCTAAAACCTTAGACAAAGTGCTGTCGGTTAAGCCAGAAAGGCTGTCGGTGTTTAATTATGCTCATCTGCCGGGCATGTTTAAGGTACAGCGGCAGATTAATGAAGCCGATATGCCGAACTCTGAAGAGAAACTTGATATTTTACAAATGGTCACCCAGCGTTTATTGCAGGAAGGTTATATTTATATCGGTATGGATCACTTCGCAAAACCGGATGACGAGTTGGCGGTAGCCCAACGTGAAGGAAAATTACACCGCAATTTTCAGGGTTATTCGACGCATTCTGAGTGTGATATGGTCGGCTTCGGTATGACCTCAATTGGACGGGTTGGTGACGCTTACGTACAAAATATAAAGGAGTTGGCGACTTATAACGAGCAGTTAGCGAAAGGGAAATTACCTGTTTTTAAAGGTCTGGAACTCAATAGTGACGATAAACTACGGCAAGCTATTATTACTCAGCTTATTTGTCATTTTGAACTGAATTATGCAGCGATTGAGCAAGCTTACGGTATTGTTTTTGCCGACTATTTCAGCCAGCAGTTAGTGCAACTGAGGGTGATGGAGCAGGATGGTTTGTTGCAGATGACGGATCAGGGAATATACGTAAAGGCGGCTGGGCGCTTATTGATCAGAAATATTTGTATGGTTTTTGATCGTTATTTGGGTCAAAAGAAGAAACAATTTTCTAAAGTGATTTGATATCGCTTTTTTAGTTTCGACCTATTTTTTGCGCTTACGTAAGCTCCATTTTTTTATAATAACCCAACGCCATAAAATCCTGGCTAGTCCGTATCCAAGAGCAGATGCAGTTGACCCAAGTACAAAGCAACCTAACAAAAATGGTTTCCAGGTATGCTGAAGGCCCGATAAAAGGGTATCAATTGAAAACTCAAAAGCGTGCGTATCGGGTGGAATATCCATAAGGAGTGTTCCTACCCAGTAGGCGGCGTAAAATAAAGGCGGCATAGTAATGGGGTTGGTCAACCAAACGATAGCGACCGATACCGGTAGATTGACGCGTATCACGATGGCCGCTGCGGCGGCAATAACCATTTGAGCCGGTAATGGGATAAAGGCGACAAATAAACCTATGGCGACTGCACCAGAAAAAGAATGGCGATTTAAATGCCATAAATTTTGATCGTGTAAAAGGGTGCCAAATACGTTTAAATATTTGTGTTTCTTGAGCGTATTTGCATCAGGAAGGTATTTCTTTATAAATCGTTTTGGCATACAGTTAAATTGAAGTTTTAATAAGTGTAGCAGAGCATGGATGCGGCTAAATGAATAATTTTCAGAAAATGACGGTGTTTTTTTCAGCTGGAATTTTGTCCGTTCAATTACTCAACATTCTACCTGAAGTTAGTCATTTAATTATGACAACACTGATTTCAATCGTCGTTTTTAACTGGTCTAGGGGGTTGAGCTTTTTTCTATTGGGTTTTGTCTGGGCCGCTGCTTATGCCACGTCGATAGAAAGCGCCCAGTTAGCCAAAACCTTAGAAGGCAAGGAAATCCTTATTCAAGGTCAAGTTATTGAATTACCGATTAAAAAACTAAGGTCGACTGGTTTTATATTTAAAGTCGATCGGGTCTTAATGCCTTCGAATAATCAACTTTTCCCTGATAAGTTGCGATTGAGTTGGTACGCTAAAGCCAAAGAGATTAAATCAGGGGAAAAGTGGCAGTTTTTAGTCAAACTAAAAAGGCCGCACGGGTTAGCAAACCCGCATGGGTTTGATTATGAACGCTGGCTTTTTCAACAAAAAATTGGCGCAACGGGTTACATTCGTGAAAGTACCCATAATAAACGCATAGACAAAGCGCCACCATGGAGTATGGGGTCCTGGCGTGAATCGCTGAAAAATTACTTAGATAGCTCACTGCCAAATAGCGCACATATTGGCGTAATAAAGGCTCTGGTATTAGGTGATCGTAGCGATATCAGCGCTCGGCAATGGGAGGTATTTCGGCAAACGGGAACATCTCATCTTATCGCCATATCGGGCTTGCATATTGGTCTGATCAGCGCTCTAGTTTTTGCTGTTGTGCATTGGCTTGCGCTTAGATTGGCGCCTTTTAGCCGCCGTGCTACGCAGTATGCATTAATTGCTAGTCTTCTTGCGGCTGGTTTGTATGCGGCCCTGGCGGGTTTTTCGGTACCCACGCAAAGAGCGTTGATTATGCTATCGGTTGTTTTGGCAGGGGTATATTGGCAACGTTACTACAAGCCATTTCATGTTATCTCGATCGCATTACTGGCGGTATTGATTTATGACCCGCTAGCGCCAATGTCGCCAGGCTTTTGGCTATCTTTTGCTGCCGTAGCGGTTATTTTGTACGGTCTTGTTGGTCGCTTCGGGCGACCCCATTTTATACGTCAGATAATTCAAATACAGTGCTTTGTTGCGATAGGATTAATGCCATTAGTACTGTATTTTTTTCAGCAGCTCTCCCTGGTATCTCCATTGGCGAATATCCTGGCGGTACCGTGGGTAAGTTTTGTTATTGTTCCGTTGTTGTTAATTGCGCTAGCTGTCGGTGCGTTTAGCCAGTCGCTAGGCGTTAGTGCCCTTGAATTGGTCAATACGCTGATCGACTATTTATGGTTGTTTTTGCAGGCGCTGGCAAATATTGAGTATTCTCAGTTACTACTGCCCAGCGTTTCCATTTGGGCGAGCCTTATAGCCATGCTGGGTGTGGCCTTATTGTTATTGCCTAAAGGCTTTATTCCAAAGCCTATGGCATGGGTGCTGTTTATACCGTTAATTTTTCCATTAAAAACGGCCTCATTAGAAAATGCTGAGTTTAAATTAGTCTTGCTAGACGTTGGTCAGGGCTTGTCAGCCGTTATTCATACCGCATCACACACACTGGTATTTGATACCGGCGCAAAATACACTGCTGAAAGTGATCTGGCCTCGTCAGTTGTTATTCCCTATTTACGGGGTGAAGGGGTAACAAAGATAGATCACCTGGTTATCAGTCACGCTGACAACGATCACGCGGGTGGTACAAAAACTCTACTGGCTGAGATGGGCGCTAGTAATTTGTTCACAAGCGTCCCCAACGTTTTTGATGATAAATCGGCGACTGCATGCGAACAGGGAGTCAAATGGCAATGGGATGGCGTCGAGTTCGAATTTTTACACCCCGCTCGAGTCAATCTATTTAACGGCAACGACGCCTCATGCGTGCTAAAGGTCAGCTCATTTAATGGTAGCGTTTTATTACCGGGAGATATTGAAAAAACGTCAGAGCGTTCATTGCTTCAATATATGCCGGATAAACTCAAGGCAGACGTGTTGGTCGCGCCACATCATGGCAGCAAAACCTCGTCAACCAGGAATTTTATTGAGGCAGTTAAGCCGAGTTTTGTCTTATTTCCAGTGGGTTACCGAAATCGTTTTGGTTTTCCAAAGCAGGAAGTGGTTAGTCGTTATACGGAAAAGGGAATTAAGGGTTTTGATTCGGCTACGCATGGTGCTTTAGCGGTAACCTTCACTTCAAAACAATCCGTTAGCGTGAGTAGTTTTCGAGCGGCGCACTCGAAGTTTTGGAATTGGGTGCCATAACGTTAAATCAGGTCGGGTGAGGAACGTCCTGCTCTGTAAATAGTTTCTGCTGGTTGCTTGAAATGGGCCTGGTGCGAAAAAATACAATGATCTCAAGTTTTGCTATGAGTAGAGGTGTCGCGCAGTGAAAAATAAAGTAATATGATGCCACGTTGATTTTATAAGAATAGAGGGAAATGTGCTTGATATTTTAATGCAGGGTGGTTGGTTAATGGTTCCTATAATCGCTTGCTCGATTATCTCCTTAGCGATAATTGGCGAAAGGTTCTGGTCATTAAGTAGTAAAAAAATCAACCCAAGCCAGCTGGTGTCATCCGTCTGGAAATTACATAAAGCGAACCAACTTGATAAGAGCAGGGTGCAGTCATTATCAGCCAGCTCACCATTAGGCCGCGTGCTGGCGGCCGGTATCATGAATCAGTCCCATGGTCGCGAAATTATGAAAGAGAGCGTCGAAGAGGCAGGCCGTCAGGTCGTTCACGAGCTCGAAAAGTACCTCAATACACTCGGCACTATAGCGTCTATTACGCCTTTGCTGGGCTTGCTCGGCACGGTGATTGGTATGATTAAAGTATTCGCGGCGATAATGGAATTTGGCGTGGGTGATCCATCGGTACTTGCAGGAGGTATTTCTCAGGCGCTTATTACCACGGCGGCGGGGCTCACGGTAGCCATTCCTACCTTAATGTTTTATCGGTACTTTAGAGGTCGCGTTGATGAATTAGTAATCAAAATGGAAGATGAGGCGGTTCGGATGCTTGAGATGATGCATGGAGATCGCGAGTAAGCCACATGAACTTTAAGCAGAAGAGAAAAGAGGAGTTTGAACTCAATCTAACGCCGTTGATTGATGTCGTTTTTTTGTTGCTGATTTTCTTTATGGTGACAACGACCTTTGATAGAGAAACGCAATTAAAAATCGAATTACCGCAGGCCTCAGGGGAACAAAAAAAAGCGGGGCAAGTGATTGAAATCAGCATCAATGCAAATAGCCGCTTTTTTATCAACCAGAAAGAAATCGTTAATTCTGGCCTGGAAACCATAAAGAAAGCCTTGAAACAGGCCGCTGGCGACAAGCAAAACACCCCTTTGTTGATCAGTGCTGATGGTAAGGCAACGCATCAGTCAGTGATGACGGTATTAGACGCTGCCAGCCAGTTAGGCCTGGTTAACATAACGTTTGCGGCCAACCAGCCGCCAGCAGAAAAATAAACATTATTTTTGCCACCATGAGCCATAAATTGAGTCGTTTTTTCGATAGCATGTGGTATGGACGGCGGCCAATAGCACTCCTGTTTGTTCCACTATCCTGGTTGTTCGGGCTCATCGTTAAGTTGCGTTCATTCTTATATAAACAAGGCTGGCTCCGGACCACGCGTTTATCCGTTCCGGTTATTGTTGTTGGTAACATTACCGTCGGTGGCACAGGTAAGACGCCGTTGGTCGTTTGGCTCGCAGAATTGCTTAAATCTGCTGGTTATTCCCCGGGTGTTATCAGTCGCGGCTATGGGGGTATAGCCTCAAGCTGGCCACAGCAAGTTCGAGCGGATAGTGATTCAAGAGTGGTCGGTGATGAAGCGAAAATTTTAGCGAGACGTACCAGCTGCCCCGTGGCAGTCGGACCGAAACGCGCCGATAGTGCGCAAGCACTGATTGATCACTATCACTGCGATATTATTATCTCTGACGACGGACTTCAGCATTACGCCTTGTATCGTGATATTGAGATTGCGTTGGTAGATGGAGAACGACGCTACGGAAATCGCTATTTATTACCAGCGGGCCCTTTGCGAGAGCCGGAAGAACGATTGAAAGCAGTTGATTTTGTAGTCTGTAATGGCCTGGCAAGCTATGGCGAGTTCCCATTAAAAATAGAAGGTAATGAAGCCGTTAAAATTCTAGATGAATCTGACAAGGTGCCACTACAAGATTTTAATCAAAAGCCCTTTCACGCTATCGCTGGGCTCGGTAACCCAACGCGTTTTTTTTCTCACCTGAAAAGGTTTGGCCTGTCTTTCGAAACACATATTTTCCCAGATCATTTTAGCTACGCCAAAAAAGATATAAACTTCAGCGACGATAAACTTGTTTTAATGACGGAAAAAGACGCCGTTAAATGTACCCTGATAGCCAGCGATAAACATTGGTACGTCCCAGTTAGGGCGCAAATGACACAGACCTTTGGTTTAAACCTATTGGCATTAATAAAAGAGAAGATAGATGGATAAAAAATTACTCGATATTTTGGCTTGCCCTGCTTGCAAGTCTAGTCTGAACTATTTAAAGGAGCAGCAGGAATTAGTGTGCATACCTTGCCGGTTGGCCTATCCTGTTCGTGATGACATTCCCATTATGCTGATTGATGAGGCAAGAAAGCTGAGCTCTGAAGAGGCTGATGAATTACGTTAAAGACTATGATGAATACCTTTAAAGTCGTTATTCCGGCGCGTTACGCCTCGTCAAGACTGCTAGCAAAACCGCTGCTAAAAATTGCCGGCAAAGAAATGATTTTGCACGTTTGTGAAAAAGCGGCAATGGCTGGGGCAGAAGAGGTGGTCGTCGCCACCGACGACGAACGTATTCTGGATTGCGTTATACGCGCTGGATTCAATGCAGTGATGACCTCCGAAACTCATAATAGCGGCACCGAACGAATTACCGAGGTAGCTAATACGCTGGGCTGGGCGGACGACGTAATAATCGTTAACTGTCAGGGTGACGAGCCATTAATCCCGCCGGAATTGATACACAAGGCCGCGACGGCGCTAATGGATCAGACGCAAGCCCAGGTGGCGAGTTTATGCGCACCTATTTCAGAGCTGGATGAAGTCTTTAATCCTAATGCCGTTAAAGTGGTGCGAGATCAAAATGAATACGCCCTGTATTTTAGTCGGGCGCCCATTCCCTGGGACCGAGAGTCGTTTCCCGCAAACCCATCAAGCTATCAAAGCAGTCATTTTAGACACATAGGTATCTATAGCTATACGGCGGGTTTTTTACGCCGATATATCACCTGGCCCACGTGTGCGCTGGAACAGATTGAATCCTTAGAGCAGTTACGCATCTTAAATAGCGGGGAGAAGATTTTTGTACCTGCTGTTGCGCAAGCGCCGGAAGCTGGGATTGATACGCAACAAGACCTCGATCGCGTGAACGCGCTGTTATCAAAATGATAAAAGTACTATTCGTTTGTTTGGGTAATATATGCTGATCAAATACATAGCTATGTTCAGAGCACCTTGTGTACCAATCGATTTTAAAAACGTAAATTTTATCATTATGTTTTTTTTCGCGTCACACTTGACCCATTTATTAGCCGTTTATAGCAGCGCCTGGCTTAGATCACCGGACAGGTGAGAGAGCTTTGACTGAGTTAAGTTAAAGAGTCTGACTAAACAATATTCCTCTAGACCTTACGCATGTAAATCATTGGGTCACTGGTTCGAGTCCAGTCGGAGGAGCCAATAAAATCAAAGATTTAGAGTAAAATCTAGGTCTTTTTTATGTCTATGATTTACTAGGGTAAGGGTGGGGTAGGTTGAAACTCTTTCTGACGAAATAACCTTAAAAGCGCCTCCTTGACCGATACTCGAAGCCCCCCGCTGCCTAGGCGCTTTACTAAAACCCTAACCAAAAACACATGATCTTTCCTTTATAGACGGTAAATTTTATCGTCATAAAAGGTAGCACCTAGAAAGTTGTGATTTGCGGATAGACCTTAGGCGGTTACACTAGGCTTATCTAATGTTATCGGCAAGTAATTCCGATCCTATGCCATTATTTATTTAATGGTGTTATTTTATTAATAGACGACGGGAGTTGATATGACTACACGTTTGACATGGCTAGTTGCACTAATATTATGCGTTGTAAGTACTGTGCAGGCCAATGAATTTACTGCAGGGCGCGATAAGAATAGTGTTCAAGCGGTGCAGTCTTTAGAAGCGTATGCCAAATACAAAATGGGCCAATACGATGAGGCTAGAGAAATCTGGCTCATGTTGGCTGATAAAAACAATGCCTCGGCATTTATAAATCTTGCTAATTTGTATGAGCAAGGCCAAGGTGTAAAACGTGATCTTAAACAATCAATAGCTTGGTTACAAAAAGCAGCAGATGTAGGTGATGTGAGAGGTCAGTACCAGCTTGGTATGGCGTATGAAAAAGGATTAGGTGTCGAACGTGATTTACAACAAGCAGCATTTTGGCTTAAAAAAGCCGCGGAACAAGGTGATGGAACTGCACAATTCAGCATAGGTGTGATGTTAGCGACTAACTTTGGTAAAGGAATGATGACTAGCTCAAAAGAGCAACGCGATGAAGCAATACATTGGCTAACAAAAGCCAAGGAAAACGACGTTGAAGATGCTGAAGAGTTTCTAACTTTATTATCAACTCTCGACCCGAGTTAAACTTCTCGGGTATTTGTTTTATATGAAGCAGGTTGAACCGAACAAAAAAATTTCAAAGCAAAACACGCGTCTTCTAATGTTTGGGGTTATACATATTGTTTTATAGTTAGCAACCACAACACGCGAATTAAGCCTTGCCTAACTCGAGTCCGTCATAACGTACACCTGACACATCAAGTCTACTGCCAAACTTATTATTACTATAAGTTCAAAAACATGCAAATAACACTGGAAAAACCGAAGAAATAACCCAATAAGAACTGTGATAATCTACACGCTGGAAATAAAAAAGTAATTCCTTGTTTGCGCTTGGTTATCTGATGACAGGGTATTATAGTCCAGCTATGTAAAGGAATTACAGGGACTTTTTGTTCCCCTTAATAACAAGTTGTGTGTCACAAATCACAGTCTGTTATTGACCCAAAACAGCCATTGACGAGCGTTTATTTAGAGTACAATTCTCAGCGTGTTGTGCGCCAATTCCAGCAATTTACGAGGATTGGTTAACAAACATGTTGTTCACAATGCGCCTCTTCAAACTCAAGTGTTGAATGACTAATAGCAAACTGTTGTGAAAGTTTATTTTTTATTGCGGCTTTCACCGTGACTATCTGGCTAAGATCGGCGATGACCACATGTGCTTCCAGAGCATTACGATGTTCATCAAGTTGCCATATATGAACGTGGTGCACATTGTTGACGCCTGCGACGTTTTCCATGGCATTGATCGCCTCATTGATAGAGACACCTTCTGGTGTGCCTTGCATCAGGATGTGAATGGTTTTGGGTAACAGTGTCGCGGCTTGATAGAGGACATAGCCGGCGATGATCAGGGTGAGTAGTGTGTCACTCCAATACCAGTCGTAGAGCAAGATTAGACTGCCGGCGATGATGACGCCAACCGAGGCCAGGGCATCTGAGACGTTGTGCATGAAAGCGGCACGGATGTTCATGCTTCTTTTTGACATGCTGTATGTCAGCACTGCGGTGGCAACATCAATCACCAGTGCAATGGTAGCGACGATCACCACGATCCAGCCTTCGATGATTTGTGGTTCATAGATACGCCACAGTGCTTCAAAGATTAGATACAGGCCGACCAGTACCAGCGTGACCAGATTAATTAGAGTGGCGATCACCTCGGCTCGTTTATAGCCAAAGGTTCGGAAGTGGTCGGCGGGCCGCCTACCTATCTTGCGTGCTACCAATGCAATCAATAGTGCGGCGGCATCACTGAAATTGTGCAAGGCATCTGCAATCAAAGACAGGCTTCCAGAGACAATCCCACCGACTACCTGTGCCACCGTCAGCAGAATATTAACGGCGATAGCTAACCCTAATCGACGGTCACCGATAGATTCGTCTATGTCATGATGATGGCTGGAGCCCATTGTTAGTCCTTCGTGTGAAACACTTCCTAGTGTAACGAATAAAAGGGGCAGAGGGATTAAAAACCATCCAATCATGAGCGTCCGCTGTTGGCCGTTTTTACTCATTCAATATATTATGCGTTATCATTTACAGTCAACACACAACAAGTAGCTCAAGCGGACGTAATAAACACGCCGCTTAGCAAATCGTTATGTTTATTAAAAAATACACTGGAGGTAGTTATGAACAGACTAAGTATTTATAGCCCATTTAAAAACGCAATAAAAAGCGACTATCCAACCTCGCCATATCTTCACCTTGCAGTTGATAACCACTCAACTACTAAAGATGGTGTTATCCTATTAAGCCCTCGACTTATGGCACCCATTGAAATTGATGAAACTATAGAACAAATTAAAAATGAACTAGATGAATTTGGTATAAAAGCTAAGAAAGAAATAAAACAGTTAAAAGAAAAAATGAGAAAAACATAATAAGAGACCTCAGCATAACGGCTGATTTTCACCATCAATGTTAAGT